>Ga0302321_100002859_pt1 | contig 14840 bp, 11 predicted proteins | sample Fen_T0_1_FD_202505 | JGI IMG/M metagenome (GOLD analysis project Ga0302321, IMG submission 202505) | Peat permafrost microbial communities from Stordalen Mire near Abisko, Sweden - Fen_T0_1 | ecosystem: Environmental > Terrestrial > Soil > Wetlands > Permafrost | place: Sweden: Abisko...
ACCTGGGACCACCGCTGCCGCAAACAGCTGCTCGAGTCGCTGGGTGGAAGCTGGGATGGCTCCGCTGGAAGGGGGGCGCCATGAAGCCGATCGAAGCGGAGAAGCTGCTGGGCGGCTACGCCACAGGCACGCTCACGGAGGCGGAGCGGCAGGTCCTGTTCACCGCCGCCCTCGACCATCAGCCTGTTTTCGACGCGTTGGCCGACGAGGAGGCGTTGCGGGAGCTGCTGTCTGATCCCGGGGCAAAGGCCCAGTTGCTCGCGGCCCTGGCACCGGCCGCCCCGCCGAAGGTGGTGCCCTTCTGGCGCCGCACGGGCGTTCTTGGCGCCGCAGCCAGCCTCATCCTGGCGGCCACGGCGGGTCTGGCCTATCTCCGCAATCCAGACAAAGTGCCGTCTCCAGCGCAGGAGACCGCGAAAGCCCCGGCAGCGAAGGTCGACGAGCCCCCCGCGAAGGTTGGGACTTCCGCGACAACCGCCCAGCAGCGGGCACCTTCAGAAAAAGCCAAGGGGTTCCGCGTTGCCGAATCGGCACCGGCGCTTCTCCCCCCGGTCGCACAGGGGGCGGCGAGCTCCGCCGCGGGTGCTCCCGCCCCGGCCCTGCAGGAATCGACACCCATGAAGACCCAGACCGATCTGCGTCGGGCCGAGGCCCAGGAGAGGGTGGCCAAGAAGACTGAAGCAGCCCGCCCTGCCGCGTCGGCGGTGGTGGAGGTGGTTGCCGCGACGAAGGAGGCCTCAGCGGAGCCCCGCCATGCGACCCAGGGCCGTGTGGCTGGGGCGGTGCCGGGGAGTGTAGTAGGGGGTGTCGTAGGGGGAGTAGTCGGTGGTGTGGTCGGCGGTGTGGCCGCAGCGCCCCCTGCGCTGGCAGCCGCCAAGTCGAAGGCCGAGGATCGGATCGCGCGCGCTGCCGTCCAGCGGGTGGTTGAGCCCACGTGGGTCGTGGCCTCGAAGCCCGGCGGGATAACGAGGGTCGAGGTGATGGCGCCCCGGTCCGCCCCGCTGGCCCTGCTTAAGCGCGGACCAGCAGGTGTCTCAGCGCTGAAGCTCCAGCCCCAGGAAGCCTTCGAAGGCGACGCCATCCCATGGCGCTGCGAGCTCCACCTGGCTCCCGGGGAAGTCCTGGACCTGTACCTGCTGAATCACCCCGTGGTGGATTCGACGAAGCTTCCGGAGACCGGCCCCGTGGATGGTTTCCGGGCCCGGATCCACCCCGCCGCAAAAAAAGATTCGCCGCGATGAAAGGGATCTGATCCCCGCGACATTCCCTCCTGAACCGCGCCATACCGGCGTGGCCCATCCGGGAGGAATCCATGTCACTGCGCCGGTCCACCACCCTGTTCACCTGCTGTGCCGGGCTCACCCTGGCCACCCAAGCTGACGCCCAGGCCCGCATCCGCCCCACGCCCATCCGGATGGATGGAACCCAGAAGGGCGAATCCGCAGACCACACCCTCTCGCCGTATTTCTTCGTGAAGGGCGGCGACAGCACCTTGGATCAGCTGCCCCTGAAGTCGACCTCGGCCAAGGTGGTCATCGCGGGCGTCATCGCCGACGTGAAGGTCACCCAGGTCTACCGCAACACAGGTACCAAGGCCCTGGAGGCCATCTACGTGTTTCCGGGCTCCACACGCTCAGCGGTCTACGGCATGACCATGACCATCGGCGAGCGGGTGCTGAAGGCGCAGATCAAGGAGCGAGGCCAAGCTCGCGTGGACTATGAACAGGCGAAGCAGCAGGGCCGCAGCGCCTCGCTGCTGGAGCAGCACCGGCCCAACGTGTTCCAGATGAACGTGGCAAACATCCTGCCCGGCGACGAGATCCGTGTGGAGTTGTCGTACACGGAACTGCTGGTGCCGAACGAAGGCACCTACGCCTTCGTGTATCCCACGGTGGTGGGCCCGCGCTACGCCGGACGGGCGGGCACGGAGTCCAGCACCGGGGAGACATGGGTGGCCAACCCCTACACCCACGCGGGTGAGAAACCGGCCACCACCTTCGGCCTGGAGGTGAAGCTGTCGGCGGGCCTGCCCATCCAGCGCATGAGCTGTGACACCCACAAGACCTCCATCGCCTACGACGGCAAGGCGGAGGCCACCCTGCGCCTGGATCCCGGTGAATCCCAGGGTGGGAACCGCGATGTCATCGTGAAGTACCAGCTGGCGGGGAATGCCGTCCAGTCTGGACTTCTGCTCGATCAGGGCAAGGACGAGAACACCTTCCTGCTCATGGCCCAGCCGCCCAAGCGCGTGACGCCCAAGGATCTGCCGCCCCGCGAATTCGTCTTCATCATGGATGTCTCCGGCAGCCAGATGGGTTTTCCCATCGAAGTGTCGAAGGTGCTCATGCAGGAGATGATCCAAGGCCTGCGGCCCCAGGACCTCTTCAACGTCATGGTGTTCGAAGGCAGCGCGGCGCTCTGGTCGCCCGCCTCGCAGCACGCTACTCCCGAGCACGCGCAGCAGGCCCTGGCCTTCGTGCGGGCGCAGAATGGCGGCGGCGGCACGGAGCTGGGCAGCGCCATGCGGAAGGCCCTGGGCCTGCCCCGCGTGCCCGGCATCTCGCGCACTTTCGTGGTTTCGACGGATGGCTACATCAGCGCCGATGGCCAGGTCTTCGACATCATCCGCAAGAATCTGGGATCCGCGAACCTCTTCACCTTCGGCATCGGCTCGTCGGTGAATCGCCACCTCATCGAGGGCATGGCTCACGCGGGGCAGGGCGAGGCCTTCGTCATCACCCGGCCCGAGCAGGCCGCCGCCGAGGCCGAGAAATTCCGGGCCTACGTGTCCTCGCCCGTGCTCACGAATCTGAAGCTCACCACCCACGGCTTCGCCATCGAGGAACTCGAACCCATGCAGCTGCCGGACGTGCTGGCGGATCGTCCCGTCATCTGCCTCGGCAAGTGGAAGGGCGAGGCCAAAGGCACCGTGACGCTCTCGGGTGTGAGTGGCGCGGGGCCCTGGAGCCAGACCTTTGAAGTGGGCCAAGTGAAGGATCGCCATCACGGTGCCCTGCGTCAGCTCTGGGCCCGCCAGCGCATCCAGATGCTGTCGGACTACGATCAGTTCGGCCAGGATGAGGGCCGCAAGGCGGAAGTGACGCGCCTCGGTCTCTCCTATCACCTGCTCACGGCCTACACGTCCTTTGTGGCCATCGACACCCAGGTGCGGAACGCGGGCGGACACAGCACCACGGTCACCCAGCCTCTGCCCATGCCGGAGGGGGTATCCGACGCCGCCGTGGGGGTTCCCGGTGGTATGAGCGGGGGCGTGGTGGGAGGTGTGGTTGGTGGCGTCATGAGCCGCAGCTCCATGGCCTATGCACCCCCTCCCCCAATGATGTCCGCCAAGGCCCAGGCCGTCGTGGAAGTCATGGCCCAGGATCGATCTGAGCGGCAGGAGAAAAAGGAGAAGGGGAAGGCGGCCCCTAGTCTGCGCATCCGCGCCTTCTCCGGCATCACGGGCACCTCAGATCCGGCCGCCCTTCGTCGCGAAGTGGAGGCGCGCCTGCTGGATCCCGCTCTGGCCGCCGCCTTGTCGGGTCTGCCCACGGGCACCACGCTCGAGCTGAAGGTGGATGGTTCCGGGCAGGTGGTGGCTGTCACCTTTGGCCACTCCTTCCCCGGGGCCACCAAGGCCAAGGTTCTGATCGCCACCTGGCGCCTGCGGAGCTGGACCGGTGGCTTGGCCGGCAGCATGGAAATGACCCTGGGCTGAAGCTCCCACAACCTGGGCACGATGCGCCTCCCCCCGGGGAGGCGCGCTGGCGTGGGGCGGAGAAGGCCCTATCCTCGTACCCATGCGATGGCATCCAGGAGTGGCCTTGATGCTGACCCTTGGGGGGTTCGATTCGACTCCGCCGGTACCTCCGGAGGAGGCGGTTTACGCGGCCGCGCGGGCCCGCATGGTGCGCGACCAGATCGCCGCCCGGGGCATCACGGATTCCCGCGTGCTGGCGGCCATGGCCTCCGTGCCGCGGCACGAATTCGTCCCGGCCTCCAAGCGAGCCTGGGCCTATGAAGACGGGCCGCTTCCCATCGGCCATGAGCAGACCATCTCCCAGCCCTACATCGTGGCGTTCATGACAGCGGCCCTGAACCCCAAGCCTTCGGACCGGGTGCTGGAAATCGGCACGGGCTCGGGCTACCAGGCGGCGGTGCTCTCGGAACTGGTGGCCGAGGTCTACAGCATCGAGCTCCTGGAGCCCCTGGCCCGCCGGGCCGCGGCGGACCTCAAGCGGCTCGGCTTCGCCCATGTGAAGGTCCGGGTCGGGGATGGGTACCTGGGCTGGCCGGAGGCTTCCCCCTTCGACGCCATCATCGTCACCTGCGCCCCGGAACGGGTGCCCCAGGCCTTGGTGGATCAACTGAAGGCGGGGGGCCAGATGATCATCCCCGTGGGGCCGCAGGAGGGTGCGCAGGAACTCTACCTGCTGCGCAAGCATCCCGGGGGCATGGAAACCCAGGCGGTCATGCCGGTTCGCTTTGTGCCGATGGTCCAAAATAATTAAGCACCAAGCGTTCCTCAGAACCTCAACCTCCAGTCCTCCCCGGGGGGCATTAGCGGCATATTGAGAGTCGAAGCCAGAGGGAATGCCCCACCGGCTAGGATTCTTGGGAAACCTGTTCCCAGGTCCTTGCTGATATCCGGGGTGGTCATGCCTTTTCTCGAATCCCAGGAACTGTCGCCGTCTTCTGCGGCGATGGTCGCGTTCGTGGTTCTCGCGGACGCCCACCTCGGGGAGCCGGAGATCGCCCTGGAAACCGAGGCTCAGGGAATCACGAGGCAGGCCCTGGTCAACCTGCGGAATTTCGAATTGGTGGGCGGCCTCGCGGTGTTCCTCTGGAACGCGTTGAATCCAGGAGCCGATGAATACCGCGTGGCGGGGAGCTCCCCTTCGGGGGTGGGTGCCCTCTCGGGACGCATCCAGGCCTCGAAGGGCGATGCCCGCTTGGACCTGGTGGCCTGGGAAGGGATGGCTGGCTCTGAAACCTGGGCCTTTGCTCACTTCGAGCGGCTCTTTGAGTCGATTCAGAAGGACCCGTCGGTGCGGCCGGACAGCCTTGGCCGTGCCTGGTCCATCAGCAAGGCCCATGCGCCCGCCGCCCAGGTGCTGGCCCTCGCCCGGGAAGACCATGTGGGGGTGGACTTGGAACTGTTGGAACCCTCGCCAAACCTGGACGCGCCTCCGAAGGGCTGCTCCTCTGTGAGCGTGCCTGGGTGGGAGACCTCCCCGAGCCGGATCGCTGGTACGCCATGCTGAAATGTTGGACCGCCAAAGAAGCCCTGCTGAAGGCCATCGGCCAAGGATTCGCTTTTGGGCTGGATCAGATCGAACTCGGACCAGTGGAGGGCTCGGAGATCAAGCTGCTGCGCCTTTGCGGGAGTGAGACACTGGCCCAGGGTTGGCACCTCGAGTTCCACGAACGCACCGTGGAAGGGCGAGGCTACCTGGTGGCCCTGGCGGTGGGATAGAGGCAACTCCCAAGAAAGGCTCTGCTGGCGATGTCCTTGGCCTACAAAAATCCCGGGCCGTTCACAGACACACCGACCCGTTTCCATCTCGGCGCCCGCCGGAACGGCTTCGCGCTTTCGGAACCGATCCTGGCGTGGCCTTGCAAGCGACAGCTCGGGTGGTGAATCGATGGTGGGGAGTAAAGATGACGTTTATATCGTTTTATGTTAATATCGATCCGTTTATTTCAATGTAGAAAGCCCCCTTCAGGGATCCACTCAATAGCGCTTTCAGTGATTACAACTCATTCAGAGTCAGTGGGAGTACCCGTGTCCTTTCGTCTGCCTTCTCGGAAACCGCACCCTGGTCTGATGCAAGCCATTTCAAGGGCCATTGCGTCAGGGTTGCTGCTGGCCATGAGTTCCGTTCTTTGGGCCGGGCCGAGTGAGATGCCGCACGGCACCCGCAAGGAAACTCGTCAGATCCTCGTGAAAGTGAGAGAGCCCCTGGCCAAGGTTTTGGAAGCCGGGCTGCCCGACCAGGGAAAGGAGATACATCTAGAAAATCTCCTAGGTGATCAAGCCCGACCCTTTCTGGTCAAACATTCCGTCAAGAAGATACAGCCTCTTTACCCGGGTCTCATCCACCTGCGAAGGAAGATGGGCTGGTCCGATGCTCAGATTGCCGACCATGTGCGGCAGCTCTTTCCAGAACGGACTCGCCGCCTTAGCCTGCCCCACAGCACTCCGGATATCTCCAGGACCTATGTTCTGGAAGTTGGAGAAGGCGCCTCGGAGACCGTGCAATCGATCATCAACCGCCTCAAGGCTGATCCAAACGTGGACTACGCCGAGCCGAACCGCGTGGTGTCCACCTCCAGCCTGCCCAATGATCCATTTCTGAGCAGCTCGGGAAGCTGGGGTCAGCCCTATGCTGACCTCTGGGGGCTCTCCGCCATCAATGCCCCAGCCGCATGGAACACATCTGCGGGGGATGGTGTGGTCGTGGCGGTGATCGACACGGGGGTGGACTACACCCACGCCGATATCGTCGGGAACATGTGGGCCAATGCCAAGGAGATCGCTGGAAACGGGATCGACGATGATGGCAATGGCTATATCGACGATATCCGTGGGTGGGATTTTGTGGGGACCGACTGCGGGAACCCTGTTCAAAGCAACAACCCCATCGACCACCACGGCCATGGTACCCATGCAGCCGGCATCATCGCAGCCACGGGAAACAACAGCATCGGAATCATCGGGGTGGCCTGGAAGGCCAAGATCATGGCGCTGAAGGGGCTCGATGACACCGGGAGCGGCCTGGATACGACCCTCGCTCCCGCCATCATCTACGCGGCAAAAAATGGCGCAGATGTGATCAACGCGTCCTGGGGGGGACCGGGGAACTCCCGCACCATTGAAGAGGCCATCCAATTCGCCTATAGCGTCGGTGTGCCATTTATTGCCGCGGCAGGGAATTCCGGGGCGGACGCCTGGGACTACTAACCGGCCAATGCCCCAGAGGCCATCACGGTCGCGGCCTCTGGGCCCTCTTGCTGTTACAGCTGGATCAGCTGGTCGAACTACGGGACCAAGATCGATGTGGCGGCGCCGGGCGTGGACATCCTCTCCCTCCGGGCGACCGGCGCCAATCTGGGTTCAGTCGTGGGCGATTCCTACATGCGGCTTGATGGAACCAGCATGGCGGCTCCGCACGTGGCCGGATTGGTGGCCCTCATGCTTTCCAGGCAGCCGGATTACCCCATCGAGAATCTCCGGCAGACACTTCGCGCATCAGCCAACAGCACCTTCGGCGGATGGCACCCGACGCAAGGGCCAGGCATCATCGACGCTCAAAAGGCCCTCGCGTTCACGGGTGCGCTGCAGGTGCACTTCACCGCTCCGGCGGGCCAAACCCGCATCACTGGTCCGGTGACACTCCAGGGGACCGTGCAGGGGACCGGCTTTGACCACTATGTTCTGGAATACGGCGCAGGCCCATCTCCGACGGCTTGGCACCAACTCCAGACCAGCAGCGTTCCCGTGACAACCGGCGTCTTGGGGGTGTTCGATCCAGGCGCGCTTCCCGATGGCGCCTATACCATTCGTCTCACCGCCTTCGATGCTCAGGGTCGGACCTTCAGCGATCGTCTAGGGCTATTGGTGGCGTTCATTTCCATCACAAGCCCGTCGAATCCCGCTGTTCCCGTCACAGCCCTCCAGTTCAAGTCTGGTGCCCAGGTCCCAGTCATGGGCATGGCCTCGGGCCCAGCATTCAAGGCCTACCGAATCGAATGGGCAAGGGGGATCTACCCGGTCAGCGGGTGGAGCGCGGCAGGGGTTACCTTGCCAAGCGGAGGAGCTTCTCCCGTTGCCAGTGGAACCCTGGGCACCTGGGATACGTCGGGAATCACCCCAGCGGGTTACCACACGATTCGGGTATCCGTGGACAATTTGCTATGCACGAGCAGTGCCGTGACGCTTGTTTATCTGGAACCCGATCTTCTTTCCCAGCATTGGCCTCAGGCGCTTGACCAGGGCAATTCCAAATACCGCGGCCTGATTCCGATGATGGATGTCAGCGGGAACATTTCCCTCGGACTGGTCACTCCAACGACCCTGTTCTCGCCATCCAGCCAATTCCTGAAATTCGCGTCGGATGGCGTGTTGCAGAACAGCTTCGGGTTCACCGGCGGGGGGTCGAACAACAACCTCGCCGCTGGTGATGTGGCTGGATCGGGAAGTCAGGACCCCGTCTTTACCGCCCAGAACAACGCGCTCACCATCTTCGGGCAGGGTAATTCGTTTTTGGCGCTACAACCGAAGCCTGCGGACAGGAATATCAACTATTGGACAGGGACGCCCACTCTGGCGAGCCTGGAAGGCAAAGGCCCATTGGACATCGTGGCATTGGGATGTGATCGGTCCTCCGGAACCGCTTCTTTGTATGTCTGGCGTGGCGATGGTTCCATGCCCTATCCGAATCTGCCGAATGCCATTCCGGATCAACACGTGGCCATCCGCTACGGTTGGGATGGAACGCCCCGTGTGCTCGTCGGCGATGTCAATGGGGACGGCTTCAAAGAATTCGTGGTGGTGGAAGGGCTGTCATCGTCGACCTACACCCTCGGCCTTTTCGCTTTGGATGGCACGCCGATCCCCTGGTCCGTCCCGGTCTTCAGCGGCCAACCCACAGCCTTGGCCCTTGCGGATCTCGATCACAACGGCAAGTTGGAAACGATCCTGATCGACTCCTGGAATACGATCCACGTGTTCCAACCGGATGGTTCGGAACGGGCTGGCTGGCCCCAAATGCTAGGCGTCGCCACTTGGGAAGGCGCCCTCGCCATTGGAGACCTTGCTCACAATGGTCATGAGCAGATTGTCGTTTCGACGGCGAGAAAAATCCTTCTCTTCAATCCGGACGGCACCACCTACTCCAACACCTGGCCGCTGAGCCTGACTGACCAATGCTCGACCCCGGTCGTTCTTGCGGATGTGGATGGGGATGGCACCCAGGAAATCATCGTGACGCAGCAGAGCGTGGAATGGGTGCCGACCGCCCTGCAATCGTCTCTATCTTCGGAGCCAGCCCTTCCTTCCTTCTTGACGGAATCCACCAGCCCCGCCGGGAATGGACCCGGTGACAGATGGGATCGTCACGTTTCCATCAACGGGGGAGGCTCATGGTTCAACGGGAATTACTACGCATCTCCCTACGTGGCGGCCTATCGCCTGGATGGTTCCATTGCGAGAACCTGGAAACTGTTCGGAGCGGTAGGGAATCAGCCTTCATTCTCGGCGCTGCTTGCAGTGGGCGATTTCAATCGGGATGGCCTCACCGATATCGCCATCACCTATCCCACCATTGAGGGCGGGGGCATAAGTGGGTGGTTGATGCACGGTGTCGCCACGGCGATTTCAACGGGGGCACCCTTCAACGCGGCCCAAAATGATTGGCCCATGATCAACCGCGATGCCCAGAATTCATCGGTCCTGGCCAGGGTTCAGATTACCCCTCCCCAGCCCGTGGTTACCGGAATGGCACCAGGATCGGCCCTCCCTGGAGACACCATCACACTTACAGGGACGAGTCTAAGGTTCACCACTTCCGTGAAGTTCAATGGAACCCCAACGACCTTCACCGTGACCTCTGATGCGTCCATCGCCACCGTGGTTCCCATCGGGGCGACCTCAGGACCGGTGTCTGTCACGACCCCTGGAGGGACCGGGACCAGCGTTTCCTCCCTGACCATCCTCGCTCCGCTGAAGATCACCTCCTTTAGCCCGACTTCAGGCCCCATCGGAACCTCCGTGACGCTGTATGGAGCCAACTTCACGGGCGCCACAGCTGTGAAGTTCAATGGAACCTCGGCGGCTTTCACGGTGACCAGTGACACCACCCTCACCACCACCGTTCCTGCGAGCGCGACCAGCGGCACGATTTCCGTCGCGATCCCGGGTGGTGCCGCCGTCAGTGCCGCCATCTTTACAGTCACCTCCACGCCAACCGTTACCGTGAGCGTGTCTCCGAAGTCGGTAACGATGCTGGCGGGGGGACAGGTTGGTTTCACTGCGAACGTCCTGGGATCCACCAACACGGCCGTGAGTTGGGCCATCACTTCAGGCGGGGGCTCCCTCTCCGGAGGCGCCAGCGCCGCCACTACCTACACGGCCCCCGCATTCCCTGGCATCGCTACGATCACCGCCACCAGCCAAGCCGATGGCGCGAAGACCGATTCCGCCACCATCACCATTAAGTCCCGCGACTTTAACGGCGATGGCATCACCGATGTCCTGGACATCGCCATGATTGCTCGGGCCTTCGGCTCAACCCCCTCCAATCCCTACTGGAATCCCGCTGCAGATCTCAATGGCGACGGGGTGGTGGATGACACCGATCTGAACCTGTTTCTGGCAGGCATGTGAGGAGACAACCATGATGGGCACATTCAGGATGGCCAACCGTATTTCATTGGCCCTCGGGCTCGCCGCTCTCGTTGCTTGCGGAGGAGGCGGTGGAGGCGCTGGAGCCACGCCACAACCCACCAAAACCACCGCCGATACTCTGGTCTACACCAATCCCACCGGAGGCACTTACCAGCTGGTGAAGAACGCATCCAAATCCACCACGAGCCATCTCGTCCTGGACCTTCTTGGCCCCGCGGGAGAGGTCAGCGGGGTGGGTCTTTACCTCACCACCGATCCAAGCAAAGCCACCTGGACCACTGTCGATCCCGGTGATGGCGAAATGCTAAGAAGCGCGACCTTCAGCAACCCCCTCATCAAGAGCAAGGTCAGTGGTGGAACCCTTCAGGCCGGGGTCTATCAGAAGGGTGCCACTGCTGCGGTCAGCGCCACTCCAAGCACGGTCCTGGTCAGTGTGGCGATCGATCTCAAGAGCAATGTGCTGATCACCAATCCACCCAACATCCTCCTGACTTCAGGCAAGGCGCTTGTTCTGAATGCGCCTACCAACCCGGTACCCACCACTCCCATCACCATTGCCACGGGTATCCTTTCAGCCAATTAGTTCAGAGCCCTTCCTTCGAGTCGTTTCGCTTGAGCAGGGCGATAAGCGGTGGTGGGCTCAGGCGGCTGAATGTCCAGATGAATGGGGGTGGCGAGCAGACCTCGATGGTTTTGCCTCAAGCGCTTCTGCGGACCGCGGGTGGCTGTTTCTCGCATGCGGCATTGAAGGGTGTTTCTGACCCCACCACTCGGTTCAACACCCAGCTGATGTTTCCTGGTCGAATTGGGTTAGATCCGAACGGGTCCGGCTTCGCGAAGGCGCGGCATCGAGTCGCGCCTTCGCGATCCCACTCGGGGGTTCGGGCCATGCTCCGTATTAGGCGCCGACCCATCGTGGCTGGATTCGAACCGGGCACCCCCGGCCTGAGGTTCGAATCCTCTCGAGCGATGGGTCAAAACACCAGAAAGGCCCTCTTGCGAGGGGCGTGCTCCGTGTTTGGCGCCGACCCATCGGAGCGCGGATCCGAACGCACCCGGCTTCGCCGTGTGCCGGTCTCGCTTCGGCGTGCCATCAAGGCACGCCTCGGGCGATCCCACTCGGAGGTTCGAATCCTCTCGGACCATCAATAGTCGACACCAAAAGGGCCCTCCGAAGAGGGCCCCATTGGTGTGTTTTGGTCGGCGCGAGAGGATTCGAACCTCCGACCCCTACCACCCCAAGGTAGTGCGCTACCAGGCTGCGCCACGCGCCGTGAACCTCTGACTGTAGACCGGGTTGGCCTTCGGGTCAAGGTTTGGGTGGCGCGGACAGGCGTTCGAACAGGGCGCGCACGGACTTGAGGATGGGCTGCAGATCGGTGCTGGTGCGGAGAAGCCTGGGAAAGGCGGGTTTAACCTTCTGGGCCGGGGCGGCGGGCAGTTCATCATCCTCCAGGCCAAGGTCGAGGCGTTGGACGAGGTGGCCGTGGGCCAGGAGCTCGGCACAGTCGGCGACGGTGAGCCCCTCGGTCAGCCAGCCTTTGATCCGCTTCAGGCGGGGCAGTTCGTCCACGTGGTAGTAGCGGAGGTTGCCCTTGCTGCGGCGCGGCTTGATATCGGGAATGACATCTTCCCAGTAGCGCAGGTCCTTGGGGCCCACGCCGACGAGTTGGGCGGCTTCTCCGATCTTGAACCACTTTTTGTCACTCACGGCCTGCCTCCGACCGTCGTGATTCGCTCTCTGTGGGTGCCCCGCACGGCGACCCACCCAGGCCTGATTCGCTCCCTGTGGGTGCCCCGCTCCGCAGGCTCCACCGGAGCCTGCTCCGCGACCCACATGGTCGCGAGGTCGCGACATGCGCGGGCCAACGGACACCGTTCATGGTCAACTCTCCCTGGGCTCGATGCCCAGGGTCTTGAGGCGTTTGTAGAGGTTGGATCGGTCCATGCCCACGCGCTCGGCGACACGGGTCATGTTGCCGTTCTGGAGGCGCATCTCGCGCTGCAGATACTGGGTCTCGAACCAGTCCTTCGCGTCCCGTAGGCTGGCGAATTCGGGGAAGGAGAAGGGATCCTGCTCGGCGATGTGGCGGGTGGCCAGGGGCCCCAGGTCGCGAGGGCCGATCTCGTTGCCGCGGCCCAGGATGACGGCGCGTTCCATGAGGTTCTTCAGCTCACGCACATTGCCCGGCCAGTCATGGCGCAGCAGCGTGTCCTTGGCTTCGGGGCCCAGGTGCCGGGGGGGGCGTCCGTACTGGCGCGCGATGCGGCTGATGAAAGCCTCGGCCAGGGGCAGGATGTCCTCCGGGCGTTCCCGTAGCGGTGGGATGCGCAGGGGCACCACGGCCAGGCGGAAGTAGAGGTCCTCGCGGAAGCGCCCCCGCGCGATCTCGCCGGGCAGATCCTTGTTGGTGGCGGCGATGACCCGCACATCCACGCCCACGGCACCGCCCCCGCCGACGGGCTCCACACGGCCCTCCTGGAGGGCGCGCAGCACCTTGGCCTGGGTCTTGAGGGACATGTCGCCGATTTCGTCGAGGAAGAGGGTGCCGCCATCGGCTTCGCGGAACTTGCCCTTCTGGTCACGCACGGCCCCGGTGAAGGCGCCCTTCTGATGACCGAACAGCTCGCTTTCGATGAGTTCCTCGGGAATGGCTGCGCAGTTCACCTCGATGAACGGGGCGTCCTTGCGAGGGCTCTGTAGGTGGAGGAGGCGGGCCACTTCCTCCTTGCCGCTGCCGTTCTCCCCGGTGAGCAGGACCCGACCTTCGGTCGGTGCCACCAGGGCCACATCGGCCATGAGCCGCTTCATGGCGGGGCTGTCCGCCAGGAAGAACCGCCCGCCTTCCACTTCGGCCAGGAGCCGCTGGTTTTCCTGCTCCAGCTTGGATTGCCGCAGGGCGTTGCTCACCACAAGGAGCAGGCGATCCAGGTCGATGGGTTTTTCGAGGAAGTCGAAGGCGCCGAGCTTGGTGGCCTGCAGGGCCGTGTCGATGCTCGAATGGCCCGAGATCATCACGACCGGGAGCTCCGGTCGGATCTGCTTGGCTTGTTTCAGCGTCTCCAGCCCATCCTGACCCGGCAGCCAGACATCCAGCAGCATCAGATGGAGCCCCTCGCCATCGGGGTTGTGCAGCAGGTCGATGGCCTGCTCCCCCCGCTCGGCCTTCACCACGTGGTAGCCCTCATCTTTCAGGGCTTCGCCCAGGGAGCGCCGGATACCCGGCTCGTCATCCACCAGGAGAATGGTTATGGGGGCGCGCATCAAACCATGCTGGGCGCGGGGCAAGCCTTTGTCCAGCAAGTGATTACCTAGAATTCCACCAGTGCCTTATCGACTTCAGGCAAGAGGGCGACGGCCAGTTCCGCGGCGGCCAGGTAATAGGCATGGGCCGCGACCTGGGACAGCTGTAGGAGGATGGCGGCCGTGAATGGCAGGAGATGCTTCCGGATCAATCGCTGCGCCAGTTCCACAAAGTGCGGCCGTTCGGCCAGGTCACCTTCGATGGCCTGGGTCAGCAGGTAGTTCAGGCAGGCCAATTCCAGGCCCAGGTGATCCGGAGGAACGCCGAGGTCCTCTTGGAGGCTGATGTCGGCCTCGTCGTAAATGGCCCGGATGGGATCAAGCACCTCCGGGGCCATGTGGTGGCCCCGAGCCTGGACGGATTCGAACAAGTGGACCGTGTCCGTGTCCTGCGCATGGAGGAAGAGGCGGGCATATTCCACGGGTTGGTCCGTGCTCGCCAAGGCATTCGCTTCCATCCTGCGCAGGGGATCGGCGAGGGAGGGGCTGGGGCCGCTGTTCAGCAGCTCTCCCAGTCCTTCCTTCAGATCGGCATCCGGTTCGAGGAAAACTACAGCGAGGATCTGGGCGAGGTCCGCCAGCAGCGCGAGCGACATGTGACGTCCTTCAGTGGAGCATCCCCATTTTGTGGAAGCTGCTCATCTGTCCAGCGTAGACGAAGATGTAGCGCAGCAGGAAGCCGCCGAAGAGCACCAGGCTGGATGCGGCCAGGGCAAGATGGCGGTCGCCATGAAAGGGCTTGCCCTTGAGCAGGCTGGGGGCCAGTTCGTAGACCTCGATGCCGAGGGGTACCACCAACCCGAGGCCCAGGAAGAAGACCCAGAAGGCCACGGTATAGGGGCCCCCCAGGATGAGCCAGAGGGCCTGTTTCACGGCCAATACGGACAGCGTTCCATGGATGAGGTAGGGCAGAATGATGAAGAGTTCCAGCACGATGAACACGATGTCCAGGGTGATGAGGAACTTGGTCTCATGGGTCTCGATGGAGTTGCGCGGGTCAAGCACCATGGCGAGCAGCAGGGCCGCCGCGCCGCTGGAGAGGGCGGAGAACAGGAACATCTGGGCCACCAGGTTGGTGTTCCAGAAGGGACGGGCCGAGACCGCGCCCAGCAGCACGCCGGTGTAGAT
>Ga0302321_100002860_pt1 | contig 14833 bp, 6 predicted proteins | sample Fen_T0_1_FD_202505 | JGI IMG/M metagenome (GOLD analysis project Ga0302321, IMG submission 202505) | Peat permafrost microbial communities from Stordalen Mire near Abisko, Sweden - Fen_T0_1 | ecosystem: Environmental > Terrestrial > Soil > Wetlands > Permafrost | place: Sweden: Abisko...
GCGAGCAATTCTATCGCTCGGGCGCACCTTCGAACGCCTAGCCCTCGATGCTCGCGCGCTGTCGCTGGGGCTTCACCCCATGTCGCAAGCGCTCGAAGAGAGTCCTTGGCAAGACCAAATTTCTGCGGCGCTCGGCCTGAGCAAGCCAGCGCGGATGTTGGTCCGAGTCGGCATCGTCGAGAACTATCCGGCTGCGGTGAGCGTGCGACGCTCGGTGCTCGATGTGATGGCGTCGTGACCAGCTAACAGGTCGACGATGCGAGCAGCATGCTGGTGAATGAAGAAGTGGCCGCCAGGGAACGATCGGAGGCGAACTTGGCTCGATTCACCGTGCCAACCGTCGAAAGTCGCTTCGGGCCAATAAGGGTCTTTCTGACCGATCAGCACGTCGAGCGCAAGCGGAAGCGGCGGCCGCTTGCGCTCGGGTTGGCTCCAAAATAGTCGCAGATCGGCCCGAAGCGGCGGCAAAAATAGCTCCCTCGCGTCCTGTTGCTCGAGCAGCGTCGCGGGCACGCCTCCGGCCACGCCCAGGAGCTCGACGAGCCGCTCGTCGGAAAGCTCGCTCCAAGTCGGCGACCTGGCGATCGCGGACGGGTGAGGACAAGCTGCCACGCAAAGGGCCTGCGGCGGGCGCTCGATGCCGACCAGCAGATGCGCGAGCTCGAACGCCACGAGCCCACCGAAGCTGTGACCAAAAAGTGTGACTGGAGCGTCGCCCAGGCTCTCTACCGCGGTCAGTAGCTCTCTGGCGATGGCGTCGATCGAAGTTGCCAGAGGCTCTCGGCTGCGCACGCCTCGGCCAGGCAGCTCGACGGCGCATAGCTCCAGGTCCGCCGGTACGTGGCCCAGCCAGGAACGGAACATACTGCCCGAGCCGCCTGCGGCGGGGACGCAAACCAGCCGTGCGCGTGGTGGGCTAGCGCGCGGTCGTCGATACGGAAACCACGTTTTCAAAGTGTGTCCAGCGAACCTCGAAGGTAGGCCTCCTTCGTGGCTTGGCGTTGAATCTTGCCGCTGGAAGTCTTGAGGATGGTTCCGCTCGCTACCAGCACTACCTCGTGCGCGTTTACCTCGGCAGATTCCAAAATCAGGCGTTGGAGCGCGAACTTGGCGTCGGCGACGTCGGTCGCGCCGGCCTTTTTGTCGACCTCTTGAACGACCACGAGGCGTTCGTCCCCATCCACTTCGACTGAGAACGCCGCGGTGCAGCCGGAACGCAACATTTGGTGTGCAGACACCGCCACTGACTCGATGTCTTGCGGGTACAGGTTGCGCCCGCGGATGATGATCAGGTCTTTTACCCTGCCGGTTACGAAGAGTTCGCCGTCGAGGAAAAATCCGAGATCACCCGTGCGCAGGAACGGGCCGGAGCCATCGGCCAACTTCGCGCCGAACGTCGCAAGGGAGGCGTCTGGCTTTTGCCAATAGCCGCCCGCCACACTGGCCCCACGGATCCAGATCTCACCCACGACACCGTCCACGGTGCGCGCAAGCTGATCCGGATCGACGATTGCAATTTCTAGCCCGGGTGCAGCTTTGCCACAGCTTACGAGCTCGCGCGAGTCGTTCGACTGATTCGGCACGGCGTGGTGCGCATCGAGGGCTTTCGGCGAAAAGCGCTTCATGACCGCTGCTTCGCCGGTTGGCTTACCGCTGGCCAGCAGCGTTACCTCAGCCAAGCCATAGCAAGGATACATGGCGCTGCTTCTAAAGCCAGCCGCTGCAAATCGCGCATTGAATCGGCGAATGGTGTCAGCTCTGACTGGCTCGGCCCCGTTGAACGCCAGCTCCCAGCAGCTCAGGTCGAGCTCCCCGAGTTCAGCATCGGTGATCTTACGCAGACATAAATCGTAGGCAAAATTAGGACCGCCACTAGTCGAGGCCCGATAGCGGGAGATGGCTTTCAGCCAGCGGACTGGTCGCTGCAGAAAAGCCAGCGGAGACATCAGCACCACGCTGCCCTCGCAGAACAGCGGCGATATCAAGCCCCCCACGAGCCCCATGTCGTGATACGGCGGGAGCCACAAGACTCCGCGCGAGGTGGCCGATTTGCCGAAGCACTGCTGGATCAGACCCGCATTGTGCAGCAGATTGCCGTGGCTCACCATGACGCCTTTGGGCATCGCGGTGGAGCCGGAGGTGTATTGCAGCAAGGCCAAGCTCTCGACTGTCGGCTGCGGGTCATGCCAAGCGTCGGCTTCCGAGTCCGGCAGATCCTCCGTCGATAGCCAATGAAGCCGCGCCAGGTCAGGTGCTTGCTGGAAAAGCAGAGCCGCCATCTGCTTTATCGACGACGACGTGAGCACGATAGAGCTTCCAGAATCGTCGATGATGGCTTGGAGGCGTGGCAGCGTGCGCTCTAGCCGGCTCGGGTACGGCGGATAGGCCGGTACCGCGCAATGGCCGGACAAGAAGCAACCGTAGAGCGCCGTGACGTAGTCGAGACCAGGCGGAAACAGAATGAGCACGCGAGCGCCCGCGGGAGCCCGCGCTTGGAGTCCCGCCGCGATCGCGCGCGCTCGAAGGAAGAGCCTTTGGTTGCTGAGCGCGCTCTCGTTGTTCTCGCCACCTTCGAGGAAGGTAAAGGTTGGATAATCGGGGGCGGCGTCGGTTCGGGCACGCAGCAGGGCGAGCATCGAACTGTACTTTATCCGAGCGTTCAAGCGGCTGACTCCTCGATTGTTGCGAGCTGTTGCGCGATGGCCGCGACGGTGTCCTCGATCTGCTTTTCGGTGTGGTTCGCAGTGACGAAGAAGCGGAGGCGCGCGGCGTTTTCATCGACCGCTGGATGCAAGATGGGGTGTGCGTTGATACCTGCCTCGAACAAGGCCTGATGCAGTCGTAAGCACGCCTGCGAATTCCCGACGATGATGGGCACGATTGGAGAGTCGTGGCTCGGGCCCGTGGGGAGGTTGGCGCGGCGTGCCAGAGCCAGAAACGATTGGGCGCGCGCTTGCAAGCGAGTTACCCGCTCGGGCTCGCGCGAAACGAGGTCGACGGCGGCACACGCTGCCGCGGCGGCCGCCGGCGGGATGCCTACCGAGAAGCTGAACCCAGGCGCGGTATAACGTAGATATTCGACCAAGGCGGAGCTGCCGGCAATATAGCCGCCACAGCTGGCAAAGCTCTTGCTGAGGGTACCCATGAGCATGTCGACGCGACCTGGGTCCACGCCGTGATACTCGCAAATTCCACGGCCGTTGCGGCCGATGGTGCCAATCGAGTGTGCCTCGTCTACGAACAGTAAGGCTTTGTAGCGCTCCTTCAGCTCGAGAAAATGGGGCAGGTCCGGGATATCACCGTCCATGCTGTAGACGCCTTCCAGCACGATGACGACCCGCCGGTAGGAGGGTCGCAGGCGCCGCAGCATTTTTTCTAGCGCGCGCGGATCGTCGTGAGGGAAGGGCTGCCGGCGTGCGGCAGACAACAGCGCGCCCTGGATGATGCTGTTGTGACTGAGCGAATCGTGAAGAATCAAGTCGTCCTTGCCGAACAAATGACCGATCACGGTTTCATTGGTGCCGTGGCCTGACACGAACGCCACCGCATCCTCCGTACCGACGAAGCGCGCCAGCGTGGTTTCGAGCTCGCGATGTAGCGGTATCTCGCCCGAGATGCTGCGGCTAGCCGACACGGTCGTGCCGTATCGGTCGATGGCGGCCTTGGCGGCAGCGTTCACGAATGGGTCGCCGGCCAAGCCGAGATAGTTGTACGAAGAAAAGCTGACGAGCTCGCGCTCGGCGATGCGAATGACCTCCCGGTTGACGCCATCACGTACACGAAAATACGGATTTTCGACGCCAGCTTTAGTGAACATCGAGGCACGAGCGCGAAGTTCGACATACTCGGGAAACAGCTCCGGTCGATAGCAGCTCTCATCGATATCTCGGCTGGCCGCCGGCAGCGGTTCCGGAACGGCATGCCGGTCAGTTGGCGCGCCCTCCCCCACTGGCGGATGTCCTTCCGCTTCGCGCACTCGATCGACTATCCACTGAACCGTGACCGACGCAGCCATCAGCTCTTTGAGCGATAGCTCGAGGGAGCCGTGGCTCGCCAACAGCTCCGTGTGAAGCTTAGCGAGCAGGAGCGAGTCGAACCCCAGGTCACGCACCAGCTCGCGCTGCGGCGTGATTTCTTCCGGCGGTAGCGCGCTGAGCCGCTTCACGAGAGCGACTACATCGTCGCCAATCGCGCTTCGAACCGAGCTCTTTGGCTCGCGGTCTGGAAAACTCGTACTGGGCGCCGCGGCCGGCGTGCGGGCCGCGGCGGGGACCGCTGTCCCGCTGAAAGCGACGTTGGAGATGAGCTCGCTTTGTCGGAGCAGGGCCTGGCCTTGCGCAGCCAGCGCCTCCGCTTGACGGCTCAATATTCCGAGTAGCTCGCTCGAAGATGCGGTCATGGAACGATCCTTGGTGAAGTCGGGAGATACCGTATCGGCGCGCGGTGTGCTTGGCGTCGAAAACCAATAGCGAGACTTGAGGAAGGCATAAGTGGGAAGCCCCGGCTGTCGCGGAACGTCAGCGTAGAGGGACGTCAAATCCAGGCGTCTCCCGGAGGCTGAAAGCGCGGCGGCGGCGGCCAAGAAGACAGCCCGGCAAGGCTCGTCACGACGGAGCGATGAGAGCCAAAGCCGCCGCTTGCTCGGCAAGCTCTGGCGCCCGAGGGTGATCAAAACCGGATGCGGACCTATTTCGACGACGGTCTCGCAAGAAAGCGCATCGAGCTGCTGAATGCTTTCGGCGAAGCGCACGCGGCCGAGAAGATGGTCAACCCAATGCTCGGGCGTGACGATGCTGCCGGCAGGTAGAACCTCTGCCGTCGTGTTCGCGATCAGCGCGATATGCAGCGGTCGAGCTCGGAGCGCGCGCGCTTGCGCCAAAAGGGCGTTGGCAGCGGGGGCCATGAGCGGCGAATGGAAGGCATGCGAAACTCGCAGCTCCGTGCTGGTCTTGTTCTGGGCCGAGAGCAGCCGCGTCAGCTCGTCGATCGCCGCTTTCGATCCGGAAAGGACGGTGTTGTTCGGCGCGTTGCTGGCCGCGACGACAACTTCGTCTGCGAAGGGCGACACGAGAGGCTCGACCTCCTGCAAGGACGCGCTCGTCATGATCATCTTGCCGCCGGCGGGGGTTGCCTGCATCAGCCTGGCGCGTTCGATCACTAGCCGCAAAGCGTCCTCGACCGAGAGACCGCCCGCGACCGAGACCGCCGTAATCTCTCCCAACGAATGCCCCAACACCACGTCCGGCACGAGACCCAACACACGCCACAACTCGGCGAGCGACCACTCGAGCGCAAACAGCGCAGGTTGGGTGTACCGTGTCTCGTTCAGCAACTCCTGACAGCTCGGGTCGAACAGGAGCGCGATTAGGTCGCGGTCGAGGTGAGGCCTAGCCAGCTCGGCGCAGTGCTCGAGCGCCACCCGGAATGGTTCCGCCCTTTCGTACAGCTCGCGTCCCATTCCCAACCATTGCGAGCCCTGCCCGGTGAAGGCGAATGCGACCTTGCCGTTGGCCTTACCACTGCCGCGTTGTCCGTTGCCCATCGAGGGAGAGCCGAAGGCCTCGAGCGCTTTACTCATTTCCGAGCGCCGGCCCCAAACTGCCAGACGATGCTCCAAGAATGCGCGGCCGGTATTGGCCGTAGCGCATACCTGTTCCAGTTCGGCATCCGTCTTCTGGTGCAGGGCTCGAGCCCAGCTTTGGCTCAGTGCCTCTAGAGACGCCTCGGAACTCGCTGACAACAGCAGCATCTCGCCCCCCGCGTGCGCGCGATGCGCGGTGCCGCGCTTGGCTTCCTCCACAATGGCGTGGGCATTGGTGCCGCTAAACCCGAAGGAGCTCACGCCGGCGCGGCGGAGCCCTACCGTGGCGAGCCACGGCTGCGTCTGGGTCGGAACCCGAGCGGGGATGCGATCCAGCGCGATATGCTGATTGACGCGCTGCAGATGTAGATGCGCAGGCAAGCGACCATGGTGAAGTGAGAGCGCCACTTTGATCAGCCCTGCCACTCCTGCTGCAGACTCCAAATGGCCAATGTTGGTCTTGACCGATCCCAGATAAAGCGGACGCGAGCGCTGCGTGGCGAACACCTTCTCGAGCGCATGGACTTCGATCGGGTCGCCGAGGAACGTACCGGTACCGTGAGCCTCGACGTAGTCGATGTCGTTTGGCGTCAGCTTGGCATCACTTAGCGCCAGCTCGATCACGCGCTGTTGCGCGAGGCCGTTGGGGGCGGTCAATGTCGACGTTCGCCCGTCTTGGTTCACGGCGGTCCCTTTGACGATCGCGTAAGCGTGGCTCTCCGCCGACAGCGAATCCGCGCGACGAAGCACCACGACGCCACAACCTTCGCCTCGGGCGTAACCATCGGCTCTGGCGTCGAAGGTCTTGCACCGACCGTCGACGGCCATCATACGCGCCTGACACAGCGAGATGGTCGACTCGGGCGCCAAGAGCAGGTTCACCCCCGCAATGATCGCCAGCTCAATTTCGCCGGTTCTCAAGGCGGCGGCCGCTAGATGCAGCGCTACCAGCGACGACGAGCAGGCCGTGTCCACGGCCAGCGCTGGACCGCTGAGACCCAAGCTAAATGCGATTCTACCTGCAGCTGCGTTCAGGGCCGCACCCGTCGCCGTGTAGGCGTCGATGTCGTCGAGGCTGCCGCTCCTAAGGCGCAGGTGAAGGTATTCGTTGACGCTGATGCCCACGTAGACCCCGGCTCTCTTGCCGTTCAGGCTGTCGGGGGCGATGCCCGCGTCTTCCAGCGCTTCCCAGGTCGTCTCGAGCAGCAAGCGCTGTTGAGGATCCATCTCGGACGCCTCGGAGGCGCTGATGCCGAACAGCTGTGCATCGAAGCAGTCGACGTCTTTTAGAAAGCCACCCCACTTCGTATAAATCTTTCCTCGCAGACCAGGTCGAGGGTCGAACAGAGTGTCCACGTCGAAACGCTCGCGAGGAAACTCGGAGATGGCATCGACGCCCCGGCTCAAGAGCTCCCAGAAAGCGTCGGGGCCGTGCGCACCCGGAAAGCGGCAGCCGATCCCGACGATGGCAAGAGCGGTCGCCCCCGCGTCGACGCTGCGCGGCGAGCGCACGCGCGCTTCGGGGGGGACGGATGACGGCTCCGCCTGCCGTCGAGATGCGTGGTGACTTGCCAGCTCAGCGCCCAAAAAATCAGCGAGCGCGGCGATCGTCGGGTAGTTGAATACCGCGCTCACCAGCAGCGATATGCCGAGCGTTCCCTCGATTCGCTGCTTGAGTTCGAGGGCGGTCATGGAGTCCATGCCAAGCTCGAAGAATCCGCTCGATGGCTCCGGCGCTTCGGAAGTCCGAAGCACGCCGCAAACGAGTTCCGAAAGCAGACCTTGCAGCTCCTTTCCACGAGCGGGGCCGTTCGTCTCCGCGAGCGCGCGTCCGCGAGCGGTGAGCGGCTGGCGATCGGGTGCCGCAAGCTGCGCGGGCGAGACGGGGATTTCATCGAACAGCGCGCGGCGCTGCCCTTGACCGAAGTAGGGAATGAATTTGTCCCAGTTGAAGCGCCCGACCAACAGCGCACGCTCCCCCGAAGCCATGGCGCGCTCCAAGCACTGGAAGCCGCGCTCATGCTCGAGCGCCTCGATTCCGAGCTGCGGTAGCATGGCCTCGGTCTTTGCCGAGAGCATGCCCGACTGGAGCCAGGGCCCGAAGGCCACACACTGCCCCGCCAGGCCCAGCGCAGCCCGGCGCGCTGCGATGGCATTCAGCGCCTCGTTCGCTCCCGCGTAGGCTGCGAGATCTCGCCCACCGAGGCTCGCGATGGATCCGAAGAGAACGAAGTGGTCGAGCGAAATGCCGGCGCACGCGGAGTGCAACGCCAACGCTCCCGCGACTTTTCCGTGGAGCACTTCGCGGAAATCGCTCGCCGTCGTGGACGCGAGCGCCTTTTCGCGCAGTGTTCCGGCGAGATGAAAGATACCTTTGAGCGGCCGGGACTGCGCGGCCAAGCGGGCCAAGAGCGGGGCGACTTCTCGGGGGTTTGCCGCATCCGCCACGACCAACTCCAGCTGAGCATTGTCGCTCAGAGCAGGCGAGACCGGCTTAGACGTGCGGCCCAGCAAGACCAAGTGTCGCGCGCCGCGGGAGACCAGCCAGTGTGCGAGCGCGCTACCCAAGGCGCCCATGCCGCCCGAGATGAGGTAGCACGCGTCTGCGCTCAGGGTGATGTGCTGGTCGTGGCTCACCAGTCGACGCTCGACGTCGAGCCGTGCGACGTAGCGCCCCGCATTGCGCAGAGCGATCTGATCTTCGCCGTTGCGATCGCTCATGAGCTCGTTCACCACCGCCGACGCAGCCCGCTCCGGCTCCCATCGCGGGTCGAGGTCGAGCAGCGTGACTTTGCGATTGACGGCTTCGAGTTGCAGACTTCGTCCAACGCCCCAGGCGACAGCCGAATGGACGTACGGCGCCTCGCCGGGAAGCACGACTTGCCCGCCGCTCGTGACGAGCACGATGTCGACTTCTGGTCCGCCGTGCTTGGCGACGCGCGCCAGTTGGACGCCAACGCCGATCGCGCTCTCGATGGGGTCCGCGTCGTCGCCGTCGAGCACGATGAACCGTGACCCGAGCAGGAGTTCGCTTGCCGCGCACAGTCTGACGTTGCTTTCGCGCAGCGCCGCGCGGATTGCTTCGGCAAGCGGGCCGCGACCGTCTACCGCCGCCATTGGGACTGCCCGTCGCTCGCCCGCGGCCTTCGGTTTCCAGCTCAGCTGGTGGAACCAAGGCGCCAAGATCGTCGGATCCTCGGCTAGGGCTGCCGCCGGTAACGCGCGTTGCGCCGCCTGCCCGGAGCGCGCGCTGGGATGCGAGATACCATGCACAGCCCACTGCCAGGGATATGAGGGCAGCGACAGACGTCGGCCACGTCGCGGAAACACGGCCTCCCAACGCAGGTTGTGCCCGATCGCGTACAGCTGCGCGAGGTTCGCGAGCAGCTCCGTGCGCGGATCCTGGCTGCCGTCGCTCACGATTAGCACCTGCGCGCCGGCCAAACGAGCTGATTCAGGGTTGCCGCGCTGCCACACCACGACGTTTTGCGGAACCTCGCCGAGCGGCGCGGGGGTGCTCACGACCGCACACCGCTCGAGCGCTTCGGCGAGAGTTGAGCTGCCGACATCGACCTCAGCTACGAGCGCACCGTCACCGGTGCCAATGGTATGAGCCGGCACCACTCCGAACTGCTCGAGCAACGATCGCCACGCGAGATCCACGATCAAGGCCGTAGCGCGCATGTGTGCGCCCGTGCGCATCGCCGTGTCGAGGCTGCTTCCGGTCACCTGCGTGAAGACTTGCGAGAGTTTCTCGAGCGCCTGCGCAAAGAGCGGCTCGGAATCGGCCAACGAAAGGCCGCGCCGCACATTCGACGCACCGCCGCTACCCGTAAAGGCAAAGCACGGCGCAGTACGTAGACTCGAGTCGAAAGAGCCCACGAAGACCCGAGAATGTTCTTGCCCCTCTGCCAGCGCGCGCAACGCCTCGAGCGCCGCTTCACGGGTCTCGAGCAGCAGGCAAGCGCGGTGTGGCAGGTGGCTGCGGTACACACTTGCGTTGAACGCAACATCGCTCAGCGCGGCGTCTGGGTTCTCGCCGAGAAAGCGGGCGTATTTGTCCGCCAGCGCCGCCAGCGCCGGCTTGGAACGAGCCGATAATGGCAGCAAGCAGACACGAGTGTCGTCATCGGAGCGGGGAATTGGCGAAGCGGGCGCCGCGCCGACGACCACGTGCGCGTTCGTGCCACCCACACCGAACGAGCTGAGCCCTGCGATTCGCTCCTCGCTTCGCCAAGGCCCGAGCTCGGTTTGCACCGTCAATCGGCTCTGCCCGAATGGGATCTTGGGGTTGGGCTGCTCGAAATGAAGAGTCGGCGGAATCTGACCACGTTCGATTGAAAGGGCGAGCTTGATTAGCCCTGCGATGCCCGCCGCGGATTCGAGATGCCCAATGTTGGTCTTCACCGAACCCAGCGCGCAGCGATCGTCCGGTCCGCGTTCGGAGCTCAAAACGTTGGAGAGCGCTCGCACCTCGATCGGATCTCCCAGCGGTGTTCCGGTGCCGTGCGCCTCGACGTACTCGACGCGTGCCGGAGAAACACTCGCGTTATGCAAGGCGGCGCGAATGACGGCCTCTTGCGACGGACCGTTGGGCGCCGTCAAGCCGTTCGAACGTCCGTCATGATTTACGGCGCTGCCGAGAATGACCGCGTAAATACGATCACCCGCCGCCAGTGCCGTTGCGAGCGTCTTCAGCACGACCATGCCGACGCCTTCTCCGCGCACGAAGCCGTCAGCCCGAGCGTCGAACGTCTTGCACCTACCGGTCGGGGACAGAGCGCGCAGCTTGCTGAGCGCAATGGTCGGGTCGGGCGACAACATTAGGCTGACGCCTCCGACCAACGCTCGCTCAATCTCGCCGGCGCGCAGGCTTCGGCAAGCAAGATGAAGTGCGACCAATGACGACGAACAAGCGGTGTCGATGGCCAAGCTCGGGCCGCGCAAATTCAGCTGATACGAAATGCGGTTGGCGGCGATGCTCAACGCGTTACCGGTGCCCGTATAGAGGTCGATCGGAGTTCCGCTGGTCGCCTGAAGTAGGCCATAGTCGTAATAGGAAATGCCGACGAAGACGCCCGTTGCGCTGCCCGCGAGCGAGTGAGCGGGTTCACCTGCATCCTCCAGCGCCTCCCAGGTCGTCTCGAGCAGTTGGCGTTGCTGCGGGTCCATCTGCGCCGCTTCTCGTGGCGCTACGCCAAAAAAGCCCGCGTCGAAACGTTCGACGCCATCGATGAACCCGCCCCAGCGCGAATACATCTTGCCGGCGGCAAGCGGATCTTCGTCGTAGTATCGTTCTAGGTCCCAGCGGCTGGGCGGGACTTCACCAATGGCGTCGACGCCGCCGGCCAGCAACGCCCAGAACTCTCGAGCGGAGTTGGCGCGGGGGAATCGGCAGCCGATACCGGTAATGGCGATGGGTTCGTTCATGGCTCGGAGTGCAGTCGATCGCGCAGCTCAATCACGCGCCGGAGACTCGCCATGACGGCTTGGGGCTCGAGGCCGAAGTCAACGAGACACGCAATCTCGTCGACGCCGCTGTGTGCCAGCTGCTCGACGAAGGGGATCGAGCTTCGTGCGCTGCCAAACAGCGCGCTGGTGCGAAAATAGCGCTCGAAAGCGAAGGCCAACATGTCTTCGCGGCGATGCGGGGGCACTTCTTCGAGCCGCTTGAAACCTTTTGCCCAAACCTCGACCGAGCTGCGCAGGTATTCGGTGAACGGTTTTTGCACCTTCGCGCGAGCGGCTTCCACACTCTCATCCAAATACGTGTGCAACATGAGCGTGACCTGACCGTTGCCGCCGTGTCCTGCTTCGACCCTGGCTCGCCGGTACGCGGCGATGCGCTGTTGCAAGTCACTTACGGTCTGCACGAATAGCGCAGTGAGCACGTTGACGCCGAGCGCGCCGGTGGCGGCGAACTTGTCGACGCTCGCCCCGCCACAGGTAATCCACACCGGAAGTTCGCGCTGAACGGGAGGCGGATGCAAACGAATCTCGACGCGGTCCTGCTTGCCATCGCTGAAGGCAACGGATTCGCCTCGCCAAAGCCGCCGCACGACGTCGACCTTTTCGTCCAAGAGGCGGTTTCGATCGGCGTAGCTATCCGGAGCAAGCAAGAAGTCGGTGGGGCTATAGCCGGAAGCAAATGCAAGGCCTACTCGGCCGCCTGACAGGTTGTCGACGACCGACCACGCCTCGGCGACGCTAGCTGGGTGGTGCAACGGAAGAACCACGCTGCCCGCCCGTAGCTGGATACGGCTGGTTGCAGTCGCGAGCGCTGCACTCAGAACTGCGGGACTGGGGAAAATGCCGCCAAAATTATGAAAATGGCGCTCGGGAGTCCACACCGCATGAAAACCGCATTCGTCGCCCAGTCGAGCGGCATCGAGCACCAAGCGGTAGCGCTCACCCTCGCCCAATGCGTCGTTGCTGCTAAAGAAAAAGATCGAAAATCGCATGCTATTGGGCGCGTTCAAGCTCCGCGACGAGGTGGATCGCGAGCTCCCGAATGGTCGGATAGTCCCAAGGCACGGTCGGTGAGACCCGGATTCCGAGCCACTGCTCGAGTTCTCCGGTGATGGTAACCGCAGAAACGGAGTCCAGCCCAAGGCTCACGAACGGCTCCGTGGGGTCGATGGATCGCCCTTCGCGTTTCAGCTCATTGGCGATGTGTCCAATCAACCATGTCTCAATGTCGCGAACATCACGCGGCGACTGCGCGGAAGACGTATCGGTACTCATGGATTTTCCTCGACTGCTCCTGATTTGGCGAGCGGAAACGGCACGACCGACATGGCCAGGTGTTGATCGATCAGTCGTTGCAACCAGCCAATGATGGCGTCTCGATCGACGCCGACGCGGGAGCGACGCGCAATCCTGGCTCGGCCCAGCAAGCGATCGACGATGGCCGGCATAGTCGCGATCGCCTCGGGCGCCAGTGCAGACCAAACCAGCGTATGCAAACAGCTGGCCGCACAGTGCAGCGCACAATAGCGACGCGCCAACTGCATCATTTCTGCCGTCCGAATCGCGGCCGTCCCTACTTTGGCGTGCAGCTCGGTGACCTCGGTCGCAATCTCGTCCCGTGCCAGCAGCAGCTCTGCCGCAAGTGACGGCACGATCGAATCGTGGGCGTGGACTTTGGAGATGCGCTCGAGCGTTGCAGGCAGCCCGCCGACGGCATCGTCTGCGCCACGACAAAAGACCTCTAAGCGGTTCGGCACGAACGCCTCGAGCGGGCATTTGGGATTGAAAATACGAGCGAGCCGATCCGGGAGCGTCGCTTGCTCCCCTGCCAAGCCAGCAGACAGGAGCGTGCGCAGGTTTTGGGCGATGGCCTGCAGGTTGACGGCCGCGCTGCCATCGAACAGGCCGATCAGCGAATTGTCGCGCAAGAGCTTTTGAAAGACACCACTCGCGTGGCCCCCGCGCAAGTAATGACGCGCGCCGAGAATGCCCGCGCTCGTGCGCGTAATTTCCTCGCTCAACGTTGGGACAAAGTACTTGACGACGGCCGACCACACGCTCATCTGCTCGGTGGAGACGTGAAGCGCGCGCGCGCCGGCTCGGCTCACGATATCGGCCGCGAGCAAGTCGAGAAACGCCTCCGAAAGCTGGGCCCTGACGTCGGGGATGTCCAACGCGAAACCCTGATACAGCCGGCGTTCTGCCGCGAATCGTGCAGCAAGACGAATGGCCGAATCGGCCGCGCCGAGCGAGAAGCCCGCGCACAATGTCCGCGTAATCTGCAGCGCCTTGAGCGTGATCTCCAGCCCCAAACCGACGTCGCCGACCAAAGCCGCGTCAGGGACGAAGCAGCGTTCGAGCTCGATACCGCTGATATCGGCGCCGCGGATACCGAGCGTGAGCACCTTGGGTACCGGGCGCACGCAGCTCGGCGCAGCACGCTCGCGATCGAACAAGAACAAGCTGAAGCCCCGAGGGCCACCGTTGGTCGCCGTCCGCGCGAAGATGGTCAGCGTTTTGCCTTCCGTCCCGTTGTTGATCAGCCATTTTCGGCCTGAAAGGAGGAAGCCGCCGTCGACACGCTGCGCGAAAAACTCGGACGCCAAAACGTCACTGCCGTGTTCCTCTTCCGTCAGCGCCAACGCGCCGGCGCCTCCATTCAAAATGATGTCGGCTAGCTGACGCTTCAGGGTATCACTGCCGCCGACCCAGATCGGAGCCGCGCCGAGGTAAGTTTGTCCGTACGCGATAGCGAGCGTTAGATCCCTCCGCGAGATGACGCGGTTCAGCGCCATCAGCTCATCGAATGCTTCGAAGTTTCCGCCCAGCTCCCGCGGGACGAGGTGTGACTGCGTTCCGACGGTCTGCAGACGACGCAGCATTGCCCGCGGAAATGCCTCAATTTCATCGAGATGGACCGAACGAGAAAAGGACACCTGGTTGGTCGCGAGCATCGGGTCCCCCAGATAACGCTCCAACGCCTCCGCCGCCTCGCCAACCTCCACACCACCGACGTGCACGAGGGCCTTCTACCTGCCGCTTCTCAAACTTGTCAAGCGATGCGCAGTCTGAGAAAACCAAAGGCCCGCCAGCCAAGCTTGCTCGGGACTTATGCCACGCCGTCGCTGCGTGTGAGGTTCGAGCGTCTCGTCAGGTGCCGCGTCTACACGATCGAGCCGTCTTCGATGGATCTGCGCTCGCGCCGCGCTCGCGGCGCGACGCGCACGCAGACGATGTGCAGCCCGAACTCAGTTCCATGTCGAAGACCGTGACGCGCACGTTACCAAGGCGCCAAACATCTTTACGCCGATGAGTCGCGGCCGCGCAGCTTGCCCCTTGGCCCTCGACAATGCGCAGCTTCTTTCGATTCAAGGTTTGCGGATTCGTCTTCCGTATCGCTGATTCGCGTCGAAGTGGCCCCGATCGACCCTCGTTCTCCGCGAATTGAGGCGGTATGGCGCAGGCTGTCGTCGACGCGCGGTGATCAGCGCCGCGGAGGAACGGTGCGCAACCGGCGTGAGATGCCCGCTGCACGAGCCGTGCACGTAACCGAGCATGAATTACAGTAGATCGAACGCGCAATTCCAGCGCAGCCCGCCCTCACCCAGCCGGCATTCGCAGTATGCACCGCCGGCATCACACAGGGCCCCCGCGAGCGTGCAGGCCTGATCGATGAGTGACCCGCAGTTCGAAGTGTGCGCGCTATCGGCGACACATACCTTGGCATCGCGCTCGAAGCCCGTCGGACACGGACCGAATTTCCCGTCCGCCGTGCACTCGGGC
>Ga0302321_100002862_pt1 | contig 14828 bp, 13 predicted proteins | sample Fen_T0_1_FD_202505 | JGI IMG/M metagenome (GOLD analysis project Ga0302321, IMG submission 202505) | Peat permafrost microbial communities from Stordalen Mire near Abisko, Sweden - Fen_T0_1 | ecosystem: Environmental > Terrestrial > Soil > Wetlands > Permafrost | place: Sweden: Abisko...
ATTCGGCCAACGGTACTTCGGTGCAAGAAGAGCTGGGCGAGATTCGGCGAGCGGCAGCTCGTGCCGCAGATTTGACTAGCCAGCTTCTCGCGTTCAGCCGCCAGCAGGTGCTGTCGCCGCGCGTGCTCGACTTGGACCAAACCATTGCCACGATGATGCGCATGATTCAGCGTTTGCTGCGCGAGGACATCGAGGTCCGGGTGAGCGTGCCGACCGATGTCGGCCGGGTACGCGTCGACCCGAGCCAACTCGAGCAAGTGCTCATGAACTTGGTGATCAACGCGCGCGACGCCATGCCAAGAGGCGGCACGCTCACCATCGAAACCTGCAACGTCGACCTCGACGCGGACTACGCAACGCAGCACCCCGAAGTGAAACCCGGCCCGTACGTCATGCTGGCCGTCAGCGACACGGGTATCGGCATGTCGAAGGCGGTTCAGGACCGCATTTTCGAGCCATTCTTCACGACCAAGCAGAAGGGGCACGGCACCGGGCTGGGGCTAGCGACGATATTCGGCATCATCAAGCAAAGTAACGGCACTATCTTCGTCTACAGCGAACCGGGGCACGGAACGACCTTCAAGGTGTATCTGCCACGCATCGACGCTCCGCTGGATCGCACCGCCGATCCCGTCAGCACGCACCCTCCCCCAATGGCGACCGAAACCGTATTGCTCGTAGAGGATGATGACGCGGTTCGCCGGATGGTCCGAGTCGTATTGGAGCGAGCTGGCTACCGAGTGCTCAGCGCGTCCAACGGTCCGGACGCCATCGAGTGCGCTGCACGCGAACCGGAGCCAATCGCCCTGCTGCTGACCGACGTGATCATGCCAAAGATGACAGGCAGGGAGCTGGCCGATCGACTGGTCGCGGTTCGCCCGACGCTGCGCGTTCTGTACGCTTCCGGCTACACCGACAACTTCATCGCGCATCAAGGGGTGCTCAATGAGGGGGTAAACTTCCTTCAGAAGCCGATTACAGCTCCGTCGCTGCTTGCCAAGTTGCGTGAGGTCTTGGCCTAGCCGTCGCGCGCCTGGATCGCTAATCACCCTCAGCACCAGATCGCCAGTCCAGAGGTGCTTGCGATAGAGCAGGCCGCGTTGGTTCATGTTGCGGGCGGTGGATTGCGCGCCGCTGCCCCCGCCAGGTACTGACGGAAGTACACGCAGCCGTGCAGCGGGCGTTCGCGCCGGTTTCGGACGGGCCGTGCTGGCGGCCATGAACGCCCGACAAGGCCGCGCCAAAAACGCCTCGTAGACGTCACCAACATCGACTACCGCGTGAATGGCGCGACGCAAACGCTGACGCGCAACAGCGGTGGCCTCGGTAACGGCAACATCGAGGACTTTTCGGGCGCGAACTTCACGCTCGTCGGCAGCGGCCCGCACGCGACCATGGCCGAGGTCCTGATCTACAACCGCCCGCTCACGGTCACGGAGCGCGCGAAGGTCGAAACCGCGCTGAAGGCGCGCTACGAGATCCAATGATCGACTAGCCAGCGCCTGCTACGCGATCAGCGCAAAGGCTCGCACGATTCCGTCCGAGCCGCCGCGCGTCGCACTTCACCGCCTGTAGAGCTCGGGCGTCGATCGCCGCCGAACGGCATCATCGAGCGACGCCCAGTGCAAAGCCGGGGCACTCCTGAGATACGGCTTGCTGGTGCTGGGGATAGGAAGGCCAAACGGCGTTGGCCGCGTTGCGCTCCTTCGGTCACGTGGCCGATCGGCCTCGAGCATCACCTCTTTCGGCTCGAGCATCACCTCTTTCGGCCGCTTCCCACACAGTCTCTTCGTGGTGTGCATCCGAGCAACGTGCCGCATGGATGCACCGATCACCTGCCGAAGGGATAGACAGCGCATCATGAGCAAATTTCGAAAAAGTATATCTCCCAACGTTCGTTCTTGGGTTCGACCCATGAACCGGCTTGGTAGCTTGCTCGCGCTGGGCGCCGCGCTCGGTTGTTCCAGCGAAAACGCGAGATCGACGCCGCTCAGTGGGTCGACGGATGGGGCGCAGAATCCTCGCGAGTCCACCGCTGGTGGATCGCTGGATTCGTCCGGAGCTCAGGCAGGTGCACTGAATCTCTCCGGGACAGCGGGCCCGCCGAGCGCTTCCGGGGCGGCAGGAGTTCCATTGGGTTTCTCCGACGGCGGCGCATCGAGTCTTCCGGGCGCGGACTTGCCGTGGAAGCTCGCGCCCACGCGTGAGGCAGCGCGGGCCCTCCTGGATCGCATCGCAGCTCTGTACCAAGACTACGCCGCTGCGGCGGAGCCGAAGGGGAGCCGCAGAGTTGTCGGGGTGATCAGGGACGACGATCCTGTCGCGCATACCCACGCGGTGTTTACAGAAAACTGGGAGATCGACGTAACGCCTGGCTGGCTCGCGTATCCGGGGATGACCGTCGATGTGTTGGCCCTCACCTCTTGCCATGAGATGGGGCATTTCGTAGGCGGATTCCCCTTCAAAGGGGCTTCGAGGGCCGACCAAGGCTCGGCGTCAGCTGCCGAAGGACAAGCAGACTACTTTGCTACCAAAGATTGTCTGCCTCGCCTTTGGGCCAATGAACAGAGCAGTAACGCGGCCGCGTTCGCTGAGCTCGACTCCTCCAAACGCGAGCTCTGCACGAGGGCGCACAGCGACCTGCCCAGCCAAGAGCTTTGCGCCCGACTCCTGATCACGGCCTTACACGCGGCGCGAATTTTCCACGACGAATACCTCGCTCAACAACCATCGGACGCGGTCGATGAGCCGAAGCTCGAAACACCCGATCCCACGATCGTCACCGGTACTCGGCTCGGTACTTTGGACGGGCAGTGTCGACTCGACACCATGGTTGCGGGCATCCGGTGTGAGGTAAAGGCCATGGGCACTACGATCCCGGGATACCTGCCGCCATACGGCGTATTCAGCGATGCGAGTCAGGAGGCCGCACGAGCGTTCGCCTGCCAGGAAGGCCCAGGTGCACGACCGAGGTGCTGGTTCTATCCCGACACGCATGCCTACGACTGCACAGCGTTCGGGCCTCCTCAGTGCGTCGTCGAGAACGGGATGGCCGGAATCCGCAGCTGCGAGACGATTGACGGGCCAACGCTCTCCCCGTGCTTTCCGAATGAGGTGTGCCAGCCGGATGCAGACGGTAACCCTAGTTGCGTCCCAGCCGGTGAATGAATCGCAGGCGCCCGAATCCCAATCACGGACACCGCTCGGTGCGTCGCATGGCAGCTCGACGTCGGGCCAGAAACCGATAGCATTTTAGCAGTCGAGCATTTGCGGGCTCTCTACGCGCTGTGCCAAGCGGCCACGCAGAACCGCGCGCAGCAGCGGTAGCTCGCTCATTTTTCCGTCAATCGGGTCGAGTTCGGCCCGGACCGTTGAGCGTCTTACCGCGGCCACGCGAGCGCGGCGTGAGGAAAGCCGGCGCGACCGTCTGCCGGAACCCGTTCAGCTCGGTGAGCTGGGGTTGGAGCGGGTCGAGCGGATTGAACAGGTTTCAATGGCCTTTTGCTGCGTGGGCTCTCAGCGAGGCCGGGGGGCGTGAGCTACGCGAGAGCTAGTCCGAGCACCGTACAAACCCGGCGCACGTAGCGATCCGACGTGTGGATCCGAGCGCCAGCCGCCGCTGCGGCGACGAGGATTTGCACGTCGGCCCCGCCAACGCCTGCGCCCGCAACCACGCTGCGATGCCGATTGATGAACGCTCTCGTATCAGTTGCCGATGGACTTGGCAGATGAGGGAGGGCTGCGAGGTCTTTCGCGAAGGACTTGGGCAAGCCGGAGCCCAGCAGCAACTCGCCCACGACGACGTCGCACGTGCGCACCCGCTGTTGCGATAGAAACGATACCAGTCGAGAGTCCCGCTTCCGAAGGTGGTTGATCCAAGCGTTGGTATCGACGAGGATCATCGGCTCCACGCCGAGCGCTTCGCCCCGCGCGCCCGTGGTGCCTTGCCTCCTAGCGCGGCAAGGCGCGCCCCCGCCTCACGCGCCAGGAGGGCACGCAGACCCTCTTCGACGAGCGCCGTCTTTGTCACCCCTGGGTGCGCCTGCTGGACCTCCGCCAGGAGCGATTCATTCACGTTGAGCGTCATACGAACGGTATGCATCTAACCATACTAACGATGCGCATCGCGTGGAGCAAAGGTCAAGGCGGGGCGTTCGGTTTTTTTGTTGGTGGTCACGCGGCACGTCGCATCGCGTCGCAGCCTTCGGCGTCGCGGACGCTCTCGCTCTGGCTCGACAAGGGCGGATTTTTCCCTGAGCTCGGCTGGGGGTGGCGCGTGACCCAATCCCATCGATCACTGATGCATCGTTGCATAGGCATGCCGCAAAATCGCGGGTTTGTGCTTTTAGCGTCCGCGTCTACGAGACAAGGCATGAAGCAGCCGAGGGCGAAAGCCGTGATCGTCGGCCTGGTTACCTGCATCATCTCTTTGGGTTGCGGTGATCCGGGAGGGCGCGAACCAGTTCCGAATTGCGAGACGGTCGTCTGCGCTGCCTCGGACCAATGCCATGATGTTGGCGTCTGCGAGACCTCGACCGGCGTCTGCTCGAACCCGCCGGCGTCAGACGGAACACATTGCGAAGACGATAGCCTTCCTGATCAGAGCGGCATTTGCCGCGCAGGTGATTGCGTTGCAGAAATCGACGGGGCCAACAGCATCAGCGCATTGATCGGGCCCAATGGTGGCACTCTGAGTCTAAGCGGCGGACCATCGGTCTCGATTCCACTAGGTGCTGTCGATGCACCGACAACGATCACCATTTCTGCGGTCACGCTTTCTCCGCCGAAAGGAGCGCTCACCCGGGTCTTTTCTTTCACGCCCGAAGGATTGGTTTTCTCGCATCCCGCAACTGTCAGCTTCGCGCTATCCAGCAAGGCAACGGCCGCCGTTGTCTACTGGACCTTAGGCGATGGAGCTTCCGAATTCGAACCTTTGGCCAGCGTCGCCTCGAAAAGCTCGGTTTCTGCGCGGATTTCGCACTTCAGCCATGGTTTTGCCGGCGCGACTCCCGAGCCAGGTTGTGTTGCGACGGATGCCAACGTTTTCTTCTGCACAGCCAAGTTGGCTCAGCAACCGAGCTGCGCGAAACAGTGCAAGGGGGCCTCCAACTATCTGGAATGCGTGACCTCCTGTTTCGCTGTGACGGCGATGATCATTCACCAATGTCAAGCAACCGGCTGTTCGTCGGCCCTGGCGCTTTCGTGCTGCGACGATCAGTGTGTCGACACCAACGAGGATCTAGCCAACTGCGGCGGATGTGGCGAGTGGTGCGGCAAAGGTACCGCGGGCGCTACAGCGCTGTTTGAATGCATCGATTCGCAGTGCGCTTGCACTACCGAGTGCCCGTCTTTCAAACTTCTAGATGAAAGAACTTGTACCTGTTTCTGCGCGGATAATCATTGTAGGCCGGGGCAAGCTCAGAATTCCGAGACCTGCGAGTGCGAGACGTGCCCGCCAGGAACCATCGCGTGTGCTCAGCTCGGGTGCATCAGCTGTGGTCCCGGAGCAGCTCCCGATCCGCTGACGTGCAGCTGTACCTGTATCGGATTGACGTGCCCCGCAGGGCAGCATCAAGACCCGTCCAGCTGTGCCTGCGTCACCGATGCGCCTGTGCCGTGTTCGGACGGCGCTTGTGCGTGCGCACCGGTGAGTTGTCCGCCCGGGCAGCAGCAGGATCCGAGCACATGCACCTGTGGCTGCAACGGCAAGCAAGTCGACACCTCTTCGGACCCGGAAAACTGCGGCAAATGTGGATCTTCATGCGCCGGGGGTAAGTGCGGAAATGGGAAATGCTGCCAAGGCGCTTCGCCCGCGGAGCTGGCAGTGCTGCCGATGCCCAAGCCTGCAAGCGATTGTCCGGCGGTGCCTGATGGGTTCGAGCCGTGCAATACGGCAACCGAGTGTCATCAGATCGTGAGCGGCATGGTTTGCTGCCGCTTGGCGAACGGAACAGTCAACATTGGTTTCCTCTCGGCTGACGCGCCGCCGTGCTGCAATTGATCTCTCGCCTACGCTTCCCAGTTGGGCTTCGAAAGCGGTCGCCGGAGGAACCGGCGCTGCACGCTTCGCGCGAAAGCAGCACCGGCAACAGCACTACCGTAGGGCCGGGTTGACCTGTGCACTATCAATGAGGGGGGCAGGTGCCGGACTCGCAGATTGCCGTGTTCTTCATCTCGCCCGCAGTGTGCCAAACCCAAATCATATGGGAGTAAGTTTCAGTCACTGGCTTCGCTTCGTGACAAATGATGCCGTCGCCGGTTACGTGCACCTTGCTGAGCGGCTCACCCACGGCACCGCATTCACTGGTTGCCCCGTACATCTCGAAGTCACCCTCCGGCGCGTGCATGTCAACCGAAAATGCAAAGGTTTGCCCCGGCCCCACCGGCGCGGTCAGTGCGATATCCACGATATAGTTCGCATCTCCGGGCACACCGCTCACCGAGGAGCAACGCTCGAGGGGTCCGCCGAATAAGTTGAACGCCGGTTGGGGGATCCCCGGTGTGCAATGCCCAGCAGTCGGCGCACCGCCGCTCACCCCACCTCCGCCGCTCACCCCACCTCCGCCGCTCACCCCACCTCCGCCGCTCAACTCACCTCCGCCGCTCACCCCACCTCCGCCGCTCACGCTCCCAGCCGATGAGCTGTTCCCGCCAGAGATCGTTGCACCGGCGCTGGCGATCGATCCACCTGCGGAGCTTCCGGCACTGGCACCGCCACTACCCCGACTGGCGTTGGTGTCGCTTCCGTCGCCACACGCGACGACTGACGCACCGAGAAGCAGGCTAGCCACGAGCTTGTAAGAACCCCTCATCGACAGAAGTGTTTCACAAAGAATCGTCCAGCACCAACGACAGCCCGCTTTTGAATCCCGAGCTTACCGCGCGCCACCTGGGCGCGGGGTGGACAGCAGCATGCGCGGGCAAGCGAAGGCGAACGACCACACGCCACCTGGGGGCGCTCGGCTAGGCCCACCGGTATGGGTCGTGACGCAACCCTCGGCGGCGAAAAATGCCGCCGACCAGGCAGCTGATCGCGGCGAGCGCCGGCGGCAGTAGGTAGGACCAAGAATCGAAGGCGCTCAGCGACTCGCCGCGCGCCAAGTGGATGATCAGCCAAGTCGAGTCGTGGATGACCCCGCTCGATGTTCCAAGCAGCACGGTCCAGCGCCAGCTCGCTTGCGTTGCGTCGGTGTACAGATAGCCAGCCACCCCGCTCGTCAATGCCATCGAGCCATAGATCGCCGTGGGCCCCGCCCAAGACGGCTCGATCGGGCCGATCGGCCCGTGCTCCATGAAGGCCGTCAGCAGGATTAGGTAGCCAACGATTGCCAGCACCATGGCGCTCAGCGCGGGCGCCACCGCTGCCGCGACGAATCGGGCCACGAACCAAAGACGACGAGGGGCAGTCGGCATCGCGTTACACTTTACGGCTCAGCTGGTGCTTTGCTTCCCAAGGGCCCGCGAATGGCTAAGTCGATCGATCTCGCGCCCGAGGCATCCCGGCTGGCGTCGTTGCTCCTCAGTTACGTAGTATGCGCCTTCGTCGCGCCTCGCGATCCGGGCGCCTCGACCGCGATCTTCGTCCGACTCAGCCATTCGCGGGCCCTCACTCGAGGTTCAGCCGAGGTTCAGCCGGCAGATTCGTGGGGCTGCTGCCCCGCGATCGTCCCAGCAGCCATCGGCAAGCTCGGGCCTCGTCGCTGAGTTCGCAGCGGCGGCGCTCCCAGCGCTGGCGTCTGCATTCAACGCTGAAGTTCGAACTATCGAAGCGCACGTCCGTGCGCCCGTGGTTCGAAACCTGCGAGCATTTGGTCCCAGTACGGTGCAAGGTCTAGCTCGACGTTTAGCCGCTTCAGGAGCTGGAAGAGGCCGCCCAACTTACGGTGCAAGAAGAGCAAGCGCCGTGGTGGGGGTGAAAAGGTGAGCGACGTGACGAAACGGCGCACGATGTCGCTCGATCGGGCGGCATAATCCGCGTTTCGGAAGTTGAAGGGTTGAGCACTGCGCTCGAACGGTTCTGCGGCGCTGAGCAGCATGTCGACGAAGAGGTCTTTCGTCGTCGAGGATTCGCGCTCATCCATCAGCTCGAAGCCGATACCGTGCTCGGCGACCTGTTGGCGATTGCCTCTGGCCACCGCTCGCAATAGCTCGACGTATTGCGTCCGAAACTCGTCGTCGTATTCGACGCTTGCGCCGAAATCGAGCAAGACGAGCTGCCGCTCTGCAGGGCGGACCAGAAAATTGCCGAAGTTGGGATCAGTCTGCACGATCCCCCAGGTGAAGAACTCCAAACAGTAGAGGTCGAGCGCGGTTCGGGCCAAGATCAGGCGTTCTTCTTGGGAGGGGGCGCTGCGAATCCAGTCGCTCAGGCTGGTGCCATTTGCCCAACTCATGGTCAGCACCCGCGGCGTGCACAGGTCAGGGATCGAGCGCGGCACGTCGAAGCGACCATCCGCGTGCAAGAGCGCGCCGAAGCGCTCGAGGTAGTAGCGCTCGCGCTCGTAGTCGGCTTCCAGCTTCAGCATCGTGCGTAGCTCTTCGAACGTGCCGCTCGCATCGATCTTACGGCGCGAGAGTGCAAGCCAGCTCGTGCCGAGCTTCTCCAACAAATCGACATCGGCGTCGATACTCTCGGAAATGCCAGGGTATTGAACTTTGATCGCGACGGGCTCGCCGAAGGCGCGCGCCCGATACACTTGCCCGATGCTTGCAGAGGCAACCGCGGTTTCGTCAAGCTCAGAGATGAGCGAGAGCCTTTCGGGTCCGAGCTCGCGTTCGAGCACGTCGCGCATGATCGCGAAGTCAATCGGCTCGGCTTGCCCTTGCAGCTTCGAGAGGATCTCGATCGCTTCGGGAGGCAGCAAGTCCGAGGCGTCGATCGAGAGCATTTGTCCGGCCTTCATGAAGGCGCCTTTGAGCCGGCCAAAGCCCTCGGCAATGACCTTCGCCTGTTCGATGCGCGTCTTCAGCTCTGCGATGCCGAGCTTGTCGCTGGCAGACAGCCTGGACACCACTTGATGTTTGAGCTCGTGTCCCACCACGCCGGCAGCGACGCCGAGCATGCTCTTCGACCGGCGCCAGAGATCGGTTTCAAACTTCGCCACTGCCGGACAATAGGACCAAATTGGGCAATCGGAAGCGTGTCTCGGGAATTACCCATGCGTTCCGGCCGTGTCTAACCGATCAAATTTCTGGAGGTCCACGCCGGCGTCCCGGAAGTGCAAAGGTGGTCGCGCTAACCACCAAGCGCGCGGCGTACTTCCGACGCGCTGCGCACCCCGCCCTGCAGGCGGACATTGAATAGCCACAGCGCGAGATGCCTGGCTTTGGGGTGAGCGTAATACGGCGATCAGGGCGTCGCACGCCGTTGCCACGGCAACGCCGATAACGGCGCGCCGAGCGCGGTCGCGGCGCGTTCTAACGCGGCCTTGCACTCGACGACGCTCAGCGCCTTCACGTCACGCCGCTCGGCCCAGCGAGCCGAACTCTTTTCGCGGGCGTGGAGAGGCTCGCCAGCTGCCACGGCTCGCGGCATGTAGCGACGCCGAGCAGCGCGGGCCAGAGCGGCGCGAGGACGAACGTCACCTTGGCGGCGCTCAGCTTCGTCTCGATGACGTCGGTGCGCTCGGAAACCTGCTCGAGGGCGGCGTAGATTTCAGCAGCGCGGGGGTGGGACCACCGCGAGGCGGTGAGGGATTCGCCGGTGATGGTGGTGACGACGTTGGGTAGGGCTTTGTCTTGTTTGAGGAGGAGGCCGGATTTCCGCAACGCGGAGAGGACGCTCGTCAGGTCACCCATCGTCCGAGGATACGCCCGAGAGGCGAGCCGGGGCGAGCAGCAGATGCGACGCTGCCCAATCAGCCCTAGCGCCCGTTCCTCGGCGAGCCGCCTCACGCGGATGTGATTCACTCGCACGTCTAGGTATCACCGAATACTGGCCTTTTTGCCTCAATCAGTGGCTGCGCACTGCTGGCCCGCTGCGTGCAAAGCGCTCCCCCACACCCAGTAAATGGAGTTGAACATGGCCAACGAAAATCGGAATGAAGTGCTGACCACCTATACAAGTGACGTGCACGCGCTCGTGTCGCACGGCGTCCAGGCGATTCATCGCCAGGCAGAGCAGCTCAAGGACGTGAGCCATCAGGATGCAAAGACTGCGGTGGTGTGGTTCGAGCAGATCCTGAAGAGCCAGCAAGGCGCGCTCGATGATCGAGTCAAAGCGCTCGGCGGTAGCCCAACAGGTCCGGTCAAAGACGCGGTCTCCTCGCTGGCGGGTGTGGCCGCGGGCCTCATCGATGCGGTTCGCCCCGCAGCGACCGCCAAGGCGATCCGCGACGACCACACGTATTTCAACCATCTAGGTATCAGTTGGCTCATGTTGTACACCACCGCTACCTCGCTGGGCGACGCAGAAACCGCCGCACTTGCTCAGCGCGGTTATGAGGACACCACGAAGATGATCATGCATGTGGATCGCATTCTGCCAAAGATCGTGGTGGAGGAGCTGCGCGAGAATAAGCTGCTCTCGCCGATCGACGCTCGCGAGCAAACGCGCGTGATGGTGAAGAATGCGTGGGATCGTGAAGCGCCGACGGGCGTCTGAATAGTGGCGAGTCGCGCGGCGCGGCGTGGCGATTGCCCGGCGTGCCGCGCGCTCGTACGGCGCGCGGCACGCCCGGTCGCTTTCGTGGGCTGGGTGACGGCAATTCTCGCGCCGTCGAGACTCGCCACCGTCGATGGCTCGCCGACGCAGCGCAGCTCGGCGCTATGCGGTGAGGCTAGGTCCGCTGGCTCTCCGGAACCTTCAATTGGACGGTTTCGTTGACCAGGTTCATCTTTGCCAGTGCGCGCTCATCGCTTGCGTTTGCCCACCAGACTGCCGCCGCGAGCCGAGCGAGAAGGAACGCGGCGAGCAGGTTGGCTTGGAAAATCGCGCCATTCGGGTCGGGGGCGGTGACTCCCGCGTGTGGAGCCGAACATGCGGGAGGCAAGGCAGGCTAGGCTCGCGCAATCGTGAGCCAAGTTGTCCGGTGCAGGAACTGCGGAGCCCCCCTCGATGTTGGACCTGGCCAACTGCACGTAACTTGCGGGTACTGTGGGGTCAGCAATCGGCTAGCGCCGATTGGGCCGTTGCCGACTCATGTGCCCCACGTGCCTGCGGCGAGTACGAGTTCAGGTCGCCGTCCGCGGACCGGCCTGACCATCGTCGTCACGCTGGCAGTGCTGCTGGTCTTGTGTGGCGGGATCTTTTCGTTTCTGGTGGTTCGGGTCGGTGTCTCGAAGCCGGCCACGAACGTGTTCACGAATGGGCTGCTCGAATGGTACACGCCGACTTGCCTGGTTGACGCGAACGGCGATGACGCACTCGACATTGCCGGCTTGAGCGCTGCTCCAGGTTCTGCGCTGTGGACTCTACGCGTCGTCGACGGCGCGAGCGGTAGTGTGCTGTGGTCCGAAAAGGACTACAAGCCACAGGTGGGCGTCGTGTGTGCATCGCCGCGATTCTTCGGAATCGATGGCGACGACTTCCAGATGCGGCTGTTCCAAGCGCGCTCCCTTTCATCACCTCCCTCGCCGCTGCTGGTGCCGCTCAGTGATCACATCGACAAGCTGGGCCAGGGCAATGATTGTCTACTCGTCAAGACTCGAGATGGTAAACAGAACTCCGTGTCTCTGACGAACCAGCCGGTGAGCCAATGCACGCCACTCGCCATGATGGAGCCCTGGGGCGATTGGGGCGTCGAAAACAGCCGTGGCCTCGATGGCTTGCAGCACACGAGTGGCACGACCACTTACTTGCTCGAGTACCGGACCCCGGGCACGCCCTTTTTGACGATGACGGCGCATTCCCAGCATCAGCAGCTTTGGTCTACCGATCTCCGGGTAGTCAAACCGAATGGCGGGCTTTCGTTCGCCGTGACTCCGAGCATGCTCGTCGTTTACGCGATCGATCCATCCGACAACGACTACGGGGTGCTCGTCGGGCTCGACCCGACGACCGGGCTGCAGCGCTACGCCCAGCGCCAAGATTCGCACAGCTCGGCAAGCTTCCGCAGCTTTCACTGGAACGGGCGGTTCGTGCTGATCGATTGGGGGTTCGGCTTGCACGCTTACGACCCGACTGACGGGCGGCGGGTCTGGCACATCGGCGGGCGCTGACTGAAGCGGGTCCCGGGCGCGCGCAACGCCCAAGGCGCGAGCACGACCCAGATCGGCATGTCCGATCAAAGCCAATTGAATCGCCACTTTCGCCGCATCGTCGGCACCACACCCGCCCGCTACGCGCGGCGCTTGACCTTCCGGCGAATCCCTTCCTGAGCCTCCGAGCCAAGGGGCCGACGATCGCTAGAAGCAATCACCGCTTGGCCACGTGCAGGCGCGTTTCTGGGCCGCTCAGAGGCAATTTGCCATGAAGGCGAGAGGGCAACAGTACCGAATGGCGTTCGTGGCCGCGTCGCGACACTGCGCTCTGAAGAGCTCCCGATCGTAGCTGGCTGAGCAGGTCCAAGTGACCTCGTTCTGGCCGCAGAAAGGTCCCGCACCCTCTGGCCTGCAGCCTTTGCTGCAGGTCGCGGCGCCGCCTGCGCCAGCCCCTGGCGTTCCAGCAGCTCCACCCTCGGCAAGGCTTTCCGCACCCCCGGCACCGCCTGCCGTTTGAGTCGCGCCCGCGTCGGCCGATGGCCCACCCGCCGCCGCGTTGCCCGCTTTCGAGCTCGCACCCGCTTGGGAGTTCAGGCCGGCTGCGCCGCCCGCACCCGCACCCGCGCCCGCACCCGCGCCCGCACCCGCACCCGCACCCGCGCCCGCACCCGCACCCGCACCCGCACCCGCGCCCGCACCCGCTGCTGATGAGCCGCCGCGACCCGCCGCGCCGCCGGACTGCGCAGACTGTCCACGCTCGGTGCCACCGCAGGCGACGACGACGACCGCGACTGCTAGTGCCAATAGCGACCAACCCGATCTCGGCATCTGCCGATCATACTTCCACGCGGCTGCGCGCACAATTGCGCAACGTGGTGCGTTCAGAGCACTCGCGCCGCAAACGAAGTGCGCCCCGGGGACCGAGCACGAAACTTCACGTAATCTGACGCTTCGCCCGCAAATGTGCCCGAAGGCGATATTGTGATTGAGGCCGGTGGCTCTCCGAGCGTTGCCGCGCGATCGAGTCTGAGCTCCCGCTCGAGACCCGCCGTATTGGCAGAGCAAGATGGTGCGACGCTAGCGAATGACTTCAGCCACGCGCAGCAACGCCGGATCGAGATCCGCTCCCTCGGCCTTCGATGCCGGCAAGTTGACCAGCACGGTGGGTTTGGTGCCGCGCGTAATCAGGCCCACAGAGAGGCCGGACTTGACGCTCTCTTCGTCTCCGGTGAAGGTCAGCGCCGAGCGGCGACGGGTCACTTCGGCGATATTGTTCGCATGCGAGGTGACGCCCAAGCACACGTAGACGGCAGCGGTATGGTCTGATTTGAGCGCGGCCTCGAGCCCTCCAGCGTCCGAGTACGCAAGCGACGCAACACGCACGGGCAAGCCCGAGACGGTCGTCTCGCGCGCAGCGTCTTGCAGCGCTCCGACCAGGTCGCTCTTGGTCGTTTCGGAGGGCTGGTTGCCGGATTGATACACGACCAGCACGCGCACCTCCGAGCCGACGCGTGCCTTGAGCTTTCGGTCGTAGGCGAGCGCACGCAAGATCAAGAGCGCAGCATTGCGAGGTGGCAGATCGCCGGCCTCGACGCTTGGCACGAAACCCGAGAGCGCGACGAACAGGAGAAAGCCTAGAATCAGCCGTCTTTGGGACATCAAAATGCCGCCCCCAAAACGAGCACGACGCGGTTCGCGGCGAAATGGCCGGAGCCGTCCCAACTCGGCAGATAGGCGCCCTTGAATACGACCGTCGGCGTTTTCTCCGGATAGGGATAAAGGTCGAGCCCAATGCCCAGCTGAGTTCGGTCGTAGATCTTCGCCTGGTCGAGCTTCAGCATGTCGAACCGAAGCACGGGCTCGAGCTCGGGGATGACGCGATAGGAGGCGAGCGCGTAGGCGCCGACCTTGTCCAGGTGACCACCGGTGATGGCTTGGTGCGTGATCGCGGCCTCCGCCTTCAACATCAGCTTGTCTGACTGCCATTCAGCGTCGATATCTCCAATGCTGATCCGGCGATGCCCTACCGCAGCGTAGTTGCCGGTGTAGCCGGACGCCCCGACGTTCAAGCCTTTGCCCGACATGTTCACGTGAGCGCCGAAATGCTTGGCCCCGTGAAAGCGCTCGATGTCGTTCTCGGTCATCTCGTAGACGTTCCCGCCCTCGGTCACGGCGTTCGGGTTCGTCGCATCAGGGGTCTGCTGCAAGCCGTTGACCACGTACACGGCGTATTCCAGCGTCATCGCGGTGGAGAGCGCGGCGCGTCCATACAACTGCACACCCGTCTGGCTCCACTTGCTGGGCATGACGTTGCGATACATCAGCGGCGTCTCCGCGAGCTTGTGTAAGAAAAACGGATCGGGATAGCCGTTCAGCGCACCCATCGGCACCAAGAACTCGCCGACGCGCAAAAACAAGAAATTTTGCACGAGCCGCACGTCGACCTGGGCATAGCGCACGGCCAACTCCTCCGACGCGGTCTCGATCTGAAGCTCGGGAAAGACGATGTCGTTGATGTCGGCACCGACGAACGCGTTGAAACCAAAGCGGTGGAAAGTGGACGGATGTCCGCTGACGTCATGCAAGGCGATGGCGCCGCCGGGGTCGGCCTTGTCTTGAACGATGAACCCGACGTTCGCCGTACCGTGGACGTAGGCAGAAATGCCGTGTCGCGGCAGTCGGTATTT
>Ga0302321_100002863_pt1 | contig 14828 bp, 9 predicted proteins | sample Fen_T0_1_FD_202505 | JGI IMG/M metagenome (GOLD analysis project Ga0302321, IMG submission 202505) | Peat permafrost microbial communities from Stordalen Mire near Abisko, Sweden - Fen_T0_1 | ecosystem: Environmental > Terrestrial > Soil > Wetlands > Permafrost | place: Sweden: Abisko...
ATCCTTGGTTAGGGCATCAATATCCACATAGACCATTCCTTCACCATGACGCGCTGCTTTAATCTTGTATTGCATTTCTACAGATTTCTCCCACTTTCTTTTTATGTGTCTAATGCAACAAAGCGCCATCCGCTCAAGCAATTTTAACTGCACGGTTATAGGGTATTCAATTCAGAGCAACAGTTATGAAGAGCTTACTATACTATCATACTACCTCCTGCAAGCAAGCTTAGTGCCACTACAAAACCAATGCTTACTGCATTGATTACATGAATATTTACTAATTAAACCAAAGAAATGCAATCCGCATTAGTATCGTTAATATCACCACATTGACTACAAATTGTCAGTGCATTTCAAGCTCAATTTTTCCAAACGTTAGCAACTAAACCTTTCTTCCACGTCTATCCCTATTGCCTGAACGATTTTCAACAAAGTCGCGTTGCATTTTTGGCCATGAGCAAATAATCGACGTGCCTGGTAATAAAGTACCACCTACGACATTACTATTCACCTTAAAACTCCCACCAGAATTTTCTACACGTTCACGCATACTCACTAGGCCCATGCCTTTTGACTCCGCATAACCTTGCTGACTTGCAATCTTGACATAATCAAAACCAACGCCATCATCCACAATCTCCAGATGAAGTAACGTGCCATCATCTTTAGTGATTAACCTTATATTCTTAGATTTGCTGTATTTAGTCGCATTATTTACTGCCTCTTGCACAATACGAAACATTTCCGTCTTCAAGTTGGCAGAGATATCAGCCTCATTTACATTGGTTTTATTAAAACTAAAGCTGATATTGGGTGTGCCAAGATTCGATTCACGACAAAACCAATTGAGCGTTGCAAGAATCCCAATATCATCCAGCAACGAGGGTCTTAGCGCCATTGAGATTCGGCGAACTTCTTCAATTGCACTTTGCAACTTAGGCACCACCTTTTCAAACTGCTGAATTGCAGATGCAGTCGTTGCATCGCTCAAATTACTAATATTGTTTTCAACATAAAACTTAATAGCAGAAAGTGTTTGGCCGATGCCATCATGCAGTTCAGAGGCAATGCGTTTACGCTCAAGCTCTTGCGCAAACAATACTTGCTTGGTGAGAGAACGCAGTTTGTTTTCGGTACGCAATAATTTTTGTTCGATTTCAATTTGGTCATTAATATCAGTAATTACCGCGTAACTGCCTATACAGTTTTTGGCCGCATCAAACAAGGGTTGCGGGGAGCCTTTAACCCAAAGCGTTTTAGTGCCGCGTCCCCTCATTTTAAATACATAGGACGACTCAACGCTTTTCACATTCTTAAGTTTTCCACCTGTCCAGGCTTGAATATAATCTGTATCAACAAAATCGCTAAAATTACGACCAATCACCTCGGCTCTCGGCAAGTTAAGCATTTTAAGTAAGTGCCTATTGGCGTAGGTTACTTTCCGCTCAGTATCTTCTATCACCATACCTTCATTCATTAATTCAACCAAATGGCTGAATTTTTGGCGGCTAATATTCAGCTCTATCTCAACTAGTTTGCGTTGTTCTATTTCTTCCTTCAGCTTTTGGTTAATTTTTTGCAGATGCTGCGCCCTTGCTTCAATACGCTTTTCCAGCATAGAATTTAAGTGCTCAATCTTAATTTCGGCTTGTCTAATATCTGTCACGTCGCAGACTAAAACCACCCCAAAACCGCGTTTTTTCAAGCCATTCTGCTTCGCCTGCCTCGATGAAAATGGATTGATTTGAAAATGCAAATGCCGATTAAGCTTAGTATCAAGCTCACGACATTCAGTGCCCCGATCGGTAGCCAATACATCGGTAATCAGCTGATTAAAACCCTGCAGATAGCACTTTGGATTTGAACAGCCAGGATGTAGCATTTCATGCATATACCGACCCTTTACTTTGGTGACATCGCCTAGTTTCCATTGCTCGATGGCACGATTAGCCCTAACAATAGCGCCCGCCTCATCCACTAGACAAATAATCTGCGGCAAGGCATCCACAGCCGATTCCCATTCCCGCTTTATTTTTTCTATGCCTTTAAAATCCAATTTAGTTAAATCTAGATCGTGTTTTTGAATATTTTGCGATGCAGCTGGATTTTTTTTAATATTTGGAGTTATAGTGCCAAAATCAGAGTCTATCAAGTTCCAATGCATTTCAGTTTTTGAATCAATACTAGCTAAATTTAATTGGCCAATATCAAGAAAAACAATCACCATACGACCCATCATATAGTCTTCACTTGTGCCAATTGGAACCAACTGAATGAGGAAATTTCTATCAAGCACTAGGTCTAGGCCTCTATATTCCACAGCCTCACCTGTTGCTAGCACTTTGTTTGATAGTGCTAAAAACCGCTTCAGATAACACTCTGCACTATTGCAGCCAGGGTGCATTAACTCATGCAACGATTTACCCCTAACCTCACCAACCTTACCCAGCCCCCATTGCTCTATGGTTTTATTTGACCTAACAACTACGCTGTCTTTGCGGAGAACACAAATGAGCTGCGGAACTGAATCTACAGCTAATTCCCAGTCCTCTTTTACACGCTGAACGATCTGAAGTGCGCTTGAGGCCATATATTCACCAAATCCATCAATACTGATACCACATTAGGCTGACCGCAGCTTTTTATAAATACTCATGACTTTACTAACATAATTCACCGTTTCACGGTAAGGTGGTATTTTGTTGCCATGCTGAATCACCGCATCTTCTCCCGCGTTGTAAGCCGCAACCGCTAAGCTAAAATCATTTTTAAATAATTTTAGCAAATACGCCAAATAACGTGCACCGCCTTGAATATTCTGGCTTGGATCATACGAATTATTTACACCGAATCGCTTGGCCGTAAAAGGCATCAACTGCATCAAGCCCCTCGCGCCTTTTGGCGAAACTGCTCTAGTATTATAATTGGACTCAACGGAGATTACTGCATGCAACAGCGCGCCTTCTACACCGCTATCTGCAGCCGCCACTTTAACTTCATCTTTATATTGCATGACGTTAGAAGATATACTTACCACGTCAGCTTCAGCTGGTTGTTGCGGAGAAAGATTTGCGGCAACTTTTATCGGCTCTAGAGGTGTTACTGCCAGCAACTGATAATCACCATCTGATGGTGTATCGGTAAGGTAAACCGCTCCAGCTTCGTCGGCATAACCATAAATATCGGCTCTTGCGACCGACATATAAAGAACAGCCTGTAATGCTACTATTAAATTTATCAAAAATTTGCCCATCCGAACATTAGGCCACAAAATAAGCAAATTTAAAATACATATAAACCCTATTTCTTATATGTCGGGTGCTTGCATATTAAAACATCCAGAACAGAAATTATTGAGCAGAAATGAGCGTTTTATATTCTTGATACAAATCGTCAGCCGAGATAAATCCATCGATTCTCAGCCATGGTTTACTAGGAGCTGCACGCAACAGCACAACAGGTGTATGGCTCATTTTATCACCGTGGTAAACATCGAAAGCACGCTGAGCAATAACACTGACTTCAGCAGTGGCTGTGTAGTGCTGCCATTGCTGCCCAGCCTTAAACTTACGAGCATAATCAGCCAACCGCTCTGGTGTATCTTGTTCTGGATCAATCGAAATCGACACCATATGTACCTTCTTCACATCGTCGCCAAGTTTACTTTGAAATTTCGAAAAAGTTTGGCTACTAATCGGGCACACAGCTTTGCAGGTGGTATAAATAAAATTTAAGATTACTGGACGGCCGTCATTTAATTCGTCTGGTAGCGAGACAGTTTTACCATCATCACGTACCAATTTAATCCGAGGCAGTGTGTAATCTACCGTCGTTAACGTCGCTTTCTGTTGCATCTCATGATGATTGGCATGCTCATCCTCGCCGTTATGAGCATACGCCGTCATGGCAAATAAGTAAACTATCGTAATAAGAACGCATTGTCTATTTATCATAACAAATTTCTCCATTGCTATACTTCATCGTCAATTCAATGACTGTCCAGGTCACGGTCTTATCCATTCCGATGTGGGAACGATATTCCTGCCCTTATCGGAGGAAAACTGTACGATGTAGCCGCCTTTGGACGCAAAACGCTGACCAGATGCAAGCGTCAAGCGCGGGTAGTAGCCTGTCACGATGCGGTGCTCAATCATAGTCTGCATACGCTCGACAAGATAGTCGCGGACAAACGTGTCGGCCATATGACTTAGTGCTTCAGCAAGAAGACCACAGGCAAGATAGGTGTCTGCTTGTACCTGCTCATCCACGACAGGGATACGCCTGATTGAAAACCAACCTCGTGCAAAATCAACACCGACGCGTCGGTGCTCAGGCAAATCAAACGGGTAGGCAAGCTGCGTGTGTTTTCGCCAGGAAGATTGCAGAGGCGTACGTTCTAGCCCCCCTAGCAATCCAGACATGTACACCGTAGAAAACGCATCTGGTGCGTTGCCGAGAGATGCTAAATCTGCTGGACGCAACCACAGAACAAGTACTTCCCCAGCTGCGACATCCCGTAGCGCTTTAGCCACATCCGAGGCCGACATATCCTTTGTAAGAACACTATCTCGAACTGTGACGCCACGAGGAGCAAGTAATGCTGTGAGTGCTCGAGCACCCTGTTCACCGCTATCGCCTGCTCGATAAATCTGCACCACCTGTGATGCTTTCTCACTATCCTGTTTAAGTAAGTTGTTGGCAATCAGTCCTGCTTCCAGAAACACACCTTTGGTGAAATACAAGGAATAGAAATCTTGATCGGCATCAGCTGGCGGTGCCTCAACATTTGGAAAGAGGCAGGGAATGGCCGCCTGTTCGCAGAATGCATGTACTGGCGCCCAATTGGCACCCCCTATTCCAGACACCACCGCCATAACAGGCTCCTCGACAAGGTGTTGCTCAAGTTGCTTCTGCCAGCCAGCTGCTGGGCCACTCAACCGCCAGACGTGCAACTGCCAATGACGATTTGCCATGAACATCATTTTGCGAGTAGAGCGCAAGGCTGGAGTTGCACCAATCGGAAACGTGTTCTTGACAGCAAAATAATTCGTGATTACATCGAGCATGCCGCCTGCTTTCACTGGGTCAGCATCAGGTGTGATGATAGTAGCGAAGTGCAGCACTGTGTCCGTGACTCCTGGTGACTTGCCATGGTCGAGACGCTTTAGATAGTCGATGAGTGCCGCCATATCTGCATCGTTCATTGAATATTGTGGCATCAGGTAGTTGAGCGGCTTGCCTTCCGAGTTGAGGCCTTCGCGAATCGCCCTAGCGAGGGTAGCATCAGTATATGGCTCGTGATCAGGACGTATCCCTTCGACATAGGGTAAATCGAGATACCCATTGCTGGAAGCGCGAGGGTGGAACAGATAGCGGCCAGTGATTGGCGGGATGGATATTCGACCTTCTTTTGAGCCAAGTCCGCTATGCTGGTGACATTTGACGCAGCTAGCATCTGCACCCGTCATGTGTAAGCCACCGTCTTCGTATTTTGCTTCAAGCATCTCGCCTGAACTCAATATACCTTTCCTATAAATATTCTCACCCACATGGTTTATTGCTTCGTCGCTCGCGTAGCTCACTGGTGCCATTAATGCAATAAGCAGCATTGTCATGGTGACCATACATAAGGTGGAGACTGTGCGGAAACCCCAGACTATCTGGGGCAAATTCCTGAACATGGTGTACAACTTTCGAATTACTTCAGTTCCCTAGAGCTAGGCGTTGCGGTGGCATTGACCGTAACCACATTGCGTCGTTGAGGGACATCTGGTTTAGCGAAGATTTGATTATCTAGTTGTGGATTGATCAAGACCTTGTCAATCGCCATTTTATCCGTTACCTGAGCCGTTCCTGTGCCGGTTTCAATCATGAGTGGAACCTGCAATCCTTCAATGGCCTGATAATTGCGATAGAACACTGGTACCATCACAGACTGACCAGAGGTGTTGATGGCCTCGCGATCATATTTGACGTCTAAGAAGGTCTGCGCATCGATCCAGACATGGTGGCTGACACCAGAAGACAACTTGATATTCAGGCGGTAAGTCTGGTGCCCTTCGATATCATCAACGCCGTCAAGTGTCACATCAGTACCCTTAGCTTGATAATCCATAAGCGGCCCGTCGATGCCAGGTCCATTGCGCGCATAATTCAACTCTTCGGTCGTATATTGTTGCAAGTCTGGCTTGCCGCTGCTCGTTGGACGCAGTTTCCAGCCATGGCTACCATCAAATATGCGCACGCTTTTCTGATTTTGAACTTTAATCTCAAAGCGCGTCATGTTGGGACGCTTCATCTCAAGGGCAAACTCCATATTCGGTGCCGGTGCGTGGGCACTCTCGATATGGCCGACCCAAACCATAGTTTGGATTTTTTGCCACGCTTCCAGCCCACCTCTAGCAGCAACATTCTTCTCCACAATCTCGGCCGCAGTAAGCGCCTGTGCTGGCGGAGTATCGCCAGCATAAGAAAAAATAGGGTTGACAAGACACGCTGCCAAAACCAATACTGCACTTGGTTTCATTATTTGGCGCTCACCTTACTATCGGTTGGCTTGACTAATTCCAACCGTGGTTTTGCAAATAATGCATCCTCCAGCGGTGGATTCATTGCGACCGTTTGGATGGTCATTTTGTAGGTCTGTGGAACTCCTTCGACAACCGTTTCGGTGGTATAAGGAATGGTGAATCCGTTCACCTTCTTGAAGTCGCGATAAAAAATCGCAACCTGATGCACTTTGTTATCTAGTTTACGTGGTTCGCCGTCTATTTTTACTTCAAGGAAACTTTTAGCGTCCACCCACAGATTTCGTTGTTCGCCATTTTTCATTGTCAACTTGAGCTTGTAAGTGTTCTTGCCTTCCACAGTTTCCATCCCTTGCAGATCAATTTTGGTGCCTTTCTTGGCATAATCAATCAGTGGGCCGTCCAATTCTTGCCATCCAGTGGCAGCCTTGGTTTCGGCAGTGGTAAAAGGCTCAACTTCATTGCGCCCGAGGTATGGCCTTACTTTCCAACCCTGCGTACCATCATAGACCTGTACCGCAGGCTGATCTTGGAAACTAATTTCCAATCGAGTCTTGTGCGGTCGTTTCATGTTCATAACAAACGGTAACATAGTGTCTTGCTTGCCGCCAGCGCCCATCTGACCGGACATAGTCATACTATTGACTGCACGCCATGCCTCCAGCCCTCCGCGAGCAGTCGCGTTCTTTTCTATGATTTGCGCGGTAGTCAGGCTGTCTGTCTGCTCACCATACGCAGTCTGAGCGGTATAGACAGAAAACGCCGCTAGGCAAGATGCAAAATAAATAAATTTTTTCATGATTATAATCCTCATTTAAGCGCCGCAAGCAGCGCGATTACTCAACTATCAACCCATCGGCATGAAACGAGCCGATCATTACGTTGACACGGTCGCCAAGTTTAATCAATTGGCCTTTGTTAGAAAACACCATCCAGTATTCCTTACCAGCTTCTCCAGCACCTGTTTGTCGTAGCTGACCAATTTTGTCCATGACTGGAATATCCAGCACCGCGCGGCTACGCTCACCGTAAAGATGCGGCGTCGCTTTGTTATCGCCAAGTGTCTTGGCCAGCTCAGTGTTGGTGACTCTATAACTGAAGCGTATCAGATTTCCAGAGGCTGTTTGGCTCACCTTCAGATTATCAACACCCCAAGTAGCTTTATAGTAGACTTTTGCATGATCGGTCAATTTTGATTGGTGGTATTGTGAAGTTTTGTGTGCTGGTGTGGCTGAATACTCTTGCTGCGCCTGAACCATCAAGGGCAATACAAGCAAAGTGCCGACGAGTACCCTCGCGAGCAATTTTGTCTTGCCACCTAGTGTTGAATCATCACCCATGCTCTCACCTTATGTTGAATTTCCATATCTGACCAGTATAACATTTAGGCTCTGCCCAGTTAAATAAGTTCAGTGCCTTTGGCTGTGCCTTGTAGGCTGCCCCACTATAATTGCCATTGAAGGAACATGCTCCCCCTTTTGCGCCTGTGCATGCTGCCGGTTCGCTTTCGCGTAGGGAGAGACAAGCGCTTTCTTGTCACTGGCGAAAGCCCCAGTCGCGACTGCTATGTCGGCAGCCCCTGGCCCCTGCGAGGAGTCCAGCGCTTCGGTAGTAGCCTGGGTTAGAGTTGCCGTCAACAGCGCATAACCCGCCAAAAGCGTAGCAAGTGTGATACGAGCAATACTGTTTGATAGCAGCTTAAGCACGTGTAGCCCAGCCTTACCAGTCGGTTTAGCGCCTGGCACCTCTCTAAGCTTCAACATAGCCACCTTGCTCCTTTCACCTCTAAAATCGCAGACGTATAAAATGTGTTTTAAATAATTTAGCCGCTCGAAGTCTGTTATTTGACTGAAGCAGCCTCCGTCTCTTTGGCTCTAGTGGCATCCATCCATTGCTCCACACTTAGCTTGTTAGTTCCAGTTGCTTCTTGGTGTGACTGCTTGGGCGGATTGTACTTTTTCTTCTGTTCCTCGTTCAAAAGCGCCCTAATATGGTCCGCCGTTCTGTCGCTAATCGCCTGTGTTGCACTGATGCGATAGGCAGCCGGCACCGATGAGTCACTCCAAACCTTCATCACCTGTTCGCGCTGACCCTCCAGCACCTTCTTCAAGGTGGATTGTTGTGTCTCGTCAAGATCAAGCGCTCGTGAAAGTGCCCTAACGCGATCGTCGAGACTGCCTCGTACGGGTTGTTTCTGCACCTGATGCGTTGGTACTTCAATAGCCGAATCCTGTACTCCTGTGTTGGCATATGCAAGAACATGATTAGTGACCGCTAGCACCAGAACTAAATAAGCTAATTTATTTATTCCAATTTTGCCGATCATCATATCCTTTGTACTCCTTCTGAAATTTCCAAATTCTACTCACTCACCGTCAAAATAATTGGTCATCGAAGTTCACTTACCAATTTAAATTTTAAAGGATGTTAATCTGATTAGCGAGCGCCTGATAGCTTATTGTTCCAGAATCCAAAAACTCCTGTGGCATGAGTGCATGCCACAGGAGGAATTGGGAGTAGCGAATTTCATCTAATTTACCAGCGTTAATTTGCTGTTCCATTCAAGCTGGATGTTTTTAGCCCCGCTGCGCCTGCCGTAACATTCAACGTTGCTGGCTTAGCTCCAGTTGTCTGCGCTGTCAGCGGTTTGAACTGCACTCTTACTGTACAGGTCGCACCTGGTGCCAAAGTTGTAAAGCCCGTATTGCCGCATGTTGATCCTAGCCCTAATAATAGAGGGAGTACCGCATAGTTGGCTGTGTTTGCTGCGGGCGTTGCAGACAGCAAGCCAGTACTAATGCCAGTCAGAGTCACATTGCCAGTATTTGTCAATGTAAACGCTTGGCTTGGATCAAGACCACAAGCAATTACTCCTGCTATACCCGTACCTGGGCAGTTGCGCGTTTGGGCAATCGTCCAAGAAGCTGGTGTCAGCGTGGCGGCAGTCACTGGAGTAACACCAGTCCCGCTGAGCGTAACGGGCGAACCAGTCACCGGAACGCTACCCGCAATACTGACCGTACCCGCTGCTGCACCTGCTGCTGTTGGCGTAAATGTCACCGTAATAGTGCAGTTAGTTCCGCCGTTAAGCGTTGTACCACAGGTTCCGCCAAGCCTTGAGAAAGGAGCCGTCACGGTGACTGCAGTAATGGTCAGTGGTGCACCACCCGTGTTCTGTAGCGTTAACGTTTGAGCAGCACTGGTTGACCCGACCGCTACATTACTGAACGTCAGTGGACCACCAGTAACGTTCGCAATCGCGGTAGGAATAAACTCGACCGCACCAATATCTGGCACCCCAGCCCTAGTATTTCCGAAGAAATCTGTGGTTGGTGCACCAGTGGCGTTCCCTGCATTGACAGCAACTGATGTTGATGGAATCGAGTAGGCACCGTTTTTGGTTCCAGAATCTGCAGAGGCAACCATCTGTTCAGCTGCAGTCGCAGTTGAGACATTTGGTCGGCTCAGCGTTAAAGGACCATAGGACAGGTTCAACCAGTTGTGGCCCTCATCCACTGTTGCAGTTGGCTTGATGCCATTGAATACAAACACGCTAGAAAGACCTGTAGTTTCCGACGACCCTGGAGGTATGTTGAAGCCGTGGCATGACTGACCGAGCCCGTTGGCAAGTTGAAGACAGCCCTCAGGTGCCGTTCTTGCGCCGTTACAGAACTGCGCTATCACTGGTGAAGCTCCGCCCACGATGTTGTTGGCAGAAACACCTGACAGCACGCTTTGTCTATCTGACCAAAAGATGGAGTTGTTCAGCGTCAACTTGGCATTGGCAGGAATCGTGCCACCTAAAACGTCATCGGTACGTAGACCGAAGTCCCAGTAACTGGTTACTGCTGATGGTGAGCACTGGCCTGTCGCTGTTTGGTTCAACTGTGGAGCCAGTGCCACCAAGTTCTGCTGCGATTGCAGGCCAGTACCAGAGACACCACCAGCCACTGGCGGTGGAACGATATCAACACTGAACGAGCGGTTTTGATAGATGATGTTGTTGGTCATAATCGGCAACGACACCTGTTTACATGTAGCATTTACCCCGCTGGCAACTGGATAAGGGTTACCTGAGTTGAAAGCCACATTTGCACTAGTAACGTTGGGTGAGTTAACAGATCCATTACTATTATAAGTGAAAGTGAAATGAGTAGCGTCAACCACTGTCACAGTATGCGTACCATTCACATTACCAATGTTATTGCCGATAACGCCAGTGATTGTGACACTGCCGTCAACCAGCGTAATCGGACTCGCTGTGGTCACGGTGACTGTAACAACACTACTACTTACTGGTCGGCTGCGTGTAATTGCAGCAATTTTCACGGTTGTATTTACTGTCGGACAGCTCACGTTTTGGTTCACCAGCCCAGCAATCGCATCGCGCAGATTGATGGTATTGGCCATCACTACCAAGCCTGCTGGTTGCGGACCGTGCGGCGCGTTGGTACCGAGACAATTCGGGTTCTGCGGCGCGTTCGGATCAGTTGTCGGTGTGCAACCTGGTGGTGGTGACGAGGCGTTGATCGCGCCGAGCGTCTTGAACAGCGAACCAGCCGAGGCCGTAGTGTCATTTGACACCACCGTGTTGTTGATGAAGCTCACTTTCAGCGCGTCCTCAATCGACACACCGCCGCCGTCCCAGCCAGCGACGTTGTTGGCGATAATATTGTTAGTGACAGTCACGCCGTACCAACGTGAATTGGTGGTTGGGAACGCAATCATCTCGCTACCGTTCACTTGTTGCAAGCGCAACCCGCCACCGCTACCGCTCTCTGCGCTGTTGCCAAGAATCAGATTGGCATCAATCACTAGACCAGCGCCCGTACCATCCCCGAGCCCAGGTGGGCAGTCGTGGTCGGTAGCCCCGCCGCACTCAGTTCCCTGGAACGTACGTGGCTCGTTGGCACCTTGTATGACCACGCCACCGCCGTTAGTCGGCAGGGTTGGGTTGGTGCTCTGGTTGAACAGGATGTAGTTGTTGTTGATCTTACCATTGAAGCTCACACCCAGTGTTTGCAAGCCGCCGCCATCGCCAGTGGATAGGTTACCAGCAATCCAGTTGTGGTCAATATGGTAGCTATCGCCACCCGCACTGACGGTGATCCCGCCAGCACCAGCTGGGGTGCCCGTGAACAGGGCATCGCCGATAGAGGCGTTGTTGTAGAGCATGTTGTGGTGGATGCGCACGTTAGTGTCGAAACCGAACGGAATCGTTGCGCCCAGAGGCGTACCTTGTGGAATCGGCGGACAAGCATCACCGCCAGCGCCTAGGCCAGCGCCGCAGGTAGTGCCGTCATTGATGAAAACTGGTGGTGTCTCGCCGTTGCCTAGATTAATGGCTCCAGCAAGCGTGCCGTGGTTACCCCAGATGCGAGTGTTCGCAATTTCAAGGTTGTGACCCCAGCCGTGGACGAACACACCGCCGCCGCCCTGCGAACTATTGATGACAGACACACCATCGATGCGTGACGGGTTGCAGTAGTAGTTGCTGGTGCCGTAATCTAAGCCGTTGGTCAAGGCATTATCCGCACGACAGTCGTTTGTGCCACCACCAAGCCAGACGCTTCCAGTAGGGAATGCGCCAGCGGCAGTAGGATCAGCAGCGCCCCAGAAGTCGGTACTGCCATTCGGGATGCGGACACCGCGGCCGAGCACGGTAATGCCCGCACCTTCATAGGCACCCATCAAGGTAGGCTCCTGTAGCACTTGGGCGAGGTTGCCGTTGCCCGAGGCGTTCCAGCCAGTAATGGCTTCGAAAGAGATACGGTCTACGCGTTGGTGCATAGCTGACGGACACGAGTACTGGCCGTTCGGGTCGAAGGCGGTGCTGTTATTGCCCAAATTAGGCACACCGTCAAGCGTAAGACCGAAGGCGCAATCCACTTGCCGACGCCATTGATCCATCTTGCCCGCAGGGTGTGCGTCAGCATTGATGGTGACCGAGCTCGCGCCCACACCTTGCAAGCGTACTGGCTTCCACATAAGCAGGTTTTCGCGATAGGTACCAGGCTGGACAATAATCAAGTCTCCTGGCTCAGCACTGTCAAGTGCAGTCTGGATTGGGCTGAAGTTAAGACGACCAAAGTTGGCTGTATAGTCTTTCACAGACTTGCCGTTAGGCGCAGTCACACCTCCCTCAGTAACGAACCAGGGTGAACTGCCGCCAACCGTCACCGTAATCGAATCGATCGATTGTTTGCCGTTATCGGCACGTGTGATGACTAACTGCCCACATTTGGAGGCAGGCTGGTTGCGTTGCTGCACAGTGCAGTTAGGCAAACCATTCGGCACTGTACCAGTGATCGTATCATTGCCCCAGGTTACGCTGACCAACGGACGAGCAACGCCGTCATTGCCAACCAGTGCCACAGTGCCGGCAGTAGTGCCGAAATCATAGTGTCTGGTGATGGTCTTCTGGTTGTATGGCGCAGAGGTCGCATTTGGACCCGAGTAGTTTGGATTTTGCACCTGCTTAGCCCCCAGTGCGGTAATCGTGAGATTACCAGATGGAGCAGTCGCAGCTGTTGCCGTAGCGCCGCCATTGGTTATACCACCGCCAGTGAAAGTAATCGTAGGTATTAATGTGTATCCAGAACCACCAGTCAGCACGACGACTGAGGCGATGGAAGCGTTGCTGACTGAAGCTGTTGCCGTAGCGCCGTTGCCGCCGCCGCCAGTGAAGGTGACTGTAGGCAGAACATAACCTGAACCGAAGGTATCGAGATGCAATGAGCGGATATTGAGCGAGGCTGCTGCTGCTGCAGGCCCAGTGCTGAAGTTAATGGTAGGTGGCGATGTATAACCGCTACCAGTATTAGTGAAAGTAATGCCCAATACACGGCGGTTGACGTTATTCAGCCCACCATTGGACATTCTTGCTGTACCCTTGGCTAGTACGCAAGTCGTACCATTAATTGCGCAGGGAGGAGCAGAGATAGTCACTATCGGTGTCGCAATGCCTGTGTATGAACCAGGCGCACTCGTCACCGCGACGGAGACGCCCATAAAGGCAGTCGCTGTAGCACCACTGCCACCACCGGCAAAGTTTACCGTAGGTGCTAGCGCGAAGCCACCACCACCATTGGTAAGTGTCACGGCGCCTATTGGGGCTGGTGTCAGTGTCGCGATTGCTTGCGCACCACTACCGCCACCACCACCAATAAAGTTAACCGTCGGCGCACTGGTATAACCTGAACCAGTTTGGATGAGCGAGACGGACGAAATAACTCTAGACCCTGCAGCCGCAGCCACCCATGGTCCGATGCCGTCCCCCATCACAGTCTTAATCGCTGGCGTTCCATCAGGATACTCAGTGTCTGGCAGATTGTAGCCATCAGCAAAGGCCATGGTCGGGATTACTGGTGTATCCATGTAGGCGGTAAAGCCAGGCATGAACGGTGTTTCGTAACAGAAGTTACTATAGGCCGGATTGTACGATGGATCGGTGATCATCGGGCTATTCGGATTCAGTGGATCTGAATGGATCGGACCTGGGTCGTTCATACAGGCGATGGCCATTTGTGGCACGTATCCAGTCGGATTAGGCGGATTAACGCCATAGCTGGAGAAGAACAAGCCATTATAGATGCCCCATTGGTCAGAATAGACGCGAGCCACTTCGTTGCCGTTAAAGTCACGTAGACCAACTGGCAGATTAGGCGGACCAAACTTCTCGCCAAATTGTGGTGAGAAAGGATCGAACTCGGACGCAAAGTCGTTAGTCATGGTGCCTGTGAAATGACCAGCAATGTGAGTTGGGGTAAAGACATAGAATTTCGCAAGCGCTGTCATCTCATCTTCAAGAACCACTTCTTTACGGTCGCATAAAGGTCGCAATGCACCCGCGAATGGCGCGGCCTGACCTGCACCTGGGAACAGACTGTTGAAGTCTGGCACGATGCGTTCCGCACCGACGCAAGTCCAGAACGCCTCAATGCTGCCAGTGTCACCTTCGTGGTGCGGCTTTGCTCCGAGGTTCGTAGTCAAATTCAACCCGCCAGGGCTGTTTTTGTTGTAGTAAGCATTCACGGCAGCCTGGTCAGGCATGATGAAAATATTACCAAGGCCAGCGAACTGCTGCGTAACGGGCGCAATATAGCTATCGCCGAGCAGAATGTTCTTATCCTCTTCTTTCACCAGCTCAAAACCTGTCGGCACGATCACTTCAACCACGTACTTGCCAGCAGGCAACATTTGGGTGCCGTCGCCAGAAGGATTAGCCACGCAGATTGAGCAGTTAGTGCCAGTTGGCAGACCAGATGTCAGATTAATGCTGGTTACGCTTGGGAACTT
>Ga0302321_100002866_pt1 | contig 14824 bp, 13 predicted proteins | sample Fen_T0_1_FD_202505 | JGI IMG/M metagenome (GOLD analysis project Ga0302321, IMG submission 202505) | Peat permafrost microbial communities from Stordalen Mire near Abisko, Sweden - Fen_T0_1 | ecosystem: Environmental > Terrestrial > Soil > Wetlands > Permafrost | place: Sweden: Abisko...
AGCAACCATCTGCCTGAGGATGATGCACTGCAGGCCCTGTTTGACCGGTTTCTGCTGCGCGTGCATTGCGACAATGTGCCGGCTGAGCGCCTGTCCGATGTGCTGCTGGCGGGCTGGAAATTGGCCGCCGGAGCCACGGAGAAGTCCACGCTGCACTTCGACGCCTTGCGCGCGGTACAAGCGGCGCTGGCCGAAGTGGAAATCGCCGCCGTGCGCCAGCCTTTTGCCGAACTCATCCATCGCATTCGCCACGCGGGCATTCCGGTGAGCGACCGGCGTGCAGTCAAGCTACAGCGGGTCATCGCTGCCAGCGCGTTGCTGGCCGGGCGCATGACGGCGCGGCTCAGTGATCTCTGGGTGGTGCGTCACATTTGGGACACGGAAGAGCAACAGGAAGTGCTCGCCAGCCTGGTGGACCAGGCCATAGCGAAACACGCTGCCGCCGCGGGCGACCACCCGCGTGCCCTGGCAGCGGATGGGCCGGATTCTGAATCGCTCGCACGCGATTTCGATACCATCAAGACCGCGCTGGATAATGTGGCGTTGCCGGAAGTGGAAAAAGCGTATCTCCGCGACCGCCTGGGCATTCTTGAAGGCCGCTGCCAATGGGTCAAAGACAGCTCGCAACGGGACTGGCTGTTGAAGCGCGCCGCAGAACTATGGCCATTGCTCAAAATTTAATCGCAAGGTGAACTTTCCTTGGTCCATCAGCATCGTGCGCGAAGATGCCGCCGCTTTGGCCGCCCTGCGGCTGCTCCCCGGCTTGGAGGCGGGTGAAGCCATTGATTTAATCTGGGTGCGCGGGCCGCAGGGCGATGAGCAACTCGCCGCCAAGCTGGCGGCGTTGCCGGCGCGCGGTCGCTATGAATGGATTGCCCCCAATCAACTCCGGGCGATTGGCAACCGGATTCCTTCCGCCCGGTTGCCTGACGTGCAGTGGCAACCGCTGAGCGCCTGGCTTCAGGTGGAACTGCCGGTGGCCGCCCTGCCTGCCACTGAGCCGGTGCCTGTGCCAGTGCAGTTGGTGCGCTCTTACGCCGAGCAGGCCGCCGATTTATTGCTCACCCGGCTGGACGTGCTGCGTCAATTCGCCGCCGAAGCGGCGCAGGTGCGGCTGGATCGCTTGGAATTTGCCGTGGATGCCGCTGGTCAGGCCCTGGTGCGCGGCCAGCCGCTGCCCCCACTGCCCGGCCGACGGTTTGTGCTGCACGGCGCCATTGCGGTACCGGCCGGGTATGGCTGGCAGCCTGCCGTCAGCCCGGAGGTTCTGGCCCGGGCCCTCAATGTTTCTGGCGATACTCTTGTGCTGTGGCAGGAGGATGGCACCGTGATCCGATTGCATGGCGAACAGTTCCTGCCCGTCACCCGGAGCGCCGTACGGGCTACCGCCCAGGCTTTTGCCCCTCCCCATGAATCCTGACCGCCAGCAAGCCATCAATTATTTGAGCGCGACTGGTGACGGCCTCTGGCGCTGGTCGGAGAATGGCGCCGTGCTGGTCTGGCGGGATGGCAGCACCATTGCCTTCCGCGAAGAGATCGTTCAAATCCTCACCGCTCTGGCGTCGAACGGTCTGCCGTCCTTTGGCGCCATCGTTTTCCTGCTCGCGGCCTGCCGAGGCAAAGTGCCGGCCATCGGTGATATCTTGGTTGAGTCCAAAACGCCGCTGCCGCCAGCCATGGGCAGTGACGCCCCCTTGCTGTTGAGCGCGCGCAAGCAATTGAAGGCGCAGCTCGAAGCCGCGCTTGGCCAGTTCGCCAAGGCGGCCCGGCTGCCAGCGGAACTCAACACCGGCCTCAAAGCCCGCTGCCTGCTGGCCGAAGCGGTGTTCGAACCGGCCAAAGCCGAGCGTCATGTCGCGGCAGCGGCAGTGTTGCGCGGGCTATCGGAACCGCTGAGCGACAACGAGCTGGTGGATCCCCTACGCGTCAGCTTCAACGGAAGTTATATCCGCCAGATTCACATCGTGGCCGAGGGCTTGAAACCGCACACGGCCGAATCCCTCGCACTGCGCTTGCGCACGGGGCTGGATGCGCTGCCAAAAGCAGTGGAGGACAATCTGCCCATGGCCGACCGGGCGCGGCGGTTGATCGAGAAATTGAGCCGCGACCGGGAATTCGGCGCGGTCGCTCGAGCCGCCCGCGAATTGATGGCCGCCGTGCGGCTGCCCCGTCGGTTGGGCGCAAATGAGCAACTGGCCATCGGCGGCGTGGCGGACATCACCAATCGCGGTCCGCTGGACCGGCTGCTGTTGAGTGAACTGGCCCACGACGACCTTACGCTGGCGGTGCGCGTGGCGTTGAATGAGGCGCTGTATTTGCGGCGGGAACCACCCCTGCGCGAGCCACCGGGCAGCCTGGCCTTGGTGCTGGATTCCGGCGTCCGCCTTTGGGGAGTGCCCCGCGTGCTGGCCACGGCGGTGGCGCTGGCCTTGATCGCACGGGACAAACAGCACAGCGACGTGCTGGCCTGGCGCGCCCAAGGCAAACAATTGCAACCGGTGGACCTGTTCTCACGGCCAGGCCTGACCCAGCATCTCGGCGCGCTCGAAACCACGGCGCATCCCGGTGCCGCGCTGCCCGCATTTGCAGCGGCCTGTCCGGCCGACGCCCACAACCAATCCGTACTCATCACGCATGCGGACACGCTGGCAGATCCGGAGTTTCGGCGAATGCTGGCGGAGGCGCCCGGCCTGGGCTTCATGGCCACGGTGGATCGTGCCGGCCGGTTTGAATTGCACGCCCTGCCACTCGCCCACCGCCCGGCTTTGTGCGAAGCCGACTTGGATCTGGTGGCGATTTTCGATGAGTCCGCCGGAGTCAGCCCGATCAATGCTACGATCAACCCGAATTTGCCCGCCATCTTCGGCTCGGTGCCCTTCCCGTTTCTGTTACCCCTGGCGGGCAAGGTGGATTTTTGGATCAAAGCCGACGATGGCCATGGCTACGCGGTGATCAATGAGCGCCTCTTGGTTCAATTTCGCGATCGAAATTTGGGTGGGCGCATTTTGGCCGGCGATCTGCCCGGCGGGAAAACCATGTGGATGGAGCTGGTTGAGGGCACGCTGCACCTCGTGAAAGCCGGGGCCAGCCAACGCCCCGCGCGACTCTTATCGGTTTCGCTGCCGCCGGGCGAGTTGCGCGTCACCGATTTGGTCAGCGGCTCGGAATTGCATGCCGTACATCGTTACGGGGACGCCATCTTGGCCATTCGTTCCCATGATGTCCGGACCTATGCCTTGAGCGATGGCCACCCGCTCGGCCAGGCGGCCAATCCGCATCAATGGGAAAATGGGCGGTTCTTCCGCGGCAGCTCGCACTTCTATTTTGCCGTGTGGGATGGGGAACGTGTGAAATTCGAACCCGTGATGATGGCGAAGGAATTGGCCCTCACCGAAATTATTGGCGTTTTCGATCGTGACGGCCTTGAAGGACCATGGCTATTACATACTGACGGGGATGTCATTTCCACTTTAACGGGCGAAAAAATCAGGTTGCTGGGAATCACAGGATATTCCTCAAAAATATACAGTTTTACTCCCTCTCGAGACGGCCATCGCTTAATTTGGGCTTGGCCAGAAGCCAAGTGGAGTATATTCCAAGATCTCAAAACTGGCCGGCATTTAAATAATCCAAACACAGGTTCAGCAGCTCATTTACTTGAACCACTTCCCTCCCTACCCAGCCGGAACCTGTTTCGCGACATCGAATCCATCGCCCGGCTGCGGGATGGGCTGGCGTTTTGCGGGCGGAACCAGCGCTGGCGCAAACTGACCCTCTCGCAACAGGGAAAAATGCAGATCATGCTGCTACCAATCGATGACCAACACGAAATTAAGACCAATAAACGTCTGGCAAGATTGGTATTTACTGACGCTCCCAAGCCAACGCAGCGGGGGTTCACGCTTCGCACTGCGGAATTTCCCGATGGATCCAAAGTCCTGCTCGATAGCCGCGGTTTGCTGCATCTGAAAAGCAGCGACTCTGACTTGCATGAAATCTCGCTGGTGCTGGCCGATGCTGAAGTCGTCGGCTGGACTTCCGATGGCCATGTTTGCGGGCCAGCCTTCTTTTTTGACGGGCCGTTTACTTCCGAGCCAGCCCATGTTTTCGGAATATTGATGATGTTCCTGGCTAAACTATGATTCACCCGCTGCAATTGCGCCATAGCTCAACGCTGGATGCCGAACCGGCCGCGTGGTTCATTCCCGGTGATTCCCCCGCACGGTGGCTGGCGGAATTGGCGCGCTGTGGACTGGCGGACATGGAGACGCGTTTGTTTGTGATCCCCCGCTCAGTGGCGGATCGCACGAGTGCCGGGTTGCTGGTCGTGCCCGGCCGGCCAGGAGCCGTCGATTTGCCGCCAGCGGGCCTCGCCTGTCGCCGGATTGCTGAACGGTTGTTTGTACCGGTGGATGCCATTTTATACCCGCCAGTCACGGATGCCGAGGTGCGGCAGCTATGTTCACTGCCGTTTTCATTTTTCCATCCGGCCCACGGTCTCAGCGGCTTTGAGGAAGAATCCACACTCCGCGTCAGTCATCTGATTCAGCCACCAACCGCGAGTGATGGGGAGTGGAACCATGCCCGTCCCGGGGCTCCGACCCTGCCGGAATTGCACACGGTGATGCTGTCACAACCGCCCACATTAGATGATGTCTTTGGCGCCGCCGCCGAGGAAATCGGCAGCGAACCGCCGGAGTGCCTGCCGCCAGCTCCCGCTGAACCCAAGACGGATGCGCTGGCCAAGACCGGGCGGAATCTGCGGCGCTATTTCATGAAGCTGGTGGCCGGCGCAATGCGCCAGGTGCCCCATGTTGGTTCCAGCCGAACTTGGGTGAATGGAGTGGAAGACTGGGCCAATCAACAGTTGCAGGAAGTCAGCGAACAGCTGGAGCAATTGCGAAACAAGGAGCTACATCGCCTGTTGCATCTGTTGGATAGCGACCCGGAATCGGGACTTCGCCACGCCATTCCGCTGAGCAGCTTTGCCCATCGCGGCGTGGCGCCACCAAGCACCCGGCTCGGTCCGCGGTCATTGAATTTTGATCCGCGCCGTCTCGGTGGAGGCCCGGCAGATTTCTGGAATGTGCCGCCGAATTTGCAGGATGTGTTGCGCCGTCGTTATCGCGAAATGGCAGATCGCGAAATGCAGCTGGACCGACATCGTCGCGCCGCCTACATCTACGCAAAGTTATTGGGAGATCTGGTGTCCTCGGCCAACGCTCTCAAGCAGGGCCGGTTGTTTCGAGAAGCGGCGGTGTTGTATGAGGACCAGCTAAAAAACGCCCTGGAAGCTGCGCGCTGTCTGGCCGCGGGCGGCTGGCTCGACGAAGCCATCGAACGCTATGAAAAACTGGGGCGCTGGCTCGACGTGGCGGAGCTGCACGAACGCGCCGGGAATCGACCCGCGGCCGAGCATGCCCTCCGGCAGATGGTTAAGGAACGGCTGGATCAACATGATATTCTGGGGGCGGCCAAGCTGGTGGAAGAACGACTCCACGCCCCCGATGAAGCCTTGGAAATGTTGCTGCGCGCCTGGCCTGCGTCGCCTCAAGCGGTGGGGTGCGTGGCGGCGGCGTTCAAAATCCTGGCACGACTGGGGCGGCCCGACCCGGCGCTCGCCCGGCTCGCTCAATTTAGCCGCGAGGCCTTGCCGGATTCCCTCGCCTTGCCCTTGGTGGCTGCGTTGGGCGACGTGGCCAAGGATTTCCCGCACGATCGCGTCCGGCATCAGGCCGCGGATTTGTCCCGAGTGCTCATCGCTTGCCAGCTCCAGCGCCTAACCCTGCCCAGTAGCGAGGTGGGCATGTTGCTGCAACATCTGGTCCGCCTGGCTCCGCAAGACCGGTTGATTTCCCGAGACGCCAACCGTTATCAGTCCGACCGCCGCAGTGGTGAACAGCGCGTGCGCCGGGTCACGCCCCCGCCAGTGCCCGGCAAAAAGCCGGTCAAACATCATCGTTTTGAACTGCCGCGGCAGATGCAGTGGCTGCAATTGCGCCGAGAATGGCATTGGTTTTATGCGATTGGCGTCTCTGCCAAACGGCTGACGTTGGTGCGTGGGGTTTGGGAGGGCGACTACCAAAGCCTCTCCTGGGAATGCCCGGCCGAGGTGGTGAAACAAGGATTTGTCTTTGAGCCCACCGCTGAACAGGGCAAAGCCGTGGCGCTGGCCAGACCGGGCCACCCGCCTTTGACGCAAAAACAATTCCCCGCCGCCGATCGTTTTTTTAATCAGGAATGCCTGGCTGGCACGCCAGCTTGGCTGCCCACTCAAAGCCTGCCACTGACGATCGGCGAGAATAGTGTCTGGTCCATTCATCTCGCCACGGGGCGCGCTATTTTGTCGTGTCACGACAAAGTAAAAGGGCGGCTCCAACGCACGGTGGACGTCACCGAGGATCTCTTGAACAATGCCGAGCGTACCGAAGTCACGCACCTGTCTCTGGCCGCCCTGACAAACGGGGTTGCCATGGCGCTGGGCAACCGGCTGGTGGTTTCCCGCAGTGATGGGGGCTTCACGCACATCGAATTGCCCGGCCAGGTCATTGGCTTAATTGCCACCCTCCCCAATACCCGATCAGGTGTCGCAGTCATGCTCCAGCAGGGGGCCGTTATGCATTGGGTCGGTACGGACACCTGTCTGGACCTGGATCGGGATTTGCCTGCTCCTATGGGCACGTTCGTGCCAGGGGGCCCGCTGGTTTTGGTGGCAGGCCTGCAATCAGCCGTGATTGAAGTGGATTCCCGCGGAGTGAAAAGTGTCGTCGGCATGGAATTAACCGGTCAGCGCCCCATCGGCGTCAGCGCCACCGCTAATCCCGGTGAATTCGCCGTGCTGGGCGAGCACGGCGAAATGACCCTCTATCGCATGCCCCGCTGATTCAACTGGATGCCTCCATGAGTAACCGGTGTCGATTGGGTCTCCCCACAGCGCGGTGGGCGTGGTCTGCGCCGCGGGCTTTGAGGCCCGAAAGTTTGGCGGAATTTCAGCGTGGCTCAGTGCGACGACCGATTTAATCATAGCAACGCCGCGGTGATTTCAACGGGGATCAACTCGTACATCCCCAGCTCATCAGTCAGGGCGACAAGTTCTTTGGCATGCTCCAAAACCTCGGACCTGGATTGAAAAGTGTATTTCCCCTCCCAATCTAACCACATAAAATCCTTGGTTAAAGCTGGGAGTTGTCCACAAAGTCGGCCAAGGCTTTGCAAGTAATCCTCGAGCCCTGTCGCGCTGGCGCCCATTTGGAGACAGGCCCTAACTCCAGCCACTCGCTTTTCCAAGATGGCGCCACACAACAGATTGTCCCATTTTTTTTTATTTTTAATCGCGGCCGGTATGCCGCCAGTGATGTCAGTCAAAACACCCTGAATGGCGGCGTAATCCAACGCCGTACGCCCCCCGTAACCCATTTGGGATTCAAGGTCCTCAGCAGTGACACCGCCTTTGATTTGATGCAATGCTCGCCCCCACGCCGCTGCGTTTAGGGCGCTGTAATCGCCCGTTTTGTCACGCACGTTAACCAGCTCTTTCGCGGTTACGCCACCCTTGATTTTATCAAGCTGTTGATAAAAGGCCGCCACGTGCAAAGCGGTCCGGTAAGTATAGCTCCAAGCCGCCGCGAGCTGTGAGACTGTGACGCCGTCGCGAATTTGCTCGAGCTGCGCAAATTTGGCGACCGTGTGAAGCGCGGTCTGACGACCATATTCAAATTCGTATTCCACTCTGGCCAACTCAGCCGCTGAAACACCTCCACGAATATCTTTTATGCAGCGCCCCACAATAGCAGCTAATAAGGCATGGGTGTAGAGGGGGTTCTCGCATTCAAGCAGTTCCGCCCAGGTGAGGCCACCTTCGATTTCCAGCAGGCGGCCAGCGTCTGCAAGCTTACAAACGTCTTCGCTCGTTAAATTTTCTTTTTTGTACATAATTTTTTCTGGTTAATTATTGAACTATCTCGAAGGACTCCACGGTGGAATATGCACGTCAACTACTTCACCGCGAACATTGATAGGGCTGCTCGGGCTCGCTTCCTTCTGGTTCAATATCTTTGCTTCGAGTTTTTTCGACCTCGCCTCCTCCAACTGAATCTTGCGATTCAGAATGAACTGATTCGTCTCCAGCATTTGTTGTTTGACGGTTAAGTTTTTGTTGAGGCTGTTTAATGATGCGTGCATCTCGATTAGGCTCCATTGCTGATAGTTTTCCAGGTTGGCTTTGGCTGCGTTCTGATCCGTCTGAATCCGCCAAAACTGAATTACAATTAGGATTACCACTAGGATGCTTATCATGATCGAAAGATTTTTCCATTGTCTGACTTCGGATTCCAGAGTTTCGTTTTTGATGGTCTGCTGTGACGATTGCTCCTTGATCTCGTTCGCCTCTTGACTCCGTCCCCTTTCCACTTGGTTGAACTTGACCTGCATTTCCGATCGGACTTTCTGGGTGACCGCTTGGTCGCCGTTCTGGAGGTCGATCTGGATTTGCTTGTGGTCCAGTTGGTTTTGGACTTGATGGCTCTGGACGTCCTGCTTCACGCGCGCCAATCCGGTTGAGGTTAGGTTGCTGTTGTTGCCGACTTGAGCAATTTGTCGGTCCTGAATATTCAGCAGCCGGCGTTGGCGGCGTGACAGAAGCAGGCCGCGCGCGACTGCTAAACGGGTCTGGTTCTGCCGGGCTTGCAGGGTTTTTAACGATGTCCACACTGGTTGGAGGTTTGCCATGGCCGGTGATGGATCCATGGTTGGTGAGACCGAGCGGCTTAATCCCTCCGATGTGGTTGTTGGCGGTGGGAGCAGCACATCGAGCTCCAGCTGGACGCAGGGTGGATTTGCGTCCGGCGGGATCGTCAAGGTTTGGTTGGCTGGCGTCGCTAGGGGAGGCTCCCCGGACTGCTGTCCCAGTTGTTGCTCCCCGAGTTTCCGCGCGGCCAGGCTCGCGCTGCATAGTTCCTGTGGTTGCTGCCGTCTTTTTTGTGTGCTCATGGGTTTGATTCCCTTCTTTTGTTACATTGGGTTTTTCTCTGCGGTTGCGCATTTGTGCAAGTTCATCTTCTAATTCTGGCAGGGCAAAAACGGGGGCCAGCTTGCCGCCCGCAACGCGCAGCGTTTTATACTTGAAACTGATGCCGCAAGCTTTGCCATTCTTCGTGTAACGAACAATTTCAATGCCTTGTGCTTGGACGCTCGTGAAAAACGCCTCAGCTGATCCAGCACTCCCTTCCAGGGCACGCATTGCGGCTGCGTAAATAGTTGAGCGATTTCTGTCGCCTTCGTTCGGACGGTTTTTACGAATCCGCTCGCGCGCGTAGTAATTAAGAATGAGTTCGTATTTCTTGCATTTTTTTTTAAGAACCCACTGGTTTTTGCCAAGCCAAATTCCGTCTCGATTTGAGCTGCAATTTGGCTGATTCTGTAAGGGCTGGGCGGGTTGGGCAGTTTGGCCCCGTTATCACCGATATGGGGGAGGAGGATATGCAGGTGCGGCTCATGGCGCCTCTGGCGCAGCTCGTGTCGGGCTATGGCGATCGGCCAACCCTCGGGCAATTCCAACTTCGCTACGATTACCAAGGCGATCTCCTTCCAGACTACGGGGGATATTTTGTCATTCAAATGCGGGCTGATGGTGATGTGCTCCACTGGACGCTCAACTTCGTCGCGGAGCGCACTGAGGGATGCAAGCCCGTCCGCTACTGTCTTGGCGCTGTAGCCCAGATTCGTGAGCACCCAACGAGCCAGTACCAGCATGCGCGCCACATAATGCGCCAGTTGAACCACTTTTATTTTTTTGCATTTGTGAGAATCTGTTTTCATGATATTGCCTTTGCTTTATTTTTTTTGATGTTTGGCCATCATCTGCTGACCACCTTGCCGTAGATTGACGCGCAACCGTTGGAGCGCGCCCAAAATTGCTTCGGCCCTTTTTGCTTTGCTCGAACCTGGTTCCAGCTCCAGCATGAGTTGGCGGATTTCTGCAAACGCCAAGTGGAGCGCGCCCAAAATTGCTTTTTGTACTCTCGCCGGTCTGGCACGGCGCTGGGAGCGCAGCAGGCAACGGCGAGCGTACCGAGAAACGCTATGGTTCTCCGCAGCCGCACGTTCTGCGAATTCCAGATAGTCGGCTCGCTGCAAATACACGGAAAACCCGGTCTCGAATCGGCGCTTGCGCTTCCGCTTACGAGGAATTGTGCCGAGTTCAACCTCGCGGATCGGTTTTGTTGGATCGATTAGCATAGTTAAATTAAAGTCGCAGGATCCTCAACCGTTTCGCCGTAGACGGCATCAAGAAACACCGGACGGAGGTGCGCTGACAGTTTTAAGTTTATGAACTTTGCAGCCTCCTCTCGATCAGCCGGATTTAGCCTTTTGCAGGCGTAAAGAGCGCTTTTAATGGTCTTATCAATGCGCATCAACCGAACACAGTGAGATTCAAGGAGGACAAAAGCCGACCGTTTGTTGGGTTTTAATTCCTCATTTTCCACCGCAATTGTTCCAACCAGCGCCTTTTTTGCCGGCGAACCATTTACCTGACGGGCCGTTGCCGCCAAAATGATTTTCGAGAGCAGCCAGGTGTCACGGAGCTCTAAAAAATATTCCGTTGTTCCAGCTTCATTTAGCGCGATGTTTTGGGTTTTGAGGAACTCCCGACATAACCACATGCAATAACTGCGCGTGCGCTCGGGCAGCCCGGCGAAATATTTTTCGACCCATAATCCGAATTTGCCACACGGGGCGATGGCCCTTATCCAATACAAAATGAAACCATCGCGAGTGCTTATAATTTTTAGCCCGCCTTCAAATCTTCTGCGCATCACCATCAGCCACTCCATTTCAAATCTCAGGCGTGCCTCCCCATCGGAAATGACTGCCAACTTTTTCTCAAAACTACCAATATCCATTTCCCGCGCGGGAATCACTGCTACCTCAGTGACAACGTTGACAGGGAGGGGACTGAATCCAACCGGTTCTATGGTGGCGCCGGTCTTGTCCCCGTCTGCTGAATTCAATTTAAATTTTTCCTTTTTCATTTTCCGTTTGGGCGCATTCTCAGTCTGTTTGGTTGCAGAGCTGACGCCCGTCGGCGTGGTCGCCGTTGCTTGAAGAGGCGTCGCAGATGCAGCTACTGGCGCCTTGGGAGCTTCGCTGGCGAAAACGAACCCGGATTGCTCTGCGACTATTTTATTTTTCATAAGCTTTTAAAGTTCACTTGGACAACAAATCAAGCGTGCCTGTCACGCTCCAGTAACAGGAGCGGCCGAAAGGACAGCCGTGCGGATTCCTCCATTTTTATCGACGGCTCAATTGGTTTTAGGTCGTTCAACATATAGCTGCGGTCAGTTCCACATCGGATTGCCACCGTCAGGAAGACTTATGATTGGAAAATGTGTTTTGTGGAATTCGGCCCAAAGAGTCTTGGCCATCGCGTAGTTCCCTTTACGGCGTACTATTTCGCAGATTGTGTTGATGTCCGCGCAGGCAGGTGGCAGTTGTTTGTTCAGATAAAACCGAACTGCATAAAACATGGCGGTGGGGTTTGCCGGATAGTTGTTTTGAGCAGTAACCCATATGAAGAGGTCGTATGTTGCTAAGCCCCATTGCTTTAAAAGTTCCTTAGCTGATTCTGTAACGTGGGGGCTGGGCGCTGACGCGACATCACGTGTCGCGTTCAAATAGATTTGAGCAAAAACCAACGCTAGATGGCTTTTTATCGCCTCGGGGGGTGAGTCCATCAGAAAGTCCTCGTCGAACACAGGACAGTGATCGTTGTGAAAGAATTCGCCAAAACACCATCCTTCCTCATAGGTGATTTCCGACCATCTATTGGCTATAATAAAAACCGGAGCTTCCATTTCCTCGTTGGTTTCAGGGTGCACTCCTGGTTGAGTCTTCCAGTGTTGTTCCAACTTTGCTTTAGCCGAGGCTGGCAGCATCGCCAGAACGGAACCGATGATTTGATTTAGGCTTGATAATCTCATAACTGTCCTCCTGTTTGAGACACTGCCTTATTTTTTGACAGTTTGTTTCGTTCCCCGGAACTCAAATTTTGGTTGTTCGAAAATATTTCTTGGGCAGCTTGGCGAGCCTTGAGGTTTTTCGCTCGCCAAGTGTTTACGAGTAGATCGGAGAGCTGCGCCATTCGGCGGCGATCCTCCGCTAATTCCAAAATCTCCGGTAAATGAAAGAATTTGTGCCCGTTTTCGGGTGGGTGGCCTAATGGCTTTAAAAACCCGGCCGCGATAAGTATGGCAATGTGGTGGGGTAATATATCTAGGATGAACCCGACCTGTTCAGGCGTTAGCCGGTAAGGCATTTGGCGCAAATTTAGAAATTCTTCACGTTTCATGCGCAAGATAACAGCTATCCGATTGCCGGAAAAATGACCGATTTCTGCAAAAATCGGTTGTGCAGCTTTTCTCCCGGAAAAACCGCATCGACCATTCATTGGTTTCACGCCTGCCGCATTTGTGGCATAAGCCTTGCTTAATTCTGGGTGGCGATGTCTTTTTGATTCGTCGTGGTGTTAAGTCAGTTGAAGATCCTGTGTCATTCTTCCCCTAGTCTTTCCGCGGTGTTCTTATTTGCCGGAGTTACTTGTCCGAGGCAGTGGCTTCCATCATTAGCTAACTAATTAAACGGTGCCGCCTCGGGCGCCCCAACAAACCAAAAACATGAAAAACACAGAACCCAACGACTGCAAAAAACACTTCACTTCGTTTGCATTATTCCTTCGACTCGTTCTCAGCCGCTGCGCGGAATTTGTGCTCGTAAAAATATTCCTCCCACCGAGTAAAAATGGCGACCGCGTCAAACAGGCGGCAGGAACTTTGTCCGCCTTGACGCATGAAGCTGTGCAAGGCGACCGTGACGCCATGGGGGAACTGGTGCTGCTCGCGACGTTGGCCGCCAACTACACGGCCCAAGCTGCGCGAGTGCAGACGGAGAATGCTCGTTACCATGCGCGATTGACCCCGGCTTGGCCAATTATGATGTTTCGAAATAGCGCCCTAAACCGCCTGAATGAACGTTTTCTGGAACAATTGAGAGTTGGTTCACAGCTGCAGATCAGCAGCAAGACCTTGAAGGGGTTGGCGGATGGTTCAGCCGGTCTTGCGGCGCTGTTAAAAATATTCTTGGAAATCCGGCGGGCCTTGAAGCGGAAAGCAGCAGCAGAAAGTGATGCGGAAGTTCTGCCGCTGGAAAATGAAAATCCCCCGGCGAAAATAGCACCCCCTGCTTCAATCAAATCGGACATCCGCGAGGCCAAGGTGGCATATGACGAATCCTATCGGTATTCCAAAGAGCACACGATTACCCTCGGAAATTTCGGTAAACCAACCAAGATGAAAGACGAAGCCTACCTCAAGCTGATTTGGCGCTGGATGAGGCGCAATCGTGTTAAATCGCTTTCGCGCTAAGAGAGTTGAACCACGACCTGCGCGCAGCTGGCCAGTCTGAATGGACTGGCCAGCTGCATTTCTATGGAATCAATTGCGGCTGTAATTTGTTCCGCCAGCGTCTGATCCAGGGCGTTTGCCCTCAATCTTTAAGAGCTCAAAATCTTCCAGCGCTGGAATCGTGACCGTAGCATTTTTCGCGTAAGCACGATGCACGGCCTTGCTGTTGTGCCCCAAGGCCTCCTGGGCCGCGCGCTCCGGATAGCCGGCTTCCCGCGCCCGCTCAGCCCAGGAATATCTATAGCAATGCAGGGAAACGCCCGTGATCTTGACGGTCTGGCAACGCTGCCGAAATTCATTTGCGCGATCCTTGGATTTCACCATTCGAAGTGAGGGGAAAAGTGGTCCGGCCACAGGCAGTGATTGCAACACCTTCGCACATTCGGACCCGAAACGAATCAACGGCGGCCGGATTCCCGGACCGGCTTTCGCCTGCAGCTTCTGCCGGTCGTAACACACCGTGCGGTTGTTCCAATCCACATCTTCTGCGCTGAGCCGGGCAACATCCGTTTGGGAGCCACCCAGATGCCAGCACAATTCGTAAAACGCCCGGCGTTCCGGATTATACTCGCGGGCAATGATAGCCTCGTGCTCCGCGCGCGTGACCGCGCGTTTCACCTTGTGGCTGACGGGCGGAAACATTTTTTTGGGCAGGACCGGCCAGGGCAGCCACCCCATGCCGACCGCGTGATTCTGAATTTTGCGCAGATGTGTGTTGGTCGAAACCGTGCCGGCGGCGAGCACTGCTTGCAGATCGCCGGGCTGGGTCTCCAGAATGACCCTGTTGCGAATCGGGTCAAAGGCTTTCTGTTTGATGGCGAATGCCCAGCGCCGCCGAGTCTCCGAACCGGCCTTTTTCGAGGCGACGATCGCCTCCATGACGTGCTGCCAGGTGCGGGTGGCGACCCCGGCATCGGCCGCCGACAAATACACCCGCGCCAATTGGAGGTTCAGGGCCGGGTTCCGCAGTGTTTCATTTTTAGCCGCCACTATTTTGGTCGCCTCGATCTTGTTCTTGGTGAACAAACTGATCCGCTTGCCAGTCTCCGTGTCCAGACAGTAAAAAGTGCCGCCCCGATGGGACAGCCGGATCGCAACGAATTTGGCTTTCATAATTATGCATAGAAAGCATATCGGGCCGATTCCAGAGGCGGTAATTGATTGTCAGCGGATCGTCACAGAATTGTGGCTGGATACGACTGAATCAATTCTTACGTGTTCGTTTACGTGTTCGCTGGACCCTGAAGCGATCCCAACTCATTTACGCACAAGCGTTTAGAGCTGGAGGCGAGGGTCGGAATCGGCCAAAGAACGATTGGTGTCATGAAAAGCATGATTGGTGGCGGTGGTGAAGCGGCATTCTTGGA
>Ga0302321_100002867_pt1 | contig 14818 bp, 9 predicted proteins | sample Fen_T0_1_FD_202505 | JGI IMG/M metagenome (GOLD analysis project Ga0302321, IMG submission 202505) | Peat permafrost microbial communities from Stordalen Mire near Abisko, Sweden - Fen_T0_1 | ecosystem: Environmental > Terrestrial > Soil > Wetlands > Permafrost | place: Sweden: Abisko...
TTGCGGTAGCTTTCCCATTGAGCTTCGTCGAAATATTGATCGGAGGTGGGCTCCTGGGGAAAAAGCGAGTGGGTGCGTTGATATTGTACTACATCAACTGGTTCGTCTCCACCGAGACTCGGTTTTACGAGAAGCAGCCAGCCAATTTCGCCTGTATCGGAATAGGTAATGCGGGCGAGTAGAGCGTGGCGTCGGTTGGCCGATTCCAGAGAAGGGGCCTCTTCTGGATCTTCGGAAAGAGGGTGAAAATCCTCCGGGGCACCAAACATGTCGAGCACCGAGGGATGGACGAGCTGTTCGAGGGAAGGCAGGCGATGGCCGGGCTCTTTTTTGTCTGCTTGGTCGGCACGGCGAATAACCTCGATCTCTGCACCGAAATCAATGCGGGCTTTGCGTACAAGGTTGGCGAAATCGGCAAATAAATAGTGTGGATCGGCGCCGCAGTCGGTGCAGACGATGAAAGGGACACGCCGTCGGATCAGCTCATAACACGCCATGTTTTCAAAATGTCCGCCGTCAGAGAGGTACCAGTAGCGGCGCGCTGGGCCATGGAAGCGTGCAAAAAATTCGTTGACGAGACAGGTTTGCAGCGGAAGCAACCAATTGATGAGGCGACCAGCAAGTTCGATGAATGTCGGTTTAGTTGTGGGGTGGCGTTTACTGGGTGCGACGCCGGAATCCCACCAAAAGCCAAGGCGAACGTTAGCAAGTCCGAGCAGCAAGCTGAGGCCGAGATGAGTTCCTGATCCAAGACCGGTCGTGAAAGCTGCGCCAGAGATAGCTACCCAGCGACCTAGGGAGAGCGCTTCGACGTGATGTGGCGTAGGTTTGTGATGACGATATGGAGTTGCTGAATCTCCGGCGTTGACCGGCAAAGCGGCATTGGCGTCGTGATCAAGTGGAATAACCGGACGTGTCGGGTCTTCAAAGAGAGCCGTCAGCAAAGCACGTCCCTTGACTCTGGGCTTGGCGACATGATCGGCCCACAGAGCGTGTGAGGTATCGCCTACTGATATGCCACACGGGCCGATTGCCATGGCGAGGCCCTTGCGATCGCGGCGTTCGATCTGGGTTTTTGCAGACAGAGTTTCGTTGACGGTGACGTTGATCAGGTGGAGCGGGCCGCCGTTGTTTTGTGGATGGTAGCCGTCTAAACAAAAATCGTCGCCTTCGATGAGTTCGGTCATGCTGTAGTTCTCCGCAGCACGGCGTTGTGGATTAGTCGCGCCGATGTAGGCACGCCGCAAACGCGCAGCGTAAACTTGTTGCAATGACGACAAATTGACAAAACCGAAACTGCGACTGAAGACCCACGATAGAGCCAAAGTGAGAGCCACCGCCAGAGACAATTTCCAAGGATCACTCATTGCTTGGAGACGCCCGTCGAACGCGACTTTTTGGGTTTTCCACGCTAACGAACAAGCCACTACCGATACGCCAATTATAATCAATAAAGTCCAAGTCAGTGCTGCTAGGAGCGCAAACGAGTTGAAGGTGAGCTTCAGCTTACCTTTACCAATAATGTTTTCGACAAGGATATAGAGTCTCGTAGCAAATCCGTAGCCGGCGAAGCCGATGCCTGTGAGCATTGCCCATAGTGTGGGGAATCCAAAATCACTTGCCGACCACTTCCAGTAAGCGGTTTGACCTAACGTGTCGATCAGAGCAAAGCCGAGTAGGGTTACCGTAGGAATAAAGCCGAGCACGAGCAAACTCGTCAGCCAAGTTTGGGCGTGGCTGGTGAATTCACGATCTGAATACGTTGCGCACTTCCTGCTAAATAGTCCGCCCAAACGACGTAGAGCCCTCATGAGAGGCGTGCATTGCGTAAGCCAGTACAAGATCCCGCTCGGTACCATCAGCGTGGCGAATGAAATCACGGGCAGAAGCAGCCACGGGCTCCACCATAACCCGAGAATTTTATGTGACCACATGACGCGTTCCAGTTTCAGCCAGATGGCTGAGCTGCTGAACGCTGTGCTGAGTTCGGCGCGCACAAGTACACCAAAACCAAAAACGAGAAACGCGAATGTGAGCATCACGATATGCACCGCGAACCAGTTGCGGAGCATGACGGCAGCAGCGATCCAACTGTCACCTGCGCCATTGGGAGAGAGAAAACGACCATTGTCGCGCAACCATTGAACCGACCACGAGTGGTTATCATCGAGCTCTTGTTCGATTTTCTCGGCATTGGTCCCATCACGTGTAAAAGCCGCGCCGAGAAAACTGCCGAAATAACCGCCACCGGAAACGGTCGAAAGATAGTCGACGCGGCGAATGAGCCGATGTCGGGCGAGGGCTTGAAAAAAACCAATACAAAACGTGGCACTACGGATACCGCCTCCTGAGAGAGCTACGCCGACAAGAGGGGCGTCGGGATCGATATTGTTCTGAGAACGGCGTACGTGAAGCTGGGCGGCCTCCGCTGTGCGCAATGCGCCGGGGTAAGCATCGTCGAGATAGTCTGGTCTTGGAGGAGCCATGGGAGTGAAGTCCGGCGCGCAGCGCGTCAGAGCGTTTGGTTATGTTTCCTTATTCATTTTTACTACGAATCACTAAAGTTATTTACGTAAACACAGTCCTAGAGTGTTTTCAGATATTCGAGCAGAGCGTTTTTTTCTTGGGACTGTAAGTTGGATCCGTAGGTATGGCCTTGGTTGCCGTTGCCGCGAATCGTAGTATCATGTTTCCAGCCGATGCGGCTTGCTTCGGCGCCGCTGGTGACGAAACCGACATTGACTGGATCGTAGACGTCGTAACCGCGGTAGAAAACCGCTGGTCGCGAGGCGACAGGTTCGAGCAGGTCGCGCAGTGTCGGAACCGAACCATTGTGAAGATACGGAGCGCGCATCCAAATGCCGTCGAGGGGCGGCGATTGATAGCACTCGATCTTCACCATATTAGGACGATCGATATTGAATTCTTTCACGCGACGATTGGCTTCATCCGCAGCTCCCTGGGTCCAGGTGTCGACGCGTTCGCGGTCAGTACCAATTTCGGCGAGTGAAACTGGCTTGTTTGTGTACTTGCCGCCGACCTCATGGCAAGAAGCGCACTGCTGGGCATAGATCGGCTGGCCTTGAGCGGAGAGATTGGCGTCGATCGGGAATGGATATTTTGGCGCAGGATGTTCACTGAGGAAGTTGTCCAGATCTTCCATGCGTTTGAGGAACCAATCGTGGCGCTGAAATTTCCAGATGAGCCGGTCGAAAGGTGTGTTTGGATCAGGCGCTGCTCCGAGGCCAAGCGCGGAATCAATTAAGACCGAGCGGACAGCGGGAGTGTCGCAACTCCAGTTGAGATAAAGCCCCGGACCTTTGCGAATTTTAAGATTCCAGACGGAGGGAAAGTCAGCTTGCCCGGTGGAGTTGTCCGTCGGCATGCTGGTCATGAAATATTTGGTGAGGTTCATTGGATCGTCACGACCACGGCCCCAGTCGGGCCAGTGCGGACGATTCATCCAGGCGAACTGTTTCTGCTGATCGAGCAGCGCGTTTTTGGTGAATGGCACGAGCACATAGCGGTAAAGCAAACTGTCGATAAAGGATAGGTCGACCTCGCGTTTGATCTGCGCGGTGATGGTTTCGCCGTTGAAGCGAGGATCGGCGGCGCATTTGGCGAGAAAGCGAATCATGCCCTGCACGTCGGTGGTATGGGATGGGGCGGCAGCCACGACGTGGGCTTTGTCGCTAGGGCTGGCGCGCCACGTGCCAGTATGGCAGATGGCGCAATTATTCGCGATACGTGGAAAGCCGATCGTCTGCTTCGAAAAGCCAGCCGGGATTTCTTTGCCTTCTTCCCAGACCAACCCAAACGCCTTATAACCGCCAGGCCCCGGCACGTACTCGGGAAAAATACGAGGAAGCACCACCCAGATCCAATAGGGAAGACCGCGCGTGTTTTCGGCGCCTATGGAGCCGTACTTGAAGCGCTCTTCTTCGTTGGCGAAAGCAGGTTGGGGTTCCACGCGAAAGAACTTGTACCAACCAAATAGGCCAGCCATCACGATCAAGACGGCGATTACAATGAGGCAACGCCAGCAACGGGGAGAAATTTTCATAAAATAGAATCGCGACGCATTTATCGGTACTCAGAAAGTCTTCAGGTATTCGATCAGCGCTTCCTTTTCGTCGGCGGGGAGTTCGGTTCCGAATGCTTTGCCCTCATGGCCCTGGTTTCCGTTTCCTGAGAGTGACGTATCGAAGCGAAAGTATTTCTTCCCGTTTTCCTCGGCGACGTCGGTCAAAAACCCGACGTTCCTTGCGTCATAAACGTCGTATCCACGATAAAATACAGCCGGACGCTTTGAGGTAGGCTCAAGCAGATCGCGGAGGTTAGGGACGGAGCCGTTGTGCAGATAAGGAGCACGCAGCCAGATTCCATCAAGAGGCTGGTTTGCATAACCGTTGGTTTTACGAAAATGAGAAAACCGTTCATCAGGGTAGGCGGCGTAAAGCTGGTTTTGATTGGCGCAAAGTTCCTCCGTGTACGAATCGAGTCGATGACGATCGGTGCCAATCTTATCGATGAGCGTGACTTGGCCGACGTATTCACCCGAAAAATCCTCACCACTGCGACCATGGCAGCTGGCGCAGTATTCACGATATACTGGCTCACCACGCGCGGCGAGCGCCTTGTCGATTGCATAGGGATAGGCAGGCGGCTTGGCGTCGTGGATCCAGCGCTCCATGCGCTTGACCGACGGACGATCGATAGTGGGAGGAATCGCGCCGGTGCCGTAGGCGGCGCTGCGATTGCGTTCTTCAACTGAATTGTTGTTGCCATCCCAATGAAGCCACATGCCTTGGCGTTTCCCTTGGTTCCAAATTGAGGGTAGGTCGCAGTTGCCGACCCACTCGCGCTCGGGCAGCAGGTCCATGCGGAAGTTCAAGAGAACCTTTGGCGGGTTGAATGTGTCCACGCGTCCGGGACCGGTATCGGGCTCGCGGTCCATAAACTTGAAGCGATCGCGTAGGAAGATCAGGCGTTGCTGCGCAAGGCTGAGCGCAACGTAGCGCAGGAGTGCGCGGTTGATGAAATCGTCGGTCGTGCCGAGAGCTTTCATTTCGTAACTGAGTCGCTCTGGAGTGAACTTTTCGCTTGTCGCACAGTTAAAAAGAAAGCGTTCGAAAGCCTGGAGATCGACCGTGTTAGCTGGCATGCCGGTAATGATGCGCGGGATGCTCGTCGGTGCATCGCGAACAGTTCCGACGTGGCAGGCTGCACAATTAAGAAAAACGCGATCGACCCCTTGTACGTTCCGTTTGGATACACCAACAGGTAGATCTTTGTCGGTGGGCCGCGAAGGATCGAAAATGAATCCGAGCGAAGCGTAGCCCTTCTTACCATCGGGGAGAAACTCGGGGAAGAGTTCTGGCAGCGCCCTCCAGACCCAATATGGAATTCCGGCATCGCGCTCGCCGCCAGTAGAGCCGTATTTGAAATGATCCTCATCGTTCGCGAAAGCGACCGGGCGATCACGCGTAAAGCGAATATACGCCCAGAGCACAACCAAAACGAGCAGGGGCCCCGCGACGTACCAACAAGAGCGGCAACAGCGAGTGCGTGCTGGCCCTGAAGCAGGATCAGTGGACATAGCGCGTGGTTAAGTAGGAAACTTAAGGGCGAAATCCACCAATCGTGTTTTACCCCACCAGACCTTGCCCAAGTAGATTTTTTTCGCCGGATTTATCAGGCGAATCTCGTCGCGGATCTTGCGCGCGAGCAGCGAAGTCTTGGAATAATCGAGAACGATGCATTCTTTGCCGTCGAGCCAGCTAGAGGTGTAATAAACACGGGCGACAATCGCGCGAACACCCGTAACCGTTATTTTGTTTTCCAGTGTGGCGCCGTTGCCATCCGGATTGCGCGTAAACACTTTTCCCTGCCAGGCAAGATCGTGAACGAAACGGGCGATTAAACGGGTCCAAAAAGTGCCGGGAAAAACGATAGCCTCGCCCTCGGCATTGCCGGAAGGAATTGAACCGGCGGTGTGTTGTCTGAACAGTGTGTCGAGCTCGGCTTGTGAGCGGTCAAGAAGATCGGACAATTGCAGCGGTGCGATCGGCGGGCGTGTGGTTGACGTCGTATTCATGGATACGTGGCGGGGTTATAGAGTTTTTAGGTATTCGATGAGGGCGCGTTTGTCAGCGTCAGGCAGGTTAGCGCCGAAGGTGTGGCCGTGATCTTCGATAAGATCCGGACATTTGCTGACGGCCAGTAGGGCAGGAGCCAATTCAGTGCGCATTAGCTCCTTAGTCGCAGCGGGATCGAGGTGTTGGAGCTTCACCTGAAGTAGGACCTTTTTGATCTTAACGCAGAGCTCGACGAGCTTTACTGGATCGGTTTCGGGATCGATGTTGGCGAGGAGATTGATCGGCGTCCCCTCAGGAATAGGTCCGAGTCGGAAATAGCCATCGGGATCCATGTGAGGCTTGAGGAGGGTACGGAGTGGTTCTGGAATGACCGAAGCCTGAAGTTGCAGACTACATTTGCGCGTGGTTCGCCAGATCGAATCGACCCCTAGGCGTTTTTCCGGCCAGAGAAGTTTTTCAATAGCGTCGTTGAAGGCTGCCATCCGCCCGGCGACTGACGGATCTCCGGTGAATTTACCGAGAGAATTGTTGTGAAAGAAGGGTGCGGAGGACCAAAGGTTGATCAAAGACGGAGTGCGATAGTAGCCGGGACCACCAGAAGGCGCTTTGAACTTTTCTGTTGCCTCAGTATAAGGGTTGTAGAATTCGATCTCACCGACTGAAGGCAGGGATTTGTAAGTGTCGGAGGAAAAGTTCGACCAGATATGGCCACGGGTCGCGTTCGTGCCGAGGGCGCGAGCGGCATTGGTTTTGATTTTCGTCAGCGGATATCGTGCCTCGTCGGAAAAGAAGTTGTTGTCGGCGAAATCGTCTTTCAGGACGGCTTGGGAGAACCAGGCGTCTTCGTCAGCACCGTTGGGTGGACGCTTGCTCGAGTGGCAAGTGGCGCAATTATCAGCAAAGGCGAGTTTGCCGCGTTTTAGGAGTTCGGTATTGGTTGACAGATACGCATTTCCGCTGGGAGCATCGGCCAGACGCATAGGCTTTAGCCGCATGAAGAATTTTGCGATGTTCGTGAATTTATCCTGCGTCGCTAGCCAATAGACGGAATTCTTCTGCGCTGTAGAGATTTCAAACGGTTTTTGAGGAGTTAGGCCGATGAGCGCGTTGTGCTGTTGGAGCCAGTGCTGCGAGTACATGCCGATATTGATATAAACGCGTAACGTCGCGCCCGGCACGCCGACGGAATCTGCACCGTCTTTCAAAACATGCGGCACCTTCATGTGAGCCTGCACCGTCGGTAGTAACAGCGATTCGCCCGAGACATCTTCTTCGTGCGCGACCTCGAGGCGGGTGCCGAGTTCGAAGATCGGATTGATCGCATTGGGGTTATTGATGTGGTCGGTCGCAATACGGGAGGTATCGGAGGTGCCAGGTGGTTGTGCTTTTAACATCTCCCAGAACAAGCCGCCCTCTTTAACATTGTTGGCAAAAACGCGACCTTCGCGGATGTATTGGTTGCCGATGGCGCTGGCGAGATTGTCCCAATGAGGGTTGACCGGGTCCTCGGGGGGATGGGTGGGATTAAAAGCGATGTGGCAGGAGCCGCACGAAACGCCTACGCGGTAAGGACGCACGAGAGTTGGGCTGACCGCATAATCCGGATCGTCGTAAAAACGTTTGGCATCCCATTTCTTTTTCGCTGCATCATCGAAATCGGGATTCGGGAAAAGTCGGAATCCCATGATCCCCGTTGAGCGCCCGTAGACTTTTGGGTCGATATCAGCAGGTTCAGCCTGGTCTGCTTCGTCAATCCAGAGGCCGTATTCATCGGGCTTGGACGCCTGTTTATAACCAGGTTCATTGATTAGACCCATCTCCTTAAAACGGTTGGCGCGATTGCGTGAGTCTATCGTCTTGAGTAGGTCCATCAAACCAAAGCTTTCGCGTGACATCCGTTCCCAAAATTGTTCGTTACCTCCACACCAGAGATTCCAGGTGTTGCGCCCCTTGATCTCGTCGCTGGTAAGCGCGATGCCGCCGTCCATTGGCTTAAAAACATCCGTCGCCAGTTCGGGGAAATCGGCAGGCTTGCGACCTCCGCCGTCGTCGACCAGCGAGGTCGACTTTTTCTTGCTGCATCCTGAGTGCAGGGCGAGCGCAAGAAGCGCGGCAACGAGCAGGACTAAGTTCCGACAAACGGGTGTGTTTCTCATAGGACAAGCTCCGACCTAAAGGAGATGGATAAGGAGGCGTTACCAGGGTACTACCAAAACTAATAGCATATATTACAGAAACTTTCTCTTGCTCCTGTAATTTTATTCAGGACGGGAAGTGTTTGCGCAGATGTTTTGCAGCAAGCAGGGCAAACTCGTCCGAAGACGTTGGTCGATCGCCGGTGGATCGTATCTCTATGAGCCTTTCGTCCTCGCCAAACAGGCAGGCAAAATCGAACTCCGCGTCGATCAAGTACAAGAATGGTGCCCCAATCGAAGCCTCGCGAATTGCTTACCCTATCAGGTAGCAGAGGCTAGACTCAGTTATCTCAATGGGTTTGTTCGTACTCAACTAATTGAAACGAGATTTGTATTAACGGCGCGGCCGAACCTTACGCAGTGCAACGAGGCTCGTGATCGCGGCCAAGTAGAACGTATTGAGAGCGCCACCACCACCGCCACCGGAGGTGCCACCAGAACTGGAAGAAGAGCTGCTTGAGCTTGAACTACTCGACGACGATGAGCTGCTTGATGAAGACGAACTGGAGCTGCTGGAAGACGACGAGGAGGAACTGCTGCTTGGGGAGCTCAATGTGGTAACGGAGATTGGGGTGGTTTTTGCGCTGGTATTGCCCGCGGCGTCGTAGGCATTAACTGAATACGTGTAAGACGTCGCAGCGGTGAGACCGATGTCGGAATACGACGTGGAAGGTGTGGTGCTGAGCAGGGTGGTGCCGCGGTAAACTCCGTAGCCAGTCACACCGACGTTGTCGGTCGAGGCTGTCCATGTGAGATTTATTTGTGTGGCGGAAGCTGCTGTGCCGGAGAGGTTGGTTGGGATGCTCGGTGCCGACGTGTCCGTGGTGGTCCCGGTCGTTGGCAATGTCACGCTACCGTTTGCAAGAATAGCTCCTGCACGGGTTTTCATGAAGAGCTGGCCGTCAGTATAGTAGTCGTTTGTATAGGTCGATTGACCTCCCGTGCCTACACCGAAAAGAAGAGCGACGACGCCGGCGTTTGCGAATTGTTGTAAGTGCGTGGTTCCGTTTCCGAAAAAGTATTCAGGTCGGTTGTCCTTGTATCCTTCACGAGGAGCGCCGTTGTTGGTCACATTAAGATGGTTCGAGTTTCCCAGAGGGATTTGCCATAGGACCCAGCGTTTATGAGCGGTTTTATTCCAGAGCCTTAGCCATTCTGCGTAGCGATTGAAACTTTGTGAGTCGATCGGTGCCGTGTCACTCATGTCCCACCAGCGGTTTTCATTGCGAGTAAGACGATAAAAATCAGCATCTCGATCAAGCGGATCTCCCACCAATACGTCATAAGTCTGTCCAGTGACGTTAGCAGCGAGGCCTAGTTTTGAAAGAAATGCATAGGCTTTATCCACCTCAGGTTGAAGAGGAGCTGAGGGGCTCATCATAACGTCGGTAAGCGTAGCCCAATCGGAGACGTGGATGCCGAGGATGACGTTATTTGCGCCGACTGATTTGCGGAGTTGAAGAAAGGCGAGGCCCCAACCAGCAGCTGTATTTGGCAGACCTTGTAACTCAGTCAAACCAGACGCGGCTATTGCTGAGTAGGCATCGGGATTATTCGACGATTGGATTTGCATGTAGGCAAATCCATCTCCCTCCAGCAGCACGAGTACAGGTTTCCCGTATTCTTTGGCGCGCTGCATCAGGATTTTGAAATCGCCAAAATATGAAGCCATGATGGTGGCGTTTTGGGTCGTCGTATAAAATATGCTTTCGTTATAACCAGATTCGCCATTCATCTGATAGTACTGAATAGCTGGCAGGAATCCCTGTTTATCGCATTCCTGCATATAAGCTAGTCCCCATGAACCATCGTAGGCGCTCCAGCCCCAGTTGTTTACCCAACCTTTGGTGAAATAGCGGTAGCGTACATCCCAAGAGACGTTGCTCGACTTCATCCAAGTATCTCCGGTGTCTTCGAAAAGACCTACTGCCATATGGCCTGGCATTCCCGCCGGAATGGCACCTTCGACTGAGGACGCGGTCGCGGCCGTCGCTGTGACCGCATCATCCGCATTGATATTTGCCGGTTTAGAAAGGATCGTCAAAAGTGCTAGCGATAGCACCGCAGTTTTGATCTTTGTTTTTATTGGCCTCAGGTCGCTCATGTTCGTTTAACGATCAGTTTTCATCGACGCATAATCCAACCTTTGTATCAGGAAGGCAGGCCGGAATTATGCGTAGTTTTTGCGATTACGATCCAGCCCGAGTCCTTTGTGTAGGATCGTGAGGAAAACGACTGCGCCGAGGAAAAAGACGTTCGGCGCGCCACCGCCGCCACCTCCCTTGGTGCCACCCGACGAACCTGAGCTGCTGGAGCTTGATGAAGAGGAAGAGCTGGAACTCGAAGAGGACGAACTGGAGCTGCTCGAAGACGAACTCGACGAGCTGGATGAACTCGAGCTACTCGACGATGACGAACTGGAGGAGCCGGAGAGCTGGACGACAGCATTGTTGCTGGTGACAGATCCGGCCGAGTTCGAGACGATCACCCGGTAAGTGCCGGCGTTTTGGGCGCTGAGACTGGTGATGTTGTAGCTGGCGCTGTTCGCCCCGGAGATGTTCTGCTGCGCGAGTTGCCACTGATATTGGGGATTTGTACCGGTTGCGGTGACGGTGAGGGTCACGCTTGTACCAGCGGCCTGCGTGGTGAGCGGGGCGGGCTGGCCGGTGATCTGCGGAGCGATCACTGTGCCGCCGGAAGAAGAACTGCTGGAGCTGCTTGATGACGAAGATGATGAACTGCTCGAGCTTGAGGAACTGGAGGATGAGCTGGTGCCACTGGAGCTACCGCCTCCGGAAGACGAACTAGACGAGGAACTGCTCGAACTCGACGACGAGGAACTTGAGGAGCTGCTACTCGAAGAAGATGAGGATGAGCCCGAGCTGGCGGTAATTTCGACGGTCGTGATTGTATAGGATGGTAATGAAAGCAACCAATTCGAAAGGTTGACGGTGGCTGTGCCAACCGCGCTTGGCGTTGTCGACGCGTTCGACATCCGGAAGAGACGGGCTGTGCCGCTCAGGTTGAGGCCGCTGAAACCGACAGCCTGCGAGGAACTGGAGCGATTGATGGCGACGATGACGTAACGATTTGAATTGATCGAATCGCGGCTAACGTAGGCAGAAACTTTGGCCGTGTCATCCGAAACGGTTGGCAAGCTGATATCACCAAAGGTGCTGAGGGCGCCGTCATAATCGCGGTACATCTTGAAACCGGCGATATCGAAGGAAGTGTCTAGATGGTCGCTGTCGTTGGGCCAAATGCTGGCCATATAAAGATCGTATTGGCCGAAAATGCCGAGGTTATCTGCTGCAGCGATCGCGCCGGCAATATGATGGGTTCCCCCGTTGTTCCATTCTGTAATGGCGAGTTTGGTGCCGGGCCAGGTGGCTGCGATCTTGGCCTTGAATTGTGGTAGGAGGTTAATCGCTGCATTCAAGACGTCGTTGACGATCCACGAATCTTCCTTGTAGGTGGCGTCCCAGAGGCTGCGAGGGCTTTGGACGATGGCTTGGATTTGGCTGTCGGTTAACGCCGCATCCTTGAATTCCGTAACACGCTTACCACCCGCGGTAGCTTCTGAATACCAATTGAAGCAGTATACGTCCACGAGGCGACTTCCGTAAGTGGTCGAAGCTGTCTTGAGGTCGGAAAGGTATTTTTCGACGAACCATTTTGAGCCATCGCTGTAGGTGCCCTGCCAATTGAACAATCCGCTAAACCCGAAATCGACGGGCCCGAAAATCTGGGCTGTTGGCGCAATATCTTTTATCGCTTTCGAAAGATCGATCGATTTTTGGATGAAATCAGCAACAGGGGTCAAGTTGGTTTGAATCTCAGCGTGCGTGCTAGACCAAAGTTCAGGTTCGTTGTCCAAGATAACGAAGGTCGGGCGCAAGGTATCCGTATAGATGCCTGGAATCTTTTGATTCATGGCCCAGACGAACTCATCCATATAGACAGAAGAATCGGTAGTCGAAGGGGAGATGGAGAAGGAGCTAGACCCGCCAGGTTTTTTGTAGACGACCTGTTTGAAACGTGTCGAGAGACGTGTCGATAGAGGGGTGACTGTGGTGACGTCGTCTCCGTTTTTATCGGCTGCGACATAGCCCAGCATCTGCACCGTGTACATGCTTGCCGTGCCGCGAGTCTTGTCGGCCGCGATGAAGGAGCGGATGGCTTCGCCGGGTGTGGTGCCGCCGCCGAGATAATCGTCGTTGTGGTAATAATAGTCAGCGCCGGCATTGGAGGCATTGTTCTCCCAATTGTAAGCAGTCCACCGGTTGCCTCCCTGGCGATGGACGGTGAGGTTGCGGACGATGGTGTCGTAGCTATTGTACCAATTGGCACCATATATCCACGGGGAAATGGTGTGTGTATTGTTGGGGTCGATAGAGACTATAACCGAAGCGCTGGTTGGCGGTGGCGGATCGACAATGGTAGCGGTGCCCGTAATGGTCCCCTGATTAGCGGATGGGTCGAGCGCGACAATACGATACTGAAGCGTTGCGCTCCGGGTGAGACCGGTCAGAACGGCACTGTGCGAGGCGGAGTAATCGGTCGTGGGCCCGGTGAGCGTGCTGCTGTAATTACCATAACCATAGTCTATGCGGTAAATCGTGGGCTCACTGGTCGTGAATGGAATGGTGAGCTGGTCAAAATCGACGCTTGTCGTGCCAAGAGTGATGGTGGGCGAAGTCGTGTCCGCGACAGTCGTGTACCGGACGTCGGCAAGACGGAAGTGGGGCGTTCCAGTGGCTGAACTTTTCCAGAAAACAATCTGGAAGAAGCTGGTGAAGGTCGGGTGGAGAGAGGCGAGGTTGATCGAGACGTGATGCCAGACGTTGAAGCGTTGGGCGCTCGTCATCGTAGACCAACCGCTGATCAGGCTGGTGATGGCGGGTGTATCGACATTATTGCCATCTTGCAGGAAGAATTTGACGTTGTCGTGTTCGGTAGAGTCGGACGCAATATAGATGTCGAATTCGATCGTCGTCGTTGTATTCAGGTAGTGATTTGTGGTGGCATTCCAACTGGGGCCGACGTCGCCTAGAGAGAGTCCTTCCCAGCCATTGGGGATTGTTACCTCGATGGTCGCGGTGCCGGAGTGGCCAACTGTCGTTGCGGCTAGATTGGCTGTGGAACCCCATCCCGTGTTGATCCAGTTACCTTTGAGACCGGATTGATAGATGTAGGTAGTGGTTTGGGCTTTCAGTGCAGGAATGGCCGCGACGACGAAACTTGCCAAAACGAGAAAACCGAAGAAGGCCCGGAGCAGGCGCGTGTAGAGGTAGAGGCTAATGCGCATCGAAGGAGAGACGGCGTGAGGTAATTCCATAGGAGTTTAAGGTCTAAGTGGCGGCCGACACGGCCGTGCAGGTGCTGTTCCGGAAGCCGAATTGGTTGATCACCTTTTTACAGGTCATCGCGTCCGAAACTTTTTGTTTTGAATCCTCAAAAATCGAAAGTCTCGGTCGTATCAGACCGCGCAATATAACAAATTATACGAATCAAAGCGTGCGTGCGCTGCGAATACGGGCGAGTCCAGCGGCCGAGAGGGCGATGATCATCCATGAGCCCGGCGCGCCACCGCCGCTTCCGCTGTTGGTGCCACTGGAAGAACTGCTGCTCGACGAACTGCTTGAGGAGGAACTGGAGGAAGGTGAACTGCCCGAGGAAGAGCTGGAGCTCGAAGACGATGAGCTGCTGCTGCTCGACGAGCTGGATGAGGAGCTACTCGAACTAGAGGAAGAGCTTGATGAACTCGAAACAGCCGAGAGCTGGACAACGGCGTTGCTACTGGTGACAGATCCGGCCGAGTTCGAGACGATCACCCGGTAAGTGCCGGCGTTTTGGGCGCTGAGACTGGTGATGTTGTAGCTGGCGCTATTCGCTCCGGAGATGTTCTGCTGCGCGAGCTGCCACTGATATTGGGGATTTGTACCGGTTGCGGTGATGGTTAGCGTCACGCTTGTACCCGCTGCCTGCGTAGTGAGGGCGGCGGGCTGGCCGATAATTTGCGGAGCGATCGCTGCGCCGCCTGAAGAAGAACTGCTGGAACTGCTTGATGACGAAGATGATGAACTGGATGAACTACTGCTCGACGATGAACTGGAGGATGATGAGCTCGTGGATCCAGAGCTAGTCCCGCTCGAACTGCCACCGCCAGACGACGAGCTGCTTGAGCTTGAGCTGCTTGATGAGCTTGAACTGCTGCTTGACGAGGAACTGCTCGACGAACTTGAGGAAGAAGACGATCCGGTCCCGCTAGAGCTTGTGCCTCCTGAGGAGCTTGAGCTACTGCTCGACGAACTGGAACTCGAAGACGAAGACGAGGAGCTGCTGCTGGAAGACGATGAACTTGAGGAACTCGACGACGATGATGAACTGCTCGCTGAGTTTGTTGTGACAGTGACGGGGCTGGACTTGGCCGAGGAGTTACTGGCGGCATCGTAAGCAGAAACTGAATACGTGTAGGTGGTAGACGGAGTCAGACCGGTATCGGTGAAGCTGTTGGTCGGTCGT
>Ga0302321_100002868_pt1 | contig 14818 bp, 12 predicted proteins | sample Fen_T0_1_FD_202505 | JGI IMG/M metagenome (GOLD analysis project Ga0302321, IMG submission 202505) | Peat permafrost microbial communities from Stordalen Mire near Abisko, Sweden - Fen_T0_1 | ecosystem: Environmental > Terrestrial > Soil > Wetlands > Permafrost | place: Sweden: Abisko...
GTTTTTTCGCGAGCTTTATACTTACCAGGAGAAGTATATCCTATAAATGGGCCCAGCTGGGATTGAACCAGCGACCAATCGATTATGAGTCGACTGCTCTAACCGCTGAGCTATGGGCCCTTGCAGACAATATTGTAACATGACGGGTTTACGTTGTCAAATACTATTTCATAAAGCCCTGGGAAGATGGGCAACCTCTTCTCACACTGATCTCTTGTTTACCTCCATTAAATATTGGGAGAAAATCTGCCGATTCCAGGGATGAGCATTTTTTCTCTGGCCTTTTTTTGCCCTAGAATGGAATAAAGCGCATATTTTTGCGTGCGTTTTTAGTAAGTTGTGCTATAATAACTTTGTTACGTGCAGTGTTCGAACCTACAAATAATTAGGAACGGACAAAACTAGCGGGGATGCACAGGAGTAGATAGTGGGAGATTCGTGCAATATCGTCTTAATCGGATATCAATGTTCCGTTATTGTCTCATAGGTGGTAAACAAATAAGACTTCGCAAAGCGAACATCTCTCTCATGAGCATAAAGAGATATGCATATGCTCTTGTTGCAACATTTCCGTCCAGAACAAGGTAAGTTGAACATGCCGCGTTCACAGGCAACTGTGGCGCGGTCAACATTTTTCCAGGGGGCATTCAACGATGAATGAGGTTACAATCCGTATTGGTGGCGAGTCGGGTGAAGGGACCATCTCCGGTGGTGATATCCTCGCACTGGCTTCAGCCCGCTGGGGGTATCATGTCTATACCTTCAGAACGTTTCCAGCCGAGATTCTCGGTGGTCCTTGTATGTTTCAAGTTCGTATTAGTGATCGCCCGATAAAGTCAATGGGTGACAATGCCGATGTGCTGATCTGCTTGAATAAAGAGGCATACGATCGCAATATCAGCGATCTGCGTCATGGTGGCGTACTCATTTATGACCCATCTGACTTTGTGCCTGAAGCAGGCGATTACATCACGTACGCCGTCCCTTTTAATGAGATTGCGCGCAAAGAGATCCAACTCTTCCAGACCAAAAATATGGTGATGCTCGGTGCAATCTGTGGTCTCTTTGGACCTCCTATAGAAGCGATTGTACAGGTTGTGCAATCAAAGCTCTCCAAGTCGCGTAAATCGAACTCCACTCTGATGGAGAAAAATATTCTCGCACTGGATGCGGCCAAAAAGTACGTAAGCGAACATTTAACCAAAAGCGATCCCTATCGTCTCGGTGCCGTAGAGAAGGCTGACCGTGTGGTGCTCAATGGGAATCAGGCAATTGTAGCTGGCGCACTGGCAGCACAATGCCGCTACTTCTCGGGCTACCCAATCACGCCTGCAAGCGACATTATGGAGGGTATGGCGAAAGAGCTGCCACAGGTTGGCGGCACATTTTTGCAGGCGGAAGATGAGATGGCCGCGCTTGCCTCTGTCCTTGGCGCTTCCTACGGCGGTGTACGAGCGATGACAGCGACATCCGGTCCAGGCTTCTCACTTATGACTGAGCTCATTGGCCTCTCGTCAATGGCTGAGTTACCTGCAGTTATCGTCGATGCCCAACGCTCCGGTCCTAGCACAGGTATGCCAACAAAGATGGAGCAGTCCGATCTGAGCTTTGCATTACATGCAGGACACGGCGACGCACCTCGCATTGTTATCGCTCCTGCCGATATAGAGGATTGCTATAATCTTATCATTCAAGCTTTTAATATGGCCGAACGCTATCAGATGCCTGTGCTTTTCCTCACCGACCAGTCCTTGACGGCCCGTGTGGAGAGTGTCGATAGAAGCATCTTTAAGACAGCTACGATCCAACCCCGTGTTGGACAAGAGGCGCACGCATCTAACGGCAAGAATGGGAGCAATGGCGCAAGCGCAAATGGACATCAGGTGCTTGTTGGTGCAGGTGTTGAGGAACACTCGTACTCACGCTACGCTTATACTCCTACGGGCATTTCGCCGATTAGCACACCTGGCACAGGTACGCCTGCCTATGTAGCCACTGGACTGGAACATGATCAGCATGGTCATCCCGACTATGAGCCAGAAGACCATGTAGCAATGATGGAGAAGCGTTATCGCAAACTCCAGACGGCTGCTGAGGAGATGGCATCACCAGAGCGCTATGGCGACAAAAATGCCACGATTGGCGTCATTGGCTGGGGCTCAACGGAAGGGACCATTCAAGAGGCGGTCGACCGTGCGCTGGCAAAAGGCTATAAGGTAGCGTCAATGCACCCAAAGGTATTGTCACCGCTCCCGGATCGTGCACTACAGGACTTTATCAATTCTGTAGAAAAAGTTATTGTCCCAGAATGCAATTATTCAGGCCAACTTGCCAATCTGCTCGGGGCAAAATACGGCTTGCAAGCTATCCGTGTAAATAAGTTCGGAGGTATTCCTTTCACTGCTGGCGAAATCCTGCGGGCCATCGAGGAGGTTGGCTAATCATGACACAAACTGTTATCAACCCTACACCAAAAGACTATAAGAGTGAGGTAAAACCTACCTGGTGTCCTGGATGTGGAGATTTCGGTGTGCTCAATGCTGCATTCCGTGGCCTGGCAAACTTAAAGCTATCCACCGATCAGACGGTTGTTGTCTCGGGCATTGGCTGCTCTAGCCGCTTCCCTCACTTTATGAAGACCTTTGGCTTCCATACGGTGCATGGACGCTCCCTGCCAGTTGCTCAGGGACTCAAAATGGCACGCCCCGAACTTACCGTCCTGGCCGTCGGTGGAGACGGTGACTTCTTCAGCATTGGCGCTGGTCATCTGGTACATGCCGCTCTACGCAATATTGATATTACAGTTGTAGTCATGGATAACGAGATTTATGGCCTGACAAAGGGGCAGACATCGCCGACATCGCCGCATGGGCATGTGACCAAGTCTACGCCTTATGGCCTGCTGGCGTCGCAGTTTAATCCTATCGCGACCGTGCTATCACTAAATGTTAGCTTTGTGGCACGTGGTTACTCGGCGAAACCAAAAGATGTGGCATCATTGGTTGAAAAAGGGGTACAACACAAGGGTTTCTCTTTCATCCATGTACTCAGTCCATGCCCAACCTTCTATAATACCTTCAATGCCTGGGACGATGCCGCAACCCCTATTCCACAGGGCCATAATCCTTCAGACAAAGGACAGGCGATGATGCTGGCAATGGATACTGAAAAGCAGTACACAGGGATCTTTTATCAGCAAGAGCGCCCCACGATGGACCAGGCGGCCCATGAGCTCGTGCAACAGTCCAAACCATTCGATATCGAACAATACATGAAACGCTACGTCTGATTTATCCATTAGAGGATAGATAAGGCAAAGGGGGCAGGTCAATCTGCCCCCTTTGCCTTACCGTCGTTAGCGCATTGCTGATTGAAGGTAATTACTGCGCATATATCGGCTCTGGCGTACGCAAGGAGTTTGCCACAGTCTGTGTAAACTGCTCACCACATAGTCGACAGAACGCGCCACTCTGGTTGTGATATGTACCGCCGATTGCAGTAAGCTGCTGCTCAGCTGGCTTACCACACCACTCGCATCGACGGCTATGAGGAGCAAAGTCTACGGAGACAGGTCGCTGAAATTCATTAAGTGCCATAAAAGAACCTCCTCGATTGGCTGATATTGTAGTATCCTCACAGTAGACCATAGAAAACATCGCCTGACCTCCCCACACGCTCGCTCCAACCACAAAAGATATCTACGGAGAAGTCGCAAAGGTCCAGTGAGTTTACACCAGAGATAGGCTAATACACAAAAAACATACAGCGCACAAAAGGGAGGGACTTGCGTATCCAGTGGAGAACAAACTGGTAAACGGCCACAGCGATACGTTTATCCGCAAGCATCTTTGCTCGTGAGCATCATCGCTCGACGCCACAGCACCAATTGAAGAGTTGTTATCTGATAGCTGTGTAACGAGTAATATACCATATATTGAACCAGCTTACTAGATCTTCTATAGGCAAACAGAACGCAGATCTCTATAACTCGATCTTCCACGCAAGCGTATTCATGAAATAGAAGAGTTCTCCCCCTGGGAGACGGACTCCTCTTGTGCAAGTCGTTTATATTTCGCAGTCAGGCGATCCCCAATAATCCAGCCAATAACGCCCGGCACAATCGTAATCGCCAGCCAGACAAGCAATACTGTATTAAGCGCCACATTGAAGCCGGCCGCTAACACGCCAGCAAGGATAATACCAATTATCAGGCCGCTGGTTACGCCAATCAGGCAGCCAGGGTGGGCGAGGTTACGCCCTTGTAATCGCTTCATCATTTTGAAAAAATATACCTTTGATGAGAAAATTTCATTGCATAAAGATGATAGCGCTCCCGCTCGTGTACGTCAAGAGGGGATGGAAATGCTTCATGTCTTGTATCCTGATCGATCTGTACTCTTTTCAGATTATGGTAAGAGATGATATGCTAAGACATCTGATGTGTTACGACAAAGGGGTTCTTAACAAAAATGGAGTGAGCATGAGTACATTAGATCTCTTCCGCTTAGACGGGAAAACGGCGATTATCACTGGTGGGGGACGAGGCTTAGGCCAATATTTTGCAGAAGCGCTCTCTGAGATGGGCACAAACGTTGTGCTGTGTTCGCGGAAACTGGCCGCCTGTGAAGAGATACAGCAGGAGATTGAAGCCAGAGGAGGCAAAGCGCTCGCCCTTGCCTGCGATGTCACAAAGCCAGAAGACGTTGCACACGTCGTTGCGGCCACGCAGGAAAAATTTGGCGCCATCGATATCCTGGTCAATAACAGCGGCGCGACCTGGGGAGCTCCTGCAGAGGATATGCCACTGGATAAGTTCGAGCAAGTTATAGATGTTAATATCAAAGGCACATTTATAATGAGCCAGGCAGTCGGCAAAACCATGATCGCTCATGGTCAGGGCGGAACGATTATCAATATTGCCTCCGTTGCAGGCCTGACAGGCGGCGATCCCAGATATATTCAGGTCGTGGGCTACCATACGAGTAAAGCAGGCGTCATCAATATGACCCGTGATCTCGCAACAAGCTGGGCACATTACGGTATCCGAGTCAATGCCATCGCACCAGGCTGGTTCCCCACCCGTATGTCGCGCGGCCTGCTCGCAAAACACGGAGAGTCTATGCTTGCCGGTATCCCCCTCGCCCGCTTTGGAAGCGCAGATGATCTTAAAGGAGTTATTGTATTTCTCGCCTCACCCGCCGCCGCCTATATCACAGGCCAGACTATCGTCGTTGATGGAGGTGCCACAGCTAAATAGTTCTTGGCTATAAGATATCCAGGGCCAGAGTGCACGACATTAGTTCTGGCCCTGGCACTACACAGACTGAGGATGGACAGGCGTTCGGTTGCTATACAAGCTCTTAGCATGATATCATCACGATAGTATACAAATCTCTTTACGGTCTACAAGATAGAGATAAGGAGCTTCCTATTACTACCAGTCGCACAAAAGTACAATTCTCAGTAGGCATTGAAGATCAGCGCCGGCTAGAGGGCTTGCCATGGCATATCCAGCTAGAAGAGTGGGAAAGCCAGGGGGTCGAGCTACTTGTGGTTCGGCGCGGTGATTCACGGCATCCAGTTATCTTTGTTGAGCGACAGGGCGTGCGCTATGCGATCAAAGAGACAACCCCGCGTATGGCCGAGCGCGAGATACGCAATCTGCACGAGGTCGAGCGCCGTGGCATCCCCGCGCTTAGCCCAATCGGCACAGTGACGGTATCAGCACCCCCAATTGCCTTAGATGTAGAGAGCCTGGGAGGAGCCCGGCAATATATCAGTGGAGACAGAGGCTATACTGTCACGCGGCTGGCTCCTCGTGTGGTCCCCCATGTACTGCTTTATCGCTTGCCGCTCACGAGACGTACCAAGCAACGCTTATTGGCAGCCGTCGCGGTTCTTATGGTCGAGTTGCACGAGCATGGCGTCTATTGGGGCGATCCGTCGTTGGCTAATGCGCTTATCCGTATCAATGGACGGCACATTTTATCGATTATGGCTGATGCAGAAACGGCCGAACTTTTCCCTGGCCCGATCAGCGAAGGGTTGCGTGAGCAAGATCTGGCTCAATTCGGTGAGTCTCTGGCCTGGCAAGCGGAAGATTTAAGGCAAGCAAAAGGGCTGCCAGAAAATGTGCAGGTGCTGGATGACTCCGACTATGAATACTTCCGACGCCGCTATCGCATCGTGCGGCGCGAACATTCTCGTTTAACAGGGGAGCATCAGTATAATGCAACCTATCAGGCACAGCGTTTTGTCGATATGCTTGGGGATTGGAGCGGCACACTCGCAGAAAGAGCCGAGGATACCATTAAGCAAGCTACGACGGTGCTACCAGGCTGGTATCAGAAACGTATCTATGAGCTTCTCCATATCGATATACCACGCCAATACGCACGGCGCTTCTATAGTGTCATCGTCGGCCATCAGGCTATTATGCGTAGGAACGAGGACCGCGAAGTAAGTATCGAAGAGGCTGCTCATGATTGGTATGAGCACTATCATCTCCCAACAATTCTTATGCTGCGTCAGCGCCTGACGCACGAACAAGATCCAATGCAGGCATACTTTGCAATTATGCAGCATAAATGGGACATGAGTGTAAAAGCTGGCAGCGAGGTTCCGCTAGAAGAAGCCATTCTGGATTGGGGGATGCAACAGGTGCAGACAGGCAAACTGGGGCCAGTAGATCCCGCCTCTATTGCTACCTGGTGGCACCAACGTGAGCCAGTTACAAACGTGTTAGAACCAAATCTCATTGCAAGTGAAGAGTTGGACCCCTTGCTATCGACTGGTGAGAGGCCACTTGTACATCTAAATCCGGTGGAGCTTGAGCAACAATTACCCGCTATACTAGAACGCGGCACAAAAGAAAAAGAAGAAAACAAAGCCGACGAGAATAGGCGCTAGCATTTCGCGCTTATTCTCGTCAGCTTGCTATATATACATATGATCTACTAGTGTGATGCAGGAGGCTAGATCTCTTCTTCGGCCACTGCCACTCCGTCCAGAACCGCTTCTTCTGGCTCATCTTCCTCTACGACACCTTCGACCTCAGCAACTTTGAAGGAAAGCATATTGTTGCGAATCTGATCTTCGATTGCCAGAGCAACATCAGTATTCTGGCGCAGAAACTCTTTCGCATTCTCACGACCCTGACCGAGCCGGATATCACCAACAGTGAACCAGGCGCCACTCTTCTTCACCAGACCCATCTCCAGGCCCAGATCGATCAGGCCACCCTCGCGAGAAATACCCTCGCTATACATGATATCGAATTCAGCAGTCTTGAAAGGCGGGGCGACCTTATTCTTTACCACACGAACGCGGGTCCGATTACCCATCACGTCCTGGCCCAGTTTAATCGAATCAGTACGGCGAATGTCCAGACGCACTGAGGCATAGAACTTCAGAGCTTTACCACCTGAGGTCGTCTCAGGATTGCCAAACATGACACCGATCTTCTCACGCAACTGGTTTGTGAATATAACTGTTGTATGTGAGTTATTAATCGCGCCAGTCAGTTTACGTAAAGCATGGCTCATCAAGCGTGCCTGCAGGCCGACGTGTGAATCACCCATCTCGCCTTCGATCTCTGCGCGTGGTGTCAAGGCCGCAACGGAGTCAACGACCACAACATCGATAGCATTGCTGCGCACAAGAGAATCGACGATCTCCAGAGCCTGTTCGCCAGTGTCGGGCTGAGAGATTAAAAGATTATTGATATCAACGCCACATTTTACTGCATAAGAAGGGTCAAGTGCATGTTCAGCATCAACGAAGGCAGCAACACCACCAGCTCGTTGAGCATTAGCAATAATATGCAGGCAGACAGTCGTCTTACCAGAAGACTCAGGACCGTAAATCTCGGTTACACGTCCACGCGGCACGCCACCCACACCCAGAGCTAGATCCAACGAGATTGAGCCCGTAGGAATCACCTCGATCTGGACCTTAGCGGCATCTCCCAGCTTCATGATTGCACCCTTCCCAAAGCGACGTTCAATCTGCATGAGGGTTAGATCTATAGCCTTCTCGCGCTCGGTCATGCCTGCCGTAGCAGCTGCATTACTTGCATTTGCGCTCGCTTTTTCTTTCTTCACCATTGGCATTTCATCACAAGGCGTCAGATAGAGACTGGATTGCACCTATCTCACCTCCCTGCGTTCCTCCTTTTCCGATCCTCTCAAAGGGTTTACAATTTTCGATAAAATCGTGCCTTTATAGAGTGCATGGCAATAAGCAGATACATTTGAATAATATATTGCCATGCTCCTCCCTTGCTTACATATATATTCTCTAACAAGGGCTAAAAGTCGGAAATAGATACCCCTCTCATCCATTTCCCCTAAAAGTAGAACAAGTGTACCACGACAGCACAAAAATGTCAAGATATAGACGATCCTCTTACAGCTCTCGCCGTCCTTCGAGGGCACGACTAAGTGTAGCTTCATCGGCATATTCAAGATCGCTACCAAGTGGCAAACCACGTGCCAGCGATGTCACATGCAATTGTGGCATGCGTAATTCTTGCCGAATGCCGTCCTTAATGACGCCTGCTGTGTAATCGCCTTCGAAACCTGGATTTGTAGCCATGATGATCTCTTGGATTGCACCGCTCCCCAGGCGTTTAAACAGCTCATCGATGCGAATATCTTTCCGCCCCACGCCGTTCAGGGGTGAAAGAGCTCCATGCAACACATGGTATACACCCTTGTAGACTCCGGTCTTCTCTAAAGCCAGCACGTCCAGAGGTTCCTCTACGACACAGATAACGTTTTGATCACGGCCAGGGTTACTACATATCGAGCATGGATCTGTCTCGGTAATATTGTAGCAACGTGAGCAGTAGATGATACTTTCTTTGACACGCATAATAGCCTCGGCCAGACGGCTAGCCTGGTCGGTGGGACTACGTAGAATAAAGAAGGTCAGGCGCTGCGCTGTCTTGACGCCCACACCGGGTAACTTTGAAAGTTCTTCTACTAAAGCCGCTACAGGAGGTGCAACATCACTCATTTTTTAAAACATTCCAGGAATTTTCATTCCACCAGTGGCGTTGTTGACAAGTTTCTGCTGTGCATCAGTTACCCGATCATGAGCATCTTTCGCAGCAGCCTTCACCATCACCTCTAGCTCCTCAATATCATCCGCGCTAAATGCTTCAGGGTCAATTTTGATGGCTGTAATTTCATATTTACCGCTCATGGTGATCGTTACTGCACCTCCACCAGCGGTACCAGTGAACAGGCTAACCTCCAGTTCTTCTTGCATCTTCACTAATTTTTGTTGCATCTTTTGGATTTCGCGCATATTCATAGCAATGAAAACTCCTTACTTTGGTTGAATGCTTTTAATTTCGGCTTTAAACACCCGCATCACTTCTTGAACGACTGGATCATTCTTTGCGTACTGCTCAATGAGTTGCTGACGCGTCTTGCCTGTTTCGGATGATGCTTTAGCCGCCTTAGTAGTATTCTCTCTCACATCTGCTGTTCTGGCAAGAGGGGGTTCAGGTGGCACGCTAGACGCAGGGGCAGAAGGTACCATAGGAGATGCGAGATCCTGGCTCGGCTGTTTCACTGGCATTCTTGCAGTCGGCTTGGTTTGCTGCGGGGGAGCACTCCTGGGAGCTGGCTTCTCAGGCACAGAGGGGGTTCTAGGACGCTCAAGGCGTGCCGAAGTCGGTGGCGTCGCGACGAGCATATTGCTCGCTGTCGCAGTGGACCGACCAGAGGGGCGTGTAGAAGCTGAAGGAGAAAGCATACGCAATTTACACTCTATGCCTAGCTCGATCTTCATTGCCCACTGTATCATCTCACTATATTCATCTTTTTGCAGTGCTTTATAGTGGAACTCGGCAATTGCTTTAATGACTACAATGGGTAAATCACTGGTGCCTTCTATCCCCTCAATGGTAAAGCCTTTTAGAAATGCAGAAACCTTCGCTCCATCTCCACCTTTTTTCGTTTTCACGCGTCTGATCACATACTCCCATTTATCCTTTACCTCCACCATCGTTAACGTAGGTGGTGCAGGAACAGCTTCCTCATTTTCCACCTGAAGATCTACCGCAACTGAGGCAAGCGGGACTTCTTCCTCAATCTCAACATTAGCCACAACTTCGCTGGGCTCAGGTTCCTGAAACATCATATCCGCTTCTGGCTCTTCGTCCTCCAGGATAGAGACTCCATCCCAATCAGGTAGATCGGTGGCAAAATCGTCTGTACTCTCATCCTGTGACAACTCAACCGGTTCAACCTCTTCCACTAATGGCGATGATGCAACTGGCCTGGCTTCTTCCACTAATGGTGACGGTTCCATACTATTTACAGGCGACGGGGAATCTTCGCTTATAGATCTCGGCTTTGTTATAGGAGAAGCTTGCACATCTGTACGAGGCGTTACTGAAGATTGCCCAACTGCATTGGCAGGACGGGCTGGCTGCGGAGGTGCGATAGGTGCATGAGAAGGTGCAACAGATGTTTGAGCAGGCGGAGCAACAGATGCACTTGTGGAACTTTTTGTGGGCTGCGCCCCGGATCGGCGATGCAGATCAATACAAGCAAGCATAGCAAGTTCAAGGCCAAGCTGTGGAGTGCCCTGGCCCTTCTGCATAAGCTCGTTTTGCGCGAAGATGCGTGCGCTCTCAGTAAGCTCTTCTAAGTTAAAGCGTTTCACGAGCAGCATAATCTCACGAATCTCATCTTCTGTATAGTCCAATATTTCGGCAATATTTGCCCCGGCCTTGGTCAGCATCATAGCACGCCAGTACTCCGCCACCTGTATGTTAATTTGTCGCAGATCAGCACCAGCCTCCGAGAGTTCGTGGATCAAATGCAGGCCCGTAGGGCTATCCAGGTCAGCAATATGCAGGATAAAGCGCTGGATCGCACGCGGATCAGCCACACCAAGCATCGACTGTATCTGGGTCAGCGAAATAGTGTGCCCAGAGTATGCAATCGCTTGATCTAACAGGCTCAGAGCATCGCGCATACCGCCGGCGGCAGCGCGTGCAATTAATTCTGCTGCCCCTTGCTCCAACTCAACCTTCTCTTGCTGAGAGACAAATAACAGGTGGGCAACAATCTGCCGCATGGTAAAACGTTTAAAATCAAAGCGCTGGCAGCGTGAGAGGACGGTTGGCAACATCTTATGGACATCGGTGGTCGCCAGTACAAAGATGGCGTGGGGAGGAGGCTCTTCTAATGTTTTGAGAAGCGCGTTAAAAGCCTCCGTGGTAAGCATATGCGCCTCGTCGAGAATATAGACCTTATATTTCCCTGTTGTAGGAGGCACCATCACTTTTTCACGGAGCTCGCGTATGCTATCGATACCACGATTAGATGCTGCATCGATCTCCAACACATTGAAGGAATTGCCGGCTGTAATTTCCAGGCATTGCTCACAGACATTGCAGGGCTCACCATCTTTGGAGTTCGGGCAATTGATTGTTTTCGCCAGCAAGCGTGCGGTGCTAGTCTTGCCTGTGCCTCTTGGGCCGGTGAAGATATAGGCGTGTGCGAGCGTCCCATTGCTGAGAGCATTCTTGAGCGTGCGTTTGACAGGCTCCTGGCCGACCATATCGCCAAAAGTCTGCGAGCGCCATTTACGGTAGAGAGATTGTGAGGCCATATTAACTACTCCCGCCTATGTATCCTCATGACGGGCCACGAGCCCACCCGCTGCCAGAAGAGAGATGACTTATGTTTGAAATACAGCCAGAACGCTACTGAATTGCAGCTAGCTTCGCTCATTTGACCGTATTTCCACGACAGAAAACCGATTTTCATCCGGTCCTGCCGGTTAGCGCAACCAGGCGCCCCCACGTCACCCAGAGAGGCCCATTTACCGTTGCTTCCTCACGGACCTAGCGGGGTTCATAGACATCTGCCGCGCAGGACCCGATCACGCCAACCGACAGGACCGGATGAAAATCGGCCCATCCCACAAATATGCTTTTCTGTGCTTCCCTCGTGGGATGGCCTTATTGTACACCTGTACAAGTTTCTTGTCAAGAGACGTACTTCCCGATTAAGAGTTGGTACTTTTCTTTTACGCCTGAAGGGATACGCCTGGGGTCGGTTATAAGCGCAGTGGCAACGGCATCGGCACACCCACAGGTAAGGCCGGCCCGGTCATCCGGCATTTTTTGCGCAAGACTGCGTAGGATGCGCTGCGCATTCGCCACATTTGCACTCAAGTTCCCGATGACCATCTCGACCGTCACAGGCTCCTCAGACTCATGCCAACTATCGTAATCCGTTGCGCAGGCAATCATGGCGTAACAAAGCTCAGCTTCACGCGCCAGCTTCGCTTCGGGCAGGGCGGTCATACCTATGATATCCATGCCAAGTTTACGATAGACAGATGATTCAGCTTTGGTCGAGAAGAGCGGACCCTCCATACATACGTAGGTTCCACCCTTGTGTACTTTGACATCGCCTGATTCATGGGCTGAGTCAAGCAGCCATGTACTCAATGTAGGGCAGAAGGGTTCGGCGAAAGCACAATGTACGACGATCCCATCTTCGAAGAAGCTGTTTACACGGCTCTTTGTGCGATCAAACAATTGGTCCGGAATAATCAGGTCACGCGGCGCAATATCCTCGCGTAAACTACCAACTGCGCTCACAGAGATGACCCATTCCACGCCCAGGCTCTTTAAAGCCCAGATATTTGCACGTGCAGGAACCTCCGTCGGGCTGAGACGATGCCCGCGCCCATGCCGTGGCAAGAATGCCATTGAGACACCTTCAACCTTGCCGATGGTAATCACGTCGCTTGGATTTCCAAAGGGCGTTGAGACATTGACTTCCTCAACGTCGGTCATACCCTCCATCTGATAGAGACCGCTACCGCCGATCACCCCGATTTTTGCCTGAGGCATATATCAACTCTCCTTAAGCAAAGTACCCACTTCAGCATGCAAAGCTAGCGCTGAAGGCGAGCTACACTATTATAATGACGCTTTGATGCGAATGTACTGCCGTTTCCCAGCTTTCAGTATCGCTCCATCTATGACATCCACCACAAAACCCGCATCGGAGATACGTTCAGCTTCGCCCGCTTCCCCCTGTAAAAAGATTGAGACGCCGTTTTGCTTGATCAGTTCGCGCGCCTTGTTATTGCTGGCGGCCAGCTTCGCGTCCACCATCAAGTCGACAATATTTTTGGGTGCGCTAAGAGCATAATCGGGAATATCCGTTGGAAGTTTGCGCTGCGAGAACTGGCTAATAAACGCCTCTTCGGCTTCCTGTGCCTCTGTACTATTATGAAATTCGGTTACGATCTCACGCGCCATGCGCAGTTTTACATCGCGCGGATTGAGGGTCCCCTCCGCCATCTTGCGATCAAACTCGTCTAGCTCTTCATTCGATACGTCACTGAGCGCCTCAAAGTATGAACGCATCGCTTGATCAGGCAACGACATTAGCTTCCCAAACATATCTTTAGCCGGTGCGGTCATAGCCACATAGTTAGCCAGCGACTTACCCATCTTCTTGACGCCATCCAGGCCGACGATCAGGTTCATAGTGAGGATCTGCTGCGCAGGTTGCCCAAATATAGGCTGCAGCTCACGGCCAACGAGCAAGTTAAAGAGCTGGTCCGTGCCGCCAATTTCAACATCTGAGCGCAACGCAATAGAATCATATCCCTGCAATAATGGGTACATAAACTCTGAAAGGTAGATCTCGACGCCACCACGATAACGCTTCTGGAAATCATCGCGCTCTAGCATCTGTGCGACCGTCTTATATCCAAGCAGCTTAATAGAATCCGCAAGCGTAAATTTGTCAAACCACTCAGTCTGGCGTCGTACTTCGGTCTGCTCAGGGTCGACGATGCGAAAGAACTGCTCGAAGTAGGTTGCTGCGTTTGCATTGACTTCTTCAGCGGTTAAAACCTGACGAGCCTCAAGCCTGCCGCTCGGATCACCCAGACGTGCCGTCCAATCGCCGATCACAATCACGATCTTATGTCCCATACGCTGGAATTGGCGCAGCTTACGAAAAACGACGGCATGCCCAATCGTCAGATCGTAGTGCGTAGGATCTACCCCCAGCTTTACGCGTAGCGGCTCACCCTTATTACCCTCAACGAGCATGCGGCGCAAGTCGGCTTCTTTTTCGACAACCGAAACACCGCGAGTCAGGAGATAATCTATATCTTTAGGCGTTGGTTGCTGTTTTATCATCACTCAGCATTCCTCCCAGATTCTGTAAGTATTGTGCGCATTGTAGCAGAAGATGGGAATAACGTCGAGAGCAGAAACCTTGATAGCATCACTATCAAGGTTTCTAACATTCCTCTTACACATTGCATACGTTGTTCTAACACAAAGTGCGCTATATTATCTTCAGAAAGAAAAACAAAGCGTGGTGATGACGAGCTAACTATTAAGCAGTCAACCGCAATGCATCACAAAGTATAAAAGACGTTGAACAGCAAATTTTTTAGTTACAAAGAAGGAGCTACAACAATGGCAAATATTACACGGTACAATCCTTTTAGCGAAGCAGTCTCTTTACGTGAAGCCATGGATCGCTTGTTCGAGGATAGCTTTATCTCTCCCCGCCTCGGCACCGCTATGAGCAATCGTGCTACTGCCGGTAACCTCTACGAGACCAATGAAGGCTTTACACTCCAGCTGCCGATACCCGGCATCAAACCGGAGGATGTTGAGATCACGGTCCAGCAAGAAGTCGTGAGCCTGAAATGGGAGAGCAAGGTTGAGATCCCTGAGGGAGCACATGTGCACTGGCATGGATACCAGTCGGGTCAGTACCAGCAGTCATTCACCCTGCCCGCCCCGATC
>Ga0302321_100002869_pt1 | contig 14816 bp, 14 predicted proteins | sample Fen_T0_1_FD_202505 | JGI IMG/M metagenome (GOLD analysis project Ga0302321, IMG submission 202505) | Peat permafrost microbial communities from Stordalen Mire near Abisko, Sweden - Fen_T0_1 | ecosystem: Environmental > Terrestrial > Soil > Wetlands > Permafrost | place: Sweden: Abisko...
TGCTCATTCCCTACCTCCCACAATGACGCACATGAGGAGGTACGCGCTGCGCAGCGCGAACGGTTTCCGAGGCGGGCCAGCCCTGTGCCGGGCACTCTCGTGGCCCGGCGGGGTCTCAGCGCGGCAGCTCTCGCTGGCCCGTGACGCTGAAGGCTGCTTCGACGTTTGCGGCGCCGCGCCCTGGCTGGCCACCTCCGACGCTTACGCGGTACTCGCCAGCGGAAACGACGTGCATACCGGAGTCGTCGACGTGACTCTGCGCCCGATCGTCAAGGGTGAAGCGCACCTTGCGGCTTTCACCGGCGCTCAGATGAACGCGCGAGAAGCCGCGCAGCGCGAGCCTTGGAGCGCCAGGGAGCTTCGGGAACACGAGATACGCCTGCACGACCTCGTCGCCGTCCCGCGCGCTGGTGTTCTTCACGTCGACCTCGACTTCGAGCGGCTCACCGGCTGCTAGCGTCTGGCGAGAGAGCCGCAGCCCCGAGTACGAAAACGTCGAATAGCTCAAGCCATGGCCAAACGGATAGAGCGGCTCGCCCGTGAAGTAGCGGTAGGTCCGGTTCGTCATCGAGTAGTCGGTGAAGGCCGGAAGCTCCGCAACGCTCTTGTAGAAGGTCAGGGGCAACCGGCCGGCCGGATTGTTGGCGCCTGCCAGGGTCTCAGCGATGGCCACGCCTCCCTCCTCGCCCGGATACCAGGCCTGCAGGATGGCGTCGGCGTGCTGGTCAGCCCAGTTCAGGGCGAGCGCACTTCCGCTCATAGCCACGACCACCAGCGGCTTGCCTGTGGCCTTGACGGCTTCGAGGAGCGCCTGCTCTGGCTGAGGCAGATCCAAGCTCGTGCGGTCGCCGCCCTTGAACCCTGGCAGGTCCACGCTCGACTCCTCACCCTCGAGGTCAGAGGTGATGCCGACGACAGCGACCACCACGTCTGCGTCGCGAGCAGCAGCGACGGCCTTCTCGGTCGCGGCGGGGTCTGGCGGCTGCCAGACAAGGTGGGCCGAAGCAACGAAGCGCGGCACGGCCTCGACCTTGATCGCGTAGCGATGCCCCTTCTCCACGACGAGCTCGGCAGTCTCAGGCTTCACGGGAAAGGTGCGAGCCGTCGTGTCCACGAGGAGCTTCCCGTCCACGTATAGCCGATTGCCGAATCCCTGGACACCTAGGGTGCAGAGGCCAGAGGTCTCGGGCGTGAACCAACCAGTCCAGCGCGTGGGCGGCTCAGCCTTGGGAGGATTGGAGCGACTCGGCCACGTTCGCGGCGCCAGGCCATACGATAGTTGCGCATCGACCCGGGTCTCGACCGGCTTGCCGGTCAACTCCTCGTTCGCGAACGCCTCGGCCTTGAGGCCAGGCTGACCCTTGTCTGTGCGGAGCACGGAGGTCGGCACTGGCAGCAGCGGACGAAGGAACGAGGTGCCTGGCTCGAAGACAACCTGCGCCCCCGCGAACTGCTTCTGAATGCCTGCCAGCGCTGTCGTGGATCGCGAAGGTGTGCCGTTGTAGTTACCCAACAGGACTCGGCTCGAATCTGCCAGCGGCCCGACCACAGCGATCTTCCGAACGCCGGCGGCGAGCGGCAGGATTCCGTTGTTCTTCAGCAAGACCATCGAGGCCCGGGCGATGCGCGCCGCAAGAACCCGGTGCTGCTCGGAGTCCACGACCGAGTCCTGGGTCTGCGCCGGTCCGACCTGGTCCGCGGGATCGAACATGCCGAGCGCGAAGCGCGTCTTCATCATGTGCTTGACGGCACCATCGATCTCGGCCTCGCTGAGCAAGCCCTGCTTTACTGCGTCGAGGTACTTCTCGTACTCGTGGACATCTGTCCCGGCCGGCCCGAACACCACCTGGCAGTCGTTGTCTGTGCCGGCCTTGATAGCCACTGCCGCGGCAGCCGCTTCGGAGTCGGCGTAGTGGTGGCCGGTGTGGATGTCGCGCACCGCGTCGCAGTCGCCGGTCACGAACCCGCCGAATCCCCATTGCGTCCGGAGCGTGTCCTTGAGAAGCCCTTCATTCGCGCAGCCTGGAACGCCGTTGATGGCGTTGTAGACGCACATCACCGCCCTGACCTTGCCTTCCACGACCGCGTCCCGGAACGCGGGCAGATACGTGTCTTCGATGTCGTGCTTCGATGCGATCGCGTCGAAGCCGTGGCGCGGGGGCTCAGGACCGCTGTGGACCGCGTAGTGCTTCGCAGTCGCCACCGCCGTCAGGTATTTCGGGTCATCGCCCTGCAAGCCTGTGATGAATGCCACGCCGAGCTTGCCTGTGAGGAACGGATCTTCCCCGTAGGTCTCTTGGCCACGGCCCCAACGCGGGTCGCGGAAGATGTTGATGTTCGGCGAGAAGAACGTGATGCCTCTGCCAATTGACGCCTGCTCGCCTGCCTGGATCGCGCGCTTGTACTTCGCGCGCCCCTCGAGGGCGGTCGCCTGGGCCATCTCGTGGATTAGGCCTGCGTCAAAGGTCGCGCCGAGGCCGATGGCCTGTGGAAAGACGGTCGCAACGCCGTTGACAGCTACGCCGTGGAGGGCTTCTGACCAGAGGTTGTACTCGGGAACACCCAGCCGTGGGATGGCACGCGTGTGGTTGACGAGCTGAGTGGCCTTCTCGTCGAGCGTCATGCGGCTGACGAGGTCGTCGACGCGCCGGTCGATCGGCTGCGCTGGGTCAAGGTACGTGGGTTTGGCGTCTTGCGCTCCGGCGCCTCTGCACAGGCTGGCCGCGACCACCAGACTCAATGTGGCGATGCGATTGGCTGTTCTCATGGCTCTTGACCTCAGTTGACTCCTCGCGTTGTTTCCCGTCGCGAGTGAAACGATACGGCCGAGCCTACCGCCAGCCAGCAGGGCGGTTCAAGTCGAGACGAGCGAGGCGGCAGGACAATCTTGCCGTTCCGAGTCGACGGGAGATCCTAACCTCACGCCAGGTGCGTAGGCCTTATGTGGTGTTGTGCGAGGGCGGGGCGATAGACAGTCGGCGACATGCCATTGGGGACGATGCTGTGAGTGCCAACCAGGCTGAACTGCCGGACACGCAGTCTTTGCGGGCGGTTGCGCCAGCAGGCAGCGTTGATCTACTGGGGCGCAGCGGCGCCAGCGGCCTGCGATGGAAGATCGGAGGTGCGCTGGCCGCAACCGGGGCTGGCGCAGCCACGATCGCCGTGACCCACGGGTCGCACGTCGACGGCCTGTGGCACCACTTCGCCGCGTTCTCCGCCGGAGCGATCGCTGTGGCGTGCGGCGCTGTCACGCTCCAGTTGCTGGCCCAGGCCGGGCGCCTCTGGGCGATCTCGTCCGCCGTGATCCACACGAGCTGGCCAGGGACGCTGCGGGCGTTTGCCTTTGGCCAGGTCGCCAACCTCTACCTGCCGGCGCGCCTGGGCGACATGGTCAAGGCAGGCATGCTCGGCAAGGCGGCTGGCGACGCGCCGACCGACGTCGCGCGCGCTGCCGGCGCGGTGTTCATCGCGGACAAGACGCTGGACATCGGCGCCATCGCCGTGATCATGGCCGTGGGCGTTGCTAGCGCGCCGGCTCACTTTCCGCATCTGCCGACAGTGCACGGAGGCACGCTGGGCTCGATCCTCGTCCTCGTTGGCGCTGTGGCTGTCGGCGTGCACGCCTTTCGTCCAGCCTGGTGGGCGCGGCTCCGGTCGCTGGCCGCTGCCGTTATTCAAGGCTGCGCCGCGCTCGCTAGCCCTCGCACGATCTTGGTAGGCCTGTTGCTGAGCGCGGCTGCCTGGTCCGCGGAGGGATTGGCCTTCTACGTCCTCGCGCGCGCCGGTGGACACGCGCTCAGTTTTCAGCAGTGCTTGAGCGTGCTGGCACTCTTGAACCTCGGGATCGCCGTGCCGATGTCGGTGGCCAACGTGGGCACCTTCGAGGCCTCGGTCGTGTTGGCCACGACGTCCATGGGAGTGCCGGCCATGGAAGCCCTGGCGCTCGCCGCCGTCCATCACGCTGTCCAGCTCTTTGCGACCTGTGCTCTAGCCTTGGTGCTGTGGATCGCTGCACGCCGAGGTCGGTCCAGGAACGGCTCGCAGGACGAAGCCAGGTCCCTACGGGACATCGAAGGCATGGCTGCAGCCGCGCACTCCGTTCACTGAGTCTCGCTCCCGCGAATCACCGTGAACTGCTCCCGCCAGCCAGGGCCGCCCTGTGTGTGCCATTCGTAGCTGGGCTTCCTTGCCCACCGCGGCATCTGCTCGTACGGCGCCAGCACGAACACCGCTCCGTCGTGCGGCTTCATCAACTGAGTGGGTCGACTGACTAGTCCAGCGCCGTCCTGCCGTCCCACGAACTGCACGACGCTGCGCTCGATCTGCTCAGAAAGAACGACCGTCCGCCCGGGTAGCTCCTGTCGCACGTATTCGCCCACCGCGTAGCCGCGAGGCGAGAAGGCGCGGCGCACCTGGGACGATCCGGCGTAGTCAACGAAGTAGGCACGATAGGCCCCCACTCCGACCAAGGCGGCCAGCGCCGTCGCTGCCACAACAGCAGAAGCGCCCTGGATGCGGGAGCTGGCCGCCTGCCAGCCCCAGGCTGCAAAGAAGCAGATGGGCACCAGCGCGGAAATCGTGCGCAGCCCTTCTGCTCCGTCTGTCAGAACGCTGCCGAAGAAGAAGACCAGCGCCAGCCAGAGGAGCATGAAGACGAACTTCCTTTGCCAGCGCCGTCGCCAGGCAACGCCGAGCCCTGCCAGGAACATGAGACCCGTAATCGGGTCCAGCATGGGTCGATCCGGCAGGTTGTGCCGGGCAATATCGTCGCCTTCTTGATGTAACAGCCGCATCGTCGACCCTACGCGCTGCAGCAGCGGTTCAAAGGAGCGCCGCTGCGCAACGCCCAAGAGAGAGACGTGACGCACGCGCTTTAGCACGTCGTCAGGGTGCTGCCAGGCATAGTGCGCGAGAGGCGCCAGCACGGCGCTGAAGACGGCGAACGCCACCGCAGCTCCCCAGAGTCGCTGCCTCGGGGCCAGCGTACCCATGAACACCAGAAAGGCAGTGACCGCGAGAACGGGCGTCAGACGGGAGGCGGCGTAGCCGTAGTTGGCCAGACCTGCCACGAGCCCGGCCAGACCGAACCAGAGCAAGGAACCCGTGCGACAGGCGCGAACGACTGCAAGCACCACCAGGGTATCGAAGAGCGGCGTCATGATGGCGTCGAATCCGATCCGGCTGATGGTCACGTGCCATGTCGAGAGGGCCAAAAGGCCAGCGCCCCAGAGCGCTGTGCGCGCGGAGTCGTACTGCCTGAGCAGGCACCAGACCGCTGGGATGGTCGCGATACCCATGACCGCCGAGGCCAAGCGCAGCGAGACCACGTTCGGCCCTCTCAGCGCGAAGAAGGGCGCGGCCCAGAAAAAGTGCAGACAGCCTCGACCGCCGTTGTCCGGTGTGAAGACGAACCAGTCACCTCTGAGGATCCGGAGAGTCTCGAGACCATTCTCCGCCTCGTCTGCCCAGCAACCGGGTGGCAGCTCAGGCAGCCGCCACAGCCTGAAGAAGGTCGTGGCCAGCAGGACGCAGAACAGAACCGCGTACTCTACCCGAGGAGAAAGCGTGTTCGGCCCCGGCGGGTCGGCGATGGCAGGGAGCAGCAGGACCAATGCCGCTGCGAGACCTAGGAGCGACCATCCCACAGTCGGCGAACCCCATCGCAAGCCGGCCACGCCGAGTATGCCCAGGACCCAGAGAATGGGCGCAATGGTCGTAGAACGTCCGAAAGAGAACATGGCACACGCACCGCGACTTGACTTCCAGAGCGGCCGTCAAAACTGGTGCGCGCATATTAGCAGAAGAGGGCTAGGCGCCGGAGGTCGAGCGCGACCTGCCGACAGAGGCTGCGGTCTTCAGTCGCCGCGTTCGCGAGCGAGGATGAAATCCCGCCAGGTCTGATAGTGCTCGGTGCTGCGGTAGTCGATCGACGCGATCGGGAGTCGATCGACGCTCAGGAGCGAAGCGCCCTCGCAGACCATCAACAGCGGCGAATGAGTTGCCATCAGGAACTGGGCGTGCCCTGCACGCGCCATCTGCGCGATGAGCGCTGCCAACTCTAGCTGTCGGTTGGGTGTGAGCGCCGTCTCAGGCTCGTCGAGGAAGTAGAGACCGCGGATGCGGTAGCGGCTCTCGAAGTAGGCCATCAGCGACTGACCGTGCGAGAGCGTCAACAGCGAGTGGCCACCGAAATGGCGCAACATGCCCGGATCGCTTGCGGCCCACTCCTCGAGGAGCTGCGCGAAATCGCGGAAGAGGTCAGAGGCGAAGTAGGCGCCAGGCACGGGGCCGTCACGCCATTCGACGTCGAGGTATTCGGCCAGGCGCTCCTCGTACGGATTGTGCTCGATGCGGCGGCCGCCCTCGTATTGCCAGATGTGGATGCCGGCGCGCTGGGCGATCGCGCGCAACAGCGTGGACTTGCCTGAACCGTTGGCGCCCACCAAGATGGTGACCGGCGCAGTGACAGCGAGGGTTGTCGTCTCCCTGACAACAGGCAGCTCGAACGGATATCGGGCGGCTGTCGGGTAGCGCTCCGCACGAAAGTGGACCGCCGTGAGGTGCATGCGCGCTTGAGCGTAGCACGCGCGCTTCTACCATCGGTGCTGCGTGCTAAGCCAGGCAACCGTCGGAGCCGGCTCGCCATTCAGAGCGGCACAGGCGACCAGCTCTCGTCCTGGAAGATCCAGCGCGACGCGCACCCTGAGCCTGACGCGGCGCGCGTGGATCGTGCGACTAATGCACCACGATGGTCGCGTGCATGGATGGGTGAACGTTGCAGTGGTAGGGGAAGGTGCCCGCGGTGTTGAACACGATCGGCCCACTCGTGGCCCCCGGCGCGATAGTCCCCGTATCGAACTGGAACGCACTCGAGGCATCGGATGTGGCCGTGTGCGGCGCGCTGTCCATGTTCATCCAGGTGACGCTGGTACCCACCGCGACCGTCAAGCTGCCAAACGCGAAGCCCGCGATCGTCCCTTGCGCGGTCATGGGTGTCGTCGCGGGCGTGGCCGTCGGTGTGGTGACCGGTGTCGGTGTCGTCGCGGGCGTGGGTGTGCCGTAGGTTGGGCCGGTCGGATTCGAGGAGCTGCTGCATCGCGCAAGGGCGATCGCCGCGACGCTAGCCGCCATCAACAGGAACCATCCGTGTCTGCTTCGCATTCTGATTCTCCGCAATCAGGCTAGGCGCCGGATGGTTCCGACACCGTTCCGCCTCATTAGGTCTACGACCACCCACTAAGCGCGGATTGACCCGACCGTCCCTGGTCGGCAATCGTAGCGGTGCCCGCATATGATGGACGGCGTGTCATAGGAGGAGATCCGATGAAGACTCTCTGCTCATACGTTGCCGCGCTTCTGCTGGCAGGCCTGGCCGGGACCGCGCCGACGGCTGAATCTAAAGACGAGCTGCAGAACCAGGTGCGCGAGACCGAGCGGGCATTCGCTCGGAGCATGGCCCAGCGCGATCACGCGGCCTTCACGTCCTTCCTGTCGGAAGAGGCCGTGTTCCTCTCGTCCAAGACGCCTCTGCGCGGCCGCAAGGCAGTGGCCGAGGCGTGGAAACCCTACTTCGACGGTGCGCGCGCACCGTTCTCGTGGGAGCCAGAGCGCGTGGAAGTACTCGACTCAGGCACGCTCGCGATCAGCACTGGTCCTGTGCGCGATCCGGACGGCAAGCGCATCGGCACGTTCACGTCCACCTGGCGGCGCGAGACAGGCGGGCAATGGCGCATCGTCCTGGACAGCGGCTGCCCTGCCTGCGAGTGCCCGCAACCTGCCCACAACTGAGCGACGTAAAGAAAGTAGTCGTCGTCGCTCCGCGCGAACACACGTGCTTGGCGAGCGAACGCAGCGGATAGCAGGAATATGGTCTTTGCCACGCTCTCGATCTTCTTCGGAGTTTTGCTGGCTGCCTCAGCGCCAGAGGCCGGTCCGCCTGCGCCGAGCGCTGCGCGCATCGCCACGATCATCGGCAAGATGGAAGCGGCCTACGCGCAGGTCCAGGAATACCGCACCAACACCGGCGTCCGGACGTATCGGGACGGCAAGGTCGTCCGAGAACGAAGCTTCCTCTACACCTTTCAGAAGCCCGATCGTGTGCGCATCGAGCTCGAGTCGCCGCCAGCCGGCGCGGTCCTGACGTACCCTGACAAACATGGGCAGGTCGTGGTCAAGCTAGGCGGATGGCTCGGCTTCCTGAAACTGCACTATTCGCCCGACAGCCCCAAGCTCAGGTCTTCTTCCGGACAGCGCATCGACCAGACGGATCTCGGCCTGCTCATCCACAACATCGCCAGAAGCGTCGGCGACCAGCGGCGCGGCACGCCGACCATCAGTGAGCAAGATGACCAGGCCGTCATCGTCGTTCTGGCAGACGACCACTTCCTGCCCGGAATCCAGACCCTCTATCGTTTTACAATCGATGAGACGCTCTGGCTGCCGGTCGCGGTCCAGGAGCTCAACCCAGAGGGGATGCCGAAGAGAGACATCGCCTTTCGGAACCTGACGCCCGCGGGCCGTGCGCCGGTAGGTGTCCCACCCGCGAGCAGAGGAGGCGGCGACGATGGACGATCCGAGCAGCAGCGTTCCGCCCAGTAGAGCGTCCGAATGGTTCGTGCCACGCTTCGGGCCCCTCCGGTTCCGGGCCTTTGTGGGCCTGCTGTTCCTGCCCTACACCGGCATGGTGCTTTCGTTTGCCGTCGTGGGCTCGCTCCTAGCCGGGCGTATCTCCTACGAGCGCGTGTTGGCCATTGTCGTGATCTACTTCTTCGGGCTCGGCATTGCGGCCACGCGCTCGACGCTCTAGGGAGCAAAGGCACGAAGCCCTGGGGCACGGTCTTCACGAAGGTCCAGCTGTGGTTGATCGCGGGCCTGGCCTTGGTGGCCGCGTACGGCGTGGCCGCCTACTACATGATCCGATACGTTCCTGCGCTTTGGGCCGTGGCCATTCTCGAAGGGTTCTTCGTCTTCGCCTACAACCTCGAGTGGTTCGCTGGCCGGTTCCACACCGACGCGTGGTTTGCGGTGTCCTGGGGTGCGCTGCCGGCCCTGGCTGGCTACGTCATGCAAACGAACACGCTGTCGTTCGCGGCCCTGGTCGTCGCCCTGTCCATGGGACTGTTCGCCTTGGTCGAGATCAAGGCGTCGCGGCCCTACAAGGAGCTCAAGCGCAAGGGTGTGGATCTCGGCGTCGATGAGCGCGCGCTGCTCCAGAGATACGAGACCCTGCTCAAGTGCGTGAGCCTGGGTGTCATCTTCCTGTGTGCAGGCCTCTTGCTCGCGAGAATCGGCGGCTAACGGCCCGGGTGGTGCATGTTCGCCTGTTTCCGAGACTACGCCGCTAGCGTCAAGCCGCCACTGAACGCCAGCTTGACCGCGCACCTGGCGCAGGTGCTCGGTGACACGCCAGCGCTGCACTCTGTTGAAGCGCTCCAACTCCTGACGCGTGGAAAGAAGACGCGCGGGTCGCTGTTGTGCTTGGTCACGGCTGCGCTCGGAGGCACGCTCGAGAGCGCCTTGCCGCGAGCTGCTGCGATAGAGCTGATCCAAACAGCGACCTTGATCCACGACGACTTCGTCGACCAGCACACAACGCGCAGAGGCGCTCCGGCGCTGTGGACCCTCGAGGGCGCGCGCAAGGCCGTGCTCCTGGGTGACGTGCTGTTCGCCTCAGCCATTCGCATGATGAGCGAGCTGGGGCGGGAGGACGGCCAGATCGTCTCGCATGCGATTGCCGAGATCTCCCGCGGGGCCTACCAGGAGCCGCTGGATCCGCGCTCGCTCATCGACGCGATAGAAACCGGTCTCGTGAATGCGGCGCTCTACGAGAAGATCATCCGCCTCAAGACCGGTGTATTGTTCGGCGCCGCGTGCCGGCTTGGCGCGCTCGCTGCGCAGGCAGGCGAGGCGCTGCAGAGATGCTGGCTGCGCTATGGCCTGCGGATTGGCGAGGCGTACCAGATCGCGGATGACCTCCACGAGGTCGAGCGCCACCTTCTGGCGCCAGCCATGGATGGAGACGACCTGGCCACGCTCGCGCCCGCCCTCCTGTTCTTCACCCCAAGCATTCGGTCGTCTCTGATCGAGGCGGCCCGGCGCGGCGAAAGCCCGGTGGACGGTGAGCTGCGCTCGCACTTCGAGACCGCGCGACAGACGATGGGGCAGGAGGTCGAAGCGCGCCTGCGCGCCGCGGTCGCGGAGATCGAAGGCTATGTGCCCGAGAACGGCTACGCGCGCTTGACCCGCGAGACCCCGCGGGGCCTGATCGAGATGTTCAACGAGGCGACGCCGACGGCATCCGTCCCGAGACGATTGCGGCAGCGCCGAACGTGAGCGACTCGGTGGCAACGGCTGCGAAACCGCTCTGCCTCAGCAGTGTCTCGGTCTCACCCAGCCAGCGCGTCTGCCGGAGGAACTCCGGCAGCTCGTCAAAGACAATGCGCCACTCGGGGAACACGTGCCTGCCGATCAGTCTCAGAAACCAGAGCTGAGCGCGCCAGATCAGCCGGTAGAGCGGCCGGGACGGGCAGGTGAAGTCGTGCAGCGCGATGACACCGCTCGGCCGTAGCATCCGAGCAGCGTTAGCGACCAGCAAGCGGAGGTCCGCGTACTTCGCAAGATAAGAGGATACGATGCAGTCGCAGCCATCGGTGAGCACCACGTCCTCTGCGCGGCCGAGCACGAAATCGACGTTGCTCATTCCCAGGGCGAGCGCTTTGGCCCGGGCGTACTGGAGGTACTCGTCGCGCAGCTCGACACCTGTCACGCGGCAGCCCGGGTAGCGCCGTGCGATCTCCAACGTCACGATGCCTGTGCCGCAGGCCTGGTCGATGATGCGAGTCGGCTGATCCGGGATGTGCGCGAGCAGCCTCCTCTTCCAGTACCTGTCGCGGCCCCACGTGCCAAGCCTGACCACACGGTCGTAGGACGAGCCCGTCCCGGAGAAGAATCGCTCGACGACCTCCAGTTTGGAGTCCTTCTCCACAGCAGCCTCCCTGTTGGCGGCCAGCGCTGATCGCGACCGGCGATCCTGGTCATCCGCCCCTCGCAGTATGATGCACGAAGCTCGCCCGTCGGAAAACGCTGAGTGCCACGCGCGGGAGGATGCCATGGGCTCCTTTGCCGGGAAGATCATCGACGCCCACTGTCACGTAGGGCTCTTGGGCGACACCTGGCCGCATTGGGGCGCACTATCCAAACAGTTCCTCAAGAGCCCGGCATTCCCGGTCTTTGCTCTCTACGGCCGGGTCCCGCGTGCGAAGGTGAGCGATCGAGTTTTGCGGGAGAAAGCGGAGCAGCTCCTATCCCAAACGGAGCTGGACCACGTCGTGTGTCTGGCGCTCGACTACACACGAGACGAACAGGGCCGGCCTGATCCTGCTCGGACCGGTATGTACGTCAGCAACGAGTACGTGCTCGAGTTGCGGCGTTCGGTCGGAGAGCGCGTGCTTCTGGGCGCCTCGGTTCATCCCTACGCCGAGCGCTTCGAGGATGAGGTCAAACGCTGGGTCGATCAGGGCGCGGTTCTGATCAAGTGGCTGCCGTCAGCCCAGGCCATTGACCTCGGCTCGGAGAAGGCCGGGGCTGCGATGCGTGCCTTGGCGCACCTTGGGTCCAAGGGTCGTGCGCTCCCGCTGCTACTGCACACGGGTGCCGAGTACGCCGTGCCCCCGGCGGCCAAGGACACGCCGTCCCTGGACTTTCTCTCGTGGTCCAAAGGGGACGATTTCCGGAATCTCCGGCGGCGCTGGCGTCGGCCCGACGTGGAAAGGATCGAGGCCAATATCCGCTCTGCGATCGACGAGGGCGCTGTGATCATCCTGGCGCACGCCGGGCTGCCGTACTTCGAGCCGCGCTGGATGGCCGGTTACTGGGAGCACTCGGATTTCGAGGCCGTGCGCGACCACCTCGCGCGGCCGGTGTCAGGCATGCGTTCCGGACGCGCCTACACCGACGTCTCGGCCATCTGCACGCCTTTTCGCAAGACCTACTTTGGCGATCTCAAGGCACTGCCGGCTGAACGCCTCATCTACGGCAGTGACTTCCCCACGCCGATCTTCGAGCTCAGCGCAGACTGGGAAGAAGTGCAGCGCGACTTCAAGGCGGTGATGGGCGGCGACCTTTCGCGCGTTGTCGTACCACAGGACAACCTGCTGGACGCCAACTTGCGCGAGCTGCGCCTGGCCTTTGGCGCTGATCACCCGATGTTCACCAATCTCGGCCGCCTGCTGGACAAGCTGACCCGCTGACCCTAGCCCTGCGCTATGATCTGGCCATGATTGCCAAGGGCCTGGTCTTTCTCACCTGCTTCGCCGTTGTCCTGGCCACGGCCCACGCCGGCGCAGAAGAGCTCATCTCCAACCCCTCCGGATTTCAGATCCGGCGCGGAGTGAATCTCAGCCACTGGCTCTCCCAGTGCTTCGGCTGGTCGCCCCGAGCCACGTTCATCACCGAGAAGGACATCCGCTTCATCAAGAGCCTGGGCTATGACCACGTGCGCATCCCGATCGACGAAAAGGAGCTGTGGACCGAGCAAGGTCAGCTCTCCGAGGCCGCACTCGCCTTGTTGACGCGCAGCCTCGACTGGTGCGACAAGTACAAGCTGCGCGCGATCGTGGACCTACACACCGTCCGGGCCCATCACTTCAACGCACCGCTCGAAGGCGGCACGATCACGCTCTGGACCGACGTCAAGGCCCAGGACAACTTCATCCGGCTCTGGCAAGAGCTCTCGGACCGGCTCGCGAAGTATCCCGCGAGCATGGTGGCGTACGAGATCATGAACGAGCCAGTGGCCGACAATCCCGAGGACTGGAATCGGCTTGTCAGCCGCAGCGTGACCGCGATCCGAGCGCGCGAGCCAGGCCGCGTCCTCATTATCGGCTCGAACAGGTGGCAGACGCCCGATACCTTCCCCAGCCTGAAGGTGCCTGAGGGCGATCGAAACATCGTGCTCAGCACACACACCTACGCACCCTTGATCTTCACTCACTACAAAGCCCCCTGGACCCCGCTCAAGACCTACACGGGAGCGGTCCACTACCCTGGGCCGCCGATGTCGGATGCCGACTTCGAGGCCTATGCCGACCGCAAGGACCCGTTGGTCGCCGAACGTCTTCAGGACGCCCGTGTGCCCTACGATCGGCAGCAGCTCAAGCAAGTCCTGGCCCCTGCGATCCGTCGCGCCCGAGAGCTCAAGCTCCAGCTCTACTGCGGTGAGTTTGGCTGCTTGCCCACAGTGGCGCGGGCCGACCGACTCAAGTACTACGCCGACATCGTCTCGGTCTTCGAGGACAACGGCATGGCCTGGGCAAACTGGGACTACAAGGGCGACTTCGGCATCATGGGCTTTGACAGGGCCAAGCTCACCAACCTCACACCGGATGCGGGGTTAATCGAGGCCCTGCTGCACATAGGACGGCCGATACCGCCCTATCCAGCACAGGACTGAGCGCGAAGCCCGCCCGCCTCCTGACGTCGGACGTGCCCCTATCATTTTGCACGACAGGGAGGACGATGATGATCCGCTACGCTGCCGCGGCCTGCCAGACCGACATGCCCAACCCGCTGGACCGATCCGAGATGCGGGCCAATACGGACCGCATGCTCGCGATGGTCGATGCGGCTGTTGCCGGCGCAGCACCGTTCATCCCAGTGCGACTGATTGTGTTTCCGGAATTCGCGCACGCCGCGCCTGTATACGCCACGGTCGCGGAGCTCAAAGAGAAGCTAGCGCTGCCCATTCCCAATGAGCACACCGATCGCCTGCTGGCCAAGGCGCGCGCCGACGGCCTCTACCTCCAGACCGGCACGATGATCGAGAACGATCCGGCCTGGCCGGACGTGCTCTTCAACACGACGTGCCTCCTCGGTCCTGAGGGCATCCTTTATAAGTACCGCAAGGTCAACCCGTGGATTCCCTACGAGGTCCACGCCAGCCCACACGATCTTCCGGGATACACCGAGCCGCTGTTTCCGGTGGCCGACACGCCGATTGGCCGCATCGGCTGTGCGATCTGCTACGACTGGCTCTTCCCCGAGGTGTTGCGTCAGCTCGCTGCCAACGGCGCCGAGGTCCTGGTGCGCGTCTCCGCCTACATGGACCCGTGGGGCGCGACAGAGCCGATGGCCTGGTGGACCGTCGTGAATCGCTGCCGCGCGCTCGAGAACACGGCCTACGTCGTGGCCGCCAATCAGGGTGCGAGCCTCGCGCACTATCCTCCCTATTCTTGGCCTGGCGGGAGCCAGTTGATCGACTTCGAAGGCCGCGTGCTCGCGGAAGCGTCGCCTGGCCCTGGCGAGCGGATCGTCGTCGCCACGATTGACGTCGATGCGCTGCGCCACGAACGCGCCACGCGCCGCGGCCACAACATGCTCGCTCACCTGCGCACGGAGGCGTACCCCGTGTACGACTCCCGTCGCTATCCCCCGCAAGCCCCCCAGGACGCGCCGAGGCTCTCCTATGAAGAGAACCTGCGCCTGATCGACGCGGCCAAGCGTCACGTGGGGCTGCTGTAGGGCGGCGAAGGCGATCGACGACAAGCGCCCGACTCAGAGGATCACGCGCGGCTCAAGGCCTGCGCGCACAGCGAGAACGAAGGCCTTCCTGATGATCGCCAGTGTGGTGGCGAAACTGGCGCGCCCACACAACACCTAGCCCGGATTACTCCTCGGAGCGTCCAGCGACGGACGTGACGAATAACCCGGGCTAGATCCGTCGATCGGCCGCGCCCGATACGAACTTTCGCGGCCGATCCACCACCGGGTAAGTTGACCGCCATATTTAGCGCGGAAAGAGCGCGGAAAGTGACGACCAT
>Ga0302321_100002870_pt1 | contig 14813 bp, 15 predicted proteins | sample Fen_T0_1_FD_202505 | JGI IMG/M metagenome (GOLD analysis project Ga0302321, IMG submission 202505) | Peat permafrost microbial communities from Stordalen Mire near Abisko, Sweden - Fen_T0_1 | ecosystem: Environmental > Terrestrial > Soil > Wetlands > Permafrost | place: Sweden: Abisko...
TTCTGTTTTTGGACGAACCGACCGCGGGCGTCGACGTCGACCTGCGTCGCGACATGTGGCAGATGGTGCGCTCGCTCCGGGAAACCGGGGTCACCATCATCCTGACTACGCACTATATCGAAGAAGCAGAGCAGATGGCCGATCGCATCGGCGTCATCAACAAAGGGGAGATCATCCTGGTCGAAGAGAAAGCCGCGCTGATGGAGAAGCTAGGCAAGAAAGAGCTGATTTTGCAACTTCAAGCGCCGCTCTCCGTGCTCCCGGCCGAGCTGTCCGAGTTCGACCTCGCGCTCTCGCAAGAGGGCAGGCAGCTCACGTACACGTTCCACGCCGAGCGTGATCGCTCGAAGATCGCCGCGCTGTTGCGCAGGCTCGCCGAGCAGGGCATCGAGTTCAAAGACCTGCAGACGCGCGAAAGTTCTTTGGAAGACATTTTCGTCAACTTGGTCAGGTCGACATCATGAACCGCCACGCGATCCGCGCAATTTTCATGTTCGAGATGGCGAGGTTCGCTCGCACCCTCTCGCAAAGCATCGCAGGTCCCGTGATCTCGACTTCGCTCTACTTCATCGTGTTCGGCTCTGCGATCGGCTCACGCATGACCAACATCGAGGGCGTGGGTTATGCCGCGTTCATCGTCCCCGGCTTGACGATGCTGTCCTTGCTCAACGAGAGCATTTCCAACGCCTCTTTCGGCATCTACATGCCGAAGTTCTCCGGCACGATTTACGAGGTTTTGTCGGCGCCCATTTCGTACATCGAGATCGTGCTCGGCTACGTTGGGGCGGCGGCTACCAAGTCCGTCATCGTCGGCACGATCATTTTGATCACTGCGCGCGTATTCGTGACTTATCACATCGCACACCCCCTGTGGATGGTCGCGTTCCTGATCTTGACCTCGGTCACGTTCAGTCTGTTCGGTTTCATCATCGGCCTGTGGGCAGATGGCTTTCAGAAGCTCCAGCTGGTGCCGATGCTGATCGTCACACCGCTGACCTTCCTCGGCGGCAGCTTCTATTCGATCAAGATGCTCCCGCCGTTTTGGCAGAAGCTGACCCTCTTCAACCCGGTGGTGTACTTGGTCAATGGCTTTCGCTGGAGCTTTTACGACGCTTCGGACGTGAGTGTGGGCATCAGCTTCGGCATGACACTGTTGTTCTTATTTGCCTGCTTGGGCATTACCCGTTGGCTGCTCCAGAGCGGCTATCGCCTGAAGCACTAGGAATGGACGGTCTCTCGTCACGAAGGCTGTCGCGCTTGCCCGCTACCCACGACTCGTGCTCTCGACCGTGGGACCGGGGAGGCGAGTGATATTGCACCGAGTGCAGAAAAGCTTTCGGGAACTTCACCCCTAAATCCCCTTGTCATGAACCGTCGCCTTGCCCTTCCTTGGTTGGCCTTGCTCGCGGCCTGCGGCGGTGGGTCGTCCGCGGCGAGCGCCGTCGGCGGCGCTGGCAGCTCGGGGACGGCGGGCATGTCCGTTCCACTGAGCGGTTCGGGCGGGGAAGGGGGGCTACTACTGGGAACCGCCGGGGCGTGGGCGGGTTCCACGGACGCGGGTGGCTCGGACCGCGGGGGAGCCACTGGCGGGTCAGGTGGGGGAACCGCAGGCTTCGATGCCAGCGCCGGCAATATCGGCAGGGGGGGGGCCGGTGCTCAGGGCGGGGGCGGTGCGACGAGCGTCGCTGGTGCGGCCGGCGTCACTGGTGCGGCCGGCGCGAACGCGCTGCCGAGTCGCGCCTCCGTGCTCGAGCTCATGCACCGAGCCAACACCTACTTCGTTGCAAAATGGCCGGATCCGGGCAAAGCGATCGACAGCTCGCACTCGAGCCAGATCTGGACGCGTGCCGTCTACTACGAAGGGTTGATGGGGCTATACGGCATCGATCCGCAGCCGAGTGAGCTCAGCTATGCCGTGGATTGGGGCACGAGCCACGCCTGGGGGCTCAACGGCGGCGCCACCACGCGCAGCGCGGACAACCAGTGCGCCGGGCAAACGTACCTGGATCTGTACGAGATCGACCCGCAGGCTGCGCGCATCAAGGACATCCAAGCGGACATCGATAGGGTCGTCGCGGGCGCCGCGGTCGACGACTGGACCTGGGTCGATGCCATCCAGATGGCAATGCCGGTCTTTGCAAAATTGGGCGCAATCAACTCCTCGACCGCGTACTTCGAGAAGATGTACGCCATGTATTCAAGCGCCAAGAACACGCAAGGTGCGGCTGGTTTTTACAGCAAGATCGACCACCTGTGGTGGCGCGACGCGAACTTCGACCCGCCGTATACCGAACCCAATGGCAAAAATTGCTATTGGTCGCGCGGCAATGGTTGGGTGTTCGCGGCGCTCACCCGGGTACTGGGCACGATCCCGGAAAGCGAGTCACATCGAGCCGAGTACTTGGCTGACTTCAACGCCATGGCGGAGGCCTTGCGCGCCGTTCAGCGCAGCGACGGTTTTTGGAACGTGAGTCTGCTGGACCCCACGCATTTCGGAGGGCCGGAGCTCACTGGGACCTCACTATTCGCATACGGCATGGCCTGGGGCGTCCGTAACGGGGTGTTGTCGGCGGACGGTTATCTGCCGGTGGTGAAGCGGGCGTGGACGGCCATGGCCTCGGCAGTGCACGAGGATGGTTTCCTCGGTTACGTGCAAGGGACCGGGCAACAACCTTCCGACGGTCAGCCCGTGACCTTCGACAAGCTGCCGAACTACGAGGACTTTGGGCTCGGTTGTTTCTTGCTGGGTGCGAGTGAAGTCGCACGCTTGGCTCCGCCATAGGGTTCGACCCCTCGCTCGCCGCTCCCGCCGCTGTCCCCATTAGGGCCTGTCCCTGAATTCTCGGTTCCGTGAACGTGAACGCGCCCGATGGTGCGTAAAGAAGCGTCTGCGCTTTTGTTGGTAGGCCGGGGTCCTAGCGCGGGCAGCTGCCCGCGCAGTTCGGGCTTTCCATGGAGGCGCGGGTGTGCTCGATGGCTCGGCAGGATGGTTCGTCTACAGCTGGATCAGCGGCAGTGGCAGAAGATTGAGGCCGTGCTGGGTGAGAAGAAGGCAGCCGGACGGCCCGGGCGGGACGACCGTCACTTCGTGGAGGCCGTGCTGTGGCGGAGGCGCACAGGCGCTCCGTGGCGAGATCTTCCCAGCGACTTTGGCCGCTGGAAGACCGTGTTCAATCGATTCGACCGCGGGGCTAGCAAGGGCATCTGGCAACGCCTGTTCGAAGCGTGATCGAGCTGCATCCACCCCTATCGGCAAGGCCGCTCACCCGGTTGCGCATTTCGGGCACGGGCACGGGCACGGGCACGTTCACGTTCACGTTTGCGGGGGACCTGAATTCAGCGACAGACCCTAGCCGATCCTCAGACGGGCATGTCGGTCGACACCGCACAAGTCCCTGACGCAGATCGAGCGGTCGGCGCCCGCGAGCAAACTCACAGCGGTCACTCTACGAGCGCGAGTCTCCCGCGGCGATGGCCGCGCGCTGAAACGATCCTGTGCAATGAACACGGCATCTTTTAGCGACCTGCGGTGCTGCCTACAGCGCGGTATTCGGGTGGTGCGGCGAGTCACCTCGGCGATGAAACCCAAGACAGACGAGTTGGTCCACTGGGACGGGAAAGTTTGGATTGCGTTGCTGCTTCCGGACCTGGACCGCATTAGCCCCTCGCTCTAGGAGTCGCTCAGAGAAAGGATGGCTTTGTCGCAGGCAACACGGGGCGTTGCTGCACTGGAACCGCGCGGACTTCGAAATTGCCGGCCCAAGGCCATCAACGGTCGATAAAAAAACAGTGTGGGCTGTTCGATAGTTCGAAGGGCTCAACCTGAGCCCGCGGATGGCCGATGAAACGCGCCTGGACCATAGTCACTGGTCGACGCGCACGGGTTTGGTGAGGTACTGATTGAATCGAGTTTTCTTAGTCACCTGGATGTCGTGGCAGGCGCATCTTATTCTGGCGTCACCCGGCGTGCAGGTGAAACAATAGGGGCGGTAAGCCATCGCGACGTCGAGCCCAACTCTCCTGACCACGGGTGTATCCTCAAATGAAATCCGAAAGAATGCTGAACATCGTGCTGGCGCCCATCCCCCCGATCCCGCCTCGCGCGGTTTCTTCGTCGCGCGTGCGCGTGGTCGGCGTAACTCTGCTGCTCGGCTCGTGCGCATTGGTGGCTTGCAGTAGTGACGGCACGCCGCCGGCGTCGTCTCAAGCCGGCGCCGCGGGCGCTGCGATGGGTGGTTCACCGCCGAGCTCCGCGGGGAGCCCAGCCGTTGGCGGAAGTCACGCTGGCATGCCGGCCGATGGCGGGAGTGGTGGAAGCCAAGCCGGCATGTCGGGGGCTGGCTCGGGAGCCGGCGGCGCGGCAGGCGGCAGTTCCGGGACAACGAGCGGCGGCGCGAACGGCGGCGGTGGCGCGGGTGGCCGTGGCGGCGCAGCGGGCAGCCCAGGCGCCGCGGGTTCAGGCAGTACCGTGCCTGCCAATCCCAGCACCGGTTGCAACAAGGCAAGTCCGGCAACCGGTACCTCTGGCAGCCCGCTCACCGTGTCCGGTCATCAATACTACGTGAAGCTACCGACCAACTACGACGCCGCAAAGCCCTACCCGGTGATGATGATGTTCAACCCCACGGGTAACCCGATCAGCTGGGCCGAAAGCAACGCCGGCTTCGAGGCTACGGGGCCCAAGGAGGCGTGGATCCGCGTGTACCCCACGATGGCCAACAACGCGAGCGGTTGGGGGGCGAGTGATGTTGCCTTTTTCGAACCGTTCTATGAGAAGGTCATCGACAGTTACTGCGTCGACAAGGCGCGCGTGTTCGCCGGCGGTGAGAGCTCGGGCGGAGACTTCTCGAGCATCCTCGGCTGTGAGTACGGCGATAAAATCCGCGCGACCGCGCCGTGCTCGACCAAGCCAGTCAGCGGCTATGCCCTGGATGTGCCGATCAAGAGGCAATGCAAGGGCGAGGTGACGGCAGTCATCATTCACGGCAAGAACGACAACGTCGTGGGTCCTGCCAATGGCCCCAAGACGCGAGACTTCTACGCCGCGTTGAATCACTGCGGCACGATGACCACGCCCGTGGCCGGCTACACGGACACGCTATCGAACTGTGTCATGTTCGAGGGCTGCGACGCGGGCTACCCCGTTTACTGGTGCAACCACACCGATCCCAACTACAGCAATACGAACCACGGCTGGCCGGCGTTCGCGCCCAAGTTCCTGTGGGCCTTGTTCTCGAAACTATGAGGCAAGCGCGGCCGCGACCTAGACCGTGCGGGCAGCCGATGCGGTAAGCCGAGACGCTCTTTGCTCAGCCCGAGGCGGCGAGTTTCTCGGCAGCGACTCCCAAGGCGGGAGCCCGGTCGGCGGGGTGGTGAATGACCTTCCAAACCCCATCGACTCTGCGCAAGACGTTGGTGCAAGCGAGCGTCTCACCGCCAAAGGCCGGCGAGATCGTGAACAGGCAGGTCGTGTACGCCGCGTCCCAGTAGACGTGCGCTTTCAGCGCTCGAACCTGTCGGATTCCGACAGCTCGCCGTGAGGTCGATGTCAGTCCTAGCATCGCGAACCCAGGCCCCTATGCCCAACTGCAACAAGTGTGAGGCTGCCCCCAATCTGCTCCCGACGGGGCTCTACAACCAGGCGTACTGCCCAACCTGCAAGTCGATCTACAGAAAGTCATTCGGCACCAAGGAGAACGGCGGCTACAGCCTGACCGAGAGTGTGTACGTCCCGCCTGCTCCACCTTTCGTCCTTCAACCGTCGAGCGTCCCAAGGAACGATGCGTTTGCAATCGAAGTTCGTAATGTCACCGTCTACCCGAGGCCGGACCAGCACCACGCGCTATCGTTGGGTAGCGTAGCCGGTTTCAGTTACGAGCAGCCGCTATTGCACTTCATCTGGTTTGGGACGCCGCCCTCAGCCAGTACTTTTGCGCCGGTAATGAAGTGGGCCACCACCCTATCCAAGGCGTGGGGCGGCGTCTGTCTGTGGCTCGACAATGCCTGCATCCACACGCTGGTTCCCCAGATCGCAGGGGTGATTCCGTGTAAGGAAGAGCTCGTTTCGCCGCTCAAAATCGCGTTGAAGTGCCAGCAAATGATCGTCAAGTCCGATCAGTTGCCGATCTACATCCTATCCATCGACGACCACCTCAGCATGCTCGCAGCCAACGAGACGATGCTTGCCCTGGCCGCAGCGATCGCGTTCGAACGCGCGAACAGCCCGCCGTACCAACTCGTCCAGGTCGCGTCGGACATCATGCGAGTCATCGTGCTGCGCTACTACGGCGGCTGCTATATGGACTTCGATGTCGATCCGCACCTGCGTTGTGGACGCCAGGAATTCCCTAAGCCCGGTCTAATTCCGCTCGGGGCTCAAGGCATCCTGTGCCACGCAAAACCCATCACCGGTTTCGGAGAAAACGACATCGTATTCGCCGATCCAACCAACGAGTGGGCGCGTTCCCTATTGAATGGAGTGCTGCGCGCCATGGCCCTCCAATACCAATCCCCAAAAGCCAGAGCCGTGGCCCTCGAAAAGAGCATCGCCTTGACCTTCAAGGAGAAAGCCCTCGTCACCCTGGAGAAGTATGCCCTTGCTTTCAAGATCAGCGGCATGTCTCTGTACAACCTGGCCTACTTGGTCGAACAGGACTCGCATCGAGGTCAAAAACTCGAGTACGCGAAAGCGTTGGACGAGGACGTCGCGGTACTGTGTCGGCTGATCAGCGAAAGCGTGGACCTGGTGACCTTCAGTCCGTTCAAGGCATGCATCCCCGAAGACAACAAGCTCCGCTGGGCGACGCTGCAAGGCTGCTTTTCTCATGAAACGCTCAGCAAGCCCTTCTATTCGTGGGGGGATCCGGGGGCGAGTGCCAGCCTGAAAGTCATCGACAGCGCCATCACCTTGCAGGCAGCCATCCGCGGGTACTTGGCATCCAAAGAACTGGCCGCGCGTCAGCAGGTCGCGCAAGGAGCCCTCAAGGTTGCGCTCGGTCACCTGTTGACACTGTTGGCAGACCTCCCGGTCACCGAGCAGAGGCGGGGCGAGCTCGCCCATAGCTGGCTTTCGGATATCGTTCGCGACTACGGACACATGCCGAGCGTTCCGGAGATCGATGGTTGGATCCACATGAATTGGCCGGATTAGAGCGCATCGGTTCGAACCCATCGCGCCCAGCTCCGGTCCTCACGAACACGCCGCGTCGCCGCCGCTCACATCGCCGCCGGAGCGGCGGCGAAATCGAAGTCCTGAACCGTATCACTTGCTGCTGCTCGCCCGTTTCGGTTGCTCCGCCCGGGACCCCGTGCGACCCTGATGCGTGCTGCGATGACCCCTCGGCTCGACTCGCCGCAAGAACTCATCGGTTTCCGTCGATCGACCGCAACCCCGGGCATCGAGATCGTGGATGCGCAGCATTCGCCACGCGAGTGGCGGGTGGTTTGCCCTTCGTATGCGGTGGTGGTGTTTCGAACCTGGGGCGGCCCCGTGCATTTTGCGGGCCGAACATACCGCGGGGAGCCAGGAGCCGTGTTCTGCGGCGTGCCAAACGAGCTGATGGTTTCGCGGCCCGACGGCAATCGGCCCGGGTCGTTCAACGTCCTCGAGTTCGCCCCCGAAGTCCTGCGCGAGTGGCTGGCCGAGCAGCGTGGCCCCACGGCCCGCCCCGAGTGGCTTGCCTCGATGCAGCCGATCTCTAGCGAGCTGGGCGCAAAATTTCGGCAATTTTTCGACGGCTTCGAGGCTGAAGGGTCGCCCCTGCAATTGCAGTCGGAGCTGCTCCGGATTTCGGAAGCCATCGTGCACGGCCTGATCGCCCCCGGGGGCGGCCGCGCGTCCAACTTCGATGGGCCTCCCATCCGCGGCACGGCGCGCATGCGCGAGTGCCTCCACGAAGAAGGCTTCGACATCGATCTCGAGACCTTGGCTCGCCGAGTGGGCATGAATCGGTTTCAGGCACTGCGCTCCTTCAAGCGACGTTACGGACTACCGCCGCATGCCTACCAACTCGCCGTGCGCCTCGGGCTCGCCCGGCGCATGTTGAGCGAAGGCGCGGCGCCGGTCGACGTGGCGATGCACTGCGGTTTCGTCGATCAGAGTCACTTCTCGCGCCATTTCAAGCGCGCTTTCGGGGTGACGCCCCTGCAGTGCGGGCGCGGGCAGGGGCGATCGAGCGGGGTGTACCTGGCAACTCGAGCGTTCCGCGGCGACCCGGAGAGCGTCGTCTCGCGCTCGGATCGCCATCGATCCTGAACCCTGATTGCGTGGCGAAAATGCGCAGGTTGCCGATCGCCAGTGGCGGTCCCGGATCCCGGCCTTAAGAGAGGACAACACCGAAATGGCCATCCTAAAAGCCGGCAACCCCGCTCCTGAGTTCTCGTTACCGAGCACGCCCGATCAACGGGTGTCACTGAGTGATTTCCGCGGTCAGCCAGTCGTGCTCGCGTTCTATCCGGCTGATTGGAGCCCGGTATGCGGCGATCAAATGGCCCTATACAACGAGATGCTGGCCGAGTTCAGAAAGCAAAAGGCGCAGCTCTTGGGGATCTCGGTCGATGGCGTGTGGTGCCATGCAGCCTTCGCGGGGGATCGCAAATTACACTTTCCGCTGCTCGCCGACTTCGAGCCCAAGGGCGCCGTCGCGCGCAACTACGGCGTGTATCGTCAGAGCGAGGGTTTGACCGATCGTGCTCTGTTCGTCATCGACGGAGAGGGCATCGTGCGCTGGAGTTATTTGTCACCGATCGGCGTCAACCCCGGGGCCGACGGCATTTTGGACGCGCTCGACGCAATGACCAATCAAGGGAAACAGTGATGTCCCTCCGTCCTCCGGTATCCGAGCACGATCATAGCGCTGGCAGCGCGAGCGCACCGCTCGTGCTCGTCGAGTACGGTGATTATCAATGTCCGCACTGCGCGGCGGCTGATCCGGTGGTCCACGCGGTGCAGAAAGCGCTCGGCAAGGATCTGCGCTTCGTCTTCCGAAATTTTCCTCTGGCCGAGATGCATCCTGCAGCCGAGCCCGCCGCGGAGTTCGCGGAGGGTGCCGCGGCGCAAGGCAAGTTCTGGGAGGTTCATGACGCCATCTTTGCGTGGTCGCGCCGCCATGGTCCGCCTTCGCTCGGTCCGTCGGCGTTTGCCGCGATCGCCCAGACGCTGTCCCTGAGTCTCGAGCAGCTCGAGGCAGACGTGAGTGGTCATCGATACTTGGAGCGGATCAAGAACGACTTCAACGGCGGCATCCGCAGCGGCGTCAACGGAACACCCACGTTCTTCATCAACGGCAGCCGCTTCGATGGCGCGCCCACGTTCGAAGAGCTGAGCCAAGCTCTGCGCGCGCTGCTTTGAGCTGCGTGCACCTTCAGCGCCCCTCGCACGCTCGTCGCGTCACCTCGTGCCGATACACGAATAGCCGCTCGAGCTCGCGCCTTGCGAAAGCGGCCCCGAAGACCCTCCCGAGCGCGCCGAGCGGAAGGTCGTAGTCGATGTCGTCGGTGAGCGTGCACTCGCGAGGGCCATGCGCCGTTACGATGTGCTTGTGCAACCAGCGCGCGAAGGGGCCCCGGTTCATCTTGTCGGCAAACATCCGTCCCGGCTCGTAGGCCACGTGCTCAGCCTCGATGGTCTGCCAGAAGGGACCGACCTTGGTGCGCAGCACGACGCGTGTACCTACCGCGAGCGATGCGGGCGGGAGCAAAATCTCGGTGGTCTGCCACGGCGGCTGTAGGCGGGCGAACGCGTCCTTCGCCTCGTGGAACGCGAAGACGGTCTCTGCGCTCGCCGCGATCAGGCTCTCTTTCAAATACCGCATGGTGCCAGGAGCAGGGCTGAAATGGCTTCGATTGAATGCGCGCCGAGGGCAATCCCAGGCCGGGACTGCTCGTCTTTCGACGAGCGTTCGACTCGAGGCGACATTAGACCGCCTCGCCCGAGCAGACGAAGATTACGCCGTCCTCTGCTTCTGCCGAGGAGTGCTCATCGATGGGCTCCAAGGAGTACGGCCTCATCGCTCGAAGCTGAGTGAAGCCCGCGCGCGCGAGCAGCCCACGAAATTCCGCGAGCTCGTACAGCTTGAGCGCGAAGTCTTCGAATTCTTGCGCCACGAGGCGGCCGTCTTGCACCAAGTCGTAGCGATGTAGGCTGCTCGAAATGCCGGTGGGGGCGACGTACTGCGACAGCCAACTGAGCACGATCTTGGCGCCGTCCGCGCGAGTGACCCAGCGGCCGCCCCAGGTGCCACTCAGCTCCGAACAGCGAGCTCGATCGCGACGCTCGATCTCCACGATGAACCGACCGTTTGGAGCAAGCAACTCGCGCATCCGCAAGAGTCCCGAAAACGCCGCAGACTCGTCCGTGATCAGGCAAAAGGAGCCCGACGGAATGAAGATCAAAGCAAACTTCCGGTCTGAGGTCAGCGCCTCGAGTCTCTGCTCCGCCAACACGGGCTCGAGGCCCAGCCGCTCGGCACGAGCGCGACACGCCGCCAGCATGTGTGGCGATGCGTCACTGCCCGAAGCGTCGAAGCCGCGCGCCAAAAGCGGCAATAGGAAACGACCACTGCCGCACATTGGCTCGAGGATTGCGCCTCGGGCGCGCTCGGCTTCCGCCAAATAGAAGTCAAAGGCGTCCGGCGGCGCCTCGGGCTTGTCGATGTCGTAAAACTCCGTGCAAAGGTTGCCGTATGAGGACACGCGCGGCAGCGTGCGCCGAGACGGGTTGATCGGCAAGCCGCGGCAATCGGCAGGTGGCTTTAGAAGCGTCGCGTTCGGGCCTGCCTAACTCGTCGCGTCGAATCATGCGACAGCGAGCGGTGAAGCTGCTGCAGTTCTGCTCCGGAGTTCGGACCCTCGGTTTCGGAACGCCCGGCGTAAGCGATTGATTTCACGAAGATTTTATCGGATGCGCGAAACTTGGTTAGATGGTGTTTGTGGTCACTATCGGAAGCGCCGGGGCACAACGTGTGTGGGGGACGCGTTCCTCGTCGCCCAGGAGTTGCCCATGAAGATGATTGTAAGAATACTGTGCGCCACCATTGGCGCGGCGTCGTTTGGTTGCTCGGCCGCACCCGAGGGTTTCGAGGACACCGCGACTGCGGCGCCGGTCGGTTCCGTGAGCTTGGCCTCGAAGGCCGGAACCTGTTGGGACGGGGTCGTGCTGCCGCGGCCGGCGCTGGACCCGATCCCGTCGGCTTCGGTGTCGGATGCGTACACGAGCTTCAACGCGCAGACGGCGGCGTATTCCGTCGCGGCCGTAGAGTGGCAGATTGATTACGAGGCAGCGCTCGCCGCGCAACAAGACGCACTCGAGAACCACCCCGACTACATCCGCTACAAGCAGCTCTACCCGGAGTACGTCAGTGCCCTCCAACCGGTTGTCGGCAAGGCCTGCACGGTCGACAGCGAGTGCGTGTCTCCATCGGCTCTGTTCCCCGGCATTTGCCACATCTACTACCAACACGGCCAATGCACCGTCGATGCGACGCAGTTGCCGCCTATTCCCCAGGTTCCGTTGAACTTCTCGACGCCGGCACCAGTGCCGCCCGCGCAGCCCGTGTTCTCGTGCTCGGACTTCACGTGCGCCTCGAACTACGCCTGTGAGCTCGAGGTCGCGACCGGCGGCATCGCGTGCGTACTGAACCGCTGCTCTTCGGGCGGTGGCAACAGCGGTGGCGGCGGCAAGCACTGATCGATGCTCGCTGCGGGGGCTGACAAGTGTCTCTAGAAAAATGACTTCTCGACGCGCCTAGGCCCTCGTACCTTATCGACCTCACAACATGCGAACCGAGCTGCTCTTCGTTTTCTGCATCGCCGCCTGCACTCAGTCGTCGCCGGACGGCGGCAGCTCGCCGGGGCCAGCGTCTGGCGACGATGCGGGTGGCGCGGCGGTCGTCGATGGTGCTTCCCCCGGGCAAGGAGCGAGCAATGGGACGTACTCGGTGCCGGTCACCGATCCGGCGCTCAGCGACGCGGCGTCGTTTCCCGTGGACGTCAAAGTGCAGCAAACGTCCACGGGGATCAGTCTGCACTACGACTTGCCTCAGGAACTCGTTGGCATTCCGCTGCAGAGCGTCAAGCTCGATGTCTCCGCTACGGGCGCAACGCTCATCTTGAACGGAAGTGCTGGCCAGGCAACTTGTGCGCAGACCAGCACCGCGCTCCACTGCACTGAAAGCCTGCCGTCCGCTCTGTTCGATCTGAGCGCCGTACGAGAGTCGGCGCAGTCACAAGGGCTTTCCCAGGCCGCGGCCGACAAGCGAGCAGCGGTTGCTGCGTTGTTCTCCGTCGACCCCATCGGCATCCTCGACGTCACGCTGGCCAGCGCGGGCAGCGGCCGAGGAAGCTCACACGGGGGAGGCGGGCCGTAGAAAGTCAGATCCGCAGGACGCGGTTATTGGCTGCGGACGTAGCGGGTCGACTTCCCGGTTCCTATCCGCTCGAGTTGCCCTTCGTCCACCAGCGCAGACAGCAACTTTCGGGACGTCAGTTCCGAAACACCGAGCAGCTTTGCCACCTCGCCGGTCGAAGTCTCCCCCACCGCGACCCGTCCGAGCACCGCCGCTCGCCGCGCGTCGAGCTTTGGTTCCGAGGCCGGAACCGACGGAACCAACGACGCGACGATATTCCCCTGACTCAGCAGCTCGACGAGCTCCACCCCCGGGGCGAGCGAGAAACCCGCACCACCCGCCACAATCCATCCCGAATGCGGCTCGAGATCGGTCCGCAGCCTGGAAATTGCCGTGTGCACGACCGCGTCGTGCTGCTGGGGCCGATAGACGTTCAGGCGCCACACGTCGCGAATCAGCTCTTCTTTCGTCCATGCGCCGCGTGCGAGCGTGCGCAACAGCTCGAGCCGTGCTTCCGTCGGAAGCTCGCGGCGCCTGACGTTGCCGTGATCTTCCGTCGCAAGAAAACGATGCGCCGCCCCGATATAAATTCGCTTCTTGGGAACTAGCCCCATCGAGAGCGGCAACAGGCCGAGCAGGCCGCCTTCGACGATTGCTCCGGTCGGGCCGCTCCCGTCGCGTACGGCGCGAACGAGAGCCGCAAACCGATCCTCGCTTCGCGGGCGAGGGGGAGCGCCGCTGCGACTGAGTGCCAAGTCTTCCGCCCGGGCGATGCCGGTTCTAGCTGCGATGCGAAAGAGGTCGCCTGCGGAGCGATTCGCAAACAACGACGGCGCAACCAAGTATTCGTACCATGCCATCTCGACCAACAAAGCGAGATCTTCCTCGGCTTTGACGAGCGCGTCTGCTCGTTCCAGCGGCTCGATTGCTGCGCTCTCGCCGCCAGCGAGGCCGGCGAGTAGGGCATGGGCGAGATAGAGCTTCACCTTCGCTCGTCGATCGCCGTCGGGAAGGGCAACCTCCTCGGCTCGTTCGAGGGCGAGCGCGGCCTGCTCGGCCTCCCCGCGATATGCCAGGGCTCTCGCAAGCTCGGTTGCGACCAAACGGCGGCTGTACCGATCCTGATCTCCGAGCCGTTCGAGATGAGTTTCCAGGCCGGTCATCGAGTCAGTGGTGACGCCGCCGAAGAACGACCGATAGGCGATCCACGCCGACCGGCTCGTCATCGAAAAGTCGTGGAGCCCGATGCTGTCCGCGAGCTCGCTCGCTTGCTCGAGTATCGCCAGCCCCGAGAGCACGCGACCGTAGTGGACTCGCGCGTGGCCCAGGAGATCGAGCGCTAGCATTCGCCCATAGGGAAATTTGCTTTCTAGCGCGTGACGCCGGGCGCGGCTGGCGTGTCTCGCGGCGCTCGCGATTCTCCCGGTGAAGTGCCGGATGATGCCGAGCCCCTGATGCAAGAAAAAGCGCGCGCGCGGCTCGTCCTTGCCGCAAACTTCGAGCAACGTCTGGCTGCAGAGCCGTTCGGCAGCTCGGTAGCGGCCCGCGCGAGCTTCGGCGACGCACAGAAAGAATCGCGCGGCCGCCAGCTGCCCAATTGCACGCGGGTGGGCGCGACTCCAAGCGCGGAAGACCGTGAGCGCCTCATCCACGCGGCCGGTGAACACGAGCGAGCCGACGATGAATGGTACGTCGTCATCCGCATACTCGCCCGACGGGGAGTCCACCGTTTGACCGAGGATCTGACGGTGATGCCCGGAAAAGAAAAGTGCCTCGAGGGTCGGCGGCGAAGTCACCCGGCGAAGGCTACATCGGTAGCTCGTTCGAGTCATTCACACGTACCGCGCGGCGGTCGACATCGGATTCGGATCTCGGTTCCCTTGTCACCGCGGATCGTCACGACGAGGTGGCACCATGTCGAATTCCGTTTGCCGCCGCGCAGTGACGGGAATGCTGCGCGACTGAGAGGTGCGTGGCGGGGACGAGAGCGCCCCCTCACCAGTCGAAAGGACGCACTTGAGCGCGGAACCGGATTTTCGACGAGGCCGACGAGATCCACGACTGACTCGGCTTCGGCGGACCGGATGGGGCGATCCCAGGGTTGCCCAGCACCTCGTTGGGCAACCAGCGGCTCGCTGAGCAATCAGCACAACCCGTGAGTCCCGTCGCGGAGGGCGACCCATTTGGACGCCCTCCGCCGGGGCGACGAAGCGACTCTTGAACCATTTGGCCGCCTTCGACCTTGGGCGGCGGAGCCTCATCTCCCGCCCTACGCGGCGCAGATGGGGATCAGCTTGCCGCTCAGTGTCAGGCGTTTTGGCACCCGGATCGACAGGACCCCGTGTCGAACCTCCGCGCTCGCTTTCGCATCATTCGCATCCGCGGGGAGGACGACCTGGCGGTACCAGTCCGATTCGCAGTATTCGCAAAGCAGCGGCCCGCCCGGATCCGCAGTAGCACGCTGAACGT
>Ga0302321_100002871_pt1 | contig 14811 bp, 10 predicted proteins | sample Fen_T0_1_FD_202505 | JGI IMG/M metagenome (GOLD analysis project Ga0302321, IMG submission 202505) | Peat permafrost microbial communities from Stordalen Mire near Abisko, Sweden - Fen_T0_1 | ecosystem: Environmental > Terrestrial > Soil > Wetlands > Permafrost | place: Sweden: Abisko...
TCCGTCGGGTCGGCGCGGTGCCCGACAAGGTGCTCGCCCGCGAGCTGCGATTCCGCGAGCTGGCGATCGCCAATGGCCTGGGCGATCTCGCGTACACGGTGACCGCGATCGGGCTCGCCGAGACCACCGCGCTCGGCGGCCAGGCGATCGTGATCGGCAACCTCGTGCAGTCGACGATCGCGACCGTGCTGATCTTCCGGGCCACCGGCCTTGGCTGGTTCCGGCGGACGCCGTGGCGCTGGCAGCGCGTCCGCGAGATCGTGCGGTTCGGCGTGCCGCTCGGGATCGCCCAGCTGTTCGACTTCGCGACCCGGTACTGGGACAACCTGGCGTTTGGTACGTACTTCGGCCAGGAGCGGGTCGGGCTGTACAACATGGCCTACAACCTCGCCGACATCCCGGCGGTCCAGGTCGGCGAGCAGATCAGCGGCGTGCTGCTGCCGGCGATGGCGAGCCTCGAGGTCAAGGATCGCAAGGCCGCGCTGATCCGCTCGACGGCGCTGATGTCGCTCGTCGTGTTCCCGCTCGCGGTCGGCCTCGGCGTGGTCGCGCCGACGTTGATCCGCTGCGTGCTCAACGACGCGTGGCAGGGCGTGGCGCCGCTGCTCGTCGTGCTGTCGATGCTGTCGGTCGCGCGGCCGATGGGGTGGGGCGTCTCGGCGTACCTGTCGGCGTTCTCGCGCACGCGCGCGATCATGGCGCTCCAGCTGCTCAAGCTGGTGCTGCTGTTCGGCGGGATCGTCACGTTCTCGCCGCTCGGCCCGGTGTGGACAGCGGGAGCGGTCGGCCTGGCGTTCGGCGTGCAGTCGATGGTCGCGATCGGTTGGGTCATCCTCACCGATCGCGTGCCGGCGGGGCCGATCGTCGGCGCGGTGGTGCGGCCGCTCGTGGCATGCGCGGTGATGGCGGCGGCGGTGCTCGGCGCGCGCCACGGCCTGGCCATGCTCGGCGTCGAGTCGGCGCGCGCGCGCCTGCTGGTCGAGATCGTCGTCGGCGCCGTGGCGTACGCCGGCGCCGCGCTCGTGGTCGCGCGGCCATCGGCGCGCGATCTGCTCCAGGTCCTGCGCCGGGCGCTGAGCCGCGGCGGCTGACCTCCTGGCTCCCGCCGGGGCGCGCCTCGCCGGGCTCGCCGGGCACGCAGGGCCGTGTCGGCGGGGCATCCGCGGGCGCACCGGGGCGCGCGGAATTGCTTCATCGCCGCTTCATCTGGCGGTCGCGTCGGCGGGCCCCAAAGCCAGTACGATGGCGGCGTGGATCCGACCGCGCCTCCTCGTGTCACCGGCGAGTCGATCGCCGCGCGCGTGGATCTGGCCGCGCCGCCTGGGGGCACCGGCGCGTCGATCCCCGCGCTCGACGGCGTGCGTGGCGTCGCGATCCTGCTCGTGCTGGCGCACAACCTCAATCCGTTCTCGGGCACCGGTGGGCGGCTCGAGCGCTGGATCGAGTACGACTCCAACTTCGGCTGGGTCGGCGTCCAGCTGTTCTTCGTGCTGTCGGGGTTCTTGATCACCGGCATCCTGCTCGATACCCGCGGCGCGCCGCGCTACCTGCGGGCGTTCTTCGCTCGTCGCGTGCTCCGGATCTTTCCGCTGTACTACGCCGTGCTCGTCGCCACGCTGCTCGTGATCCCCGCGCTCGGCCTGGCGCCGCGCCGGCTGCTCGCCGATCCCGAAAACCGGGTTTGGCTATGGATCTACCTCGTCAACTGGGCCGAGCCGCTCGGCCGCGGGGTCACCGCGTTTCCGCACTTCTGGTCGCTCGCGGTCGAGGAGCAGTTCTACGCCGCGTGGCCGTTCGTCGTCCGCCACGCCACGCCGCGCCGCTTGCTCGCGATCACCGCGGGTCTGATGATCGCCGCGCTCGCGGCGCGGATCTGCGTCCGGCGCGCCGGGCTCGGCGGCGAGGCGGCGTACATGTTCACGGTGTGCCGGATGGACGCGCTCGCGGTCGGCGCCGCGGTCGCCGCGCTGATCCGCATGCCGGCGGCGCACGCCTGGCTGATCCGGCAGCGCGGGCGGATCGCCGCCGGCGCGGGCGCGCTGTTCATCGCCGGCCTGGTCACCACCGGTGGCTACTCGCGCGCCGGGTTCGCCGATCAGGCGTACGGCTACACGATCCTGGCCCTGGTGTTCGCCACGCTCGTCCTGCTCGTCGTGCTCGACCACGAGCGCGGCAAAGGCGGGCTCGGCGCGATCTTCGAGCACCGGATCCTGCGCTCGTTCGGTACCTATAGCTACGGCATCTACCTGTTCCACCAGTTCATCAATCAGCTGCTCGGCGTGCCGCTGCTCGCGCGCCTCTTGCCGCGCGGGATCGGGATCCAGGCGGGCCTCGCGTACATGCTCGCGGTCACCGCGGCGAGCTACGCGACCGCGGTCGTCTCGTACCACGCGTACGAGCAGCACTTCCTCGCGCTCAAGCGCTACTTCACGCCGGGCCGGCCGCCGGCGGTGGCGGGCGCGACGCCGCCCGCAGCCGCTGCTTGATCGCGCGGTAACTGGCGCGGAGCGGCGCGGCGAGCTGCCTGGGCAACAGCGCGGCGCCCAGCAGCGCGGCGACCCGCGGCTGCCACGGCCGGAGCTTGAGGCTGGTGCCGAGGTGGTGGCGGGCCGGGCCGGGCTCGCCGATCTCGAGCCGCTGCTCGCCGATCCACGCGTGGGCCTCGGCGATCACCTCGTCGAGCATCGCCGCCGGCAGCGCGACCCGCGCGCGATCGCGGGCGAGCGCCTTGTTCACGGTCTTCAGGAAGTTCTCCGCCATGTGCACGGTGTACTTGCGGTGGGTCAGCTGATCGTCGCGCCCGCGCTGGTACAGGATCGACGGCGCGTCGAGGTACGCGACGTCGCCCTCGCGGCAGGTGCGGAGGTGGAAGTCGTAGTCCTCGCCGGAGTAGCGCAGCTCGACGTCGAACTCGCGCACGCGCTCGAACCGCTCGCGGCGGAGCAGCACGGTCGAGGTGTGGACGAGGTTGCCGGTGATCATGGGCGAGAAGATGTCGCCGAGGAACACCTGCGGATCGCCGAGCGCGGCGGCGAGCGCTCGGTCGATCGCCGACAGCGGGCGGGCGTCGCGGAACAGCTGGTCGCGGGGGAACCGCCGGTACGACGAGTACATCTCGGTGAGGTAGCGGCGGTGGCAGATCTCGCCGTCGGCGCCGATCGCGTCCATGTCGGTCCAGATCATGCCGGCGCTCGGCAGCGCGGCGAGGCAGCGCAGCTGGGCCAAGACCTTCCAGGGTAACCAGAGGTCGTCGGAGTCGAGCAGGGCGAGGTAGTCGCCGGTCGCCAGGCGGAGGCCGTGGTTGCGCGCGGCCGACACCCCGGCGTTGGCCTGATGGATATAGCGGACGCGCGGCTCGCGGCCGTAGCGCTCCGCGACAAGCTCGCGGGTGGCGTCCTTCGAGCCATCGTCGACGATCAGGATCTCGAGGTTGCCGTGGGTCTGCGCGAGCACGCTGTCGACCGTGGTCGCGAGGCAGTACGCGCGGTTGTACGACGGGATGATGACGCTGACGAGATCTGCGCTCATGGCTCCGTTCCTTGTCCGTCGTGCGGGGTGGCGCCCGCGGCGGGCCGGGCCTGCCGGGGCAAGATGCGGTTGAGCGCGGAGAGCGCGAGCGCGCCGGCGCGCGACCGCTGCTCGGGCGCGACCGCCGCGAGCCGATCGCGCTGGCCGGTCAGCTCGAGCCGCGCGCGGCGCAGCCCCTGGTTGAGCGCGGTCGCCGCCGCCACCGCGGTGCGCGCCCGCACCGTGGGCGCCGCCGCGGTCAGCGTGACCAGCGGGTGCGCCGCGAGCGCGAGCTGGCGCTTGTACTGCGACGCGCCGGCGAGGAAGTCGTACTCGGCGTGGCCGTCGTCGATCGCGGCGCCCAGGGCGAGCGCGTGGGCGGCGAGCCCGAGCTTGACGGCCTTGGGCACGTCGAGCTTGCGACCCGACTGATAGAAGTACACCCGGCCACGGTAGACGATATTGTACAGCGCGACCACCGGGCGGCCGTCGACCACCAGCCACTGCAGCTCGAGCTTGCCATCGGGGCCGTCGAGTAGCGCGGCCATCACCTCGTCGTGGAAGCGGGTGAACCGCTCGCTCGCGAACACGCCCTCGTAGCCGTTGCCGCTCCACCGCTCGCCGTGCAGCGAATGCAGGATCGCCCGGCCCTGGGCGAGCTCGGCCGGCGTGCGCGCGACCACGCGGGTGAACCCGGGCTTGCCGGCCCACTTCTCGAGCTCGCGCAGCGATCGGGTGACCACGTAGCGCGCGTCGCGATCGAGCTTTTGGCGGTAGGCCTCGAACGACGCCGGCAGCGGCACGTACGGACAGCCGCCATCCTCGGCCAGCGTGGCCGGAAGGCCGAGCTGCTCGAGCGCGCCGGCGAGCTGGGGGACGAACGGATCTTCGCCGGCCATCCGCTCCATCACCAGGTGGTCGAAGCCGCGGAGCCGGCCGCTGACCAGGAGCGCTCCGACCGCCCTGGCGACCTCGGCCTCGCGCCCGGCGGCGACGATCGCGCCGGTGTAGTCCGAGCAGATCTCGTCGGCGAGGCGCTCGCCGGTCGCGAGCAGCTCGAGCCGGCGGATCGGCACCACCCGGCGCACCCGCACGGTGCGCAGGCACAGCGGGATCAGGCCGACGAGCTCACCGGTCGCGGTGTCGTGCACCACGATCGTGCACAGCCGGCGGCCGTCGAGCCCACCGAACTGCCGCCACCACGCGAGCAGCCAGGTCGGGGTCTTGCTCGGCGATGGCGCTGATGCCCGCGCGAGCAGGCCGCGCCACGCCGGGGTCAGCCGGGCGAGGCCGGCCACATCGTCGATCACGTCGCTGCGCACGCTCATCGATCGACACATCGCACGGTTCTCGCCACCACGGCTCGACCGGCATCGGGGCAGCCGATGCGCTCGGCCCCACGACGGCTGCAGCCGGACGGACTCATCGCACGCGTGTTGTTCGACAAACCGCCCCCCAGATGGTGCTCGCTCGCCACCCGACGAGCTTGCTAGCTGGAGTACATTGCCACACAGCGCACCAACTTTCACGCAGCACGGATGCCGCTTTTTGGCGCAGTGATTCGTGCATTCTCCAACGATCCTGGGTTGACGACCCGGCGTGACCGCGACCCGGCGCCGCGGTCCACGCGGTCAGGCCGGTCGATCGGAGCGATCGTTGACTTGCCGCGAAGGCGTTTGACCTCGACGGCAGCGAAGCGGCACGTGGTCGTTGCCCCACCGTTGACTTTGCACGCGACTCCTCGGTCCGGTGAGAGGGTCGATCAGCACCAGCGAGCCGACCGCACACGCAAACTTGATCGCGCGGTACGCGTACCGGAAAGCTACGCGGCGCGCGGTAGGGCGGAGCCGCGACCGTCTCGGGAAGCTTGAAGATCGGGCCGTTCGGGCTCCAGCGGGCGCAGCTCTCTCACCACCATCAGATGAACGACAGGATCGTGAACTGATCGGCGACCGACGATTCCTCAACCCGGGCGGCCGGGGCGACCCGCACGGCCGGCGCCGCCGATCCAGCCGGCCGCCAACCCGTGGTGAGACGACCGGAGATCTCATCGTTGCTCAGCCCTCCCGAGAACACGAGCGAGACCACGAGGCAGATCGTTGAGACGAGCGCGGCAACCTTCATGCGTCGGACTCAGTGCACGGGCCGCGCCAGCAGATCGACCGGATTTCGAGCGCAAACCACAGGCGGTCGATGACCCGCGCCCACACGGCTCCCGGGAGGCCCGGCGCCACGGGATCGCACGATCCCTGGGCGCCCGGCCCTGCGCTGGATCGACTCGCCACCGACGGAGATCGTGCAGCTCCGGCGCGGGCGGCTCCACGTATCCCACCTCGTCCCGCGCGTGACAACTCCGGATCATCGTCGGGCGACGAGGCCGATGCGAACGCCGTACAGCCGCCGAAACACCCTGGACACCACGATGTTCCCCCTGGACTGCCCGCGGGGTCCTGCGCTGGTCCGCGCAGGCGCGGGAACCGCTCTCAGCAGGCTCGCGAGGGGCACTGCCAACCATCGCGCCACGATGCCAACAGGCACGGAGCGGCACGGAGCAGTCACGCCGGGGTCGCGCCACGCGCGACTCCGGATCGGCGCGTGACGCCGGATCAGCGCGCCGGCGCTGCGCACGGGCGACGCCGGCCGACTTCATGGCGTAGCCATCCACGCTGCGGGCGATCCAGCCGAGGCAGTCAAGCACACCGCGACCCGAGCAGCGCTCGGCTGGACGCCGGTGCAGCCCGGCCTGATCGAAGCTATGCGCGCGCATTAGTTCTGATCTGCAGCGCTCCTGGTCGTTCGTTGCGGCCCCGCCGCGGCATCGATGAACGCCGACAGGTCACGATTGAACCGCTCCGGCTCTTCGATGAACGGCGCGTGACCCGAACCTGGATATAGCTTGCTCTGGATGCTCGGGTTCAGCTCCGCGGCCCGCGCGATCGCCGGCTTGGCCTGCACGAGCGCGTCGAGCGCGCCGTAGATCAACAGCACCGGCACCCGGGCGGCGCGCAGGCCCACGGAGGCCTCGACCGTCATGTTCGGCACGGCACGCTGCATGTCCCAGGAGGCCAGCGCGGCATTGGCGAGCAGGCGTTCGAACGCCGGCGCGTCGGGCCTGGTGTGAAAGCACAAGCCGAGGAAATCGCGCACGCTATCGAGGTGGATCTTCAGATCGGGGGAATTGAGATCGCGATACAGCTCCGGATGAGCCACGAGCTGATCCGGCGTAAGCTCGATCACGCCATCGACGTACACCGCGCCGGCGATGCGGCCACCTCCAAACTTGGCGAGATAGTTCGAGATCACCGCGCCGCCCAGCGACCACCCGACGAGCACCGGCTTGCGCGCGTGCGACGACTCGATGACCGCCGCGAGATCATCGGCCCAGCGCCGTCCATCGACATAGGCCGCGGCGCCGGTGGGCTTGCCGGACAGGCCGTGGCCCCGCATGTCATACGTGATCATGCGATACCGCTGCAGCGCGGCGCTGGTCAGCTGCGCGTCCCAGTTCAGGTGGCTGCCGAGCAGTCCATGAATGAATACGATGGGGACGCCGTCGGGATTCCCCGACTCCTGGACGGCCAGCGTGACGCCGTCCTGGGTGGTGACGGTGTAGCGCTTGGTCTCTGCCAGGGCGGCGGGCGAGGCCGCAAACAGCGCGCTTGCAAAGCACAGGGCGAACACGGCGCGACGAGACATTCGGGTGGTCATGAGCGAAGACTCCAGGGGGGGACGAGGACTCACAGGGCGCGGGCCGGCTCGCGGGCGCGCAGGACGTTCCAGAGACCCGCCACAGGGCGCCGGATCGCGGCGCCGTGCTCCCCGGCGCGCGGTGGGGTACGTGGCGGCGGTACGGCAGTTCTTGTCTGTAGCGGTCGCTAAACACTACGCGCTTGCATCCGGATGTCAAGTGGTCTTTAGTGACCGCTATGGACAAGCCAGCTTCCTCGCGGCGCAGCGGGCCGCGAACGTTCGACCGCGAAGAAGCGATCCGGATCGCGATGCGGCTGTTCTGGCGGCACGGCTACGAGGGTGTCTCGATCAACGATCTGACGAGCGCGATCGGGATTGCGCCGCCCAGCCTCTACGCCGCGTTCGGCAGCAAGGCGGCGCTGTATCGCGAGGCGCTCGATCGCTACAGCGGCCTGCGCGGCGTGCCGACCGGGCCCGCGACCGCCGAACCGCTCGCCGAAACGCTCGAGGGGACCATCGAGCTGCTGCTGCGCCGCGCGGTGGACGCGGTCACCGACCCGAGCGGCGAACGCGGCTGCATGATCTCGACCGGCATGATCGAGTGCGCCTCGGAGCTCGCCGGGCTCGCGAGCGAGCTGGCCGCGCGGCGGCGCCGGATGCGCGACCACATCGCCGATGCGCTCACGCGCTGGCTGGATGAAGCCGCGGCCGGCGCGCTCGCGCGCTATGTCATCGTCGTGGTGCAAGGCCTCGCGGTCCAGGTGCGCGACGGCGCGACCCGCGACGAGCTCCACCAGGTCGTCGACCAGGCCGTCGCGGGCCTGCGCACGACCACGCCTGGCCGGGGGCCGCGCGGGGCCGGTCCGGCGCCCGGCGTCCGGCGGCCCAAGGCGACCGGGAAGCCCACGAGCCCCCGCGCGCGAGCGACGGCCGCGGCGGGTCGAGCGCGCGGCCGCCGGCTTCGAGGCTGAACGCCGGTGCGCTATAGTGACCGCGTGACGATCACTCTCGCAGCTTCGCGCAGCGCCGCCGACGCGTACGCGCTCGTCCAGGCGCTCCAGCACCGCATGGTGAACGCGATGCAGGCGCTCGGTGGCGACGCGTTCGTGCTCACGACCTGGGAGCGCGACCACGGCCGCCATGGCGGCGGGCAGCGCTGGAGTGCCGGCCCCACGCCGGTGTTCGATCGCGCGAGCGTCAACACCTCGCAGGTCCACTACGACGACGAGCCCGCCAAGAAGCTCGCGTCGGCCACCGCGCTGTCGACGATCATCCACCCCGCACATCCGCGCGCGCCGTCCCTCCACTTGCACATCAGCTGGACCGAGCTGCGCGAGGGCGACAGCTACTGGCGCGTGATGGCGGACCTGAACCCGTCGCTCGCCGACCCGGAGGCCACCGCCGCGTTCGTCGCGTGCCTCCGGGCCGCCGCTCCCGAGGTCCACGCCGAGGCCGCCGCGCAGGGCGATCGCTACTTCTGGATCCCCGCGCTGGGCCAGCACCGCGGCGTCGCGCACTTCTACCTCGAGGGCTACCACACGCCGCAGCTCCAGGACGACGCCGCGCTCGCACGCCGCGTGGCGACCACGACCATCGATACCTACGCCGAGCTGGTCCGCGCTGCCCTGGCCGCGCACGGCGCCCCGACCCAGGACGAGCGCGCGCGCCAGCTCGCCTACCACACCCTGTATCTGTTCCAGGTGCTCACCCTCGATCGCGGCACGACCTCCGGGCTGCTCGTCCACGACCAGAACGATGTCGGCATCCTCGGCTCGCTACCGTCGCACATCGATCGTGCGCTGCTCGCGTCGTGGGCCGACAGGTCCCGGCCGCCGCACGACATCCTCGTCCGAGCCCTGGTCGATGCGATCCCCGCGACCTCCGACGGCACGCCGAGCCCGATCGACACGCCGACCAAGCAGGCGCTCGCCGCCGTGGTCCGCGGGTTCTATCGCGATCACCCCGAGGCGATCGCGAACCAGGCCTCGGGCGACGTGATCCCGCTGACCGTCGCCAACCATCGCTGACGAGCGGCGCGGGCGACGCGCCGGCGGCGATGAGTCGCGGGCGGCGCAGCACGCCGGAGCTTCGCTCGCCGGCGCGTCTGGCGCGCCGGCCTCCGCGGCCTCGCCCAGCTCGGCGCTGGGCTTGGGCGGGCGGCCTCACATGTGCGTTGCCTTCTTCGAGCCGCCGGTGAGGAGCTCGATCAACCCGTGCGGCGCGTTGTCGTCGGTGAAGCACAGCGCGAAGGTGCGCGTGGCCTCGGCCGCGGCGTCCGCGCTCCGGACGAACATGGCCTGCTCGTACGCGGCGAGCGCGGCTTCGAGGTCGCCGCGGTGCGCGGCCATGGCCTTGCCGAGCTCGGCGCCGTCGTACATCGCGAGGTTGGCGCCCTCACCATCGGGCGGCATCAGGTGCGCGGCATCGCCGAGCAAGGTCGCGCCGGGCACGTGGTCCCACCGGTGTCCGATCGGGAGCGCGTGGATCGGTCGGGGGACGAGGGCGGTCTCGCCGTCGGTGATCAGCGCCGTGAGCTCCGGCGCCCAGCCGTCGAACTCCGCGGCGACCCGAGCCTTCGCTGCCCTCGTGTCGACGAAGTCGATCCCCGCGATCCACGCCTGTGGCCTGGTGAGCGCGACGTAGACGTGCAGGGCGCCGTCGGGTTCGCGGTGGGCGACGATGGCCTTGCCGGGCGCGGCGGCGTACAGCGCCCCGCCTCCGACGACCTTGGCGCTGGCCGGGTGGCGCTCGTCGGCCTCGAGCAGGTACGTCTCGAGGAACGAGGTGCCGACGTAGGCGGGCTTCACGTCGGAGACCAGCGGCCGGATCCTCGACCAGGCGCCGTCCGCACCGACCACGAGGCGCGTGGCCACGATCGATCCGTCCGCGAACGTCAGCGCGTGGCGGCCGTCGCCGAGCGCGTGGACGGCGGTGAGCTTGCGTCCCCACTGGATCGTGCCTTCGGGCAGCGAATCGAGCAGGATGCGCCGCAGATCGCCGCGATGCACCTCGGGGCGACCGCCGCTGCCGTCGTCGGGCTCGTCGAGGAGCACCGCGCCGTGCGGGTCGAGGACCCGGGACGCTTCGCCGCCGGCATGGATGATCCGGCGGAACTCGTCGAACCGGCCGGCCGCCTTCAGCGCGAGCTGTCCGTTGTACTCGTGGATGTCGAGCATTCCGCCCTGGGTGCGCGCCTCCGCGGATGCGTCCGACTCGTAGACGGTGGCGGGGATGCCGTGGACGTGCAGGACGCGCGCGAGCGTCAGGCCGCCAAGACCGGCGCCAATGATCGTGATGGGGGTCATCGTGCTTCCAGCGTATGGAACGCCGTTCCATGCGCATACTGGAACGCCGTTCCAGACCTGTCAAGATGCATCATGGCGAAGCCAACGCGCGGAGCGGAACGACGTGAGGACGCGCTGTCACGCGACCGGATCGTGGACGCGGCGATCCAGCTGCTCGACGGCGAGGGCGAACCCGGGCTGACCTTCCGGGCGCTCGCCACGCGGCTGGCGACGGGACCGGGCGCGATCTACTGGCACGTCGCGAACAAGAGCGAGCTGCTCACCGCCGCCAGCGACGCCGTCGTCGCCCGCACGATGGCCGGCATCGGCGCGCACGCCACGCCGCACGAAGCGATCCGCCGGCTCGCCGTCGGCGTGTTCGACGCGATCGACGCGCACCCGTGGCTGGGCGCGCAGCTCTCGCTGGCGCCGTGGCGGACCGCGATGCTGCAGATCTTCGAGCGCATCGGGCGCCAGGTCCAGGCGCTGGGGGTCCGCGGGAGCGCCCAGTTCACGTCGGCGTCTGCGCTGGTGAGCTACATCATCGGCGTCAGCGTCCAGAACGCCGCGAACGGCCGCGTGGTCGCGCCGTCCGTGGATCGCGCGGAGTTTCTCGCGCGCGTGTCGGCCCAGTGGAAGGCGCTCGACGCTCACGAGTATCCATTCACCCGCACCGTCGCGACGCAGCTGCGCGAACATGACGACCTCGCCGAGTTCCTCGCGGGCGTCGACCTGATCCTCGCCGGGATCGCGGGATCGGCCAAACGCCGCGGACGAACCGGTAGCTAGCCGGCCGTGGCAAACTTGCCCCGAACACGGATCGCCTGTCCGTGCGTCGGCCGCAAGAACGTGAGCACGCTTACGCGGAGCGAGTCGATCTCCGTACCCCTCGAACGATGCAAGCTGGTGAGGTGGCCGGCCCGACCGTGGACCGCCGATGCTCGGCTATAATCACCGCCGGGAAGGATGTCCGGGGAGCGCATCGACTACACGATCGAGCGGCAGCGCCACGAGCGCTTCGTCGGTCGCGCCGCGGTGCTGGCCCGGCTCGATCAGCTGCTGGTCACCGACGCGACCGACCGCTGGGTCCTCGTCACCGGCGGCCCGGGCATGGGGAAGAGCGCGATCCTCGCGGCGTGGCTGCGGCTGCGCCAGGCGGCCGGCGCCGTGGTGCCTCACCACTTCATCCGTCGGGGAGAGTACGATTGGGATGATCCAGCGAAGCTGGTGAGCTCGCTGGTCGCGCAACTCGAGGAACGATTTCCCGACCAGCGCGAGCCCGAGGTCGATGCGCAGCAGCATCCAGCGGCGCGACTCGTCGTGCTGCTGGCGCGCATTTCGGCACGGGAGCTCGTGCACGGCAGCGAACGCCTGGTCGTGATGATCGACGGGCTCGATGAGTACGATCCACCGTCGGATTCACGGCTCGGCGATCCGCTGGCGGCGTTCCTGCCCCATGCGCTGCCCCGCGGTGTGCGGATCTTGTGTGCGAGCCGGCCGCGCCATCCCCATGTGGCGATGCTCGAGGCACGCGACGGCGATCTAGCGCGGATCGATCTCGATGATCCGGACCTGGCCGCCGACAACGAGGCGACCGTTCGCGCGTTCTGGAGCGCAGCCGCGCCGTCGCTCCTGCTCGGCGCGCGCGTCCTCGAAGAAGCCATCGCAAGTGCCGCCGGCAACCTGCAACACGCAGTGATGTTGCGCAAACACCTGGACGGCCTTCCGGTGACCCATCGTCGCATCGAAGGCATTCCGAGCGGCCTCGCGGCGCTGCTCGCGAAGCTGTGGGAGCGCATCGCGACCGACTCGATCTCCGTGCACGGCCTCGGGATCCTGTGTGCTGCGCGCGAGGCGCTCACGCTCGATGAGATCGGCCTTGTCGCGGGGTGGGCTGGCGGCGCCGAGCGGCAGGCGTTTCTGCGCGGGGCCCGCGAGCTGCTCCTGGCGACCCGGCGGCCCGACGGCCAGCCCGAATATCGACTGCACCACGAGGCCATCCACGCGCATATCGCCTCGACGATCGGCGCCGTCGCGTTGCGCCGGCATCACGCCGCGTTGGCGCAGCACCTCGCGGCCTGGCCAGCACCCGCGGATGCGATGACTCGACGGTACGCGCTGCGTCATGCGTTGACCCACCGCGCAGAGGCCTGGGACTGGGTGGAGGTATGGCGACTCGCCGCCGACATGGGATTCCTCGAAGCAAAGTGCCACGAGCTGGGCGTGCACGACGCCGAGGCTGACGTCGCGCGGGCCGCAGAGCGCTGCAACGCGAGCGGAGATGAGAGGTTCGGTCACTACCTCGATGATCTCACCTGGGCACTGGGGCGTGAGTCGCACTGGCTGCGAACGGCGCCGGAGGGGGCCGCGGCGCTGGTATGGAATCGCCTGAGACGCTCGGGATGGAGCCCAGCGCACCTCGACGCGCGGTTGCGGATTCCGGCGGAGGCAACGTTCCTGCGCGTGCGACATCGCGCAATGCGTGAAAGCCCGGCGCTCGTACGTGATCTCGTTGGCCATGTCGCTGAGGTCACGGCCTGTGCCGTGATGGCCGATGGTCGCCGCGTGATCTCCTCGTCCAATGACGGAACGTTGATGATCTGGGACCTCGACAGCGGTCGCGTCCTTGAAACCATTCGAGGCCATGCAAGCGGCATCCTGGCGCTCAGGGTGACGGGCGACGATCGATACGTGATCTCGCTATCCAAAACGAGGATACTCAGGGTCTGCAAAATCAAGGACGGTCGCCTCCTTGGCACGATAACTGGCGCGGTCGCGTTCGCCGTGACAGCGGACGATCGATATCTGTTTTCATCGTCCAGAGATGGCACACTGCGAATCAGAGACCTCGGCACCGGGCAAGTTCTTGCAACGTATAAAGACGATGACGCCACGATGGCGACGTTCGCGATAGCACCCGACGGCCGCCGCCTCGTCTCGGTGTTCAATAGCGGAGAGCTAGCGTTCCACAACGAGACGCTGACAATCCGATGCCTCGATGACGAAGACCCCATCGCGGTCGGCGGCCGAGAGCGGGAGGTCTGCGATCCCGCCGAGCACACATTGGAACCTGCGGAGACTGTCATAGAAGACAATGTCTATATTAGCGAGTTGGATTCATCAAGGCTATCCTCCAGCGCCTGCGCCATGACATCAGATGGTCAGCGTCTTGTCTCCGTCCTGTGGGACTCATGGGGACGCCTGGTGGTGCGGATCTGGGGTCTCGACGCCAAGCGAGTTCTTGCTACCTTCAGAGGCTACAACAACAATTTGACGACGTGCGCCATCGCGCCAGACGGCCGTCGCGTGATCTTTGCATCCGGGGACCACACACTGAAGGTCTGGGACCTCGACAGGAGGCGAGTGCTCGCCATCCTCGAAGGCCACGCCGGCGAGGTAACTGCTTGCGCCGTGACGCCCGACGGCCGTCGCGTGGTCTCGGCGTCGCGGGACCGGACCCTGAAGGTGTGGGATCTCGATCGCGGCAGCCCCTGGCAGACTGCCAAGAATCCCGCAAACGACGGGCATGACAGGAAGGTGGCCGACAGGGTTGCCGTATACGAGGTCACCCGCGATGGGCGGCGCGCAATATCGGTCTCGTACGACTGGACGCTGAGGATCTGGAACCTCGACAGCGGACACGTCATCGCCACCTGCAGAGGCCACCTGGCCCCGGTGACCACGTGCGCGGTTACTCCTGATGGCCGGCGCGGAATCTCCACGTCGATCGATGAGACGCTGAAGATCTGGGACCTCTACAGTGCAGACTCCACTCCTGTTCTCACGCGCTGGACCGGCCTGGTAACGGTATGTACAGTGACACACGATAGCCGACGCGTGGTCTGCGCCTCGCACGAAGTGCTCACGTGCTGGGATCTTGACAGCGGTCGCGTTCTCGCCGAGTTCACGGGCCACAGCGACAAGGTGACGGCATGCGCGATCACGCCCGATGACAAACATGTGGTGTCGGCATCCCGGGACGCGACGCTGAAAGTCTGGGAGCTCGTTAGCGGACGCGTCCTCGCCACGCTCGTAGGCCACAGCGCCGCGGTGACCGCGTGCACGGTCACGCCCGACGGCCGCCGCCTGGTCTCCGCCTCCGAGGACCACACGCTCAGGGTCTGGGACCTCGTCAGCGGCCGCGTCCTCGCCACCCTCCACGGTCACATGGCGGGCGTCACGACGTACGCGGTGCTGCCGGATAGCCGCCGTGTGATCGCCGCCTCCGGCGACCGGGCACCGAGGGTCTGGGACCTCGTCCGTGGTCGCGTCCTCGCCACGCTCGAGGGGCACGCCGGCAGCACGAAGGCATGTGCGGCGACACCTGACG
>Ga0302321_100002872_pt1 | contig 14804 bp, 10 predicted proteins | sample Fen_T0_1_FD_202505 | JGI IMG/M metagenome (GOLD analysis project Ga0302321, IMG submission 202505) | Peat permafrost microbial communities from Stordalen Mire near Abisko, Sweden - Fen_T0_1 | ecosystem: Environmental > Terrestrial > Soil > Wetlands > Permafrost | place: Sweden: Abisko...
ATGATCCACGGGTTCGTCCGGATCCATGACCGCGGGCTGGCGAGCCTTGGCCGTCAGATCCCATACATAGAGACCGGGTTTCTTCGGGTCCAACACTCGGGCCAGGAGCTTCGTCCCGTCCGGGCTCAGGGCCAGGTCCGAGGCCCAGCCCTTCAGCTGCGTGACCAGTTCACCTTCCCGCAGGCCCTGGGTCTTGGCGTGGCGTTCCAGCTCCAGGGCCGTGTGCGTCAGCTCGGCGCAGAAGCGCTGATAGCCGTCCTTGGGGCCGAAGCCGAAGGTGGCGGTGAAGGCCGCTGCGAAATCCCGCTTCCCGGCCAGATGGGTCCAGAGGGTCTGGAAGACCTTCGGATCTGCGGCCCTGGTCTCCAGCCATTCCAGGTAGGCGCTGCCGCCCAGGTAGGCCAGGCTGCTGCCCAGAAACCCCGCGGTGCCGCTCAGGGCCTCATAAGTGGGCAGCTTGCCTTCCAGGGCCCACTGGCGGAGCACCGAAGCGCGGATGGCGCTGTGGGGACGGCCGCTGCCCGTGAGCTTCCCCTCGATGAAGGTGGCGTAACCCTCGATGACCCAGCGTGGTGATTTCCGGGTCACAGGGCCCACTGCGGCGGTCCAGCGTTCCCAGTGCCCGGGCTTCCGGGCCGGACGCAGCAGGTGGTGCATGTGTCCCAGTTCGTGGGCGAGCAGGAGTTCCGCCCAGCCCCGGTGATGGCCGATCATCGAATCCGGCTCCGGTTCGGGCTTCCAGAGCACCACATGGGGACGCTGGAACAGGGGGAGCGCCATTCCGTTGGCCTCCAGTACGGGATCCAAGATCAGGATGTCGATGGGCTTTTCGTACACGAACCCCACGAGGCCGAGGTACTGCGCGTGGATGCCCTCGACCCGCCCGGCCACGTCCCGGCCGAAAGCCTCGAAGATCTTGGGGCAGTGGATGCGGTAGTGGGTGGTGCTGAAGGTACGCCAGGCTGCATCCGGGGCCTGGGTATGCGGCGCGGCCTGGAGCAGGACGGGCAGGACGATGCCTGAACAGAAGGACTGGGGGCGCATGCCTCCAGTTTGACCAGGGAGTGATGGACGTCACTTTATGAGATTCATTCTCAAAAAGAGGTTGATCCGAAAGATCATCTAATTGAGACTTAATCTCATGTTGTCTGTAGCCCTCCCATTCGCCGCGATTCCGGCCGTGTTCCTTCAGGGGTTCGCCCCCATCCCGCCCTTGGCCGTGGACCGTACGGTGCTGGCCATGGGAACGGAGTTGCGCCTCCACCTGGAGGGTGAGATCGATCTGGTCCGGGCTTCGGAAGCGGCCTTGGTGGAATCGGGTCGGATCGAGGCGGCCTGCTCGACCTGGGATCCCGCCTCTGCCTGGAGCCGCCTGAATGCGGCCGAGGGCCGTCCCGTGAAACTGGAGCCGGAGTGGATCACCCTGCTCGCCCAGATGAAGGGCTGGCAGCAGCACACCGAAGGGGCCTTCGATCCCGTGCTCATGGCCCTGATGCGGGCCTGGGGCATCCGGAAAGGTGGGACCACACCGTTGCACTCGGAGCTCGAACAGGCCCGCAAAGCTTCAGGAGCGGATCTTCTGGATCTGGACACGCCTTCAGGTAATGCGCGTCTGCTGGATCCTCGCGCTGGCGTCGAGGAGGGCGGTTTCCTCAAGGGCTACGCCCTCGACCGCATGCGGAAAGTTTCCGGCGCTCCATCCGGCTGGATCGACTTCGGCGGCCAGGTCCTGGCCTGGGGTACGCCAAGGCCTGTCTCCATCGCGGATCCGCTGGATCGCCAACGCCCGCGCCTGAATCTGGAGCTCCAGAACGCCTCCCTGTCCTGCAGCGGCACCTCCGAGCGGGGCCGGCACATCCTCGATCCCCGCAGTGGCGAACCCTGCCAGGGCTGGGGCGCCACAGCCGTGGTGGCGCCGAATGCTCTCACGGCGGACGTGCTGTCCACCGCGCTTTATGTGCTGGGTCCTGAAGCGGGCCTGACCTGGGCCGAGGGCCACGACGTGGCCGCGGCTTTCCTCCTGAACGATGGAAGAGTCCACATGACCCGAGCCTTCCATGCCTTGCAACCTGCCGATGCCCAACCGGAGTCCCGATGAAGTTCCTTCTCACCCCCACCCTGTGTTCGCTGCTGGCGGCCCCCGCCTTCGCCCAGGAGAAGCCAGACACAGAAAAGCGCATCGCCGATCTGGAGCGGCGCCTGGAAGCCCTGTCCCGGGAGCTCGAATCCCAGAAGACGGGCAGCGCCATGCCAGCGGCACCGGAAGAGGGCCGCTTCGGGATGGCCCCCAGCGCCAGCAAGGTCTACGGAACCGCGTCAGGGCTCAGCGTCGGCGGCTACGGTGAATTCCTCTACGAGAGCAAGGCTTCGACCCTGCAGGACAAGACCCATGTGGGCACCGAGAAGACCGCAGACGCCCTGAGGATGGTGCTCTACACCGGCTACAAGTTCAGCGACCGCGTCGTGTTCAATTCCGAGATCGAGTTCGAGCACGGCGGCTTCAGCGATGAGCACCCGGAGGGCGAAGCCATCGCCGAGTTCTACTACCTGGACTTCCTGCTGGACAAGGCCATCAACCTTCGCGCGGGGCAGATGCTGGTGCCCATGGGCTTCATCAACGAATGGCACGAGCCCCCCGCCTTCCTCGGCGCCCGGCGTCCCCAGTTGGAGCAGACAATCATTCCCAGCACCTGGCACGAGCTCGGATTCGGCATCCACGGGGAACTGGCCGGCCACCTGAGCTACCGCCTCTACCTGATGAACGGGCTCAACGGCGCGCGCTTCAACGCCGGCGGCATCGCCGATGGGCGGCAGGACGGGAACAAGACGAATGCGCAAAGCCTCGCGTGGACGGGTCGGCTGGATTGGACGCCGCGGCCCGGCCTGCTTCTTGGCGGCAGCTTCTACACGGGGAACAGCAACCAGACGGGCAGTGGCGAAGCCATCACGACGACGGTCTGGGACACCCATGCGGAGTACCGGGCCCAGGGCCTCCAGTTCCGCGCCCTCTACGCGAGCACCACGAACCGCGCCGCCGGCGTGGAGGCGCTGGCCGCTGCGGATCCCGCCCGCGCCGTGGGCACGAAACAGTGGGGCGGCTATCTGGAGGCGGGCTACGACCTGCTGAAGGGATCCAAGACGGCCCTCATTCCCTATGTGCGGTTCGAACGGCTCGACACGCAGCAGGCTGTGGTCCAGGGGATCGGGAAGGATCTCAGCCAGGACCGCACCCTCCTGACCATGGGTGTGGCCTTCAAGCCAATCCCCCAGGTGGCGGTGAAGGCCGACTGGACCCGCGATGAGAACCACGCCCAGACGGGCCGGGACCAGTTCAGCCTCGCCCTGGGCTATACCTTCTGAGGTCTTCCATGATCCGCGTCCTCGCACCGCTCTTTCTGTCCCTGCCGTTGTTCGCGGCCCTGCCCACGGCCCAGGAGGCCCTTGCCCTCGCCTTTCCAGGCGCCGAGTTCACGCGCAAGGAGCATGTGCTCAGCGAGGCCCAGGCGGGACGCGTGAAGGCCCTGGCTCAGGTCGATATGTCGGGGAGGTGGACGGTGGCCTACGAGGCGCGGAAGAACGGCACCCTGGTGGGGATCGGCTTCTTCGATACCCACCGGGTGCGCACCTTGAACGAGACTTTGCTGGTGGCGGTATCGCCCGAGGGCCGCGTGATCCGCGTGGAGGCCGTGGCCTTCCGCGAACCGGCGGAGTACATGGCCAAGGAGGCCTGGGTCAAGCAGTTTGAAGGGAAGGGCCTGGATCCGCAGCTCAGCCTCAAGGGGGCCATCCATCCCCTGTCTGGTGCCACGCTCACGGCCCACGCCATGACCGATGCCGCCCGCCGCTGCCTCGCTCTCCACCAGGTGCTCTACAAGGAGGCCAAATGAACCGACTGGAACGGTGGTGCCTCCACCTGGCGGCCCTGGCCACTGCGGGAACGGGATTGATGGACGGCCTGCTCCGCTGGTTTGGGGAGCGCGCCGGGGAGTTCGGACCCGAAGCGCATCCCTGGCTGGGAACCGCCCAGCACCTGCATGTCCTGGTGGGGCCCCTGCTGGTGTTCACCTTGGGGATGATGGTGCGCGGTCACCTCTGGATGCGCCTCCAGGGTGGTGGGACCGAGGGCCGGCGAACGGGTCTTGGCGCGGCCTTCCTCATCGCGCCCATGGTGCTCAGTGGGGTTGCGATCCAGGTGGTGACCAGCCCGGCCTGGCGCACCGGCTTTGCCTGGGGCCATGGGATCAGCGCTGGAACCTTTCTTCTGGCCTACTTCGGTCATCTCGCGTTCCGGGGCTGGCAGCCCGGCAGGCAGGCCGTCTCGGAACACCAGAGGAGCTGACCGCGGCGCCGTGATACCTGATAGCTTCTAGGCCATGGCACGCATCCGAGTTCTGTCCGACCAGGTGGCCAATCAGATCGCCGCTGGAGAAGTGGTGGAACGCCCTTCGTCGGTGCTCAAGGAGCTGGTGGAGAATGCCTTGGATGCGGGTGCGGGGCACATCGATATCGCCTGGGAAGAGGGCGGCAAGCGCTTCCTGGAAGTGGCCGACGATGGCTCGGGGATGGCCCGCGACGAGCTATATCTGGCCCTGGAGCGCCATGCCACCAGCAAGGTGCGGACTGCGGAGGACCTGGGGCACTTGGGCACCTTCGGCTTCCGCGGCGAGGCCCTGCCCAGCATCGCCAGCGTCAGCCGCTTCGACCTGGTCAGCGCTGAGGTTGAAGGCGCGGGCCACCGGCTGCGCAGTGAATTCGGCATCATCAAGGAAGTCGTGCCGGTCCCCCGCAGCCGCGGCACCACGGTGACGGTGCGGGATCTGTTCGCCCAGCTGCCCGCCCGTCGCCGTTTCCTGAAATCGACGGATACTGAGCACCCGCAACTCTGGGGCGTTGTGGCGAGATTGGCCCTGAGCTCACCGGGCGTCCACTGGACCATCCGATCGGATCGAGGTGCGCCGCTAGTCCTGCCGCCGGTGGAGGGTGCAGGTGAGCGTCTGGCGCCCCTCCTGGGCGAGAAGCTGGGGCGCCTGGTGCCCTTCGTGAACGGGGAGCTGCCCTGGCGGCTGCGGGGCTTCGTCTCCCCACCCGACCTCAGCTTCCGCGACCGGAACCATCTCTATCTTTTCGTGAATGGCCGGTCTGTGCGGGATCGGCTCTTGTTGGCGGCGTTGTCCGAGGCCTGGTCTGGCACTTTCGCCAAAGGCTCGTACCCGGCCGCGGTGCTCTTCCTGGAACTGCCTCCGGAGGCGGTGGATGTGAACGTGCATCCCACCAAGGCCGAGGTCCGCTTCCGGGAGCCCCAGCGCATCTATGCCTGGGTGCGGGGGGGCGCCGAGGAAGCCTGGGCCAAGCTCCGGGGTGGACTGGCATCGGTGCTGGAACTGCCGCCCAAGCCCCTGGATGCCGAGTTCGATCTCGAGGCCTCCCGGCGCGCGGCTACGCAACATCCGAGGCTCTGGGCGGATCATTCGGGCGGCGCCCTGGGGGCCTACCAGGCCATGGCCGATGCGTTTGCCACCCGACCTCTGGACCCGCACTACCCACTGGAGCCGACTCGATCCGGCGTGGCGGAGAATGCGGCCACTGGCCCCGAAGTCCGGTACATCGGGGCCTTCGAACGGACCTACCTCCTGGCGGAAATCACCGGCGACCGGGGGGCCGAGCTGTGGGTCGTGGATCAGCACGTGGCCCACGAGCGGGTGCTGTACGAGCGGCTCTTCCTGCGCCGCCACGCGCCCGCCATCCAGCCGCTGCTGCCGCCCCAGGTGGTCCAGGTGGGCCCCGAGGCCCTGGCCCGGCTCACGCCCTTCCTGGCGGAACTGGAGGCGGCGGGGGTGGAAGCCGAGCCCTTCGGCGGCGATGCGCTGGTGGTGCGGGGCCTGCCGGATTTCCTCATCGATCGCGATCCCCAGGCCCTGCTGGAGGACCTGCTGGTTCGTCTGGAGCGGGAAGGTCGCGTGGACTTGGATGCCTTCCGGCGGGATCTCAACGCCGAGCTGGCCTGCCGCGCAGCCATCAAGAAGCATCACGCGCTCCCACCCGAACTGGCCCTGCGCCTCATCCAGGATCTGCTGGCCTGCGACGTGCCGAACACCTGCCCCCACGGCCGACCCATCCTCAAGAAGCTCACCCTCGATGAGCTGGAGCGGAGCTTCGGCCGCAAAGTTTAGTCGGCAGGAAGCTCAGGACCGCTTGAGGATCCGTTCCGCCACCAGGTCCACGCCCAGCCGCTTGGCGGTGGCGTAGAGGGCGGGCCGGGCGAGGCCGAGGGTTTCTGCCGCATCCGCCACGCGGAAGCCGCAGGCCTGCAGGGTGTCCAGCAGGAGGCGGCGCTGGAAGGTCCGGGTGGACTCCTCCCAGGTCCGGGCCTGAAGGGCCGGGGTGTCCAGCTCCGGGAAATGCCGGGGCCTCAGGAGGCCATCCTCGCAGCGCAGGATGGCGCGTTCGAGGGCATGGAGCAGTTCCCGCACATTGCCCGGCCAGGGCAGCCGGGAGAGGGCCTGGGCCAGGCCCGGCGCCAGGGCGGGTACGGGCCGCTTCGCGTTCTTGGCGGCGCGGACCGTCAGGCGCGGCAGCAGGAAGGAAAACTCATGGCGGCGTTCGGCGAGCGCGGGCAACTGCAGAACGGCGCCCTGAAGCCGGAACAGCAGGTCGCGGCGGAAGGATCCAGCGGAGGCAAGGTCCTCCAGGCTGCGGTGGGTGGCCGCGAGGAACCGCACATCCACCTTGACGGCGTGATCGGAGCCGACCCGCCGGACTTCTCGTTCCTGGATTACCCGGAGCAGCAGAGACTGCAGGCGGGGCGACAGGTCCGCCACTTCGTCAAGGAAGAGGGTGCCGCCGCGGGCGGTTTCGATGGACCCGCGACGCTCCCGATCCGCCCCGGTGAAGGCCCCCTTGGTGTGGCCGAAAAGTTCAGACTCCAACAGGCCCTCCGCGAAGGCCGAGCAGTTCACGGGAACCAGTTGTCCCGAGCGGCCTGAACGCTTGTGCACTTCCTCGGCCACCAGTTCCTTGCCGCTGCCCGTGGGCCCCAGGATGAGCACGGGCAGGTCTGAGCTCGCCACGCGCTCCAACTCTCGGAGGATCGTGGCCATGGGTTCGCTGCCATCGGTGATCAGGAGTCCGGCATCCACCGGCAGTTCGGCGGGCCTGCGGGCACGGAGGCGGGCGAGCCAGGGTGATACAAGGAGTGCTTCCAGAGAGAGGGTCGGACCAGCCTCCTCCGCTTGAGCCAGGAGCACCGAACCCACCGGACAGCCTTCCCAGATCAGCGGGTGCCCACGCCAGACCCATTGGCCATGGAGGAACGGAGCCATGGTTCCGTCCTTCGCCAGGCGGCTGAGTGCGCCCTCCGGCGGTGGGTCCCCGGAACCAAGGGAATGAAGCTGCCCTTCCTCTTCCCAGGCGATCCAGGTGGGTGTGGCCCGCTGAGCCAGCCAGTCCTTGAGCAAGTCTGTGGGTCCCGGATCCAGCTCTATTCCAGACTGCGGCCACAGGGCCGCCAGGCGGCGCTGGTGCCGGGGCGAGACCGCCCGGTCGGCAATGGTCTGCAGGGCGAGCAGGCCAATCGCCGTGCGCTGCGTCGGCACCCGCTCCATCACCTGCAGTCCCAACTCAAGGCACGCGATCTGGTTCGGACATGCGCGCCAGGCAGACCAGAAGGCCTGCGGATCTCCGAGCCCCCGGAAGAGCCGGTGGGCCTCCCAGCTGAGCCTGGTTTCCCGGTCGGCCTGGGGAGGTGGCGCTTCGGTGAGCGGGCCCAGGACCGCTTCCAGGAAGGTGGCGAAGGGATGGTCCCGGACATGGTCCAACCCTTCACGGACGAGATCCCATCGCTCACAATCCAGGGCGTGGCTCGCCAGGAGCCCCCAGGCGGAACGGGTCTCTGGGTGGGCCTCCACCAGGGCCCGGATGCGGGCCAGGGCTGCCTCGGGTTCAAGGTAGATATCGGCCAGCTGGGCCTGCTCAAGGTCCTGCCAGGGCTGCGGGAGGGGGCCGCGCAGGGCGGTCCAGCGACGGTGGGCCGGCAGGTCAGCCCATTGAAGGGCCATGAGCGCCGCATTGGAAGCGGCCCGCTCGGCCCATCCGGTGGAACCCAACCGAAGGAAGTGGGCATGGGCCAACGTGAAAGCGCGCAGGGCCAACTCCGGTTCGCAGTCCTGGTGGAAGCGCTGTCCCTGGGCCATCCAATGGAACGGATCCGCACAGGCGTGGGCCGAGCAGCCCCAGGGGGGATAGCCGTCGCCAGCTGCCGGGGCCTCGCCGCCCCAGCGCATCCGCAGGCGATCCCAGGTGGGGTGGCCTGAAGGCGGAGGGAGCTCCGGGCGATCCTGTTGCTCCAGGAGATCTGCTGCCAGGGCTTCCGTCCAGCCTGTGGGGAGACCGGCGGGCATCCGGAGGTCCAGGACCTCCGTCCAGTCTGCATCGGGTGGATCACCCGCACCCAGATTCCGCGGGGCCAGGGGCGCCAGGCCCTTGCTCGAGGCCCCCAGACCTCGGCCCCAGGCGCGGATGTCCGGGTCCATCATCCACTGTCCGCCGGGACCTTCGCGCAACCACCCAGCGCCGCGATGGGGTGCCAGGTCCGCTGGCAGGCTGGGCAGGATCAACGCCTCGGCGTGGCGCTGGATGGCTGGCCAGGGCAGGCCGGGATCCAGGGGTCCCTCTGGAACCAATCTTCCTTCCGCATCCTGGCCTTTCATGAGTGTTTCCCACCAGCCGGGCGGGAGGCTGTGCCAGGCAGCGGGTACCACATTCAGGAAGGGTGGAAGGTGCAGGGTCCCACCCGCATCCACGGCACCAAGGGCGGCCACCCAGCGGAGGCGCTGGGGGAGGTCGAGGAGCGCTGAGCCTGCCGCCATCCAAGGGGCCCCGTCGCCTTCCAGCAGGGCCTCCCAGGCCCAGGTCAGCAGCTCGTCCTCCCGGGGGCCGCGAACATGGGCGGGCACCCCCCGGCTGCCGTGCCGAAGGCGCGCCACCCAGGCGGGATCAGGGTGGGGGCGGAAATCAGTGGGCATCGTCAGTACGCGGGGGCCCGAATGCAGCCTTGCTTCCTGCGCCAGCCTGGGCCAGCGGCCCTCGCGGCCGCCCAGCAGCCAGGCCTGCGAGACGGCGGCCAGTGCCCAAGGAGCATCGCCCCAGCGTCGTCCCCGGTCCAACGCCCAGGGGGCTTTCCAGTGGCCGAGCCAGGCGGCTCTCAGCATCCGAGCATGCCCCGCCAAACCTCCCAGAAGTCGGGAAAAGTCTTGGCCACACATTGCGGATCTTCGAGCTCGCCGCCCCAGCGCAGTCCGCCCAGGGCCGCGGCAAAGGCCATGCGATGATCCTGCCTCGGATTGAAGGGACCCCGGTTCCGCGGGGGTGTACCAGGCCGGATGCGCAAGGTGTGGCCGCCGACGACCTCGGCCTGGCCCCCCAGCCAGCGCACCAGCTCCGCAGAGGCATCCAGGCGGTCGCATTCCTTGAGGGGCAGGGTCTGGAGACCGCGCAATTCTGAGGGCGCTGGGGCGACGGCCGCGAGGGCCGCGAGCACCGGCCCCAGGTCCGGGCAATCCGTCAGGTCCGCATCCAGTCCCCGCCGCAGCGGACCGGATACTTCCACGACCTGGGTTGCCGCCCAGTGGATGCCACAGCCCGCGGCTTCAAGGATCGCCAGCATGGCCCGGTCGCCCTGGGTGTCCTCGCGATCGAGGGGCCCCACCTGGATGCTTCTCCCTGTGGCCGCGGCGGCGGCCAGAAAGGCCGCGGCGCCGCTCCAATCCCCGGGCAACTCCAGCTCCCGCGGCCTCAGGGTGCCGCCGGGAATTCGCCAGGATCCTGGTTCCAGCTCAGCCGCGCAGCCGAAACGCCTCAGCCACTGAGTCGTCAGCTCCAGATAGCTGGAACTGGCCACTTCGGACCAGGTGAGGAGACTGGCTTCGGGCAGTGCCGCAGCGGCCAGGGCCAGGCCCGAAAGGAACTGGCTGCTGAGGCGGGCATCCACCCGCAGATCCAGCCGTCGGGGCGGGGTCTGGGTCGGGTGCAGCCAAGCGCCAGCGGCGCCCGGGACCCACGTTGCGCCAAGGGCCTGAAGCGGCTCGAGGAGAGGCCCCAGGGGGCGTTCGAAGAGCCGCGGATCGCCCTCCAGTCGAATGGGTCCCACGGCCGAAAGGGCCAGCCACGGCAGGAGAAAGCGCAGCGTGGTGCCAGAGGCTCCGAGCCATAGAGGGCCCTCGGCCTGCGGTCTCCGGCCGCCCTGCAGCGACCAGGTGCCTGCACGTTCCTCGAGGGCGAACCCAAGCCCCCGGAGGGCCTGCCGCATCCAGCGCGTGTCCTCGGCTTCCAGGCCGCCCTGGAGTTCGCTCATCCCAGGGGCCAGGGCTGCCAGAAGCAGGGCCCGATTGGTGATGGACTTGGATCCCGGGACACAAACAGGCAGCAGGGTGCCCTTGGTACCCAGGTGGGTGTCTTCAGGAAGTGACAGGTGCATGAGGGCAGGGTGCCGTGAGGCGGCCCTGATCGCAAGGGCGGATCGCGTCAGATGTTCTCGAAGATCGGCTTGGAAATGCGCTTGTCCGTCACCTGGGTCCATTTGTAGGCCCCGAAGAAATCGATGGTGCGGCTGTAGTGCAGGGTGATGGTGCAGATGCCGGCCTCACCGTTGCTGGTCTTGGTGACGCGGACGGCATTCTTCGTCATCAGGATTTCAACGACACCCAATTCCTTGGCTTTGTCCTTGACCTCGCGTTCGATGGTTTCGATGGGTTTCTTGCTGGCGCCACTCGCGATGAAGTCGCAGGCATCGATCAGCTCGCTGTTCCCGTAATAGACCGGGACAGCCTTGTACGCCAATGCGCCCACCACACCCAGGATGAGGATCGAGATGAAGCATCCGAGCTTGCCTTCGCCGCTTTGGTTTCGCATGACTGCCTCCGCCTCACTTCAGATCTTCAAGGACCTGTCTGGCCAGGGGGGCGACCAGGGGGCCATCGGGACCGAGGAGGGTTGACTGAGGATACTTCAGGGCCTGCCGGAATGCCTGCACGGCTTCGGACTGGTAGGTCGTGCCGAGGTGGAGGAAGCACCGTCCCGTATGGAAGTCGATGGTGCCCTGGCTCACCCCCCGGACCGTGCTGAGCCGCGTGTCCCGCAGCAGCTCGATGGCCTTGTCGTACTTCCGGAACTGCATCAGGGCCAAGGCCAGATTGAGCTTGATCAGGTTGGCCTCGTCGCCTTTGGCCCCGGCGTACTGCAGACGAAGCTGGGCGAGCACCGCGGGGTAGCAGAGGCTGGGGGAGCCCAGGGGGATTTCCAGGGCCTCTAGCTGGATGGGGAGGGTCGCATTTGTACCTTCCTGAGCCAGGGCGATGGAGCCCTTGGCCATTTCGACCCTCTGTTGGAGCTCCAGGCAGGTGGCGAGAGGTTTGCCCTGGGCGCTGGTCACGGCTTTGCCAATCCGGAGACCTGCCTTGATGGCAGCTTCGGGCGCGGCCAGCACCCATGGGCCGGGCTCCCCGGGCTGATCCAGGAAGGAAACACCCAGACCCGGCATCTGGATGGGCGGCACTACGTTCAGCCGTGTCGCCAAGGAACCCAGCGGGTCCTGCTCCAGCGGCTTCACCACCAGGCGCTCCTCCTCGCCGTCGAGGGTGGACAGGATGAGTTCGACCCGATGGATGACCTTGTCGGGGATGGGTTGGGCGAGGAGGATCAGTTCGGCCTCTCGCGAAGCCTTCAGGCGGGCCAGGGCCTCCTTGGGCGCTTCACCGGCGCGAGGGGTCAGGAAGGCAAGCGACTGCAACCGGTCCCCGAGGGTTTCCAGTTGGTGCAGAAACCGGACTCGTCCTGTGAATTCCCCCTCCTCCAGACCCAAGAAGGCCAGGCGGGGTTTCGGCCGGGCCTCGATGGCCATGGCTTTTCCCTCTTCGATGACAATGCGCCGGGAGAAGCCGCCTCCAGGGAAGCGCACCAACAAGTCATAGGGGCCGGAACAAACCGGGGCGTTGGCCACCGGCAGCGGTCCCTGGCTCTGGCCGGATAGGAACAACTCACCGCCTGGCCAGGTCGAGCTCACCGAGAGCGCACCCTTTGAGGGTTCCATGCGGATGGGCTCAAGGGTGTGGTCTGCGGCCGGGATGGCTAGCTCCGCGCCCATTTCGAGAACCTTGGTCCGGAAGCAGGGGGCCCGCAATTCGAGACGATGTTTGCCTGGTGCGAGCTCAGGAATGACAAAGGGTGCCGAGAGTTCCTCTGGCCGCAGACCCAGGGGCAGGGCGATGGCTGCAGCCTCCGGCCCAGCCTTGCCCGTGGCGAGGCCCAGGCTCTGTCCGTCCAGCAGGACTTCCACGTCGCTGGGCTGGACGTAGAGGGTGATGGTCGAAGCCGTGCGGACCAGCTTGAACTCGGCGGTTTTCGCGTCATGGGGACCGAGCTCGATGGAGAGCTCCGCCGGGGCGTAACCCGCTCGGCTGTAGGCCAGCCTATGGGCCCCGAAGGCGAGGTATTTCCGGGGCAGCGTGGTGCCCGGCTTGCCATCGACCAGCAGTCGCCCGCCCTCCGGCTGGCAGCTTAGCTTGACCACGGCGAACTTCTCACCCTTCATCCGGTCATAGAGGGTCACGAGGCGCTGGGAGGTCAGGGCGCGATCCAGCTCGAAATCCGGATTCAGATCCATGAGGGCTTGCAGGCGGATCTGGGCCCGGGGCCGGTTCTGGGCGCTGCGGTCATCGAGGACGGCGAGCCAGTTGTAGCTTTCGCAAAGCACCTGGGTCCACTCCGGTCCCAGGCTGGCCGTATTGGACGATAGCTTGGCCACCACGCTGTCGAAGCGGGTGGTGGCACCCTCCCGGTCCCCTTGCGTGGCCCAGAGGGCCTTGGCCTGGACGAAGGTGTCCTTCAGGGCCGGATCCTGACCCCACAGGGCGGCACACAGGAGCGGAATGGAGAGTAGGCGTCGGAAGCGCATATCAGTTCAACCGGATGAGCAGATCATTTCGGCGGTCGCAGAGAATCAGTCCACCAGAGTGATCCAGGGTCAGCGAGGTGATCCGACCACTGATGCCGAGTGACTTGAGGGTGGCGTGCCGGAGTACGGTCCCATCGGGGCCGAAGAGGACCACCCCTTCGCCGTAGTCACCACCATCCACCAGGGCCGCGATCTGACCGGCGCCATCCGAGGCGAGGGCGGTCACATAGCGGAAGGGGGCCGGCAGGTCCTTGCCGTAGGGCACGACGATGCGTGGTTGGCCATCCCCGTCCAGGAAGAGCAGCTTCCGGTCGGCATCCGCCGCGATGACCACGCCTCCGGTGGGAAGAGGGGCCAGGGCGTTGGCCGTCGGGGAGGCCATGGTTCGGGCTCCGCCATCGATCGCGAACACGGTGATGGCGGGAGTCTTGGCATCCGCGACCCAGAGATTGCCCCACCGGTCCAGGGCTGCCCCTGAGATGGCGCTGAGGGTGCCGAGGGGCTGGCTGGCTGCCGTGTCCTCACGCACCAGTCCGGCCTTGGATAGCATCCAGACGGAGCCTTGCGTGGGGACCAAGGCGCGGGTACCGGGGGCCAGGGGTCCCTGCTGCACCAGTTCGGCGCCATGCAGACGGAAGGTCCGGTCCAGATCGTTCTGGAAGATCAACAAGTCCCCATCCGCTGCGGTGTTCAGCAGCGTAGGGGTCTTCAGCCATTTGGTCCGGCCCACGGGCCATGGACCTTCGTTTCGGAAGGGAGGCTTCTGAAGGCGGTGCCTGACGCGAACCGCCATGCGCCAAGTGGCTTCCAGGGCTTCTGGAGACTGGGGGGCCTCGGTTCGAAGCCGCTGAAGCAAGAGGAGGCAACCGGGCAGATCCCCCAACAGGTCCATGGTTTCGGCGGCCTCGAGGAGGGCCTGAGGCACAACGGCGGAGCCCGCATGCAGACTAAAGGCATCAATAAACTGCTGGAGGGCGCGGCCCAACTGGCCCTGGTCCCGCCAGGCCCGGCCGAGCTGCAGGCGGGCCTCCCCGCAGGCCGCAGCGTCCGGAAAGAGGTCGAGGACCCGGTTGAATTCCGCCATGGCGTCCTTCAGCTCGGCGGGGCGGCGGGCCTGCCTGGTCAGCAGCAGACCCCTCAGAAGCAGGCCGTCGGCGGCCTCCGGGGATTTGATGTATTCGCTCCTCAGCCGGTCCAGGTACGGCATGGCGGCATCGGGCTTCTGCTCGATCTCCACCTGGTGGCGGGCCAGGCGGAGCAGGGCCATGGGGGCGAATTCGCTGCGGGGGGCGGTCTGCAGCAGCTGGCCCCAGGTATCCATGGCTTCCTTGTAGGCCTTGGCGGCATAGGCCCTATCGCCACTGCGGTAGAGCCGCTCGGCCAGCTCGCCGTCCTGGGCCTGCGCCATGACCGGCAGTGCGCAGATCAGCGCAGCCGCGGGTCGGAACCAGGGAGACAAGACAAGCATGGGAGCCTCGGATCCAAAAAAGCATATCCGCTTAAGGCTCCAGTGCCTTCAGAAGCGCCTCGGGAGCGTAGGGCTTGTAGAGCACGCCCATGAGCCAGGGCTCCCCGGGGCTGGTGTCGCGGGCCGCGGTGGAAAGGAGAATATGGCGGCACCGGTGGGTCTCCACCTGCATTTTCAGCCATGGGCGGAGATCCCCCAGGCCATCCATTTGCTCAGAAATGAGCAAGTCCACGGGCTGCTCGGATAGCAGCGGTGCCGCTTCGGTTCGACTACCCGCCTCCCTGACCTCCCATCCCTGGCCAAGGGATGCCAACAGGCGCTTGCGGAAGAAGGCGCTGGGTTCCAGCAACAGGATGGTGCGGATCGGCGCCCGGCGGGAGATGCCAGCCT
>Ga0302321_100002873_pt1 | contig 14796 bp, 11 predicted proteins | sample Fen_T0_1_FD_202505 | JGI IMG/M metagenome (GOLD analysis project Ga0302321, IMG submission 202505) | Peat permafrost microbial communities from Stordalen Mire near Abisko, Sweden - Fen_T0_1 | ecosystem: Environmental > Terrestrial > Soil > Wetlands > Permafrost | place: Sweden: Abisko...
GACCGCCTTGTCCAAGTACCGAGTCGGGTCGGTAACGTACAGATTGCTCAAGCGCTCGATGCGCTCGCGGTTGTCCGGGTCGAGCGTCTGTGCGGCTTCGAGCGCGTCGATCGCCTGATCGATGTGCCCCATGCCCTTTTCGTAGAGCTCGGCCAGGGCAGTGAAGGTCTGCAGCATGCCGGCCTGGTCATCGGCCGCGCTGGTGTACTCGAGCTTGTGCTTGAGCCAACGTTCCACGCCGGCGTGATTGCCGCGGGCCTGCTCGAGTTCGACCGCTTCGCTCAGCGCTTTGTCGAACCCGGGTTCGAGGGCCAGAACTTGCTCGTAGAATTCCAGCGCGCGCGCGGGTTCGCCGATCTGGCGAGCAGTGACGATCGCCGCGGTGTGCAGGTATTTGACCTTTTGCTTCGGGTCTTCGACGAACTCCGCCAGCCGAAGTACCACCTCGACCAGCTTGTTCCAGTCTTTTTCTTCGCTGTAGAGCTGCATCAGCTTGCTCAACAAGCGACGATCGTCGGGTTGTTCCTCCAGTGCCGCCACGAAGCTCTTGGCGGCTTGCGCGCGGTCGTTCAACTTGCCGGAAGCCAAGTCGCCGATGTCGATCAAGAGTTGGACTCGCTCGGCTCCCGTGGCGCTGTCCAGGTGGCGTGTCTTTACCTTGATCACATCGGCCCATTTTTCCTGCGCCTCGTAGACCTTGGCCAGGGCCACCAGAGGTTCGCTGGCGCTCGGGTCGAGGTCAGACGCTTCGTTCAAAGGCAGCAAGCTGCCTTCGATGTCCCCCGACAGACGCAGCGCCTCGCCATAGCGGAAGTGGGCCTTGACACGGGCGTCAGCCGGCAGGACGGCCGAAAAGCGCGCGAGCAAGTCCTGATACAGCTCGGCGGCACGCTTGGGCGAACCGTTCTCGAACGTCACTTGAGCCACGCGTGCGAGCGCATCCGAGTCGTCCGGCGCGATGCGCAGCAGGGTGTCCATCGGCGCGAGCGCTTTTTCCGTGGAGCCAGTTTGGCTCAGCGCATCGACGTAACGAACCAGCAAGCGCGCGGCCGCCTTCTTGTCGAGCGAGTCCGCGCGACCGGCGAGTTGATCGTAGTAGCTAGCAGCCTCCACGAAGCGTTTGGCGTCGAAGGCGATGTCGCCGAGCACGGTCAACGCTTCGAGGTTGGTCGGATCGAAGCCGACCGCACGTTTGGCGGCTTCTTCTGCGCGCTTTTCGTCCTTCAGGCGGTCCTTGGCCAAGATCGCCATTTGGCCGCACAACCGCGCCTTGCCGAGTTCACCCTCGGTGTGACCAATCTCGCGCTCGAGCAGCTGCATTGCGGCGTTCACGTCGCCGCGCGCCGTGTACGCTTCACGCAACGCTGCGGCGGACGTGGAGTCCTTCGGGTTGGCATCGAGGGCGCGCTTGTAACGCTCGATCGCGCCGTCACGATCGCCGCGACCCTCGAGCACTTTGGCGGCGCGGATGTATTGTTCGGCCTTCGCTTCGGGGCTGGTGGCGCGGCTGGCCAAGGCCTCGAGCGCTATGAGCGCCGCATCCGCGTCGCCGGTCGATTGACGCAAGTGAGCGAGAGCTTCGAGCGCGCCTGCGTGCTGTGGATCGAGCTCTAGCACCGAGTCGTAAGCTTGCATGGCCCGCTCCGGCGAGCCGATCTGTTCCGCCAGCACTTTCCCGCGTTGCAAGAGCAGCGCCAAACGTCGCGGACCCTCGGTCACGAGCTTCAGCTGGCGCTCGTAGAGCGTGGCTACTTTTTCCCACTGGTCGAGCGCGCGGTAGTGGCGAATCAGCGCGGTCAACGCATGCTCGTTGGCCGGGTCGATGGCCAGCAGTTGCTCCAGCGCCTCCGCGGCCTTTTCGTGGTTCAAGAACTCTTCGTCGTAGATCGCGGCAATGCGCTCCCAGAGCGCCACCTTTTGGCGCGGAGTGGCTGCCACCTCGACCTGTTGCCGGAGGTTCGCGAGCAAATCTTGGAAGCGACCGAGCTTGGAATACAGCCGATCGAGACCGCGCAGCGCCTCGACGCTGGTGGCGTCGAGTGCCAGCGCGGCCTGGAAGCGCTTCAACGCTTCGCTATCGTCGTGCAAATGTGTTTCGTACACCTCGGCGATGCGGCACAGCGCCTTCAGCTTCTCTTCGCCTCGCTGAGCGTCCGCGCGGCGCTCCAAGATCTTCAAGAAGCTCTGGAAGTCCGAGGTGCGCTCGTAGATCCGCGCGAGCGCATCACTGGCCTTGGTCTGTCCCGGGTCCTCGCTCAGCAGCTGCTCGTACATGGCACGGGCGCTGTCCGTGTCGTTCAAACGAAGTTCGAGGATTTCGGCGGCCTCGGCGCGTAATTCGCGCGCATGAGCGGGAATGGCTGCGGCTTCGGCCCGACGCGTCAACACCACCCCGAGCTCGGACCACTGCTGTGCCTTGCGGTAGATTTCGGTCATGCCTTCCAAGGCGACCTCGTCGGCGGGTTCTCGCGCGACCACCGACTGAAAGCAGGCCAGCGCCAGGTCCGGGCGCTTCAGCTTTTCTACGTACCAAAGCCCCATGCGGTTCCAGATCGCATTGCTGGTATCGACATCGAGCTCTTCGTCTTGCGCGCTGCTCGAGCAGTTCGAGAGCACTTCGGCCCAAGCTTCTTGATTGTTACCAGCGAGTCGCTCGATTTCGGCGACCGGCGCGGCTTGGGTCGGATCTTCACACAGTGCCTGCGTGAAGGCGACCAAGGCTTGCTCGGTGTCCTTCAGCTCATTGCCGTAGAGCTTGCCGATTTCGAACATCGCGCGGGCGCGTTCGCCGGCGCTATCGGCTCGCTCACTGTGAGCCAGCAGCATCTCCACGACCTCTTCGAACTTGCCCAGGCGGCGCCGCGTGTCCTCGAGCCCGCGCGAGGCGACGTTGTCGGTCGGGTCGAGCGTTGCAAGTTGCAGATAGACGGCTTCTGCTTTGTCCAGGTTGCGCCCGCCGTCCGCGTACAAGCGCGCAGCGCGGAACAGCAAGCCCTTCTTGGTCTCTTTCCCGGAATCGTCGGCTTCGATGGCGGCGGCCGCTTCGATCAAAGCTTCGGCGACCCGTGCCGTGTCAGCGCCAGCGTCGACGCTGGCTTCCAGATCCAGGGCAGCTTCCTCGTTGCTCGGATCCTTCAACAGCGCTTGGACCTTCAGGTCGAGTTCGGCGCCACTGATCGCGGCCGTACGCTCCTTGACCGTGACGGGACGAGCACCTTCGAAAGAAGCCAATGCCTCGCTCGCGCTCTTCGGGCGCCGCGCCGGGTCTTTCGCCAGCAAGCGCAGCACGAGGTCGTCCAACTCTTTCGAGACGAATCCGGGGGGCGCCACGCTGCTCGGCGGCGGTGGGTCGAGTGTGAGGTGCGCGAAGGCGGCCTCGAGGGCGGGTTTGTCGCCGAACAGCGGCTGGCCGCTCAAGATCTCGTACAGCATCGCTCCGAACGAATAGACGTCACTGGCGGAGTCCGTCGTGAGGCCGCGGATTTGCTCGGGGGCCACCGTGCGCGGCGATCCGACCGTCGAGAACAGCTCATTGCGTCCGTTCACGACACGCGCACGTGCGCGCAAGCGATCCGTACCCGCGTCGACCAAGAGCACCTGCGGGGTACCGTCCGCTTTGCGAGTCAAAAGTACGTTGTCGAGCCGCAGGTCGCCATGCGCGATGCGCCGCCCGTGCAGTGCCGCGAGCGGCTCCAAAATCCCGCGGATTACTGCCTTCGCCTCGTTCAGATGCATGGGACCGGTCCGCGCGAGCCGCCGAGACAGGGGCTCAGCCTCGCTGTGAGCGTGGGCAATCAGATAGCGGTCTCCGATCGTCTCGGCGCTCAGTTTTCGAGGCAAACCGTCGTGCTCGATCTGTGCGACCAGGCGAGTCACGGTCAGAAAGCGCTGCAGCCCACGTTGATCGCGCGTCGCCTCGCGTCGCAGCACCTTGAGCCGATACTCGGCGCCATCCTTGCGCCCGACATAGGAAATCGCGAGCCGCCCTTCACCGAGCTTGTGTAGGATCACGTACGGACCGAACTCCGAGCCGACTTTCAGCTCCTCGTCCAGAGCGACGCCCGTGACTCGCAGATCCCAGACCTTGGCGTTGACCTCGGCGCGTGTTGCCAAGAGCGCGTCGCACAGCGCCTCGATCGCATCGTGCTCGAGGCAATGCGCGGTCAACGCACCGGCGAAAGACGCCTTGGCGGCCATACCGCCGACGCTCTCCGGTTCGAACCCCAAAACGTCTCGGCTCAGCGCCAGCAGGTCGGGGAGCTCGAATAGGCGTTCGAGCTCCGCACGCAGGATTTCCGTCTCGGTCATGGTGTTGTGGTGTCTCGGAGCAGTCGGGCCGTGGCGACCAACCCGATGGGTCGGCCTGGCACGATGAATGGGCGCGACCATAGCCGATTTCTGGCCCTAATTCCCGGGTCGTGAGAGCGTCGAAAGGTGACCTCTGGCGCCCTCTTCGTGCAACGCCTCTTGCCTTTGGCCGTGTTGGCCATCGCGGCGATTTCGGTCCCCACGCTGATGTTGTCAGCAACCGGGCTGCCCAGGTTGCAGGGCCTGCGCGAAGAGAAGGTCCGAGCTGACGACGAGGTGTCCCGCCTCTCTCAGCAGATCTGGGAGCTCCGCGCCGAAGTTGCCAGAATCAAGGACGATCCCGCTGCGGTGGAGCGGGCCGCCCGCGACGAACTAGGCCTGATCCGGCGTACCGAAGTGGTCTTTCAGTTCCACGACTGACGAGCCCAATCGATGCGCCATTGTAGCCAGGCCCCTGCGCCCGCTACCATTACCTCGTGTCTGCAGAGTTAGCTCGCCGCCTGATCCACAGTGGAGCCTCGCCCTCGCAAGTGGAAGCCGCGCTTTTCGCTGCCGCGCAGCGGGGTGTGTCTTTGACGCAAGCCGTCAACGAACTTTATCCCGAGCTGGTCGAGCTGCTGGAACGCGCGCTGGATCGCAGCGATTTCCCTGCTATTCACACGGTTCGTCCGCTGGCCGATCTCGTGCGCGCGCTGCCTCCCGGGATGTGTGAACGGCTGCTCTCCTTGCCCGTCCGTCGGGACGCTCGGGGCGACCGGGTTGACGTCGCCTCGGTGGAAGTGCTGGATGGCCACGTGGCCAGCGAGTTTGCGTTCCACCTGGGGGTTCCGGTTCGGGTGCTGCGCGCGCCGTTTGCCGAAGTCGTCGTGGCGCTAGAAGGATTGCATGCCGCCGGTATTTTTATGCCGGGGCTGTCCAATATTCTTTCTGCCAGCCGCGCGGCCAGGGCAGCCGTCGAGGCCCTGGAACCAACTACGCCTCGGCTCGAACGTCACAGCGAGCCGTCCGCGGGGATGGGCACGTTCGGAAAGAAATCGCTCGCGCCAAACCCACCGTGGATCGCCGACGTTCCACGGTTTTCGATCATCGAGCCACCCCCCTACGACGGCGACGATGCTCCCGAGCCGGTTCTGAGTTTGGGGCGCCCCAAGCCTTTCGCGCCAACCGAAGTGGAGTTGGGGGGGCCGCCCTGGGCACTCGAATTCGAAGCGGCGGTGCAAACGCTCGACCGCGCCGAAACCCCCGAACAGGTGGTGACCGGACTGTGCGAAGGGCTGCAACCCGTGCGCACGCTCGTGTTCGCAGTCCGCAGTACTAGTTTCGACGTACGCGGCGGAAGTCAGGCGTTGGGCGCGTCGGCGGACCTCAGGACGATCAGCGTACCCTTGGGCAACGGTAGTTTGCTCGATGCGGCCGCGCGCGTTGGCTTCTACCTCGGTCCGTTCTCGCAACTGTCGGCGCTCACCTCGCTCGAAGGGAAGTGGGGCGCAGAACCCGGCAGTGATTGTTACGCGCGGGCAGTCAACGTGTCCGAGCGGCCGAGCTTGATCGTGCTCATGGCGGGATTTAGTGAATCGACGGAAGCGACGCGCCGCGCGGACGTGTTGTCACGCGCAGCAGGCAATGCGCTGGAACGCATCGTGCGTTTGCGCAAGCGGAGCTGAGCCATGACCGAGCCGACGAACCCGAGCGCGCGCGAATCGTTCCGCGAGTTGGCGCGGGCCGAGCTCGATGGGCGCGACCCAGACTCGTTGAGCAGCCCAACCCCTGAGGGTATTCTGCTCCGGACGTTCTACACCGCCGAAGATTTGGCCGGCATCCAGCACCTCGACCGCAGCTCCGGCGAGTATCCATTTCGACGCGGCCCGCGCGCGACCATGTATGCCTCGAGGCCCTGGACAATCCGGCAATATGCTGGCTTTTCCACCGCCGAAGAGAGCAATGCCTTCTACAAGCGGAGCCTCGCCGCGGGCCAACGTGGCCTGAGCGTGGCATTCGATCTCGCGACCCATCGCGGTTACGACAGTGATCATCCGCGGGTAGAGGGCGACGTGGGCAAGGCGGGCGTCGCGATCGACTCGGTCGAAGACATGAAGCGCTTGTTCGACGGTATCCCGCTCGGCTCGACCAGCGTTTCGATGACCATGAATGGCGCGGTGCTGCCGATCCTCGCCAGCTACATCGTGGCGGCGGAGGAGCAAGGCTTCGGGCCCGCGACCCTCAGCGGCACGATCCAAAATGATATCCTCAAAGAGTTCATGGTGCGGAACACCTTCATCTATCCGCCCGCCCCATCGATGCGCATCGTTGCGGATATCATCGAATACACCAGCCGGCACATGCCACGCTACAACTCGATATCGATCTCCGGCTATCACATGCAGGAGGCAGGAGCGACGCTGGACCTCGAGCTCGGCTTTACTCTCGCCGACGGGCTCGAGTACATCCGGGCCGCGTTGGCGCGTGGTTTGGCCATCGATCAGTTCGCGCCGCGGCTCTCCTTCTTTTTCGCGACCGGCATGAATTTCTTCATGGAAATCGCGAAATTACGCGCTGCTCGCGGGTTGTGGGCGGAGCTCGTTCGGGAGCGTTTTGCACCCAGCGACCCGCGTTCTCTCGAACTGCGCACGCACTGCCAAACTTCCGGCGTCAGTTTGACGGCGCAAGATCCATTGAACAACGTGGTGCGCACGACGGTCGAGGCGTTGGCATCGGTTTTGGGCGGAACGCAAAGCCTGCACACCAATGCCTACGACGAAGCATTGGCCCTTCCCAGCGAGTCGTCGGCCCGCGTGGCGCGCAACACGCAGCTGATCTTGCAGCACGAGGCCGGTCTGACCAAAGTCGTCGACCCATGGGGTGGCTCGTACTTCATGGAAGCGCTGACTCAAGAGCTGACTGACCGAGCGCGTGCACTGATCGACGAAGTCGAGGGCCTCGGCGGCATGGCGCGCGCCATCGAGCAGGGGTTACCCAAGCGACGAATAGAAGAAGCGGCTACCCGTCGCCAAGCGCGAGTCGATCGCGGTTTGGACGTGATCGTGGGTGTGAATCGCTTCGTCGCGCCAGACCAGGCACCGCTCGACGTGCGTGTCGTCGATGGCCAAGCGGTGCTAGCGGCGCAGCGGGAGCGCCTCGAGGCACTGAAGAGCACACGCGTCTCGCGAGACGTGGCCGCGGCGCTTGCTGCCCTGCGAGCGCAAGCGGAATCAGGTGCGGGCAACTTGCTCGAAGCCAGCTTGGTTGCGGTGCGGGCCCGCGCCACGGTTGGCGAAATCAGCGCCACTTTGGCGGACGTTTTTGGCCGACATGAGGGCCGAAGTCATACTGTGACGGGCGTGTACGGTAGCTATTACGAAGCGGACACGGAATGGGCTGCGCTGCGCGCGCGTGTGGCCGCCTTCCGCGCTGGTCACGGGAGAAATCCGCGAATTCTGATCGCCAAGCTCGGCCAAGACGGCCACGACCGCGGCGCCAAAGTCGTGGCCAGCGCCCTGGCGGATTTGGGCTTCGACGTCGACCTGGGTCCGATGTTTCAGACGCCGACGGAGGTGGCGCGTCAGGCGGTGGACAACGACGTCCATTTGGTGGGCATTTCCACCCAAGCCGGGGCCCACACGACCCTCGTGCCCGAGCTCGTGCGCGAGCTGGCTCGGCTCGACGCTACCGACGTGCGCGTGATCTGCGGCGGCATCATCCCCAGTGCGGATGAACCCGCGCTATTTGCCGCGGGCGTATCCTTGATCTTTGGACCAGCCAGCAAGCTGCCGGAGATGGCGGGCCAGGTGCTGGATTTGCTGGAGCGGCAGTGACTTCTGCGGTCGCGGAGTTGGCCGAAGCGCTGGAGGCGGGTGACCGGCGGGCGCTGGCCAAGGCGATCACGCTGGTCGAAAGCACTCGCGCAACCGATCGTGCTCGGGCACGCGAGCTTCTCGGACTGCTCGCGAGTCCGGAGGCGCCAACGCTCAGGATCGGGATAACGGGGGTTCCTGGCGCTGGCAAGAGCACGCTCATCGACGTTCTCGGTCGCGAAGCAATCCGCGCGGGGCGTCGGGTTGCCGTTGTGGCGGTCGACCCCTCTAGTCGCCAGAGCGGGGGTAGCGTTCTCGGCGACAAGACACGCATGTCCGGTTTGGCCGCGGAGCAAACGGCATTCGTACGCCCGAGCCCGACGCTGGGAGTACTGGGCGGGACTGCGGCCCGGACCCGCGAAGTGATCCTGCTCTGCGAAGCCGCGGGCTACGATCTAATCTTCGTCGAAACAGTTGGTGTCGGTCAATCCGAAGAGCAGGTCGCGAGTATGGTCGATTGCGTCCTCTTGGTACTCCTCGCGGGCGCGGGCGACGATATTTCCGGTATGAAGCGGGGCGTCTTGGAGGCAGCCGACGTCATCGTATTCAACAAGGCGGACGGCGAGCGGCGAACCAGCACGGAAGCCGACGCGGCTTCCCTTCGAGCCAGCCTGAGTCTGCGCCAGAATGCCGCGATACCGCCCGTGCTCGTGGTCAGCGCGCTGGATCGGTCCGGTGTCCGCGAGCTCTGGGCCGCGCTTTCCGCGCACCACGCGGAGGCTGAGGCAGCCGGCTCCTTTGAGCAGCGACGCGCACGACAGCTCGGGGCGTGGTTCGACGCGGCCGTCGATGAAACTCTGCGGGAGGCCCTGGAGAAGAGGCCCGGCGCGTCGGTGGCGTGGGGCGCCGCACGCGCGAGTGTGGCAAACGGCAGCGCTTCGCCGCTCGAGGCTGCGCAGCGACTCGTCGAAGAGTTGTTACCGTAAGCGAACGCTAAAAGCTGAGGGAAGCGTTGTGCGAAAGGTCCGACCCAGAACGTCGTCGGTTCGACGCACAATACTCGTCCAGCCAGTCTTCCAAGCGGTGCTCGGCCGCTTCTTCGGTTAGACCAATCTGCTGCGCCAAAAACGCCACGAAGTTGGGCGGCGGGAAATCAGGGGTTGGGGAAAGGTTCATGGCGATCGCCGGGGGGTTAGGGGGACGCTGTACTAACGAGCCTGCGCGACTTTTCTTAAGCAGCCATCGTGCCAAGTCGGTGGCGTCGGCGCGCTTATCCCGCGGCCCCTTTTTTATGCTTCTAACGCAGGACTGCGGCAGCGGACCCATGGCAAAAGTGGACACCACGTCCCGCCGCCGCGCCACAACGGCTAACGTTTTGTCATGCGCTGGGTGGCGAAGTCGACCATTCGCGCATTGCCTGTTCGCCGGGCCGATCGACGTGCACCTTGTCATCAACCGAGGTCACCCAGCTCATGGGGATGAAATGGTGCTCTCCGCTCGCGTCCTTGCTCAGCTTGATCGCATTTTGGCCCTCGATGTGATCGACAGTTGCAAACTGCTTGTCCTTCGAACAGACGACCGCCATGTGTGGCTTGATTGCATTCGTATTCAGCATTGGGTTCATCTCCTGACCCATCGCTAAGCACTGCTCGTGCCATGTCGCTGAAACGTGCCGGCCATCTTTCGGACTCGAGCGCCGCACGACGTTTGCAAATGGCGACATCATCAAAGACCTGACCGTTCCCCGACGCCCTTTGCCTCTGCTCGGCTTCGCGGGCCTGACGCTCCTCACCGCCGTGATGGGCACCGCCGTGATGGGCGCCCGAGTCACCCAACGTGGCAAACTGCCCTGGTAACGAAGCCGTCATCCGCAAGAACCCGAAGGTTCTCACCGGCTGACGGCGTCGAACGCGGCAATCACCCCTGGCGGCGCTTGCACGAGTTCGATTAATACGCCCTCGCCCGAGCGTGGCGCGTCGGCGCTTGCCCTAGGGTGCACGAAGCACACGTCGTGGCCCGCGGCGCCTTTGCGGATGCCTCCCGGAGTGAAGCGCACGCCCTGAGTGCTCAGCCATTGATGCGCCGCTGCGAGGTCGTCCACCCACAGCCCAATGTGGTTCAAAGCGGGCTCGTGCACCTTCGGCCGGGCGTCCGCGTCGAGCGGCTGCATTAAGTCGAGTTCGACGCGACCTGGCCCGACGCCGAGCTCCAAGATCGCCTCGCTGACGTTCTCGCTCGCACTTTCGAAGTGCCCACGGATCTCGAGCCCGAGCAGACCCGACCACAGCTCGACCAGCGGTTGCTTGTCGCGCGCGCCAATCGCGATTTGTTGCACACCGAGGACACGAAACGGACGCGGGCTCATCGCAGTTCAGGGGAAGCGCGCCTGAACGCCCCCTTGCAGCTCCAGTTCGGTATGGATCGCCCGCAAGATCCCGGTCGTCAGCCCGGCGTCGAGAAAGAAGCCGACGTAACGAGCAATGTCGATTTGCGGCCCGGCCGCGAGGTGGATCAACATGTCCCCTTTGTACTGCGGGTCGTAGCCAGCACGGCTCAGCTGGCCAGCTCCGCCCTCGAATTCGTAAGCCAGCGCTGGCTCGATGAAGATCTTCAGCGCTGAGTCACTCATCGTGTAGAGGCGCGCACCAGCGCCGATGATCTTGACCGGCGAAGTATCCGTTTGGGTCTCTCGCGCAAGGCCAAGCCGCATGAACACGTAGGGCTCGAGGAAATCGAGCGGCGCGAAGCTTGCCGCGACGTCTAGCGCGAGTGGCGCGCCGTGCCCACAAAACTTCTGCTGATCCTTGGGCGATTTGCTCGTGTCGTATGCGCGGCAGAGCGGCGACTGGTCGTAGCGGAATATCATGTTGTATCCGCCGACCAGGCCGGCGCGCAGACCGAACTGCATGCCGTGCCCGAAGCTGTCTTTGTCCGCTGCTTGGGCGGGCAGAGAAAGCAAACTCAGTAACGTCAAGAACAGCCAGAAAATTCGCGCTTTCAAGGCGTCCACGATAGACGATCTGCGGCGCCCTCGCTATCCCAAGGCTCGCGGGGATCCGACGCCGCGTCTTGAAGTCCTCGGACCGGCTCAGCGCTTGGGGCTTCGAGCCGTGCCGGCGACGGTCCATTCGCGCTCGCTCCCGAGCGCCACCCACTTCAGGACGACGGCGCCTCCCGCGGTGTTCAGCGTGACTTGGCTCTGGGCGCCGAAGCCACCCGGGGCGGGCAGGGAGAGCGTGGCTTCAGCGCGTAACTTCGCGAGTTCGCTAGCCTCGCAAACCAACGCCAAGATGCCGACGCCGGCCAGCATGGGTACGGTGCCACTCGGAATGTAGGGGGCGATGATGGCACGTACGGTGTCGTTCAACTCTGGGGCGCGGCGCGCGAACCAGCGCACGTCGTCCAGCGAATCGAGCACGAGCACGCTAGGCGCCGTGGGCTTCCCGCGCTTGGTGACCACCGGCAGCGTTAGCGCATCGGCGAACGGATGCGCCTTGGGCGGCTCGACCGCGACCTGCTTCTGCCCGTCGGCCTCTTTCGATTTGCTCTTGGCTTTGCGTACGATGAGCACGTCGTCCGTGGGCAGCGTGCGCGGCACGGTCACTCGGACCGGACGCTTGAACGAACGCGGGTCGCCGACCGTCCCGGTTGCCACCGAGAACGCCAACGTCTCTGCGGAAGCGACCACGAAGCGCTGAGCGCTGGCGGGAAAGCTCGGTTCGGGATCGAACGTGCGCAGCGATACGCCGCCATCGTTCGGCGGGGGGTACAGCTCCCCGGTGACCAACCGCGGATCCGGCTCGAGCAAACGCGCTCCAGTGGCCACGAGATCGACCAACGCACCGGACTGCGCCAGCACCTCGAGCGCTTGGCGTGACGGGGGCGCAACCAGTAGATCGAGCTTGGGCGGTACCCGCTTGCTCTTGAGCAGGGCCGCGGCTGCCAGCAGATCGCGCAAGGAGGCGCCGGAGTCTCCGCCCAGGATGACCTGGCTCACGGGTTTGCCCGCGATCTCACGCACGGGCTTGACCACGCCGTCTTCATCGAGAACCAACGGATCGACCGCAGATAGGTCCACGCTGATCACGTCGTCGCAGGGCGCGCCCGGGTCGGGTAGGAGCCCACGATGAGCCTTGGAGCGCCGCTGGTCGCGCAGGTACACCTCGGTCTTCTCGTCGCTCACGAACACGGCTGCCGATGCGCCGAGCTGCGGTGCCAAAGCCGCCAATACTGCTCGATCGGACACCGAGAGCAGGCGTGCGCTCGGCCCGGCGAATTCGATCACGACCGGCGCTCGGTATTCGTCGTCGACTCGGCGAATCGCATCGCCCAGGCCGCGTCGCATCAACTCCAAGCCGACGTCGCGCACGCACACGAAAGGCCGCACACGACCCGAGAGCAACACTTGCACGCTGCGCGGCGGGCGCACCAGCACGCTGCCCGTGACGAGCGCCTCGGCCAGCTGCGAAGGCGGCACAACCAAGGTGAGCATGCCGGCGCCGCCGACCGAGGCCAACCGCGGCTCGTCCGTCAGCGCGAGGCGCGCTGGGCTGCCAAAGCGTTCCAAGTGTACCGCCGCCGGGAAGCCGATGCCCGGGCGCGCGATCAGCATGCCCAAGTTGAGGGCGTCCTTGAGCCCACGCAGGCTCAAGCCTGGCGCCGTGTCGGACAGTGCGGTGACGCAGCGCGTGTCGTACGCGATCGCCACTTCGACCGCGCACTTCTTCGCGCCCACGAGCACCGGTTCGGCGAGTGTACGATCGGGTTCTCTCGCTAGGACGACTTGGTCGACCTTCACCCGAACGAGATCGCCGTTCAGGTTCTGATCATCCGCGCGCCCGGCGAGGATTTTCTGGGTCATGGTGCGGGGCGGATCCCCCGCTCGCGCACGCATCGGAGTGGCGTGGAAAGTAGCCGCTGCCCCTAAGCAGGGTCAAGGACGGCGACACGGCGCCCCGCCTAGACGGCGATCGCCCGGCTTTCTCGCGGCCGCAAGTCACACCGGGCCCCGAGCCTGAGACCGGAGCCGAGCGTTCGCGGGGCCGGCCGATGGGCCAATATGAATTGCTTCGACTTTTTTCTGGCCTGCGGCGACGCCGGTGTTTCGAAAATTCACCTACGGCGGGGATTCGAGCTAACCTGCAGCCATGTTCAAAGAGGCGTTGCAGAGCGTCGTCGACGGCACGGACGGCGGCATCGCGGGTCTGCTGATGGATTTCGAGGGCATTCCCTTGGAGAGCTACACCAAGGCCGATGCCGTGATCGACATCGAGACCGTGGGCGCCGAAGTCAGCGTGGTCGTGAAGGGGATCCAGCGGGCGACGGAAATGCTCGACGCGGGCGCGACGCGCGAGGTGTCGTTCAAGAGCGACAAAATGATCACTCTGATTCGCGTCATCAACGAGGGTTACTTCGTCGCGTTGACGCTGACGCCGGACGCGAACCTCGGCAAAGGCCGCTACCTACTGCGCTTGCTCGCGCCCAAGCTCGCTGAAGAGCTCGCGGCCTGAGGTGGCTGAAGCCAAACGAAAGTCCCGTGGGGGCACACTTTCGGTCGTCCCCGACGGCGCGCCCAAACCGCGCTTGCGCGGGGCCGTGCGCGTGTTGGTGTTGAGCGGTCCGAATCTCGACCGTTTGGGCAAACGCGAGCCGGAGATCTACGGCAAGGCGACCCTGGCCGAAATCCACGAGCAGATTGCCGCGGCCGCCGCGCAGCGCAAGGCGCTCGTTGATTGTCGCCAAAGCAATCACGAGGGCGCCCTGCTCGATTGGATCGGCACCGCTGCCGACGACGGCTTCTCGGGGATCTTGCTCAATCCCGGGGCGCTGACTCATTCCTCGTACGCATTGTACGATGCGCTCAAGGGTTCGAGCCTGCCCGCGGTGGAGGTGCACCTGTCGAACCCCGATGCGCGGGAGGCGTTCCGCAAGAATTCGCTGGTCGCTCCCGCGTGCGTCGGGCGCGTCGCTGGTTTCGGCGGCGCGTCCTACACGTTGGCGCTGACTGGCCTCTTGGATCGGCTGCAAGGGTCTTAGTCATCAGCGCCAAACGGCGATGTCGCAACGCGTCGAACCGCGCACAATATTTCGCGGTGCGGGCAAAGCTGCTCCTCCGCAACGAGCGAGTTGTCAGGCGCGATTCGTGTGAGTAACTTCCCGCTCCCCTCGAGCGCCCAGGACGGTCTGGCGCGCCACCGCCCGCCCCGGCGCGGCCATTCGGCACAGGAAATTCACACCATGCAGCTTCCGCTTGATCAACTCCAGAGCCTGCTCAAAACGCTCGAAGAGGGCGGCGCGTCCGAGTTCGAATACGAAGACGACCAGGTCCGCCTGAAGGTCGCCATGCTGCGTGGCCAAGCGCCGATCGTCACCAGTGTGGCTGCCGCACCGACGCTCGCCGCCGCACCTGCTGCGCCGCGCGTCGATGTCGCGGATCCGAGCGTGGTCTTCGTGACCTCGCCGTTCGTTGGCACATTCTACAAGTCGCCGTCCCCCGAAGCCGAACCGTTCGTTGCCGTCAACGGTTCGATCAAAAAGGGTCAGACGCTGTGCATCATCGAAGCCATGAAGCTGATGAACGAGATCGAAGCGGAGTTCTCCGGCACGGTGCTCGAAGTGCTCGTCGACAGCGGCAAGAGCGTCGAGTTCGGCCAGAAACTCTTCAAGATCAAGAAGAGCTGAGCCCAGTCATCATCCA
>Ga0302321_100002875_pt1 | contig 14794 bp, 9 predicted proteins | sample Fen_T0_1_FD_202505 | JGI IMG/M metagenome (GOLD analysis project Ga0302321, IMG submission 202505) | Peat permafrost microbial communities from Stordalen Mire near Abisko, Sweden - Fen_T0_1 | ecosystem: Environmental > Terrestrial > Soil > Wetlands > Permafrost | place: Sweden: Abisko...
GCGCGAGGCCGTGCTTGCCGCCTCGATCTCCGACGCGCGCTGCGTCTTCGTCTACGGCGCGCACCAGTTCGAAGGCTCGCCCGCGATCGCGATGGAGCTCGTGCGCGGCCAGACGCTCGAGCAGGTCATCAAGAAGGGCGAGCCGGTGCCGGTGCGCCAGGCGGTGCAGTGGGCGATCGAGCTGCTCGAGGGCCTCGACGCCGCGCACCACGCCGGCGTGCTGCACCGCGACGTCAAGCCCTCGAACTGCTTCGTGGCCGAGGACGGCCACGTCAAGATCGGCGACTTCGGCCTCTCGCGCTCGCTCGACAGCGACGTGCAGCTGACGCAGTCGGGCGCCTTCCTCGGCTCGCCGCTCTACGCCGCACCCGAGCAGATCAAGGGCCGCAAGGTCGACGAGCGCAGCGACATGTACTCGGCGGCGGCGACGCTCTACGCGCTCCTGACCGGCAAGGTGCCCTATAGCGGCACGAACCTCGGCGAAGTGCTGGCACGCATCCTCTCGGAGCCGCCGCCGCGCCCGCGCACCCTGCGCGCGGAGATCCCGCGCGGGCTCGAGAAGGTGCTGCTGCGCGCGATGAATCGCGAGCCGGACGACCGCTACGAGGACCTCGCGGAGTTTCGCGAGGCGCTGCATCCCTACGCCGTGGAGGCGGAGGCGGGCACGCTCTGGCGCCGTCTGGCCGCCTACGTCGTCGACATCGTGGTCCTCCTGCTCTCGAACCCGCTGCTGATTTCGCTGATCGGCATGTTCGGGACGATCAGCCTCAAGCTGGATGCGAAGACCGACCAGCTCCAAGTCGGGCCCTTCGCGCTCCTGAGCGCCCTCGAGAGCCTGCTCTACTTCGCGCTGCTCGAGGGATTGTGCGGCCTCACGCCTGGCAAGTGGCTGCTCGGTCTGCGCACGCTGGATGCGAAGCGTCTCGAACGCTCGCTGCCGCGCGCAGCGCTGCGCGCGCTGATCTTCACGCTGCCGTTGCTCGCGGTAGGCAGCAATTTCGCGATCGGCCAGGGCAGCCCCGACTCGGGTGTCACCTTCCGGATGGCATCGCTGGCGGGCTTCATCCCCTGGATCGTGCGCCTCTCCTACTTCCTCGCCACGGCGCGGCGCTCGAACGGCATGCGCGCGCTGCACGAGATCCTGAGCGGCACGCGTGTCGTGCAGCGCGCCTTGCCCTTCCCGCTGCCGCGGCGCGCCAAGGTGCGCGTCGAGCACGCGCTGCAGGTCGCGGAAGGCCTGCCCGCTTCGATCGCGAGCTATCGCGTGCTGGGCCTCGTGGCGCAGACCGCGCACGGCCGCATGCTCGAGGCCGAAGACTCGGCCCTCTCGCGCCGCGTGTGGATGTGCGCGGGCGAGACGGCGCCGCTCGCTCTCGATCCCGCGCGGCGCCAGAGTGCGCGCCGCGGCCGCCTGCACTGGCTCGGTTCGGCCGAGCAGGACGGCCTGCGCTACGAGGTCTTCGAGGCCCCTGGCGGCGCCTCGCTCGCCGCCTGGGTGCGCGAGCACAAGCAGCTCGACTGGCCGACGACGCTGCAGATCCTGCGCGGCCTCGCCGACGAACTCGAGAGCAGCGAGCGCGACGCACCGTCACAGCTCTTCGCGCTCGAGCAGGTCTGGATCGACCGCTGGGGCAACGTGCGCCTGCTCGACACGCCGCTCGACCCGCGTGCGGCCCCCGCGAGCTCCGCCGCGGAACTGCTCGGCGCGGCCGCGCGCTGCTTCGTGCCCGCCGGCGGCTCGCTGCCGCGCTCGCTCCCGGGCGATGCCGAGCCCGCCTTCCAGCGCCTGCTCGGGATCGGCGAGCCCTTCGCGAACGCCGCGGAGGCGCGCGCGGCCCTCGACGCGGTCGCCTCGAGCAGCGCCGAGATCTCGCGCAAGCAGCGCGGCGTGCAGCTCTCGATCGCGGGCGGCGTGCTCGTGCTCTTCTCGCTGATCCTGGTCGGGATGCTGATGGTGTTCGGCGTGCTCGACGACGAGATCCAGCGCGGCCGCGTCTACCTGAAGGATCTCGCCGCGGGCCGCAGCACCATCACGCAGGAGCTGCTCGACGCCGAGGACGTGCACGCACGCCAGGTAGCGTTGATGCAGATCATGGTGCTGCCGGGCGGGCGCGAGTTCCAGGCCGCGCTCGGCGAGTCCGAACGCGCCTTGATGGACGAGGCGCACAAGGCCGTGCCCGGGATGGACACGGCCGAGATGAAGGTGGCGCAGAAGCGCCTCGAGGAGAAGCACGCGCGGCCGCCGGGCAACCTCGACGCGGCGCTGCGCGACGCGCATTCGCGCGAGGTGCGCATGCTGAGCAAGTTCCTCGGAGGCTGGCTGGTGGTCGCGCTCATCGGCGGCTTCCTGCTGCGCGGCGGACTGACGCTGCGCGTCTTCGGGATGCTGCTGCGCGACGGGCGCGGAAGGCGCGCGGGCGTGCTGAGGTGCGGCCTGCGCTCGCTGTGCGCCTGGAGTCCGCTGCTGCTCGCGAGCGTGCCGAGGTTCTTCCCCGAGCTCTCGTTCACGCTGGCCTGGTCGGCCTTGATCGGCGCGTTCGTGCTGCTCGGACTCGGTGCCGCCTACGCGATCTGGCGCCCGACCCGCGGGCTGCCGGACCTCGCCGCGGGGACGTGGATCGCGCCGCGCTGAACGCGCATCAGACCGGCGTCAGCCAGCGGTGCTTGTCTTCGAACTCGCCGCGCACCGTGGCGAAGAAGCGCTTCTGGATCTTCTCCGTCACTGGCCCGCGCGTGCCCGAGCCGACCTTGCGCTTGTCGACACTGCGCACCGGCATGACCTCGGCCGCAGTGCCGCACAGGAAGACCTCGTCCGCCGTGTAGAGCTGCTCGCGCGCAATCAGCTGCTCCGCGACCGGAATGCCGAGATCGCCGGCGAGCTGGATCACGCAGCGCCGCGTGTAGCCTCCGAGGATCGAACCGCCGAGCGGCGGCGTCAGCAGCCGGCCGTCGTGGTGGAGGAAGATGTTCTGGCCGCTGCCCTCGCAAACGTAGCCGTTGGTGTCGAGCGCGATGCCGTCCTGGTAGCCGTGCTCCTTCGCTTCCGCGACGATCAGCAGGCTGTTGGCGTAGTTGCCCGCGCACTTCGCCATCGCCGCGTGCGTGTCGGGCGCCATGCGACGCCAGCTCGAAACTCCCGCGTCGATGCCCTTGGTCAATCCATCCGCCGCGAAATGTCCGTCCCAAGGGAAGACGGCGATCGCCATCTCGACCGGGTTGTCGCCCGGGTGCACGCCCAGTGCGCCGTAGCCGCGGTAGACCAGCGGGCGGATGTAGCAGGCCTCGAGCTTGTTCTCGCGCACGGTCGTGCGGATCGCCTCGGAGATCTGCGCTTCGGTCCAGCGCAGCGGCAGGTGCATGATCGCGCAGCTCTGGAACAGGCGCGCCGTGTGCTCCTTCAGGCCCATGACCGCCGTGCCCTGCACGGTCTTGTAGGCGCGGATGCCCTCGAAGACCGACGAGCCGTAGTGCAGCGAGTGCGTCAGCACGTGCACCGTCGCCTTCTCCCAGGGAACGAGCTCGCCGTTGAACCAGATGTACTTGGAGGGCTCGAGCTTCATCCCCACATGGTAGGGTCCGGCGCGCTCCGCGAGCTCAGCCCTGGTGCGGATTTTTCGCCGCACGGCAGCGCAGACTAGATTCGGACCCCATGGACGGCAGCCTGCCTCATGTCGTGATCGTCGGCGGCGGCTTCGGCGGCCTGGGTGCGGCCGCTGCGCTTGCGCGCGCGCCCGTGCGCGTGACGCTCGTGGACCAGCGCAACCACCACCTCTTCCAGCCGCTGCTCTACCAGGTCGCGACGGCGGGATTGGCGACGACCGACATCGCCGTGCCGCTGCGCGGCGTGCTGCGCGACCAGCAGAACGCCACCGTGCTGCTCGCGCGCGCGCAGCGCGTCGATGTCGCGCAGAGGAAGCTCGTGCTCGAGGACGGCGAGCTCGCCTACGACCACCTGATCCTCGCCGTGGGCGTGCAGAACCACTGGTACGGCAAGCAGGGCTGGGCGGAGTTCGCGCTGGGCCTGAAGGATTGCAAGGACGCGCTCGCGGTGCGCGCGCGCATCCTGCTCGCCTTCGAGGCCGCCGAGCGCGAGGAGAGCGACGCGGCGCGCGCGCGGCACCTGACCTTCGTCGTGATCGGCGGCGGCCCGACTGGTGTCGAGCTCGCCGGCGCGCTAGCCGAGATCGCGCGCGTGACGCTGGCGCGCGACTTCAGGCGCTTCAAGCCCGAGAGCGCGCGCATCCTCCTGCTCGAGGGCGGGCCGCGCCTGCTGGGTGCCTTCCCCGAGAAGCTCGCGCGCGCGGCGTTGCGCACGCTCGAACGCATGGGCGTCGAGGTGCGCTTGTCCGCGAGCGTCGAGGAGATCGACGCGCAGGGCGTGCGGGTCGCAGGAGCGCGCATCGAAGCCGCGACCGTACTCTGGGCCGCGGGGGTCGCCGGCACGCCGCTCGTGCGCACCCTCGGCTGCGAACTCGACCGCAGCGGACGCGTGAACGTCGGGCTCGATCTCGCCCTGCCGGGCCATCCCGAGATCCAGGTCATCGGCGACGCGGCTGCGGTGCATTGGAAGGAGGGCTTCGTGCCCGGCATGGCGCCGGGCGCGATGCAGATGGGCCGCCACGCCGCGCGCAACGTGCTGCGCGCGCTGCGTGGCGAGCCGGCCCTGCCCTTCGAGTACCGGGACAAGGGCCTGCTCGCCACGATCGGTCGCTCGGCCGCGGTCGCGAGGCTCGGGCGCTTCGAGTTCTCCGGCCTGCTCGCCTGGCTCTTGTGGGCCTTCGTGCACGTCTTCTACCTGATCTCGTACAGGAACCGCGCGCTGGTGATGTTCGAGTGGATCTGGCTCTACTTCACGCGCCAGCGCGGTGCGCGCGTCATCCTCGAGCGTTCGCGCCCGAGCTGAGCTTGCGGTCGGCCGAGAAGGCTCCGCCGCCGCTGACGAGCAGTGCCAGCGCCATCGCGATCACGAGCAGGTGGTACTCGAAGCCCTCGCCCGCCTGCGCGCCGGTCCAGTTCATGAAGAAGCCGTTGGGCGCGTGCACGGTGGCGATCGCACCGAGCATGACCGCGATCACGCCCAGCGCGGCCGGACGCGTCAGCAGGCCGAGCAGCAGGAACAACGGCCCGACCGACTCGATCAGGATCACGAGCGCCGCGATCGGCGTGGGCACGCCGATCTTGCCGGTCAGGAAACCCATCGTGCCCGACCAGCCGTAGCCGCCGAACCAGCCGAAGAGCTTCTGCGCCCCGTGCGGGAAGAGCACCAGCGCGAGGCCCAGGCGCAGGATCGGACCGGAGAGCGCGGGCGACGTGGCGAGCACGCGCGCGAACGGATTTACTTGACGAGTCAATGAAATGGCGGAAGACGTGGAGTTCATGGCGAAAGACCTTTCAGGGTTGGTGGTTGCGAAGCTTGTTCGCGAGTTGGATGAACGTGCGCAGCTCCTCGGGTCGCAGGCAGCCGAAAGCCTGTTCCTCGAGCCCATCGACCTCATCGTCGTAGCGCGCAAGGAGCTGTTTGCCGCGCGCCGTGATGCTGCACCAGACCTGGCGGCGGTCCTCGGCCGAGCGCTCGCGGGCGACGAGCTTCTTCTCGATCAGGCGATCGACCAGGCGCGTGACGCCCGGGGTGCGTTCGATCATGCGCTCGCCGATCTCGAGCGTCGGCAGGCCGTCGGCCCCGGCGCCGCGCAGGATGCGCAGCACGTTGTACTGCTGCAGGGTGAGACCTTCTTCGGTCGCGAAGCGCGTCTCGAAGGGCGCGCGCACGGCCTCGGCCGCGAGCATCAAGGCCAGGAAGGCTTCCTGGCTCGCCGAGCGCAGCGGGCGCTGCTGCCGGATTGCTTCCTGCACGGTTCCTTTGCGGGCCATGGGCGAAGTATCGACAGGAATACTTGACGCGTCAAGTATCGTCTCGAAGAAATCGAACGGAGGCCTTCCTCCCCTGGTTCAGAGCTGTCCCTGGTCGAGCAGGTACTGCAGCAGCGTGCCCAGCGCCTCGGGCGGGTTGGTCGGCACTCCCCCGCCGGCCTGGTCCGTGCTCGAGAGCCCGTGGCAGGCGACACACGTGCGCACCTCGCCCGGCTGGAACGTGACCCAGTAGCGCTCGCGCACGACGCCCTCGCCGGCCGCGTTGGTCAGCTGCCAGGTAAGCGCGCGCTTGGCGGGCACGAGCGCAGCCATCGAGCCGTCGGCGCCGAGTTGCACGCTGCCCGCGGGCCCGCCCGGATTGGGCGGGTTGGCGCCGAAACCCTCGTGCGCGGGCTGCGGGATCACGCGCCGGCCAGGGATCGGTTGCGAAGTGCCCATCGTCAGGCCGCGGATCTGGTCGGCCTGGAAGAGCTGCAGATGCGAGATGTCGTAGATCGTGCCCGGCGCTCCGAGCGTCTCGGTCTGGCTGCCCGTGACGTGTAGGTTGTAGGGCTGCTGGCGGTCGTTGCTGTCGCGACGCGTGACGTTGCGGCTGACGATCAGCGCGAGGCCGTTCGTGCGCAGGTAGTTCTGCAACTGCGAGAGCGCGACGCCCTTCTGGTCGAGCACGCTCTGCTCGGGTGCCTCGAGCGTCGGCCCCGGCACGGGCGGCACGGGCCGCGCGACGACCTCGCAGGGCCAGAGCTCCCAGAGCGGTCCGTCGTAGGTGACGTGCACATAGGGGTCGAAGTACTCGACGTGCTTGCGGATCCCGCCCGTCAGCGAGGCGCCGGCGCGCCAGTAGTCGCCGTGCAGCTCGAGCGGCTCGAGCAGGAACTTGTAGCGCGGATCCGGGTGCGCGTCCGAGCCCAGGTTGCCGGCCTGCTGCGTCGTGTTCGCGTGCGAGACGATCCACTGTCCGTCGCTGAGCGGCAGCGGGTTCCTGTACATGCCGCTGTGCTGCGGGCTCGGCGACGGGTCGAAGTTGGCCGTAGCGGGGTCCGTGATCCAGTCTACCGTCATCTGCGAGGCGAGGACGCCCGGCGCGCCGTGGATGCGCACGATCTGGCCCGAGCCGTGCGTGAAGAACTCGGGCGCGTTGGTGGCGAAGTACGTGCCCGGCTCGAGCGGGTCCTCGCGCAACTGCATCAGGTTGGAGCTCTCGTTGTGATTGGCCGTCGAGGGCCCCATGAAGAGCTGCGAGACGATGTTCGGGTCGTCGTAGCGCGTGTAGGGCACGTAGTCGTGCAGCTCGTGGCGCCCGATGTGGTTGAGCGTCTCCTCGGCCGTGCCGTTCTGGTTCATCATCCAGGGGAAGAAGTGGTTGACGCCCGAGCCGACGAGAAAGGGCTGCCAGCCGTTGAGCTCGCCCGTGTAGCCGGGCATCTGCGAGTTGACGTAGTCGATCCAGTGCTGGCTGGGCTCGGGGAAGACCTCGTCGTTGTTGCCCGTGTTCGTCGCGTTGGCGTCCTCGCTCGAGTAGTTGAATGTGCCGAACTGGTCGCAGCTGCAGATGTTGTCGTCGTCCGCCTGCTGGTCGCGCACGAGGTGGTCCCAGCGCGTGAAGATCACGCGCCCGAAGCTGTCGACCGAGAGCGAGAATGCGCCCGAGGGCGCGTGGTCGAGCAACTCGAGCGCGCCGTTCGACGGATCGAGCTTCCAGATGCCGCTGACCGTGGGCGCCTCCTCGTACTCGTCGAGCTGCGGATAGAGGTGCGCCTCGCCGTTGCGAGGCCGGTCGGAGGTGAACAGGACCTTGTCATCGCTCGCGTAGACCGGGCTGACGTTGTCGTACTCGGAAGGCTGGTTCGGCACGAGCGTGATCACGGGCGTGTCCTGCGCGCCAAGACCCGTGATCTCGTAGATCTGCCAGCGCGAGGACTGCGAGCCGTACTGCGCGGGCGAGCCGGTCGCCATGCTGAAGAGCGCCTTCGTGCCGCTCCAGTGCACGCAAGGTTCGCGCACCGCGATCGAGTTCGGCCCTTGCATGCCTTCCTCGCCGAAGCCCGCGGCCTGCGTCAGGTTCTTGAGCGTGCCGTCGCGGTAGCGGATCCACAGGTCGCCGCCGCGCGGCGCGTTGGCGACGAAGGGCAACTGGTTGCCGAAGCTCGACGCGATCGTGCCGAAGTCGGCGCACTCCGGCACTTGCGTGCAGAACAGGATCGGATTCACGGTGGCGATCGAGGCTCCGCTCCCGGAACCCGATGTCGATCCGCCGCCGCCGCAACCGCCTGCGGCCAAAACGATGCATGTAAATAGGCTTGCGCCCCGAATCTGCCTGGACATCCCCTGCCTCCCGACTGCCGCACTGATCTCGACCGACCGAATGCAACTTCTTTAGAAATGCGCACACCTTGCCGAGCCTGCCAGCCGCCAGGAGTGCCCCCTTGCCAAGTGGGACGAATTGTCGCGCGTGCTCGGTGGGCCACAACCCACGCGAGCGTGAATCAGGGATCGATGCGGAAACGTAATCCGGCGCTGAGCGCGCTCGCGCCGGGCGCGGCCGGGTCGCGGTACCAGAACTGCGCGAAGGCGTAGCTGCCCACGACGAGCCCGGTGTTGCCGGTCGCGAGCAAGGCGTTGAAGTCGAAGCCGAGGCGGCCCGAGCAGTCGTTCACGCCCGGCGCGCCGCCGCTGTTCAAGAGCGCGGTGCGGTGCACGGGCAACTCGAGGTAGAGCGTGCCGCCCGCGAAGGGATGCGCCGCGGGCGCGCTGCTCCAGAGCAGCATGCCGCTCTTGTGGGTCGGGACCTGCGAGGCCTCGATGCGGAACGGCAGAGGCTGGCTGAATCCAGCCGTGCCGCTGGCATCGATGTTCACGCTGCACGAGAGCGAGTTCATCGAAGGCGCGCCGTACACCAGAGGCGAAGGCGCGAAGCGCATCACGCTGACCTTGCGGTTCACGCTGCCGTCGACGAACACGACGTGCGGCACGTCGTTGCGGTCGATCGCCATCGCGAGGTAGTCCGCCACGTCGCTCGTGAAGCCGTGCGCGCCGACGAGCTGCCAGTTCGCGCCGTCGAAACGCCGCACCGCGGCCTTGTCGCCGTAGTCGAAGAGCTCGTAGGCGATGTAGGGCTGGTCCTGGCTGTCGAAGCACAGCGAAAGCCACTGGCGCCAGCCTTCGCTCTCGACCGCCGGGCGATCGGTGTCGCTCGCGGAGCCACCGAGCTGCACCCAGTTCGCACCGTCGAAACGCATCACGACCAGGCTGTCGTGGAAGCGGTAGTAGGCGACGTAGAGGCGATCGTGGTGGTCGATGGCGAGCACGAGGTTGGCGACACCTTGCGCGCTGAAGCCCGGGAGGCCGACGGCACTCCAGCTCGCGCTGGCCTCGTCCCAGCGCATCACGGTTGCCTTCCCACTGCCGCTCGCATCGAGCCAGGCGCGATCGGCATAGGCGCAAAAGAGCACGCCCTGCGAGTCGAAGGCGAGCGAGTTGAAGCCCGAGGATTCGCTCGTGATCCCGCGCGGTCCCACGTAGTCCCATGTGCCATTCGTCGCATTGAAGCGCGCCACGCTGGGCCGATCGCGCGGCGTCGTGCCGCGGTCGGCATAGGCCGCGTAGGGCACGCCACCCGGTCCGATCGCGAGTGCCGTGTAGTGCGCCTGGTCGGGACTGTCCGCCGTCGGACCGACACTCGTCCAGGCCGATCCGTTGGCCGGGAAGCAGCGCACGGAGAGTCGGCCGCCGACGCCGTAGTCGCGGCTCGCGAGATACAGGTTGCCCGCGTCGTCGAAGCGCAGCGGGTCGTACCACGCGTCCGCGATGCTCGCCTGCCCCGGCGTGCCGATCGAGACCCAGCTCGTGCCGTCGAAGCGCAGCACCGCTGCGTGGCCGCCGAGCGTCGCCTGGTCCTGGTAGGCGACACAGGGTCGATTCTCGGGATCGAAGGTGAGCTGCGTGCAGACCGCCTGCCCCGTGCTGATCCCAGGACCACCCACGCTCTCCCAGCCGGACGGGGCCTGCGCGTGGAGCGGAGCGCACAAGCAGGAAAACAGGTAGGCGCCGCGCAAGGCGGAGCGGAGTCGATGGTGCATGTCGAGATGTCTTTCCCCTGCTCTGCCGCAGAGGTTCCGTTCGTGCCGGCCGGTGAACCGCATTGTAGGCGCAGGCCGTGTGTGCGCTACGATGTGCCGCACATGAGCCAGCGCATCCATGACGCACCGCACGGCCAGAACCTCGTGATCGAAACGAAATCCGGCCGCGTGATCATCGGCAGATTCGACAGCGCAGGTCCATTCGAAGTTCTGATGCACGATTGCGACGTGTACGAACCGCAACCTGGAACGGACGCCGAGCCCTATATCCGGGAAACCGCGACCTACGGGGTCGACGTGAAGCAGCGCGATTTTTCCTTCCCCGCGGCCGAGGTCGTGCGCTGGCGCAAGCTCGGCGAGATCCAGAAGCTCGTCTAGGATCCGCTCATGCAGGCACCCTTGTTCTCCAGCGCGCTCTCGCGCGAGAGCGATTCCAAGGCCGCGATCGAAGGCTCGGCGCGCGAACTGATGCGTGGGCTGCAGGGCTACAAGCCCGACCTCCTGACGGTCTTCGTCTCGCATCACCACGGCAGCGCGATCGAACATCTCGGCCAGGAGCTCGCGCACCGCAGCGGCGCGCGGCACGTGATCGGTTGCACGGGCGAGAGCATCGTCGGCCCGACGATCGAGGTCGAAGGCGGCCCGGCGCTCGCGTTGTGGGCCGGCGTGCTGCCGCGCACCGAGGTGCGGCCCTTCACGATCGAGGTCGCGCAGAACGAGCAGGGCGAGCTCTCCTTCTCGCAGCTGCCGCCCGTGCTCGACAAGGCGCGCGCGAGCGTGCTGCTCTTCGGCGATCCCTTCGCCTTCCCCGCGAGCCAGTACCTCGAGCTCGTCAACGCGCAGCTCCCCGGCGTCGAGTGCATCGGCGGCATGGCGAGCGGCGGCTCGGGCCCGGGCCAGAACCTGATCTTCAACGAGCGCGGTATCGTCGAGGCCGCCGCGGTCGGCGTCGCGATCGAAGGCGAGGTCGAAGTGCGCTCGATCGTCAGCCAAGGTTGCCGTCCGATCGGCAAGCCCTGGGTCGTGACGGGCTGCAAGGACCACTTCCTGCTCAAGCTCGGCGCGAAGAAGGCCGTCGAGGCGCTGATGGAGACGATGAGCTCGCTCTCGGAGGCCGAGCGCGAACTCTTCTCGCGCCAGCCCTTCCTCGGACTGGCCATCGACGCGCGCAAGAGCACGTTCACGCGCGGCGACTTCCTCGTGCGCGGCTTGATGGGCATCGATCCGCAGGCGGGCGCCATCGCGGTCGGCGACAACTCGATCCGCGTGGGCATGACGGTGCAGTTCCTCGTGCGCGACGCGGCCGCGGCAGGCGAGGACCTGACGCACCTGATGCGCGAGCGCGCCGGCGACGGCCCGGGCGGTCCGCAGACGCAGGGCGCGATGCTCTTCTCCTGCAACGGCCGCGGCCAGCGCATGTTCGGCAGCGCCAACCACGACATCGGCTGCGTCCAGTCGGCCTTCGGCCAGCCCGTTCCCGCCGCGGGCTTCTTCGCCGCGGGCGAGATCGGCCCGGTCGGCGGGCGCAACTTCGTGCACGGTTTCACGGCCAGCGTGGCGCTGTTCCGTTCGCGGAGCTAGCCGTGCTCCTCGGACTCGTCGCACTGCTCACGTTCGGCGCAGCTCAAGCCCCGTCGCTCACGATCAGCGTCGACGGCGCGAGTCGCCAGCTCGCGCTCGCGCCTTCGACCGAATGGGTCGAAGCGTGGTCGGCCGGCCCGCTCGACGTCTGGATCGCCTCGCGCAAGCAGGGTGCGAGCTGGACGGTCGAGTACGAGCTCAGCGCGCGCACGCTCACTTCCAAGCTGGAGACGATCACGCTCGAGCTGCCCGGCTGCGCGCCGAAGCGGATCGCGGTCGGGATGAAGTGGCCCGCCGGACGCGGGATCTCCGGCCGCATCGGCGAGGATCTGCCGCTCTACGCCGACTGGCAGACGCGCAAGCAGAAGTTCGGGCCACTCGAGATCAAGCTCCCGACGATCACGGACGTCGCCGCGCAGGCTGATTGGGCCACGAAGAAGCTCGCCGGACTGCGCGCCGCCATCGCCGCGCGCACGAGCAGCGGCTATCCGATCGACGACACGATGGACGGCATCTTCGCCGCGCAAAAGGACAGCCCCGCGTGGATCGGACCCTGGGCCTGCTGGGTCGCTCCGGATCCAGGCCCCGGCGCGCCGGGCGGCAGCGGCATCAACCATACGACCGGATGGCAGGACAACGAGCCCTACGCGCGCCTCGCTTGCGAGATCGAAGCGCTCGCGATGGGCCGCATGTGGTGCTTCCACAACGCCGACGGCTCGTGGTACTCGGTCGACCAGTTCCGCGAACCGGGGAAGGTGAGCCCCAACTGCACCAGCGAGGCCAACATCAAGCCCGAGGCGTTCGGCGGCTCGAAGGATCCGACCGATCCGCTCTGGCGGCCGATCTCGATCAGCCACTACCCGCGCGTGCTGCGCTACTGCCAGGCCGCGTACGAGATGACCGGCTCGCCGCTCGCGCGGCGCCACCTGATCCAGCTGGCCGAGTCGGCGCGTCTGCAGTTCAGCGAGTGGGCTCAGGACTCGCACGGCGGCGGCTGGATCGCGTGGAACCTGACCTCGTGGGAGGTGCTCGTCGCGCAGAATCCGCCGCACAGCGGCCTGATCGCGCCGCAATTCGGCCAGGGCTGGGATCGCAACACCGGCTGGATGCTCTGGGCTGCCGCGGAAGCGAAGAAAGCCGGCATGAACTGGACGCCCGGCTGGTCCGACTGGGCGCAGCGTCTGGTCAAGGCGCTCACGACCACGCAGATGGAGAACGGACTCTTCTGCCGCGCCTGGATCCCGGCCTACCCCAAGGAAGACGTCTGCGCGGTGATGCACGAGGCGCTGATCGGCATGGGATTGCTCGCGATCCATGTCCAGGCCGGCATCCCGATCCCGAGCGTGCTCCCCAGGCAGGCGCACACGCTCTACCAGGAGGCACCGAGCGGCGTGTATCACGGCGGAGTCGGACCGCTGCACTTCCTCGCCGTCGCCCCGCGCAACGGCCAGCCGTACAAGACGATCACCAAGGGCTTCTCCGAACCCTCGCTCACGACCGACCCAGGCGATCCGATCGTCGCCGAGTCGTACCTCGCGGCCGTCTACGCGCTCACCAAGGACGAATCGTTCCTGCAGAGCGCGCTCAAGTTCGGCACACCGGCCGCGACGCGCGAGCAGAAGCTGAAGCAGATGCAGAGCCCGGCCAACGGGCTCATGGAGCGCTACTGGCAGGCCTATCTCCTGGCGCAGATGCAGTAGATCGCAGCGCGCTCTTCAGGAACAGCGCCGGATTGCAGCCGCAGATGCTGTTGCCGGGCAGGTCGCGCGCCTCCGGATCGGTGCCTTGGTAGTCCGAGTCCATGATGCGGCAGGCTCCGATGAGGCAGCGCCTTCGCGTGCGGCGAGGACTGCTCGAAGTTGCAGCACTGCTCCGCGGGCCCCGCGCCCTGGAGCGCTCCGGCTACCGTGATCGGCACCCTAGTCACGGTTCTCCACGGCGATCCACTCCGGAACATCAACGCTCGCCCCGGCAGGAAGAACCCAATGTCCCGCGAATTCTTCGCTGAATCCTGACGACTTGTAGAACGTCGATGAGGGTTCGTTTTTCGCTGTCGGAACGAACTTGCCGACGATTCGCTTTCGCTCACTCCGCTCGATCAAGGCGTTGAGCATGACCTGCTCCATCCCAAATCCCATGGCGCGGCAGCTCATGACGAAGTCTTCTATGATCGATTCCTCTTCCCCCTTCTTGACAATCGCGACACACACGATTCCCAGACGACCGAACTTGTCGGCCAGTTCACCAACGACGACGTCATACCCCGATGACTTCAGCATTGCCTCGAGTTCGCCGTGCGAATATCGCACGGTCGTGGTGTTGAACTGGTTTGTTCGCTGCACGAGTTCCGCGAGCCGGTCGAGGTCTGCACTTCGCGCAGGGCCGATAGCGGCCTTGAGCGAAAGCCTTCTCATCAGCTCTGGGTGATCACTCGTTTCGCGAACGGCCTCGTTTCTGCGAGCCTGCTCCTTGTAGAGTTGCGTTCGTCTTTTCGCTTCATCCGTTTGGCGGGTGTTGGGCATCGAGAAGAGTCGGCTGATGGTCTTCCAGGTCTCCGCTCGCGTCGAATCCAGGCACACGACTTCCGGCAATTCGCTCTGCACCAATTCGAGCTCGACCGGATTGTCGTCAAGCAGGACGAACGAATCTGTCCCGAGATTCAGCTCCTGAGCGATCTCCCGAATCGAGTGAACCTTTAGGTTCCAATTGATCTTCTGCGACGCAAAGTCGTTCTCGCTCAGGACCATCTCGTCCCAACGAATATTAGCCGGGGAGTTCTTGCTGACGGCTGCCAGCAGAATTCCCTGTTCCGACAGGCGTCGGAGCAGCTCCTGCCGATCCGCGTATTGCTGCACCGGGCCATCCGCCATCACGCCACCCCAGAGAGTGTTGTCGAAGTCGACCAGCAGCAGCTTTGTTTTCTGCAATAACTTCCAATCATGCACGACATCCAGATACGCTTCCGCCAAGTATTGACTGAGGCGCTCCACGTGGATCGCCGCATCGCGTGCCACCGATCGTGGAAGCAACGTATCGCCGCAGTGACGAAGTCCAAAGCGATCCGTCGACGCATTCTCGTCGATGAGAAAGCAGTTCTCGACCTTTGCGCTGATGTCGGCGATGGAGGCGTTGAGCTCTTTGAGAGCTTCCTGTCGGCGTCGGCTCATCGCCGGGAGGAATGGCAACAGCTGCCGAAAGCGCCGCAGCGGCAAACCGCACGCGTTGTGCAACAGGATTGGAGCATCGGTAAGCTCGCGGATCAT
>Ga0302321_100002876_pt1 | contig 14792 bp, 12 predicted proteins | sample Fen_T0_1_FD_202505 | JGI IMG/M metagenome (GOLD analysis project Ga0302321, IMG submission 202505) | Peat permafrost microbial communities from Stordalen Mire near Abisko, Sweden - Fen_T0_1 | ecosystem: Environmental > Terrestrial > Soil > Wetlands > Permafrost | place: Sweden: Abisko...
CTTTTTTTACCCGAACGCTGAACTGACATAGTTCGGATAGATCATCAAATGCTTTTTCTTCACTTCTTCAAAAATCATTTGACGCAACGACTGAACATTTTCTTTTTTGGTGGCGGATATAAAAACGACATTCTCAAAACCGTGTTGCCGATAGTAACCTTGCAAAGAATCCAAATCAACAGGGCCATCTTCATTTAGCAGCTTGTCGATTTTATTCAAGACAAGGATAGTGGGAATATTCCCAGCGCCTATTTCAACAAGGGTCTTTTTAACTACATCAATTTGGTTGTCATGAAAGGGATGAGCGCTATCCACAACATGAAGTAGCAGATCGGCTTCACGCACTTCATCCAATGTTGATTTAAATGATTCTATTAAATGGTGAGGGAGTTTTCGGATAAACCCAACCGTATCTGAAAGCAAGAAAGGGATATCGCCAATCACGACCTTGCGCACCGTGGCGTCTACCGTTGCAAATAGTTTATTCTCAGCTTTTACATCTGCTTTTGAAAGCAAATTCATAAGCGTGCTTTTACCAACATTCGTATAACCAACCAAGGCTACACGCACAATTCCGCTTCTCGATTTTCTTTGTGTCTGTCGTTGTTTATCGATCGTTTCTAAATCTTCTTTTAGTTTGGTGATCTGGGTTCGCACTACTCTTCGGTCAGTTTCTATTTCTTTCTCCCCTGCACCGCCACGTGTTCCTGTTCCTCCTCGTTGCCTTTCCAAGTGCGTCCACATCCTTGTAAGTCGCGGCAACAAATATTGATTCATAGCAAGTTCAACTTGTGTGCGAGCCTGAGCTGTTTGTGCCCGCATTAAAAAAATATCTAAAATCAAAAGGGAACGGTCATAAATACGCACTGTCGGTTCTTCCCCTGCTTTGTTCAATTCCTTCTCTAAATTGCGAAGTTGAGACGGGCTTAAATCATCATCGAATAATACGTATCGTACTTTATTCGATGAAATGAAATTTTTTATTTCTTCCAGCTTCCCCTTGCCCACAAAAGTGCGAACATCAGGGTTGGGTAATTTTTGAGGAAATCGCTCTATTGCAATAATGCCAATTGTTTCGGCAAGAAATGCCAGCTCATCTAAATGCTCTTCATTCTCTTCAGGACGGCTTTTAGGGGCATTCACAGCCACCAAGACTGCAAGTTTTATCTGTTTTTCCATTGATTAGTCCACAAACATACTTTATATCAAAGTTACTTTCGGTCAAAGGTTACTTTTTTGTAGTTTTGACGAATTTAGATACTGAAATAGGCTGATAAACAGCCATTTCTATCAAGACTTAAACCAATCGACTTTCTGTCAAAGGTCGATTTAGTTGGCAAAAGAATGAGAATTGCGATTGTATTAAACACTTCCTGGAATATCTACAATTTCAGAATGAACTTTGTCAAGGCTTTGTTAGCCGATGGGCACGAAGTTCATACCATTGCTCCTCATGATGATTACACGCATTACTTGGCGGAAGCTGGATGCATTCATCACGATTTAAAGATGGACAGCCGTAGAGCAAATCCGATCAAAGATTTTTTGCTTGTCTTTGAATTATTGTCCGCTTACCGAAAGGTAAAACCAGATGTAATTTTGCATTATACTATTAAACCTAACGTTTACGGTACTCTGGCTGCGGCTATTTTGCGAATACCCTCAATCAATAATGTGTGTGGCCTTGGCACTATTTTCCTAAAGAAAAATTTAGTATCCTCAATAGCCATCGCACTTTACCGTTTTGCATTCCGATTTCCTAAAAAGGTATTCTTTCAAAACCCAGATGATCGTGATCTTTTTATTAGTAAAAAATTAATTACTTCCTCTTCCACCGATCTTGTTCCTGGATCAGGGATAGACCTAAGCCGGTTCGTTCCTTCTGATTTTAAACGAAATAAAACATTCACATTTCTACTTGTTTCCAGGTTGATTACTGACAAAGGTGTGCTCGAATTCATTGATGCTATCCAACAGCTTAAGGCCACCGGAATTGACGCTAAGTTTCAAATATTAGGAGCGAAAGATCCTATGCATAAAAGAGGGATTAAGCTGAACGTGATAGATGGATGGATCAACTCAGGCACAATTGAGTATCTTGGAACTGCCAAAGATGTGCGTCCCTACATTCAACAAGCTGATTGCATTGTACTCCCCTCTTATCGGGAAGGTACGCCACGTGCATTACTAGAAGCCGCCAGTATTGCGAAGCCAATTATTACAACAGATGTACCAGGGTGCCACCAAGTAGTAACAGATGGGCACAATGGACTATTGTGCAAGCTAAAAGATTCAGCTGATCTGGCCCATAAGATGCGAGCTATGGCCAGCTTTGACAATGATACCTTAAGAACGATGGGGCTCAATGGAAGAAAAAAGGCCGAGCGCGAATTTTCCGAGACGATCGTTATCGATAAATACTTAAGTGCTATTCGAAGTACGGCAATTGCTCTATAACTTAGGACTCTAAAATTTTATACCTTGATGCCCACCTACTCTGTATGTGGGTGAAAAATTGTAATTTCACGGGCATCAATAAATCCAGACTTGTGCGGAATTTTGTTTTAGTTTTTGTACTTGGGATGTCACTCTTTTCATGTGCTTCTTACAAGGCCAATATCATGTTTAAACCGACAGAGGGCTTTCAGCCAGAGGTCTTTAAGAGGGAGGCTCAAGCAGCAGAAAAGAATTATATAATTCAAAAAAATGACTATTTAACCTTGCAGGTCTTTTCAAATAATGGGGAGAGGCTGATAGATCCTAACCCCGATATGTCCGGTCAAAATAAAAGCAATAGCACTCAGCAAAGTGATGAAGAGATTCGCTACTTGGTTGATGTTAACGGGGTAGCAAAATTACCCTTGGTGGGTGAAATACACTTGGAGGGATTAACCCTAAGACAAGCTGAAGAGATTGTTCAGAAGGAGTATTCCAGGTTTTTTAAAGAATCATTTGTACTTTTTTCCTACGTAAACAAACGGGTAGTTGTCTTAGGAGCGCCGGGAGGGCAGGTAATTCCTTTGTCGAATCAAAATATCAGGGTAGCTGAAATACTAGGCCTGGCTAAAGGCCTGAACAATGATGCCAGAGCAAATAACATAAAACTTATTCGTGACGATCATGTTTACCAAATTGATTTCAGCACTATCAAAGGTTATTTAGAAGGAAATATGCTGGTGGAAGCTGGGGATATCCTATACGTTGAACCGATACGGAGGCCGTTTACTGAGGGCTTAAAAGACAGTTATATCATCATATCTCTGCTACTAACCATCACCAATACTGCAATTCTAATTTACTCAGTAACAAAATAATTATTTTTTGAAAAGCTCACCTGATTCAAAATTTGTTATCGATTCGAACCCAGACGCTATTGACCTGGAGAAGCTGCGAATTATTTTTAGGAGGAACTTACTATGGCTATTCATAATTTTTTTCATCTGTAACACTGCTGCCTACCTGATAACCCGATGGACAAAGGACATCTATGAATCAGAGTCAGAATTAAAGCTTGACATAAAAAGAAATGGGACTGAACTAGGTATCAAGGGGATAACCGAAGACCCTGAGGCGGATATTATTTCAGGTGAGATTGAACAAATCAGATCGAAACTTTTCTTCAGTAAAATCATTGATTCACTTAACATCCGAATAAGCTACTTCAGTGAAGGAAATGTTCTTTTCAATGAACTTTATAGCGTCTCCCCATTTGAAGTGAAACTTCTTGTAGAAAGTTATAAAATTGAAAATATCCCCATTTACCTTACCCCCGTTTCAGAGAAGTCATTCAAATTAAAATTCGGAACAGCAGGTCATGAATTAGTTGGCAATTTTGGCGATAAACTAAAATTCGAGGGCGCTGAGCTCTCAGTTATTAGTTCAGGTAAGCTCCTGATGAGTGACCCAAATGATTACTACTTTGTTATAAATAGTAGGGACAGACTAGTCGCTTATCTATCTGGGCAATGCACTGTAGAGCCACTAAATCTCAATGCCAACACGATACGTATTTCATTTAAAGATAATAACGCTTTAAAAGCTCGTGATATCGTCAATAAGATTGATTCACTGTATATCTATTACAGTAATTCACAAAAGAATCTCGCCAACAAACAGAAAATAGAATGGCTAAACAAAGAGTTAGCAGAAGTCGAGAAGAGAATGGAAGGGTTTGAAAATTATTTTGAGTCGTTCACGCTACAAAATAAAAGTAGCGATGTGGCACAAGACATGAAGCGCACGATTTATCAGATCAACCGATACGACTCACAGCGGTATTCCCTGAATAAAAAAATCATTGAGATCAATAGTTTGATCGAAAATTTAGTTTCTGGAAAACGGGCACCTTCTTCCTATCAATATTCTTTCTTACCTGACTATCTCAATAAAAGGCTGGAAGCTTTGACTGTCATGGCACAGGAGCGTGACAAACTCTCATTAGCATACAATGAAAACACCCTCGCCTTCCGCCAAAAAGAAAAAGAGCTATCCGTGCTCAAAGATCAATTATTTGGCCAACTGAATATGTTGAAGGAAAATTGGATGACTTCGCTTACCGAAATAGTTGAGAACAAGAGAAAACTTGAAGAGCAATTTCTCACTATGCCAGACAAGAACACGAAGTTCTCTAAAAATCAACGCTTCTACAATCTTTTCACTGAGTTCTATCTATCCATGATGCAGTCGAAGGCCCAATTCGAAATTGCGCAAGCAGGAAGCACACCCGATTTCAAAATTCTGTCGTCAGCATCAATGCCTGGTCGGCCGGTTTCACCAAAAAAAATGGTTATCCTGGGAATTGGTTTGGTGGCCAGTGTTGTGTTAAGCTTCTTTTTTATAGGGCTCACTTATTTACTCGATAATAAAGTAACGAACGTAAAAGATATAGAGACGGCAGTAACACTACCTGTACTAGGTATAATCCCTGCCTCTCAGGAAACAAGTCTTTCAGCTTATCAAGTACTTGACAACCCTAAGTCTAGGGTGAGCGAAGCTATTCGTTCATTGCGAACGAATCTGGATTTTTTCACTTCAGGCGGCCATAAAAAAGTGATCACCATTTCCTCAACAATCTCTGGTGAAGGAAAGTCATTTTTAGCTAGAAATCTCGGAGGCGTTTTAGCCATGTCGAAAAAGAAGGTGGCACTTGTCGATCTAGATATGCGTAAAGCAAAAAAAGATGACCCTAGTAATGGGGAAAGAACCAATCAGGGCCTTAGCACTATTCTCATCCGAAAACACAGCTGGCGCGAATGCATTCAAAAGACATCTGTGGAAAACTTGGATTTCATACCCTCAGGACCGCATCCCCCGAATCCATCCGAACTCTTGCTTAACGGAGAATTTTCGAACCTCGTACATGAGCTCCAACAAGAGTATGATTTTATTATTATGGATACTCCACCTGTGGGACTGGTCACTGATGGCATCATGGCTATGCGCAGATCGGATCTTTCTATTTATGTGGTGCGCGCCAATTATTCAAAAAAAGAATTCCTTAAAAATGTTGACCGCATTGTGACAGTCAATAAACTTACGAATGTGGCCATTGTACTTAATGCATTACCTAAATCCGGCAAAGAATATGGATACGGCTACTACGAAGAGCCTGTAAAGAAGGGATGGAAAAAAATCTTTGGTTAATCGTGTTCTCTATTTTTTCAAAAAGATCTGAAAGCAAACCGGCATTACTAGCGGATGTTCACTCTCATTTATTACCAGGTCTCGATGACGGTGTTACTGATTTTGATGAAGCTCTTACCGTTGTGAAACTACTGAGAGATTTAGGTTATCAAAAACTAGTAACCACACCGCACATCATGAGCGATACGTATCGCAATAATCCGGCAACGATCAATGGCAAGCTGAAAGAACTTATCTTATACTTGGCTGAAAATGGAATCGATATCAAGATTGAAGCTGCAGCGGAATATTATTTCGATACTTGGTTAATCAACGAAGTCAATGAAAATAAGCAGCTGCTTACATTTGGAGATAATTATTTACTCTTCGAAATGAACTATATGACAGAGCCCTATCAACTGAAGGACTTCATATTTAAAATTACCACACCAGGATATAGGCCGGTGTTGGCGCATCCAGAACGATATCAATTCATGACTCTTGAAAAAGCCGAGGACCTTCATAATCGCGGAGTGCTTTTTCAATTGAATATCCTTTCCTTCATTGATTATTATTCTAAACCAGTCAGGCAGATTGCCAATCAATTGGTGGATCGAGGTTGGGTTAATTTTCTCGGAAGTGACTGCCATAACCTACGTCATGCAACCTTGCTTAAAGAAGCCATTAAAAATAAATACTTCAAAAAAGCATTGGCGCTACCTTTGTTGAACAATCAACTCTAACTCATGGTCGCTATCACAGGAGCTAATGGCCTTTTGGGAAATTTTATTTTAAAGAAATTCGTTTCTGAAAAAATACCCGTTGTAGGTCTACGGAGAACCAATAGCGATACCACTCATTTAGACAGTTCGTCTCTTGGAGCAGAATGGCGCGAAGCCGATGTCACCAATAGTTTGGTACTTACAGATGCACTAAAAAATATCGATACAGTAATTCACGCAGCTGCTGTTGTTTCTTTTGATCCGCGGGCGAAGGAGAGGATTTTTCAGACGAATGTTATAGGCACCCAAAACGTAGTTGACACTTGTTTAGCTTTGGGAATTCCACGAATGATTTTTATCAGTTCAGTGGCAGCCCTTGGTAGAAAAAAAGGAATGGTGGAAATTGACGAAAAGAATAAATGGGTTGACAGCGATTTGAATTCTGACTATGCTAAATCAAAATACCTTGCCGAACTCGAAGTGTTCCGGGGCCGGGAAGAAGGCCTATCCATTTCAATTGTCAACCCCTCTGTTATACTTTCAACAGCCAACCCTAACAAAAGCAGTGCACAATTATTCAAATACGTGAATGATGAGCGGTCATTTTATTCGGATGGCTATCTCAACTATGTTGATGCAAGGGATGTAGCCGATATTGTTTTCAAAATTTACGAACACAAAATCGACGGTGAAAAATTCATTGCTAATGCTGGATCAATTGACTTAAAAGGATTGATCTCAAAAATCGCAATTCGGTTAAATAAAAAAGAGCCTTCAATAAAAATCAATCCCCGCTTGTTGATGACTGCCGCATGGTTGGAAGAAATGAGATGCAAACTCACTGGTGCAGAAGCCCTCATCAGCAGGCAGTCAGCGAAAATGCCAGGAGAGAAATTTATTTATCGAAATAAAAAATCCATCGATCGTTTGAATATGGTTTATAGGCCTTTAGAAGAAACATTGGATTGGTGCTGTGAATACTATAGGAATGCTTTTACTACAAACAAACAGAAATAGCAAGTTGTTGGTGATTTTTTATTCACCGATTTTTGCAGCAATAGTTGTTGTAATTTTTGGTACAGTAATTTTTTGGCTAAATTAGGCAAACCTTTTGACCGATGGCCCACGAATTCAGAAAGCGCGAAGAAGAAGAGGAGGAATTGATCAAGCGATACGAGGAAAGCCTCCGCAAAAACACATCCGATTTTTACGACATTGATAGCTATGAGATCATCATTGATCACTACATGGCGCGATCAAAATTTAAAAAAGCGTTGGTAGCGGTAAACTCTGCTATCAATCAGTTTCCATTCTCCACAGATTTGCTTTCTGTAAAAGCACAAGTACTTTCGCATCTGAAACAATACGATGAAGCTCTCGTGTTATTGGAAACGGCAAAAAATCTTCATCCGAATGACATCGAAGTTTATTTGACCATTGGCTCCGTCCACTCTCTAAAAGGTAGTCATCAGGATGCTATCGCGATCTACGAAGAAGCGCTTGAGTTCGCAGATGAAAGCCAGGATGAACTCTATTATAATATTGGGCTGTCGTATCAAAGTATGGAAGACTATGACAAAGCTATTTTTTCCTATAAAAAATCCATTGAAGTAAACATTTCACACGAAGGTTCCTTATACGAATTGGCATTCTGTCTGGATATCATTGGCCAATTGGAAAACAGCCTTGCCTATTATAAAAAATTTATTGACGAAGATCCTTACTCGACTGCCGCATGGTACAACTTAGGAATCGTATGTAACAAGTTAGAGCGTTTTGATGAAGCCGTGGAAGCGTATGGATTTGCCTTGGCTATTGATGAGAACTTCGCCTCTGCCAGATTCAATATGGGCAACTCATTAATGAACCTGGAAAAATATAACGAAGCACTTGAGGAATTTAAAAAGACCATCGAGATCGAAGGCCCAAGCCCGGAAGTGTATTGCTGCATTGGCGCTGCCTATGAAAGCTTAGGGCACTATGATTTAGGATTAAAATATTTTCAAAAATCAACCAAGCTTGATCCTCTTTATGATGAAGCAATTTTTGGTGCAGGCAATTGTTTGGAGAAACAAGAGAAGTGGTATCAGGCACTTCACTTCTTTAATAAGGCAATTAAATTAAATAGCGATAACGCAGACTACTGGAAAGCAGCCGCTCATGCCGAATATAAAATCGGGAATACGATTTCCAGCATTAGCGCTTACGAAGAGGCCAGTCATCTTGATCCTGACGACAAAGAAACATGGCTAAATTGGTCCTTTATCTATTTCGAACAAGGAGAGCACGATAAAGCGGTGGAAGTATTATTGCAAGGGATGGAAGAAATTCCCAACGAACCTGATTTTCTTTACCGGATGGCCGCTTACCTTATTGAGTCTGGTAAATTCAAAGAAGCATTTTCATACCTTGAAAATGCATTGATATTAAATTTTGAAGGTCACACCGTGTTGTTTGATTTCTTTCCAAAACCGGAAACTCAAAAGGCTTTGTATAAAATTATTGATCAGTACAGAAAAGAAAACCCCTAATGAACTATCATTTGAAAAATTTACCCGAGCGCACCACCAAGCCTCGGCAGACTGGTTTTACTATGGCTATGGACAAGGGCTTGAGTGTGCGAGAAGCCGAAGACTTCATGAGCATTGCTGCAGACCATGTTGATATTGTGAAATTGGGTTGGGCTACTTCTTATGTAACTCCAAACCTTAAAGAAAAAATAAAAGTCTACACCGATGCCGGTGTGCCCTGCTATTTCGGTGGTACACTCTTTGAAGCTTTTATTATCCGTGATCAATTCGATGATTATCGCAAAGTGCTCGACAAATTCAATTTGTCATTTGCTGAGGTATCCGATGGATCCATCGATCTCGATCATGACAAGAAATTGGATTACATCGCCAAACTCTCTAAGCAAGTAACTGTATTGAGTGAAGTAGGTTCAAAAGATGCAGACAAAATCATTCCTCCTTATATGTGGATTGAATTGATGCAAAAAGAATTGGATGCCGGTGCATGGAAAGTAATTGGTGAAGCACGTGAAGGCGGCAATGTGGGTCTATTTAGATCTTCCGGTGAAGTGAGGTCCGGTCTAGTGCAGGAGATATTGACAAAAATTCCATTCGAAAAAATTATTTGGGAAGCACCTCAAAAAGCGCAACAAGTTTGGTTCATCCAATTGCTTGGCGCCAATGTCAACGTGGGAAACATTGCACCTAATGAAGTGATTCCATTGGAGACCATTCGACTTGGCTTGCGCGGTGATACCTTTTTGCATTTTCTAGGACTTGAACGGAAAAAGGACAAATCAGCGCCACCCTTTCATGCCGATTGATCAGTTTCGCTCAATCTAAATTTGTAACTAACTGTTTGTTAATATTTTGAGTATTTTTTATGATTTAAACATTACTCGCACCCAACAAATCATTAAACAGTCGTTAGCTTTGCACCCCTATCCAAAATTTTTCATTAAGAATCGACTTACAGACTTGGATGGGTTAGCGAGTTGTAAGAAGTTGTTGGGTTGTTTCACTTAAAAAGTAATCATGGAAAAGAAATTTGGTTTAATCGGTTCTTCTGTTAGTCACTCGTTTTCAAAATCATATTTTGATGAAAAGTTTTTCCGTGAAGGACTACGCGATTACCATTATGATTTATATCCGCTTAGCTCCGTGGATGAGTTGAAAAAATTACTAGACGAAAACCCTGAGCTCTACGGTCTAAACGTAACCATTCCATACAAAGAACAAGTATTAAAATTTCTAAGCGATATCGATCCTACGGCTAAAAACATCGGGGCAGTAAATGTCATCAAAATTCAAAATGGAAAACTGAAGGGCTTTAATACCGACAGTGATGCATTTTATGAAACATTGGAAAAATGGTTTCCAAAAATAAAGAATGCGAAAGCCCTTGTTCTTGGTACCGGTGGATCGTCGAAAGCGGTTCAGCAAGCATTGAAAAAACTAGCGATTCCGTTTTCAATAGTTTCGAGAGAAGAAAGCAAAGGTCAGCATACCTACGAAAGTCTTGAAAAGAATGGTACTCCAGTTACTGAGGCGCAACTCATCATCAACACTACCCCATTGGGGATGACTCCAAATACAAACGCGTGCCCTCCTATTGACTACGAATTGATCACCTCTCAGCATTACGTTTACGATCTTATCTACAATCCTGCTCGCACGCTTTTCATTCAGAAAGCCGAAATGCGTGGCGCTACAGTAAAGAATGGATTAGAAATGCTTCAAATCCAGGCGGAGAAAGCCTGGGCTATTTGGAACAATTGATTCCAATAAATAGTTAATTGTTATTTGTTGATAGTTGATCAAAGTGACTATTAACTTTTAATGATTAACTATTAACTTTCCGGGATGGATTTCAAACTCACGAGCGAATACATCCCAACAGGTGATCAACCTAAAGCCATCAATCAGTTAGTGAAGGGCCTTGAAGCCGGAGATCATGATCAAACATTATTAGGTGTAACGGGCTCAGGAAAAACATTTACGATCGCCAATGTGATCTCTCAGGTTAACCGCCCCACGCTAATCTTGAGTCATAACAAAACACTGGCTGCACAATTGTATGGTGAGTTCAAACAATTCTTTCCTGAAAACGCTGTTGAATATTTTATTTCTTACTACGATTACTACCAGCCGGAGGCATTCATTCCGTCCTCCAATCTGTACATTGAAAAAGATTTATCGATTAATGATGAAATTGAAAAACTTCGGCTAAGTGCGACTTCATCCTTGTTAACCGGACGGCGTGATGTTATCGTTGTGGCTTCAGTAAGTTGCATTTACGGTATTGGCAATCCCGAGGAGTTTGGCAAAAACCGGATTGAGCTAGCCGTTGGTGAAATGATCCCTCGCAACAAATTATTATTTGCCCTCGTTGATGTTTTGTATCACCGCACAGAAGTGGAATTCAAACGCGGTTCTTTTCGCGTGAAAGGTGATACAGTGGATATTTTTTTAGCCTATGCCGATTATGCCGTACGTATTTATTTCTTTGGTGACGAAATTGAAGCCATTCAATCTATCGACCCGGCAAGCGGAAAAAAAATATCAGACGAAAAAAGAATAACTATTTTTCCTGCCAACCTTTTTGTTACTGGAAAAGATATGTTGCACCAAGCCATTCGTGAAATTCAGGACGATATGGTGTTGCAAGTACAAATGTTCGAGCATGATAAAAGACACCTCGAGGCCAAACGAGTAAAAGAGCGCACCGAGTTTGATCTTGAAATGATGCGCGAACTAGGCTATTGTAGTGGTATTGAAAATTACTCTCGTTATTTCGACCGAAGAATTGCTGGTGCGCGACCCTTTTGTCTCATTGATTATTTCCCAGATGATTTCCTGATGGTGATTGACGAAAGTCACGTCACGGTTCCGCAAGTACGCGCTATGTGGGGTGGCGACCGATCACGAAAAGTAAATCTGGTCGACTTTGGATTTCGATTGCCATCAGCTTTGGATAATCGCCCACTCACATTCAATGAGTTTGAATCGTTACTTGGCCAAACAATTTATGTCAGTGCCACTCCTTCTGAGTATGAATTGAGAAAGTCAGACGGAATTGTGGTGGAGCAATTAATTCGTCCGACAGGCTTGCTCGATCCTGAAATCGATGTTCGACCAAGCAAAAATCAAATCGATGATTTGCTGGAAGAGATTGACGAGCGCGTAAAGAAAAAAGAACGCGTACTTGTCACTACACTCACTAAACGCATGGCGGAAGAGCTCACTAAATTTTTGGAACGCGCTGCAGTGAAATGTCGATACATTCACAGTGAAGTTCAGACTCTGGATCGGGTTGAAATTTTACGTGAACTGCGTCTAGGAATATTCGATGTGCTTGTTGGTGTAAATCTTTTGCGCGAAGGATTGGATTTGCCCGAAGTTTCATTAGTTGCCATCATGGATGCCGACAAAGAAGGATTCCTCCGCAACCAGCGATCGTTAGTGCAAACCATTGGTCGTGCTGCAAGAAATGAAAATGGCCGTGTTATTATGTATGCTGATAAAATAACCGAGTCCATGCAATCAGCCATTGACGAAACCAACCGAAGAAGAAAAACTCAAATTGACTATAATCTCGCAAATGGAATTACACCTAAAACCATACTTAAATCGGTTGATTCAATTTTGAGCCAAACCAAAGTGGCTGATTCTAAAAAATCAATAAAGCGTTATTATATTGAGGACGAAGAAAAAAACCTTGCCGCTGATCCTGTAGTCGCTTATCTCAGTAAAGAAGAGCTGACAAAAATGATTGACAGAACACGCAAAGACATGGAGAAGGCTGCCAAGGAATTGGAGTTCATGGAAGCCGCGCGTTTACGCGATGAATATTTAGCACTTCAAAAATTGTTAGAAAGCAAGAAATAAGACTATGAAGAAGATTGCACTCATTCTATTGTATCTAGTTTCTATGTTAAATCTTTTTAGCCAGGACTACAAATGGCAAAACGTTACCGTTGATGTTAAATCTTCTTTCCGTGCGCTTTCTGTCGTGGATAATAAGGTGGCATGGGTTGCTGGAAGCAAAGGGTGGGTTGGCCGTAGTCGTGATGGTGGCAAAGCCTGGTCATTCCAACAGATAAAAAATTTTGAAGAACTTGATTTTCGTTCGGTGTATGGATTTGATTCGTTAACCGCAATTATTGCCAATGCCGGATCTCCCGCCCATATCTTTCGTACAGCAGACGGCGGAAAAAGTTGGCAATCCGTTTATCAAAATGAAAACAAAGATGCCTTCATTGACGGCCTTGATTTTTGGAACAACAAAAGAGGAATGGCCTATGGCGATCCCATCAACGGAAAAATGTTACTTGTCTCCACGCAAGACGAAGGATTGACATGGAAGGAATTACCAGTGAGTCAACGACCGAATTTGAAAGAAGGCGAGGCTTCGTTTGCGGCGAGCGGAACCGGTATTCGCTGTTTGGGAGGAAAGAAAATAATTATTACTACTGGTGGGAGAATTTCGCGCTTGTGGACTTCCAATGATGAAGGAGAAACCTGGAGCGCAACTGATCTTCCTGTTATGTTAGGTGTAGAAAGCGCGGGCGCATTCTCATCCCTATTCTGGAAAGGCAAAAAAGGTGTGGTGGTTGGTGGCGATTATAAAAACGATGCGCAAACCGGACAACATGTTTTTATCACCGAGGATAAAGGGAAAACATGGACACTGCCCATCAAACCAACCCGAGGATTGCGCGAGTGCGTAGAATTTTTAGGTGACGATAATTTAATTGCCATTGGCCCGCAAGGAACGGATACATCCAATGATGGTGGGATGGTCTGGGTACCACTCTCTGATGAAAAAGGATTTCATGTTGCACGTAAAGCAAGAGATGGCTCGCTCATCATAGCCGCTGGAAACGGGAAAATCAGTGTGATAAATAAAAAGTAGATCGCCGAACATTTCTGATCATCCAAATTAATTTCTGTGATAATCCGTGTCATCTGTGACAACAATATTAATTTGCAGCAATAAATTACTTATGTTAAAAAAATCTCTTCTTACTCTTTTAGTTTGTTCACTGGCGATGATCAGTCGCGCACAAAGCACGCACGATGTCATGGTCGGTGGCGGCATGGATTTGATCAAAACCGATATCAACACTTTGTTCAAAAAAGCCCAGTTTGGTGTTGAAGCCAATTATTTTGTGGTTCGTCATTTTGCTGTTGGCGCTGGGGCAGAAATCTGGACAACCAATCAAAAAAATTCTTTCATGATGGGCATGCGTTGGTATGCGAATGACCATGTCTTTCTTCGCTTTCGAGGATTGATTGGAGCCAACGATGCAGCTCTTGGTTTAGGGTATGCTAAACCACTCAACCAAAATGTACTCTTCGAAAGTATGGGCGACTTTTATTTTAAAGGCAGCTTTGGATTGCGATTCGGGTTGAGTTTCATTTTGAGATAGCTCAATATTTAAGTATTCAATAGACTTCAATGCAACTCCGCTTTTATCCCTAAGAAAAGCTCGTGATTGGTTTCGTACTTCCAGTCATTATAAAAAGTAGCACTGTTATATTCGTACTCTAAACCGAAATAAATACCCTTGAGTTTTTCGAAGGAAGTCCAGAGGGACACTTGAACAACTGTCTGGTAGGATGGAAATACAATCCGGCCCATACCAGTTGAAGATAGTTTCATACTTCTAGAAACATCAAATTCCTGCGAAGTGAATTCATAGCCCAACACAAAATCCGGCACAACCCGGCTGACCAATGCTACCCTTCTGAATAATTTTGTATCGTAAGCAACATATTGTGGACCAATGCTCAGGTATTCTTGCCCTGTTACACTTCCTGATTCCATGCCAAGTTGAAAATTTTTGAATCCATAGTAAACCTCGGTGTACAAGATCAAGTCTTTCATATCACGCGTGTTGGCCCAGTGTGTGTTCGCGTCCGCAAAAAAACGAAT
>Ga0302321_100002877_pt1 | contig 14787 bp, 9 predicted proteins | sample Fen_T0_1_FD_202505 | JGI IMG/M metagenome (GOLD analysis project Ga0302321, IMG submission 202505) | Peat permafrost microbial communities from Stordalen Mire near Abisko, Sweden - Fen_T0_1 | ecosystem: Environmental > Terrestrial > Soil > Wetlands > Permafrost | place: Sweden: Abisko...
CAATATCGATGTTGACGAGATGAATATATTGCGAGGCTAGTTTATGACGAATTTAAGTCTCTGGGTACTCCTGTTCCCTTTGCTGGGATTTATTATCCTGGGTCTGGTGGGCAGGTTTCTGAAGCGCCCGGCCATTCTGGCGGTCGGCTGGGGTGCCTGCGGCCTTGCGTTTCTCTTTGCAGCTGCCAATTTTGTGAGCATGCTGAGCACGCCGGTCGCGGCGCGTGTGAATGATGCGGTGCTCTTTCCATGGATGAGCTCGGGCAACTTTTCGCTAAGCTTTGGCCTGTTGCTTGATCCGCTTTCGATGACGATGTTGCTGGTGGTGACTGGGGTTGGTCTGCTGATCCACATCTATTCTGCTGGGTATATGGCGGATGATCCAGGTTTCTGGCGCTTCTTCGCGTACTTGAACTTTTTTATTTTCGCGATGGTGTTGCTGGTAAGCGCGGATAACTTTTTGTTCTTATTGGTGGGCTGGGGTCTGGTTGGGCTGGCATCATACTTACTGATTGGCTTCTGGTATCAGCGTCGCTCGGCCGTGGCGGCCGCTCGCAAGGCTTTTGTGATCAACGTTATCGGCGATTTTGGCCTGATGCTGGCTATCTTCCTGATTGTCGTCAATTTCGGTAAGCTAGCATACCTGGATGTTTTTGCACATGGGCCAGTGGGCGAGGGGGCGGCGACTGCGATTTGCCTGTTGATCTTTGTGGCCTGTGCCGCGAAGTCCGCTCAGTTGCCGCTGTATATGTGGCTGCCTGATGCTATGGAAGGCCCGACTCCGGTGAGTGCGCTGATCCATGCTGCGACGATGGTTACTGCTGGTGTTTATCTGGTGGCACGCGCTCATCCGCTTTTTGAGCAGGCTCCTGCGGCGTTGCTGGTGGTGGCGAGCATCGGTGGTATAACGGCTCTCTTCGCTGCTACGATTGCTGTGTTTCAGCTTGATATCAAGCGTGTGCTGGCCTATTCGACGATTAGCCAGCTGGGCTATATGTTTATGGCTGAGGGCGTACATAACTATTCGGGTGGCATTTTTCATCTTGTGACCCATGCGTTCTTTAAAGCTCTACTCTTCCTGGGTGCCGGTGCGGTTATTCATGCACTGGGTGGCGAGCAGGATATGCGTAAGATGGGTGGCCTGTGGGGACGTTTGCGTATTACTGGCTGGACGTTTTTGATTGCTGCACTGGCGATTAGCGGTATCTTCCCGCTGGCCGGTTTCTGGAGTAAGGATGAGATCCTTGGTTCGATCCTGGCTCAGGCAACGAAAAGCGGCGATGCCTGGCTCTATACGTTATGGGTACTTGGACTGCTGACGGCTGGCCTGACGGCTTTCTATATGTTCAGGCTCTTCTTTGGTATCTTCAATGGTACGTATAGAGGTGAGCCAGTTGCCGGGCATCGTGATTTGCCTGAAGCAAATATGGATGCCGAAGATACTGAGGCGACAGGGCATCAGCATGTTGGCGGCGTGAGTTACTATTATATTCATGAAGTGCCGGCGGTTATGTCTATACCGTTGGTAATCCTGGCGGTGCTGTCCGTTGTTGGCGGCTTTATTGGCTCACTTGAGCTCTTTGGTGCACCGAATTGGATGCCGCTGGCAAATTTCTTGCCTGCTACGATGCATACCCATGCAGCGGAGACTTCGCTGGCGCTTGGCTGGACTTCGACTGCCTTGAGCCTGATTGCTGGCTTACTTGGTATCTTCCTGGCCTGGCGAATGTATAGCAAGGGCTTTGCATATCGCGAGAATCCAAACCCATTGTATCAGTTGCTTTCCCACAAGTATTATGTGGATGAAGGACTTACTGCCGGGCTAGTCAATCCGCTCTTAGCGCTAAGCCGTGGTCTATCGCACTTCCTGGAAGGGAACGCGTTGGATGGCGGAAGCCGTGGTATCGCTAAGATCTTCAAAGGGACCAGTAATATAGTGCGCCGTGTGCAGACGGGATATATGCGCAACTATGCATTGAGCATCCTGCTCGGCGTCGTTTTGATTATTGTTTATTATGCGGTGAGGGGGTAGAGATTATGTTTTTTCTCTCATCAGTGATCTTCCTCCCGCTATTGGGAGGCATCGCGCTACTCTTTTTCCCACGCAAACAGGTTACAGCGATACGCTGGACCGCGCTGGGTGTTGCGCTGCTTGAATTGCTCTTAGTGATAATCCTTGCACTCGTCTACCTGCAGGCCTCGGTTGGACTATTCAGTACATCCAGCCTGACAGAGAGCGTGCCCTGGCTGCCAGCGTTGGGCATCAATTATAGCCTGGGCGTCGATGGTATCAGCCTCTTGCTCGTTGGGTTGACCGCGCTGCTGACGACCATCTGTATCGGAGCCTCGTTCCGCATCGATCAAAGAGTCAAGAACTATATGGCTTTTATGCTCTTGTTCGAGTGCGGCATGCTTGGCGTTTTCCTATCCGCCAATCTCTTCCTATTCTACATCTTCTGGGAAGTTATGCTAATACCCGCTTATCTCCTGCTTGGTTCATGGGGTGGTGAGCGTCGTATCTACGCGGCCTTCAAGTTTGTGATCTTCACCTCGGTGGGTAGCTTCTTAATGCTAATCGGCATCATCGCCCTGGGATACTACCACCAACAGGCGGCGGGCGGCTCCTGTGGCTATACCCTTGAGCTATCAGCACTGCTCAATACTGCATCAAACTGTAAGGGACTACTGGATGGCACGACGCAGACATGGCTCTTACTGGCCTTTGCGGCCGCGTTTGCTGTGAAAGTTCCACTGGTGCCCTTCCATAGTTGGTTGCCTGATGCCTATAGTGAAGCGCCTGCACCAGTCACTGCCCTGCTGGCCGGAGCAATGTCAAAGACTGGTGCCTATGGATTTCTACGGCTGTGTATTCCGCTCTTCCCCCAGGCCGTACAAAATCTGGCGCCGCTCTTCAGCATCCTGGCCGTGATCGGGATCATCTACTGCGCGTTTATGGCTCTGGTGCAGACAGATTTGAAGCGCCTGCTCGGGTATTCTAGTATCAGCCATCTGGGCGTGATTATGCTGGGCATGTTTGCCTTTAATGTGCAGGGTGTCGAAGGCTCGGTCTTACAGATGGTCAATCACGGTATTACCATCGCAGCGCTCTTCCTGATCGTAGGATTTATGGAGACACGTACAGGCACACGGCGCTTAAGTGATTTTGGTGGATTGGCGTCTCGTATGCCCTGGCTGGCGACTGCAATGTTCGTGGCCTCGCTCTCCTCGCTGGGCTTGCCTGGTTTGAATAGTTTCGCGGGTGAGTTTTTAGCTTTGCTGGGCGCGTTCCGCGCTAATATGACGCTGGGAATTTTAGGTACACTGGTTGTCATACCGGCTGCCTGGTATATGTTGCGTTTCTTCCAGGGTATGATGTGGAACCCGCGCCATAAAGAAGGGATCGTCGCTGCAACCCTACGCAAAGGAACGCTAAGCGATCTCAATTTTAGCGAATTCTGGCTACTTGCACCATTAATGGCATTGATCTTTTACATTGGCATACAACCTGCGGCATTGACCTGGGTGCTTGAACCCTCGGTTATTAATACCATGCAGGTTCTTGGCAGCGCGTTTGTGAAGTAATTCCCATTGGAGCGTTTGTCTAATACTTAGATGCGTTCAGAAACGCCACTCTCGTGGCTAAAAATGTGCTGCGGCCCATTTTTCATCTGAACGTAAGGTAGTATGAGGGATTTTCTATGACATTTACTTATACTGTCTCAGCCGAGGACTGGTTGGGGATTGTGCCAATCGTGGTGCTAGTTGCGATGGCTCTCGTTGTCATGCTGGTAGATCTGCTGCTACCGCATGAGGGCGAGAGATCAAAGCATAGCGGGCCGGCGAACTTCGCCGTCCTGCCTATTGTCGCATGTATCGGGACCGTGGGCGCAATTATTGCAACGATCGTTTTGTTCTTCGTGGATCATCCAGCGAGTGTTTTTAATAATATGATCGCCGCTGATGCGGGGACGCTCTACGCTGGTCTGATTATCATGGTTGCTGGTATGCTCGGCATACTGTTGTCACCCGCATATCTTAAGCGGCTCGGACAGGTGCACCAGGGCGAATACTACGCTTTGTTTTTGCTGGCCATGGTCGGCATGTTATTGATGGCGGGTGCAACGAGCTTTCTGATCGTCTTTGTCGGATTGGAGATGTTCTCGCTGGCCCTGTATATTCTGTGTGGCTTTATAGCTCAGCGCAAGACATCGCAAGAGGCGGGCATGAAATACTTCCTGCTCAGCTCGTTTGCCTCGGCCTTCTTGCTATACGGCATTGCCCTGATCTATGCCGCAACGGGTAGTACGTTTTTTGTTACTATCAAAAGCTTCATGGGGCATCAGCAGCATGCACCTCTACTACTACTGGTGGGCATGGGATTGCTCTCTGTCGGCTTTGCCTTTAAGGTCTCGGCCGTGCCTTTCCAGTCCTGGACTCCTGATGTCTACCAGGGTGCGCCAGCTCCTGTGACAGCTTTTATGTCGGTTGGCACAAAAGCGGCTGCGTTACTGGCCTTTGTCCGGGTATTTGGCTTTATGCTCTTGCCTGTACAGAACGATTGGATGCCTGTGATCTGGGCGCTTGCGGTGCTGACGATCATCGGTGGTAACGTTATGGCACTGGGACAGACCAATATCAAACGCATGTTGGCCTATTCAAGTGTGGCTCATGGCGGCTATCTGCTGATTGGCGTCGTGGTTGGTGGCTCGCTAGGAGCTACTGCCATCCTATTCTACCTCTCGTGCTACCTGTTTATGAACCTGGGTGCCTTTGGTGTCATCTCGGCACTGGAACGCCTGGACAATTCTGGCTACAGCGTTGAGGATCTGAAAGGGCTATGGAGCCGTCGTCCATTCGTGGCCGGGCTGCTGGCCTTCTTCCTGCTCTCATTAGCCGGCTTCCCGCCTATGGCAGGCTTTGCGGGAAAATATTATATTTTCTACGCGGCACTGCAAGGTGGGCATCCTGAACTACTGATTATTGGTGTCGTTGCCAGTATCCTGGGCATCTACTACTACCTGCGCTTCATCGCAACGATGTTTATGGAGTCGCGTGAGCCAGTGCTGGCGGGTATCGGAACCACACCGGCTGCTCCGAAAATTTCAACGCGTGTGCCCACTACACCAAGGTCACGCTCCGGCCCAACGCGTGCCGCGACTGGTGCGCTCTCAGGTGGAGCGGCGACTGCACTGGCAGTGAGACCTGTCAGCACGAGTACGGCGCTCGCGAAACCGCCAATCGCAGTTGAGCCCGTAGTGGATCAAGAGGTTGGCCGTGGCTTGTGGAGCATGACGTGGCTGGCGCTGGGCATCGCGGCGCTGGGTACACTGGTTGTTGGAGTGCTGTTGCCTTTCTGGCTACCCACTCTACAGCAGGCAGCGGGAATGCTGCTCCGTTAATCTCATTCACTCTGAAATAAAGAAGAGTCTGGCATATTCCTAGATGCCAGACTCTTTTTGATGCACTTTTGCTTTCTTTTTATAGAAATATCTTTTATTTGTCTTATCCAGTACAATATATTGAGAAGTAGACATAAAACCCTAAAAATGGCAAGCAGATGTTTGTTCACACCTAATGGAGAAAACTCATGTATTTTAGCGTCTATACATCCTACCTGCCACCGTGGCTCCTCTTTCTGCTGATCTTTGGTGGTGTCGTCGGACTCTCATGCCTGTGCCTCCTTCTCCAAAGGAGCAGGCAGTTTAAAGGCAAGGCCTTGAATGAAAAGGAGAAGCAACAGCTTGAAGCAGTGGAACAAGATCGAGCGAAGGTCACACAAGTGGGATCGGCCTCTATTGGCCTCCTGATCGCGATTCTCCTTGGCCTCATGGTTGCCAATACCCTCACCAAATTCGGCTCTGCTGACATGACCGTCGTGAATGAGGCTTCAGCCGTTATGGCGGCGGCACGCAACTCGACAGCTCTGCCGGAACCGTTGCGTAGCGACGTACAACGGCGGCTCACCCTCTACTGCCAACAAGTGATCACTGGCGATTGGTCAATTATGAGTGTCGGCCACCAGGACACGCAGAGGCCACTGCCAGCTTCAAGCACGCTCAGTAAGCTCTGGATCGATGATGGAAAGAATATTGACCAGGCTCCACTCGGAGACAAACTGCTGGACAACCTGAACGATATCAACAACCAGCGAGCACAACGCTTTGCCATTAGCCGCGAGGGACTCCCGGATTCGCTCTGGCTCTTATTTGCGGCAGGGACAGTGCTTCTGGTCTATCTGGGCATCCTCGAACGCCTGAGCAGTGCGAAAGAGCATGTGCGTATGATTGTCATGCTCAGTGCCCCCATGGGGATCTTTCTCTGGCTCCTGGCGGAACTGGATAATCCCTTCGGTGGAAGTTTTCCTGTCTCGCCCAGCCCCTTTCAGCACGCGCTACAAGTGTTACACGCGCTCGCTCACTGAAGCTGTTTCTACCGGTTTCCATCCAGCAATCGTGGTCAGCAGCTCTTGGAAGAGCTTCGCAGTTTCAGGAGGGAACTTGCCAAGGAAGTCCTGATTTAATTGATCCATTTCACGGTTAAGCGGCACCTGGAGGTCGTGCCCACGAGCCGTCAGCACGACCTTATTGATCCGCCGATCAGTTTCATGAGCTTTGCGCTCGATTAGTTTTGCTTGCTCCAGGCGGTCGAGTAGCCCGGTCATTGTGGCACTATCAAGTAATAAGCGCTCACCAATCTCTGCGCCACTCTGTTCATCTTGCTCCCAGAGCACCTTGAGCAGCGCATACTGAACAGGGGTCACGCCATGAGGACCCAGCCGTTGCTTGGCCGACTGGGTTACCCGTTGATAGGCCTTGCCAAGATAAAAGCTCAAGCAATCCTCGATATGTTCCATAAATACTCCTGTACAGAGTGGGTGACAATCTCCCATCTCCTACAATCCTAATCGTATGCACAAGTATAGCATAGGGAAAATGCTTTGACAATAGTTACTTGTATGCAAGCTATTTGCCTATAATGATGAGCAAGATGACTCATTAATTGCTTGACTGGACAGTGTTTGCAATACTTTTCTTATGGCTTGGCCCTATTTTCCAGGATGAATCGTGCGAGAGAAGCTTTAAAGTCGAGAATGGTAAAAGCTATAAAACAATGTTTGCATGTTTATCTATCATTATAACTATATTTGCATCTTTATTAGAAATATTGTTTGTTTGTTGACAAAATAAAAAATATGCGCTACTATATGTTTATGCGTTACCATGCTGCATACGATGTTTCACCAGAGTGTGCCTGTCATGAGCGCACACTCGTAGGAGTTGGGAGAGAAGAGGAATGTGTGGATGGAAGCAATCAAGGCTTGCCCCTCATTTACCTCGAAAGTCATAGTAGTAGCAAGAAAAATCTCCAGAGTGTGCCTGTCATGAGCGCACACTCGTAGGAGTTGGGAGAGAAGAGGAATGTGTGGATGGAAGTAATCAAGATTCGCCCCAGAGGTTATTGCTACGGGGTAGTTGATGCCCTCCAAGTGGTCCAACAGGCGGTCAAAGACACCGGAGTCCCGCGCCCAATCCATATCCTCGGTCAGATCATTCACAACCGTCACGCCGTCGAAGCACTGGTCGCCCTTGGGGTGATCACCCTGGATGGCCCTGACCGGGTGGATCTGCTAGAACAGGTGACGGGAGGAACCGTTATCTTCACGGCCCATGGCGTCTCGCCTCTGGTCAAAGCACGTGCCAGAGAGAGAGGCTTGCATTGTATTGATGCGACCTGTCCCGATGTAACTGTGACCCATCAGCTAGTTTCTACGTTGGCTCAACAAGGCTATGTCATTCTCTACATCGGCAAGCGCGGGCATCCTGAGCCAGAGGGGGTCCTGGGAGAAGTCCCTGGACAGATATTTCTGGTCGAGAATGAGGCTGATGTGGACGCACTTGCCCCCAAATTGCTGCAGCAAGAGCGATTAGCAGTGACAACCCAAACCACGCTTTCCCAGTGGGATACGAAGCAGCTCGTTGCCTACATCAAAGAGCTGTATCCTCATGCTCAGGTTCACATCGATATCTGCGCCGCCACGCAGCAGCGTCAGGAGGCGGTTGCTTCTCAGGCAAAAGAAGCCGAGCTGACAATCGTGGTGGGAGATCCGCGAAGCAACAATACCAATCGGCTGGTGCAAGTTTCTGAGGAGATCGCAGGCGTCCCGGCAGTGCGGATCGAGGACCTCTCGCAGCTCCGGCCAGAGTGGTTAGCTGGGAAAAAACGGATCGCTGTGACGGCGGGAGCCTCGACGCCAAGCCACTTAACGCGTGAGGTCATTCGTTTTCTGGAAGCCTACGACCCGCACACAGCACAGACAGAGGCTCTGGTGCACATGCGAAAAGGGGATGAGGAATGAAGCGGCGAGCAACCAGGCAGATTCAGGTGGGGACGGTCCCGATAGGGGGAGATGCTCCTATCGCGGTCCAGTCGATGACCACGACGTATACACGCGATGCCCAGGCGACCGTTGCGCAAATCCATCGGCTGGAAGAGGTGGGCTGTGAATTGGTCCGTGTTGCCTGCCCCGAAGAAGCGGATGTCCAGGCATTGGGATCAATCAAACGCCAGATCCACCTTCCGCTCATTGTAGATATTCACTATAACGGAAAGCTTGCGCTGCTCGCGATCGAACAAGGGGTAGATGCTGTGCGCATCAATCCCGGCAACTTGCTCGGTGGACGCGAGATGTTCACCAAAATCGTCAGCGCTGCCCATGCTGCTGGCGTTGCCATGCGTATCGGCGTCAACTCTGGCTCCATTGATGCACTTGAGCGTGGGCCACAGATGCGCAAAGTTTCGATGAAGATGCATGATGATGGTACGCTGGTGCGAACTGATCCCATCGAGGAGCGGCAGCGCGAACGCGAGCAACTGGTCGAGCGTATGGTAACGTACGCGCTGGAGTACTGTGGATGGGCCGAGGATCTGGGCTTTTCTAACTATAAAGTCTCGCTCAAATCGTCCAATGTGCTCACCGCTGTCGCGGCCTATCGCCAGTTTGCCGCCGCCTGTGATGTGCCGTTGCATCTGGGCATCACCGAAGCTGGGACCCTGGTCAGCGGTTCGGTCAAGTCAGCCGTGGGGTTCTCACAACTCCTTGGCGATGGCATCGGCGATACCATCCGCGTCTCTTTGACTGCCGAACCGGAGGAGGAGATCCCGGTGGCCTATGACATCCTGCGTGCCTTGGAGTTGCGCCATCGAGGAGTGACCTTTGTCTCCTGTCCCTCTTGTGGCCGCGTCGAGATCGATGTGCTTACGATTGCCAGCGAAGTCGAGAAGCGGCTCTCAAAGGTGCAGACCCCGATTCAGGTCGCGGTGATGGGCTGCGTGGTTAATGGGCCCGGAGAGTCGCGCGATGCTGATGTGGGGTTAGCCGGGGGGCGCGGCAAGGGCGTGATCTATCGTAAAGGACAGGTGGTCAAAACCGTCCCTGAGAGCGACTTTCTTGAAGAAGTCCTCAAGGAGATTGCCAGTCTGCTGCCACCCGATGAGGCTCGTCTCGTCTATCCAGGTGATGGTGCTCTTGGCCCGGTGAGCCTGGGGCGCACGCGCAAGAGTGGTGTTTCCCCTTCCCTTGATCAGCAACATGGGACGGAGCCTGGCAATGCCAAAGCTTCCTTGCGTGGAGTCCCGTTACCTCTCCTTGCCCAAAGACAGGCAGATTGTCATGCAGGTGAGTGAAGTCGCAGAACATTCTTGAGGTGGAGAATTGGAGAAAAGGCAGAAAGAGAGAAGGAAATATGACTGTTCAGGCATCGATGACGTATCTGTTCACGCGCTATGTGGAACTGATTCAAAACGCTCTCCAGAGAGAGATCACTCAACTGAGGAAGCCCTCTTATCCTGTGCTTGACTCATTTTATGGGCAGATGGGATATCATTTGGGCTGGCTTGATGCCCAGCTTCTACCCATTCAACCGCAGACAGGCAAACTTTTGAGGCCGACCCTCCTCCTGCTGGCCTATGAGGTAGCGGGGGCCAATGGGTGTACCTTCAAGCGGGAGGATAAGCTCCATCTAGGTCGCGCATTGCCTGCCGCCGTGGCTATTGAGCTCTTCCATAACTTCACGTTAGTCCATGATGATATCGAGGATGGAGACCGGGAACGTCGCCATCGTCCCACAGCCTGGGCCGTTTTCGGCACTCCTCTGGCTCTCAATCTGGGTGATGGGCTGGCCAGCCTCAGCCGCCTGACACTCCTCACGGGCTTTGACGAGGGCGTGTCTACGGACCTGGTTGCTCGTCTCGGATCGCGCTTTGATCGGACCGCACTCACCGTCTTGGAGGGGCAGCATCTGGATCTCTGTTTTGAGACACAAGAACAGGTTACGATTGTGCACTACCTGGAGATGATTACGCGCAAGACAGCAGCATTAATGGCTTGTGCAACCGAGATGGGTGCCATGCTTGGATGCAGTGATGAGCCGACCATCACCGCCCTCCGCCAGTTTGGGTTGCATCTGGGGACCGCGTTTCAGATCCGTGATGATCTGCTGGGGATCTGGGCGACGCGTGCAGAATCGGGAAAAACGCCAGCTGGAGATGTGCTTCGCCGCAAAAAGACCCTCCCCATGTTACACGCTATCCAGCATGCATCTCCACATGATCACGCCTGGTTGCGTACATTCTACTCTCAGCAAGAAGCGCCCAGGAGTGAGCAGGTGGGACAGGTTCTCTCAATCCTGGAGCAGACGCGCAGCCGGGAGTATTGCCAGCACTCTCTGACCGAACATTGTCTGTTGGCACGCGATGCACTCAGACGGGTGCCCACTCCAGCTGTTCCTCTGGCGCAAGAAGCTATTGCCGATCTTGAGGCATTGATTGAGTATGTCTCAGAAGATCTCTGGCCAATGAAAGTAGGAGATTCGGCGCTTCCTCTCAAGGCTGCTTATCGCAAGAAGGGCGACCAATGAGAGATTCAAATTCAAAATGAGTGTGATCAAGAGAAGCCCACACGGCTATGCTTCTGCGTCATTGATGCACTCCAAGTGGGTTGGAGAGAGGAGAATCTGATGAACCACTCTACCTGAGACAGCGCACGTTCGGCAATACCGACGGCCTGAGAGCCTGGATTGAATACAGTTTGAAAACATCATATCCATTTCGTGAATTTACGGAGAGAAAGTAGGAGCTATGGCAGAAGAATTGAAAAAACAGATGAGTCTGGACATCGCCGCAGCGCGAACGTTGACTACCACCACCAAATCCGCGCCGCAGATGCAGGAGGTTACGTCCCGCTGGCTTTTGCGGATGCTTCCCTGGGTGCAGGTATCCGGTGGCACCTTTCGGGTGAACCGCCGCTTGAGTTATGTCGTGGGTGATGGTCTCTTGACCTTCACATCCAATGGAACCGACGTGCGCGTGATTCCAGCCGAACTCGCGGAACTGCCCTGGATGCAGGGATTTGATGATGCAGACATCTTGAATACTCTGGCCGATCGCTTTGTGCAGCAGGAATTCGGGCCGGGCGATGTGATCGCGCAAGCCAATCAGCCTGCCGACCGTATTTTTCTGATCGCCTATGGCAAAGCTAACAAGCTGGGAACCGGAAAATATGGCGATCAGACCGTGCTGGAGACGTTGGCTGATGGAGAGCATTTCGGCGCTCCCTCGTTGCTGACTGGCAACTGGCCCTATACGGTGCAGGCGGTCACCCACTGCACTGTATTGTTCCTGCAGTCCCAGACACTGCAAGATCTGCTCATCCAATTGCCCCAGTTGCGTGCCCAGATCGAGCAGGTGCAAGCAACGACACAAAAGCCTCAGAATCAGCATGGTGAAGCCGCGATTGATCTGGCTGCGGGCCACGAGGGAGAGCCTGACTTACCAGGAACCTTTGTCAATTATGACGCGTCGCCGCGCGAATATCTCTTAAGTGTGGCCCAGACCATCTTGCGCGTCCATACCAGGGTCGCCGACCTGTATAACGAGCCGATGAACCAGATCGAACAGCAGTTGCGCTTGACGATCGAGGCGCTGCGAGAGCGCCAGGAGCATGAGCTGATCAACAATCGGGACTTTGGATTGCTACATAATGCAGACCGCAAACAGCGTCTCCAGACCCGCAGTGGCCCGCCGACTCCTGACGATTTCGATGAGTTGCTGTCTATGGTAAGAGACGCAGGGGCGTTTTTCGCTCATCCGCGCGCCATCGCTGCATTTGGCAAAGAATGCAATCGCCTGGGGATTCATCCTCAAACAGTACCCGTCCATGGAGCGACAGTACCCTCATGGCGCGGCCTTCCTATTTTTCCCTGCAACAAAATTCCTGTGACTGAGACCAGCTCCAGCTCGATCCTGGTGCTCCGTACCGGCCAGGAAGGCCAGGGCGTCATCGGCCTGCATCAGACCGGCATTCCGGATGAATACCAGCCTGGTCTGTCCGTCCGCTTTATGGGAATCAACGAAAAAGCAGTCATCTCCTATCTTGTGAGCGCCTACTATTCTGTCGCAGTCCTTGTGCCCGACGCGCTTGGCATGCTTGAGAATGTGGAGATCGGGCATCTTTAAAACTGGCGTGTCTGATAAAAAGGAGAGAGACCGCTAGCAGTAAGTCGGCCTCTCAGCCAGTGATGGCTAAGAGGCCGGCTCCATTCCCGAGAGGTAACGACCATGCCACAACCATTTGAGCTACCAGAGTTTTACATGCCTTATCCAGCCAGGCTGAATCCCCATTTGGAAGAGGCACGCACGCATTCCAAAGCATGGGCTCGTGCCATAGGAATGTTGGATGTGAAAGAGCCTGAGACTGGCTCTATCATCTGGGATGAGGCCAAGTTTGATTCAATGGACTACGCTCTGCTCTGTGCCTATACCCACCCCGAGTCTCCCAGCCCTGAGCTTGATCTGATCACCGATTGGTACGTGTGGGTCTTCTTCTTCGATGATCACTTTTATGAAATATATAAGCGTACCCGTGACCACGCTGGCGCCAAAGCGTATCTCGACCGGCTACCACAATTCATGCCCCTCACGTCAGACGACGCGCCTGCGGAACCAGTGAACGCCGTCGAGCGCGGCCTGATTGATCTATGGGCTCGCACTGTGCCGTCCAAATCTGCAGACTGGCGGCAGCGCTTCTTCGAAAGTACCAAAAATCTTCTGGCTGAATCGGCCTGGGAACTCTCGAATATCGGCGACGGCCGGTTTCCAAACCCAATCGAGTACATTGAGATGCGCCGGAAAGTAGGCGGCGCACCCTGGTCGGCCGACCTTGTCGAGCACGCCGTCGCCGTCGAGATTCCGGCGCGAATTGCCGCCACCCGCCCCATGCAAGTGCTCAAAGACACGTTTTCCGATGGCGTGCATCTGCGCAACGACATCTTTTCCTATCAAAGAGAGACTGAAAGCGAGGGGGAACTGAATAACGGCGTGCTGGTCATGGAGCAGTTCCTCGCTGTCGATCCGCAGGAGGCCGCCAACGTCGTCAATGACATATTGACCTCACGCTTACACCAGTTCGAGAACACTGTCTTGACCGAATTGCCGCTCCTCTTCGAAGAATACCGTCTGAACCCAGACGAACGGCAGCAGGTATTGACCTATGTGAGAGGCTTGCAGGACTGGCAGTCCGGCGGCCACGAATGGCATATGCGTTCCAGCCGGTATATGAACGGAGGTGCCAGCAAGGCACCAACCGGCACGAGCCTCTTCGACGGACCCATAGGGCTGGGCACCGCTGCAGCACGCTTTGGCCTCGCCGGCAGCGCTTTCGGGCTGCGTTCGAGAAGCTACACCCATGTTCCATTCCAGCCGGTAGGACCGCTCAAAAGGCCCAAAATTGATATGCCGTTTCCAACGCGCGTGAGCTCGCACCTGGACTCATCCCGCCGACAGATTATTGAGTGGGCTACCCGCATGCACATGCTGGACTCGTTGCCCGGCCTTCCTTCTTTTGCTATCTGGACCAAAGAACAATTGATTGGCTACGATTTTGCCTTATGTGCCGCATGCATCAATCCCGATGCCTCTAGTTCCCAACTCAATATAAGCTCGGATTGGCTTACCTGGGGCACCTATGGCGACGACTTCTTCCCTAAAGTCTTTGGCCGAGCCCACGACTTTGGCGGTGCAAAGCTGCAGTGCGAGCGTTTATGGCTCTTTTTGCCTCTCGACTGCTCTTCCACTACGCCTCCACTCAATGCCCTGGAGATGGGGCTGGCGGATCTGTGGCAGCGAACTGCTGAACCCATGTCTATGGGTGCACGGCGTCAGTTCCAGGAGAGCGTCCAGGAGATGACCAACAGTTGGCTATGGGAGTTGGCCAATCAGATCCAAAACCGGGTTCCAGACCCTGTGGACTACATCGAAATGCGCCGGAAAACCTTTGGCGCCGACATGACCAGAAGCCTTTCGCAAATAGCACTCGGCGACGATCTTCCGGCTGAGATTTATTGCAGCCGCCCGATGGTCAATCTTGCAAACAGCGCCTGCGACTTTGCTGGTTTAACCAACGACCTGTTCTCCTATCGCAAGGAAATTGAGCTTGAGGGCGAAATTCACAACTGCGCACTGGTGATTCAGAAGTTCCTCAATTGTGGTGCCCAACGCGCCCTTGATATGGTGAATGATCTAATGGCTGCCCGAATGCGCCAGTTCCAGCGCATCGTAACCCTCGAATTGCCCGCCTTGAGCGACGATTTCAAGCTCGATGACAACCAGCGCAACCGGTTGCGCCAATATGTCACATCGCTCCAGGACTGGATGGCTGGCGTCTTGAAATGGCATGAAATGTGTCATCGCTATCCAGGATTTGAAGATTCGGCTTCCCAAAGCAAAATGCAA
>Ga0302321_100002879_pt1 | contig 14777 bp, 9 predicted proteins | sample Fen_T0_1_FD_202505 | JGI IMG/M metagenome (GOLD analysis project Ga0302321, IMG submission 202505) | Peat permafrost microbial communities from Stordalen Mire near Abisko, Sweden - Fen_T0_1 | ecosystem: Environmental > Terrestrial > Soil > Wetlands > Permafrost | place: Sweden: Abisko...
CCACGAGATCATCCACGTACAAGTCCGGGAAAACCGTACCGCCGAATTGCTGGACATAAACCACCGCTGCCGAGCAGCCAGCCGGAACCGACAGAGTGCCCGCGAGCTTGGTCCAAACGCCCGAGTCGGCGTTGGTCGAGCCGATCGTCAGAAACGAATCGGCACCGCCGCAGGTAAGCTTGGCTGACAATGCGAGCGTGAGCGCGCTGCCCGAACTCTGCTCGGAATACACACTTACGTTGTAGCTGCCGGGACCGGCGGGAACGCCGTACGCCGGGCCCTGCCAGGTGTCCGTGCGCGCGCTGGCCACGCCCGCAGCCGCTCCGCTGTGAACCGGTGCAGTCGTCAGCGCCACGGACGCGCCGAACCCGAACCAACCGTTCGCACCGAGCTCGAAATCGCCGTTGGCCAAGATATTCCGTTCGGCAGCCGGAGGCGGGACCGGTACCACCGGAATCGACAGCCGCTGCTGCGCCGTGACGTCATCGACGAGCAGGGTCACACCGGGAGCAGGCCCCTCGACGTACAGGGCGAGCTGAGTGAGGTTGTTGCACGCCGGGACCTGATAGCTGCCGCTCATGGCGACGAAGCCCTGATCGGTCGCGGTTGCGGTTGCCACCTGCGTGAAGCTATCCGTGCCGTCGCAGGTCGAAAGAACGACGATATCGACGGGCGCGCTGGTCGCGCCGCTGACCCGCGCGTAGCCCCCGATTTTGTAGCTTGCGCCGGGCGTTGCGGCAGGGAGCAGGTTGTAGACCGGTCCTTGCCAGGTGGCGGTGCGGTTGCTCACCTGCACGCTACCTGTGCCGGCATGTGTGACGCCGCTCGCGGCGATCGTGCCGGCCCAGGCGATCCAACCGGTAATCCCGGCCTCGAAATCGCCGATTGCCACCACGTTTGGACCGAGCGGCTCCGAGCGCGCGCGCAGGGCTACGTCGTCGACCAAAATCGATACGCCTGCGGCCGGACCTTCGACGTACAGGGCTACTTGCGGCTGCGTGCACAATGGAACGCTGAGTGTCCCTGCCAATGGGATGTATGAGTTCTTGTTGGCAGTGCCGGCTGCCACCGTACTGAACGTGTCAGCCGCGCCCTGGCAGGTGATCTTGGCCGAAAGGCGCAGCGCGTCGGTCGTCGCCCCGCGGATCGAAACGAATGCGGAAGCATCGTAGACCCAGCCGGGCTGGACGAGCGCGCTCACGTCGATGGCCGGGCCTTGCCAAGTATCGCTGCGCCCCGCGGCGAGCCCTGCGCGTCGACCGGTGTTCCCGTGCGAGTCGAGCGTGACGCTGGGAATGCCGAAGCCGAACCAGCCGTCCGTGCCCGCCTCGAAGCTGGCATTGGCGATCAGGTTGGGGGCCACGCCTTCGGCGTCCGGCACGAGGCCGACGAAGCCGTCGACCATGCCGTAGTACGCGGGCTTTCGCGCCAAAGCGTCGTCGAATTCGAGCGGATCGTCGGCGCCGAAGGCGCCGTCGATCCACGAGTATTTGTCGGTGAAGCCCCAGCTCGTGACGGCTTCGCAGCCGTCTGTTTTGGCACAGGCAAAAACCACCCGATGATAGATCTGCTTTTGCAGCGCAAGTTTGTCGGCGCGCGTGCCGATCACGTTCCTCACCTGCACGTCCAGCTCGCTCACGTTGATCGAGAGTCCGAGATCGTCGAAACGCGCGAAGTTCGCGAGCAGCTGTGCTTCGGTCGGCGGAAAGCGCGCGTCGATGTGCATCTGGAAGCCGACGCCATCGATCGGCGCGTGCTTGCGCTTGAGTTGACGCACGAGTTCGTACACAGCGTCGGATTTCGCGTTCATGACCTCGATCCCGTAGTCGTTGTAAAAGAGGTCTGCTTTCGAGTCCGCGTCGTGCGCGCGCTCGAATGCGTTCGCGATGAAATCCTTGCCCAATTTGCGAGAGAAGACCGAATCACGCAAGCTGCCATCGTCGGCGATCGCCTCGTTCACGACGTCCCACGCCCGCACCTCACCGCGATAGCGCCCGACCACCTTGTCGATGTTGCGCTCGAGCGCGCGTTCTAGGTCCTTCTTCGTGATCGCGTCTGTGATGAAGGGCGGCAATTGCTGGTGCCAAACGAGCGTATGCCCTTTGATGGACTGGTGGGCCGCTTTGGCTGCGAGAACGACACGATCGGCCTGCGTGAAGTCCCAGTGTTTGTCATCGACGGGCTGCAGCGAGCCCCATTTCATCGAGTTCTCGGGGGTGACGTAGCTGAACTCTTTGCCCAACAGCGTCGCATAACCGGGATCCGCGGCGAGCGCGGCCTCGTTGACAGCCGAGCCAACGAGCAGTGAGCTTTCGCAGGCCGCGAGGGGCAACGCGAACGCCGGGTCGCGTTTGAGCGAGCAGGGCCTTGGCCGATCGTGTTCACCGTCGTGGTCGTTGTCCTGACCCCGGCCGTGGCCGCGGCATGAAAGCGCTTGAGTCTGCGTGGCAGACACCTCCTCGGCGGGCGCTTGCCCCTGTTCTCCACAGCCAAGCAACACAAACCCCAGCACGTACCAACTCGCGTATTGGCGCATGCTCTAGCAGTACCCGTCCTTCACTCTCAAGTGTTGTATTTCTAGCGTCCGATAGCATTTCAGTATGGCTTCGTAGTCGCATGTCGCAGACTCGATACCTCGTGTCGCAGGTCGTTAGTGGGGTGTGGCGCCAGCGGGCCGCTTGGTAATTTTTGGGAGGGTGGGGGGTTCAGGGCGCCCCGGTCGCGCGCCGGGGCCTCACCGCTTTGCGCTCGCGCGCCGGGACCTCACCGCTTTGCGCTCGCGCGCCGGGACCTCACCGCTTTGCGCTCGCGCGCCGGGGCCTCACCGCTTTGCGCTCGCGCGCCGCGGCCTCACCGCTTTGCGCTCGAGCGCCGCGAGCAGCCTGCCGTTCCGCGAGCTGCTTTTCGGACCCCCGATCGCCCCAATCCCTTGGAACTCCCTCGAGATTCGTCACATCGTGGCTTGCGAAATCGGCAACGAACCGCGGTCGTGCTCCGGAGACGCCGCTCGCCGATGAAAATTATGCTGTGTGAGCAGAGCATCATTTCTGCGTGGCCAGGTGTTCATCTTCGGATAAGCCTTGAGCCAGCCTAGCCAGCCAAAGTCTACATAGGAACGATGTGACTAATCTCGAGGGAACTCCAATTGCACTTCTTGCTCCGCGGCGAGTGGCGGCTTCATTCGCAATTGCCCGCAGCTCCGGTGCTCAGCCGTGCCGCAGCGCCGTGCCGCAGCGCCGTGCCGCAGCGCCGTGCCGCAGCTCCGGTGCTCAGCCGTGCCGCAGCGCCGTGCCGCAGCGCCGTACCCTCGCCCCCTCGCCCCCTCGCAAAGCCGCTCAGGACAATCGCTCATCTTCGTCTAGGCGCTCTCGCTTCCGATCTCTTGCGGCTTGGCCAGTGAAGCTTTTTGCCCGCCCCGCGCTACGGCTTGTACTTCACGGTCGCCCAGCCGTTGCTGGGCATGGCGAACTGGAACTTCTTGGCGCCGAAGGCAACGACGTAGTTGGCGTTGGCCGCGCCGCTGTTGAACATGACCGCTACCAAGCTGCCATCCGGGTTCTTGAACGCGACTGCGTCACCGCCCGTCGTGCCAACCACCGTGGCGCCGGGAACTACGTACTGCGAAAGATGGCGGAACACGTAGTAGGCCGGGGTTGGCGTGACCTTCCCAGAGTCCGCCACCAAGAGCGCATCCTGTTTCCACTCACGGGTCGTGTCGATGCCCAAGCCATTCTTGTCGAGCACCATGTTCCAGGCATTGTACGCGGTCACTTTGACTTTAGTGATCGCGTCTCGGATATAGCCCCAGCTTTCCACGGCGTACGCTTGGTCATTGGGCGCCTGGCTCGAGTTGTAAGCAGATGGGCAGTAATCGTTGATCGCCGTACACCACGGATAGTTGCCGCATTTGTGCTCGCTGGCCCAGACTGGTAGGGTGGAGTTCAAAGCGGCAAGTTTCGACTGATCGAGCATGCCCCATTGTGCGCCGATAACCGTCAGGTAGCTCTTTGCCGCGGTGTCCGCGAGCGCCGCGGCCGCGTTGTCGGCGTCCTTGCCGGTGCTCTCGTTCGAGAGCGTACCCAACATGATCTTGACGCCCAGAGGCATCATGGCTGGACCGAGATACTTCCCGATCCAGCTGGCGTAAGTGGCCTTGTCCCACAAACACGAGGGGTAGTTTTGGTCGTAGCCCGGCTCGTTTTGCGGGGAGACGAGCTCGATCTTGATGCCCAAGTCCTGATAAGCTTGCACGAATTTTGCGTAATACTGGGCATACGCTTGCAGCAGCGCACTGTCGCTCTTCATGCTGCCGCCATCGTAGTAGGAAGGCTTCCGGGCATTCGCGCTGGTGTCGGCGCCGCTGTTCTTCTTGTAGCCCGTCTTCATCCACACCGGAGGCGTCCACGGGCTGGCCCAGAAGCGCAGGTCGGCTTTTACCGCCTGGGCTGCCTTGATGTACGGGATCAGCTTCAGCTTGTCCCGATCGAGGGAGAACATGCTGAGTTCCGGGTCTGCGGCAGGACGATTGGACTCGGTGCTGTCGGGGGCCGGGTCGGCTCCTGCAATGTCCTCGAGCGTGTAACGGCTGATCGCGTAGTCGCTCGCGCCGATTGGGATGCGTCCCCAAGCGAAAGCCGCACCATCGCGGGCGCTGAACAGCAGGCCGATGGCCTTGGTCTGCATCTCGGGTGTGCTGAGAACGTTCCAGCCGATCTCGTTGAAGGCAGCGCCCATACCGTCCCACTTCTGCGCCGGAACAGTGTCGTTGACGGTTACGTTGGCGGTGGCGGTGGACTCGGTGGGCATGGTGTCCGTCTTCCAATACGCACCCGGCGCAGAGGTGACGAGCGGCGGCAGCGGTCCCAACTCCGGCGCTCCGGCATTGCCGGCCGACCCCGAGCTACCGGGCATACCACCGGTGCCCGCGTTCGAACCGCTCGCGCCAACGACGCCTCCGGTTCCGCTCGGGGCGCCAGCGCCGCTCGGGGCGCCAGCGCCGCTCGGGGCGCCAGCGCCGCTCGGGGCGCCAGCGCCGCTCGGGGCGCCAGCCGCGCCGATGCCAGTGCCGGCGCTCGAGCCGCTGTGGGCGCTTGCTCCGCCAGCAACCGGGGCCGCCCCGGCCGTGGCCGTGTTTTCGTTGTGCCCCGAGTCGCAAGCGTTCAGCGTCAACACGAGTCCGAGGCTCGAGATTGAGAGGAGTGCAAAACTGGATGCCGGCTGCCGTTTAATCATGGTCGCAAAAACCTCGTCGGAAGGGGCCACTCGAAGCCATGCTTTTGCCATTGTGTCGGCTTCCACTGCGACTGACACACACAGGGTGCCCGCGAGCAACCCGGCATCGGTGAATGGGGGCTCGCTCGGCGCGGGATCACTCGTCCGTCAGCGATCCCGCGCGTAGCCGTTTATTTCGCGCGCGTGCCGAGGAAAACACTGACGGTGCTCGACACTGAATTGACCACGGCTAAATCCAAGATGCCGTCCCCATTCAGATCGCCCGCGGCCGCCATCAGCGGATAAAAGGCGGTTGGATAGTCCACTTTATCGGCGAACGTGCCATCGCCCGATCCGATGCGCAGGCTGACCGAGTGAGCGGTCCAGTTGACCACGATCATGTCCAGCACGTGATCGCCGTTCATGTCCGCCAACGACACATAAATTGGATAGCTTGCCGATTCGTAGCCGACCCTCGAGCTGAAGTCGCCAGTGCCGGTGCCGAGGCGAACGCCCACCTCGTTCGACGTTGAATCGGCCGTCACCATATCGGGGTTCCCGTCGTTGTTCAGATCACCGAAGGTGACGGACATCGGGTAGTTGCCGGTCGCGTAGTCCGTGCCTTGAAGGAACGTTCCGTCACCAGCTCCGAGCATGACGGTGACCGACTGGGCATCGGTGTTCACCTGAGCCAGGTCCAGGTTGCTGTCGCCGTTGATGTCCGCGAGCGCTACCGAGAAGCTCTTGCCAGCATTTGCGAAGTATTGTGGCTCGGCGAATTTGCCGTCACCCTCGCTCAAAAAGACGCTCGCCGCAGCGCTATCGCCACCCGAAGTCGCCAGATCCAGTTTGCCGTCGTTGTTCACGTCTCCGAGCACCACGGAGAACATGTTCTTGGTGCCCGGAAATTCCGCGATCGGTCCGAACGAGCCATCACCCACGCCAAGCATGACCTTTGCCACGTGCGAATCGTAATTGACCAGCGCGATATCGAGCACGGCGTCGGAATTCAAGTCGCCGAGCGCGGCCCAATTGGTTTGGTAGCCCGTCGCGTAATCGACTTTGGGTTCGAAGGTACCAGTGCCGGTTCCGAGAAAGACCCCGAGATTGGTGCCCTCCCAGTTTGCCTCCAGCAGGTCGAGTTTACCGTCGCCGTTGAGGTCGCCGAGCGCCAATGAGCGAGGGCTACTGCCCGTTGGGTACTCGACTGGATCTGCGAAAGTTCCGCTGGGCGAGGCGAGCCCGTCCGAGCCCGCAGACGGACCTCCGGGGTTGGCGGTGCCGGCGGTCGCCACAGGCGAACCGCTGTTACCGCCAGCCCCAGACAATTCGGACGGCACCGAGCCAGCCGTGCCGCCGTGGCTGTTCCCCATTCCTCCGCCCGCCGTATCCCCTCCGCCCGCCATATCCCCTTGGCCCCCTGCGCCCGCCGTATCCCCTTGGCCCCCTGCGCCCGCCGTATCCCCTTGGCCCCCTGCGCCCGCCGATCCTCCTGCCAGCCGGGCCGCGCCCTTCGCGCCAATCACGTTGTTGGTTGGCGCGCAGCCGAAGCTGGTAGCGACCAACAGCTGCAGCAACGCAATCGCGCGATTTCGCCCGTTTTTCGGCGCGGACATTGCCCTTGCGTAAGTTGAGTGTGAACAATCTTGAAGTCCCTGAATGGGACCAAATAGGTTTTGCGATCACTTCTCGGCTAGCAACCGGCGCATCGTTTCGAAATAGGGGCTGTGTGGATAGCGAGTCAGAAAGCGCTGGGCGAAAAATCGTGCTTCGTCGCGACGCTGCGCTCGGTCGAGGGCTTGAACGTGTAGGGCGTCGCGTTCCTCGGACAGGACCGAAACAGCGCCTGCTCTGAAATTCGTGTCGAGGCGACGCAACGCCTCGCTGGTTGCTCCACCATCGATGAGTCGTTTGAGCTCGGCCAGCTCACGCGCTTGTTGCGAAAGCGATGCCGTTTTGTCTTCCGGCGATACGGCCACTGCTGCTGAAGCGCGTGTTGGCGCACTTGCCTGATTAAGCGCTGAGCTGCCCGCGGTGAGCCGTTCACGCGGCGTGGATGAGGCCGGAGCTTCGCCGCGCACTGAGCTCGCTGGGGGGAGGGCGCCTTCGTCGGATGGCGCGGTCATCGGAGTTGGAATTTGCTGAGAGGCTGGTCGACGCGCGGGCGCCTGGGTTCGTTCGACGACGGCCGCGGGCCGTTCATCACCACTCCGGCTCAGGTGTTCAGCGACGGTGCCTACGCCCGTGAGGGCCAACCCGACTGCAACGCCCACCGCGAGCGACTTCGCCGCGGCAACCAACAGTCCAGCACTGGCCGCTTTACTTGCGGCGAGCGATGCGCCGATTTTGGCCGATACCGAGTTGGCCGCGACGCTGCTGGTCGCCACACCGCCGGCAGCCGCGGTGGTGCCCAATGCAACACAAAGCGCCCGCCAATCCGCGTCCACAGCCCCGTGAGCCGGTTGAGCGGACTTGCCGAGCAGCAGCAGCTCACGCTCGCAGGATTCCAGTGGCAATTCATCCAGCCAACGCTTTGTCTTAGTCATGAATCACCCCCCGCGGCGAGGCGAACGGATTGGTGGTGTTGGCGCGATGCCACGCTCTTCGAAAAAGCACGACGAGCCAGGCGCAAGCGCGAACGCACGGTTCCTTCTGGAACGGCCAATAATGCAGCGATTTCTTCCCCCGACAGCTCCTCGAGCTCGAACAGCACGAAAACCGCGCGTTGCTCGATTGGCATTTCCGACAAAATTTCATCGAGTATCGCTAGCCGCTCTCGCCCTTCCAGTCGCTGCAGCTGATCGGCCTCGCGGCTGGCGTCGGTTGGCGTATCGGCGACCAACACCTCGCGCCGCACGACTGCGCTACGCCGGTAGTCGGACGCCACGCGCAGGGCGATGCCGCAAAGCCAAGTCTTGACGGTTGAACGACCGTCGAACATCGCTAGCCGACGGTGCGCAATCAGGAACACCTTCTGACCCGCATCCATCGCATCGCGCTCACCGACGCCCATGCGGCGCAGTGTTCGCCACACGAAGTCATGATGCGCGCGGTAGAGTTCCTCGAATTCCAAGCAACACCTAGCTGAATGGAGGCACGAGCTCCGAGCGATCACCCCGCGGCGAACAAAGCCCTAAAAAAGACCAGTGCCGAACACCAGGCCGATGTCCGTCATTACGCCAAATTTCGGGGCGCCGGCAATCGGAACATTCTCCCCCGAACCATCGGCCAAGCGCACACTGAATGCCTGGGGTTGCAATTGTGCGATCAGGCCGACGCGCACGAAGCCGGCGAGCAGCTCGCCCAATCCGGTGAAACCCTGACGGTAGCTGAGCTGTGGCACGAGCACCAGCCAGGGGTAACTACTGGATTGAGGCGACAGAAATCCATTTACCTGCGCGTATTGAGAACCAATGCCCAAACGCAAGCAGGCATCCACACGGGATGCAACAGCCAGCCGTCGTCGGTAGCAGGGCGCTGCAAGCACACCCCACAGCGTGAGCGTGACACTGCCGCCTTCGGCCTCGGCCGGTTGTGACCAGAGCCTGAGTCCCTGGAGCGAAAACCCCAAGCCGCTGCGATGAAAGAGCTCGACTTCGCCGCCAACGCCCAGCGCGGGCTTGCTCAACGCGCCTAGAGCGCCGATGAGCGACGCGCCGACGCCGGCCTGAACCGATCGCGCTGCACGATTCGGAGCGCGCTCGGTCTCCGCAGTGGGCTCGGTTTGCGACGCGCGCACGCTCTCTTGCTGCTGAACTGACTTCCGCGGGGGGACGCCTGCAACGTCGGGAGTCTGTGCGGCGGCTGCCGCGCCGGGCTTCGAGGCATCGCCCGTGAGTTCTGACTCTGCATCGGGGTCGCGCGGCGCGACCAGCATCACAAACGCCAGAGCCAGCGCGTCTGCCAGGCCGCGGCAGTCTTTGTCCTGCTCTTGGATCACTCGCTCACCGCGCCGGGGCGGAAGCAGAGTCAGCACGGCCTCGTGACCCTGCGCCAGCGGTCGAATGGTCACGCGCGCTCGAGCGGTACTCTTCGCCGCATCGCTGCTTTGGCGGAACTCGCGCTCCGGGAATAGCCGTCTGATCGAGCGAAATATAGCTTCTTTGTCCGGGCAAACCTCGGATCCCGGAGCCTGTTCGATTTGAATCACCGCCTCCACCGGCTCGCCACCAGCGGGCTCGGCGCCAGCGCTTGGCTGCGCGCGAGCGCTGGGGCCAGCAAGCAATGCCAGCCCCAACAACGCACCAGAAAAGGCTCCCGCCCGACGACGCACGCCGGGACTATCGGCTATAGGCAGCCCCTTGCGGAACCAAATCGAGGGACCGAATGTCGCTCATCCGGCTGCGTCGATCGCTTCAGAAACGCACTGCGCGATCACTGAGCACCGAAAAATATGGCTTTGCTGAATTATTTGCTGATTTTCCGGTCGCACGCTCGGCCTGGCCTGCCTACATGGTGTGCTAGTTACTGACTCAGCTATGCGTACTCATTCCTGGTCCAAGCAAGGTCCCCAACTCTTTTCCGCGGTCTCGTTGCTCTGTTTGGTCGCCTGCAGCTCTGGCGGCACGGGCGACTCCCCCAACACAGGCGGAAGTACGATCAGCTCGAGCGGCGCTCCCTCACATCCATCGGGCGGCTCGGTCGCGTCGAGCGGCAGCGGCTCGGTCGCGTCGAGCGGCAGCGGCTCGGTCGCATCGAGCGGCAGCGGCTCGATCTCGTCGAGCGGCGGCAGCTCGGTGGGGAGCGGCGGCATGAGCTTCTCCGCCGGCGGTTCGCCTTCGACTTCGGGCGCGGGTAACTCCGCGGCAGGCGCCATCAGCAGCATGGCCGGCAGCCCGACGACGGACCCGTGCGCGACCTTGACCTGTGGCACCGGACAGACTTGCAGCAACGGCGCCTGCAAGTGCATGACCGGCATGCTCTGTACCGACGGCTGTTTCGATACGCAGAACGATCTGAACCACTGTGGCAGCTGCACCACCAAGTGCGCAGCGGATGGGGCATGTGTCGACGGCGCCTGCGTGAACCCGATGTGCAAGGCCGACACCGAGGTGCGCCAAGGGCACGTCACCCACTACACCTTGGCAACCTCGATGGTCGCTTGTCATTACCCGACCAGCACCCTACCTCAGTACTACGGCGCAATGAACGAGTACGACTGGAACAACTCCGGTGTGTGCGGCTCGTGTGTCGAGATCACGAACGGCGGCAAGAAGCTCGTGGTTCAGATCACGGATGAGTGCCCGTACAAGGGGAACGAGCAGTGGTGCAAGCCCGGCAGCCACCACATCGATCTCAACAACGCCGCCAATGACGCGCTCGGCGCCAGCAGCAATCCAGCCGTGAGCTGGAAGTATGTGAACTGCACTCCGACCGGCAACATCAAGTACTACTTCGACAAGGGAACGAAGCAGTACTACCTAGCCGTCACGCCGATGAACACTCGAAACTTGGTCGCCAAAATGGACGTGCAAGTGGCGGGCAAGTGGACTGCCATGCCTCACTCCGCCTACAACACTTACGAGCTTTCTGGCGTCGACTACGGAACGGCCGCGCTCAGCTTTCGCACGACCGACGTATACAACCACGTCATCATCGAAACGGTCGCCCCCGCGCCCGACAAGGTCGTAGACGGCACCAAGCAGTTCGCCGCGTGCCCGTGATCGCGCGGCGGCCGGTATTACCGGAATAGTACCGCCGCACAGATCGGCCCGCCTCTAACGCACTTTGCGCGGACGGGGGCTCGCGCCTGCGGGGCGTGGTCCCTTCGGCACTGAGCTCCGCTGGACGAGCCCAACCAAGCTCTTCGGAATAGGTCGACAGACGCAGTGTTGCTGGTGCGCCTGATGCCAGGCGAGGCGATCGCTCTGGCAAGCACCTTTCCCAAGGACGTGAGCGGCGTGCCACTGCTTGTTCACGCCAGGCACGATACACCACCGATTGCCGGCGGAGAGCTTTGCGGCATCGCCAGCTGCAGGCTACGCTGCGTGGATGCGTGGCTTGTCTCTTGGTCTGTCGCTTGGCGTGGGTGTGGCATGTGGGCTGATCGGTTGTAGTGCGGGCAAGGTCAGCGGTCCCGGCGGCGGCATTCGCCCGCCCAATGCCGGCAGCTCGAGCGTCGGCGTTGGCGGGCAAGGCGGTTCGCCCGTAACGGTTGTCACCGGTGGCACGGGCTCAGAGCTTGGAGTTACTCCGAATCAGATGGTCGATGCCGGTCCGGACGTCATGGTCGACGCTGGCGACTGCGCGACGCTCAGCGTGGCAACGGTAGAGCTGGTGCCCACGGTCAATCTTTTGGTCGACACCTCCGGCAGCATGTTCCAACAGCCCGCGCCGTTTTGGACGCCGCTCTACAACGCGCTGATGGATCCGACCAATAGCATCGTAAAGCAACTGCAGGCCAGCACGCGCTTCGGCTTCACGAGCTACACCGGCGTGGGTGATTCGACCGATGATGCGGCCACTTATAAGTGCCCAATTTTACAATCCGTCCCATACGCACTGAACAACTACGACGCCATCAACAAGCTGTATGGCGGCATCGCAGCCACGTACAACAGCCAAGCGTGGGAAACACCCACGCACGCGGCGATCGACGCCGCCGCGGCGGATTTGCTCGCTTTCAAGGGAACGCCTGTCGGCCCAAAGTTCATTCTGCTGGTCACGGACGGCAACCCCGACACGTGCTGGGCAAAGAATCCGCAGTGCGGCCAGGATGCGGCGATCAAATCCGCCCAAGCCGCTTATGCGCAAGGCATCGTCACCTACGTGCTCGGCATCGGCAGCGTTTTGAGTAAGGACGCTGCAGCGCAGGGCTGCCAAACGGGTCGCTGTGGCGTCGACTACCTGCAGGACATGGCGAACGCAGGCACCGGGCAACCCGTCGAGCCCTATGCAGATAAAGATCAGCAATATCAGTATTCGGCTTGCATCGCCCATAGCCCGACCAAAGCCTTGACCGCAACGTACGCAGCAACGGCCGGTGGCGGAAAGGCGCCCTACTACACCGTCGACGGTAAGGGCACCGCGTCAGACGTGGCGCCGCTCCTCACCGCCATCAAAAACGCGCTGGTCCAAACCCGTAGCTGCACGTTCGCCATGACCGCTACCCTTCCCACCGGCATGATCACCGGCGTCAAGATCACGACTAACGCGGCGAAGGGCAAGTTCAGCTACAACGGCAATCCGCTGACCTACAGCGACCCTAACGGTTGGACGCTCAGCGCAGATCAAACCGGCATCACCCTGAGCGGCACTGCCTGCGATTCGTGGAAGACCGCCGGTGGCACATTGACCGGCTCCTTCCCGTGCGAGGTGACGTTCGATCCGGTACCGCCGCCCGAGCCGCCGAGGTAAGCGCAGTTGCGCCTCGGCGCGCCTCGCCTACTTTTTGCTTAGCTCACCGGATGGCGGTGTCCACGGTGGGCACCGGATGGCGGTGCCCACTGCGGTGCTGCTCGTCGGCACTTCGCGCAACTCAGCCGCCGACGAGAATTACCGCGTTACACTCCGACGGGAGTGCGAGCGTCCCGACAGGATGGCTTGATCGACGTCAGCGCACGGTGGAACGGCGATGATCATCCAAGCATCGCACCGGAAATGAGCGCTTTCTCGAGCGCGCCTAGTCCGCTCGAGTGAGCGCGTCGCGCCGAAGCGAATTCAACAAGAACGTTCAAGCTTCGAGCCTGCTCGACTGCTTGTTTGCGCAATAACGTTCAATCTGAAATCGCCTGAGAATGCGCAACAATCGCTGGGGAATTAGGCAAGAACGTTCAAGGGGTAAACGCGCTGCACGCGCTACAACCGAGCGCGGGAATTTAGGGACTGCGCGGAAGTAGCAGAGACCGGGCGAAAGAAAACCGGACTCGGATTGAAAAGGAATAGATCATGTGGAAACGCATCACACTCGTACTCGTTGCAACCGCTCCTCTATTGGCGTACGCCTGTAAGCCGGCGGCAAGCGATAGCAACGCAACCGGCGGAACCGACGCTGGCGGCAAGGGCGGTGCTAGCGGCGCCGTTGCAGGTGGCGGCAAGGGCGGCAAACCCGCCGGAGGCGGCGCAAACACCGATGCAGGCGCTGCGGGCGCTGCGGGCGAGAGCGATGGTGACGCGGGCGCCGCGGGCGAGACCGGTGCAGGCACAGGCGGCACCTCGGGCAGTGCCGGGGCGAGCCATGGCGGGGCGGGCAGCGGCGGCAAAGGCGGCGGCGGCGGTGCAAGTTCCGGCGGCAAAGGCGGCGGCGGTGCAAGTTCCGGCGGAGCGGGCAGCGGCGGCGGCGGCGCAAGCGGCCTGGCCGGAAGCGGCGGAATGAGCGGCGCGGGAACCGCGGGAGTTGGCGGCGGAGGTACGACGTGCGGCGGCGTCGGGCAAGCGTGTTGCGCGACGGGAGATGCGTGTGGGACTGGCTCACAATGCTTGAACAGCACGGCCTGCAGCTGCGTGAAGGGGCTTTTCGACCACTACTTGCTGCGCAACGACGGCTATCTCTTGTACGAGGCCGACCCGAGCTCGTCTGCGCAAACGGCTGTGCTCGATGCAGCTACCGGCTTGCCTTTGGGTGGCATCACCAGCGCTTCCGACGGCCCGTATCACGGTTGCGCAGTCATCGGAGCAGCCAAGACCGCTTGGTGCTGGCGCAGCGCAGCCAGTGGCAATTCAGTCGGTCAGCTCGGCAACGGTGCCCTGGAGGCAACCGGGACGCTATTTCGCGCCACGCAGGTGCTGACCGCGGCGAACATGCCGCTCACCAACGTCGTGGCTGTCTCGGACAACTCTGAGTACAACGGGAACGGGAACACGACGTGCGCCGTTACTGCAGACGGAAAACTGTATTGCTGGGGTGACTTGTCGTATCTCGTGAACAACGGCACCGCGCAGAATTCACCGTACGCAGTTCAGATCACCACCGACGGCGTCACGCCCTTCACCGGGGTGCTTCAGGTGAGCATCTCGAGCAGCAACTCGGCATGTGCCGTGGTTCAAGGCAGCGCTGCCAAAGAAGTCTGGTGCTGGGGCTACAATGGTTACGGCGAACTCGGCACTGGAGACACCGTGAAGAAGAAGTACCCGACGAAGGTCCTCGGCCTCACCGCGCCCACCAAAGTCAACGCCGGCGGCTACTACTCCTCGACCTGCGTGATCGACTCCGGCAACGTTCGTTGCTGGGGTTACAACGGCCAAGGTGGGGTCGGTGACGGAACGGCCAACTCGCCGATCCTCGCGCCGAAGATCGTCACGCTGATGGGCGGCGTCACGGCCATCAGCGGGGTTACGGACATCAACGGCAGCGGCGTCTACAAGAGCACTTGCGCACTCACTACCGGGCACACCGCGTTGTGCTGGGGCTACGAGTTCGAAAAGTATCCCACCGCTTACGCGTCGACGAACATCGCGTTCCTCGGCGCCATCGATGACGCGGCGGTCCGCTTCGTGACCGGGGACGGCATGTATCACTACGCGCCCATCACCGGCACGGCGACTGTGCGCGCTCCGAACTGCGGGCTCCTGCAATAGCCATTGCTGAGGACACCCCGAACTCGACGGTGAGTTCGGGGTGTTTTTTT
>Ga0302321_100002880_pt1 | contig 14776 bp, 10 predicted proteins | sample Fen_T0_1_FD_202505 | JGI IMG/M metagenome (GOLD analysis project Ga0302321, IMG submission 202505) | Peat permafrost microbial communities from Stordalen Mire near Abisko, Sweden - Fen_T0_1 | ecosystem: Environmental > Terrestrial > Soil > Wetlands > Permafrost | place: Sweden: Abisko...
GGGTTTGCTGGAGCGGTTTGCCGTGATGGTGTCGCTGGGGCTGTGGCTTTCGCTGCCTTTGATTTTGGTGGGGGTGGGGTTGCTGGTGGTTTCGTTGCGGGCGGGGAAGGCTGCGAAGGCTTGAGTCTTTTGGGTGATGCTGAAATATCGAGCCGTCTCCCTTGGCTCAGGATGACAGTGATACGTTTAGGGTTTTCGCTTGCGCTTCGGCGCGCGCAACGCCTTCTTCTCTTCCTCGTACAGCAATATCGACAGCGGCGTCGCTTCGCCCGTCATGCGCTTCACGCCGATGGTGCGGATCAGTTCGTCGAGGTGTTCGCGCAGGCCCGCGACGCGCGCTTCCGGCAGCGACAGCAGCGCATTCTGTAGTAGGCCGATCGCCGGTTTCGGTGCGATATTTACCGCGCGTTCGCCTTGTTGGGTGAGGTAGAGGCTGACCACGCGCTGGTCGCTGCCTTCGCGCCGGCGTTCAATGTGGCCGAGTTCGGCCAGGCGTTCCAATAGATTGCTGGCGGTGGATTGGTGCACCGCCAACTCGCGGGCGAGGTCGCCGACCTTGATGCCGGGTTGCTCGTGGATGGCGATCAGCGTCCACAACTGGGTGCCGCTCACGCCGGTGATTTTCTGGATGTCGCCGTAGTGCTGCTTGAGGTTGGCGACGACGACTCGAAATTGCGTGAGCACGGCGAGCATCTGCCGGTACTGCGGCGATTCGGGGGTGCGCATGGCCGCGGCGGCGGCGCTGTCGTTTACTTTCACAGCGCGACTGCGCGGGCGCTTTGCCAGTGGCGCCGCCGCCGGCTTGCGCACCGGAAGGGAACCCGCGCGGACGACGGATGCAGGCTTGCGGCGGGCAGGCATGCGCTACCTCCCCGCCGGAATCGGCTTACTTGGCGGTGAAATCGACGCGGCGGTTTTCGGCCCAGGCGGCTTCGTCGTGGCCCTTGGCCTTGGGCTTGTCTTCGCCGTAGCTGACGGTTTCGATGTGGTCGCCCTTCACGCCGAGGGCGGTGAGGGCTTTCTTGACGCTGTCGGCGCGCTTCTGGCCCAGCGCCATGTTGTATTCACGGCTGCCGCGCTCGTCGCAGTTGCCTTCGAGCTGCTCGCTGGCGCCCTTGGTGTTGAGGTAGGACGCGTAGGCTTTGACGACGCCGGCGTACTGGTCCTTGATGGCGGACTGGTCGTAATCGAAATAGATGCTGGTGGCGACCGGCGCGGCCACCGTCGGCGCGGCTTTGACGCTGCCGGTGGAGGCGGTGGCGCTGGTGGTGGCGGATTGCGCCGGGGCTTGCGGTGCGGACGCGGTTTGCTGCGCGGGCGCCTGCTGCACCGGCGGCGTGCTGCTGCAGCCGGCCAAAGCGGCGAGGGCCGCGGCGGCGGCGAGGGTTGCGAGTTGGGTAGTTGTGGTTTTCATGGGGTTCTCCGTCCGGTTGACAAACAATATTTGTACAAATATATGAAACTTGCTCCGTTCTGGCAAGCGCGGGAATGTAAGCATTTGCATTGCTTGCCGACCGCGCGGCCACGAGCTTTGGCGAGGAGGGGAACCTTGGCACGGGTCCTGGTGCAGACTCCCGGGCGGCCCCGCCTGTCGGTGTTTTTCTTGCGCTGCCGGCGCGCCGGCCGGGACTTTTTCGCGGAACGGCGCTCGAAACTGCCGCAACGGCGCCTATCTCTGTGGCAGGCCGTTCGCGTTGATCCAGTTCCATTCGTTGCTGAGGTGGATGACTTCGCGATAGGCCGTCTCGCGAAGAAAGGTCGGGCTGAATTCGGCGCGAAAGCACCAGAATCCGTCCGGCCACAGGAAGATGTCGTCGGGGTTCATCGTGGTTCCAGAAGCGGAATGCTCGCATGGCCGGAAATGCGGCGTATGTGCGGTAGCGCACGGACGTTGCGGAGCGATGGAATGGGTATCGGTGCGTTTCGCTCTGCAGCCATCAAGGCGGACTCGCCGGGGCGTTGGCAAGCCCGGCGGTATTGCAGTAAACTTGCTTGTCGAATTTGGGGATGTAGCTCAGCTGGGAGAGCGTCGCGTTCGCAATGCGAAGGTCGAGAGTTCGATCCTCTTCATCTCCACCAACAAAACGGGCTGCCCGGGAAACTTTGTGGCTGGTCACACTGAAAACGCCCTGTGCTGACACAGGGCGTTTTCTTTCCAAGCCCCAGTCCCGCCTTTTTGATCAGGAGCGTACTGTGCCAGTCATTCGATCCCTATTTGTGGTGGCGACCATCGCCGCGGCCTGCGCCGCGCAGGCCGCGGACAGCTTGTCTGCCGGCCGCCATAAGCAAGTGGATGCCATCTTCGCGCCGTGGGCCGGCAAGGATACGCCCGGCTGCGCGGTGGGGATTTCCCTTGACGGTGCGCTGGACTACGGGCGCGGCTACGGCATGTCAAACCTGGAGTACGGCATACCGATCACGCCGCAGTCGATCTTCCACGTAGCCTCGCTCTCCAAGCAGTTCACCGCTTTTTCGATCGGGCTGCTGGCCGAAGAGGGCAAGCTGTCGCTGGACGACGATTTTCGCAAATACCTGCCGGAGATGCCGGGCTACGGCAAAACGATCACCATCGAGCATTTGCTCCACCATACCAACGGCCTGCGCGAACAGGGTCAGTTGCTGAACCTGGCCGGCTGGCGCAACGACGATGTGTACACCGAAGCGGACATCCTCTGGGCCCTGCGCCGGCAACGCGGTTCGAATTTCGCGCCCGGCACGGAGATTGTCTATGGCAATGCGGCGTACACATTGCTGGCGGTCATCGTGCGGCGCGTATCCGGCAAATCGTTGCGGGCGTTTGCCGACGAGCGGATCTTCCGGCCGCTTGGCATGACCGACACCCATTTCCACGACGATCACACCGAGATCGTGCCCCGACGCGCCTCGGCCTATGCCGCTCGCGCGGGCGGCGGCTGGCGGATCAGCGTCCCCAATTACGATCACTACGGCTCCACCAGTTTATTCACGACGGTCGGCGACCTGCTGAAGTGGGAGCAGAACCTGATCGACGCACGTGTCGGCGGACGGGCCCTGATGGCGTCCTTGCAAACCTCCGGCAAGTTAAACGACGGCACCGCCACAGGCTACGGTGGCGGCCTGCGACTGGGCGATTATCGCGGCCTTCGCACGGTGAGCCATGACGGCGCGGATGCGGGCTACCGTACCGACGCCATCCTCTTCCCGCAGGAGCGGCTGGCCATCGTCGCGTTTTGCAACGGCGCCGGCATCATGCCCTCCGAGCTCACGCGTAAGGTGGCCGATGTCTATCTGGGCGATCGCATGAAGAGTACGGTGTGGCCCACCGCCGTGCCACTGCCGCCGGTGGAGTTGGCGGCGCTGGCTGGCACCTACTGGAGTCCCCAGACGGATGAAGTGGTACAGCTGGAGGTCAAGGACGGCACCTTGCGCCAGGTCGGCTCACCGATAGCATTCGTACACAGCGGCAATGGCGCGTTCCGCCCGGGCGAGTCGTCACACGTATGGCGTTTCTCGGAACCGGCTGCCGATGCCCCGCGCAAACTGAGCATCCAGGATTTTTGGCCGACGACGAGGGAATTCATCCGTGTGACTACGCCCTTGCCCACGGACGCAACCTTGGCGTCGTTCGCCGGGCAGTATCGCAGCGACGAGGTCGACGCGACTTACACCGTGCGCATCGCGAACGGCAAGGTGGCGATAGGCGGGCCGCGCCGGGATGAGGCCGTTCTCGACGCTATCGGCGGGGACCGCTTCTTGGGCTCGCTCGGCACGGTCACCTTCACGCGTGCGCAAGCTGGCGGCGTGGACGGGCTGACCATCAGCAATCGCCGCCTGCGCCGCCTGCGCCTGGAGCGGCTTGCGGCTGGCGCAGGGACCGATGGTTAGACTTGACTGGTCGATTCGTGCGCGATGCTGGACGCGATCCCCCCCTTTTTTTCGCGCCTGGGTCTAAGAAGGACGCGAAATAAGAATGAAAAGGCGGGTCTAAAAAGGTGCTCACCAGCGGCTTTGCACACTTGCCTTCTTGATGCTTCCGGTTGCGGTACTGATTTGGTTCTAGTCACAGACTTCCGGGCAGCCCGTTCTCATGGTGCAGGCCATTTCCGCCCGTCAGGCGCCGGCCGGCTTACTTCTTCGGTGCGGCGGCAATTTCCGCGGCGGTGTTTTTGGTGCCGGGCGGCGACACCGCCATATTGGGCGAAGAATGTGCGCCGGAGGCTTCGATCGGTTTCACCGCGGCAACCGGCCCCGGTGTCACATAGGCGCCGGGGTCGACGCAAGGTGGTGTCGCGATCGCTGCCGGCGCGGCCTGGCCGGCCGCCTTTGCGCTTTTGCGATACGAGAGCGCTATGCGATCCTGGCTCTGGCACAGGTGGTAGTTGCCGACCTTGTCGGCCCAGGCTGACTTCGCCACGGCTTCGCTTGCCTTGGCCTTGTCGGCATCGCTTTGCGGCGGCAGTTTTGCATTGGCCGCATGGACAAACAGGATAACGAGGAGTGCGGCAACGATACGCATGGCTTTCCTTTGGCGCCGGTCAACGAAAATCGGCAACTCTAGGTAAGCAGAGTGGCCGTCGCGCGCGAACGATTCTGTGCGCTGGCGAACGCACTGGAGGATTGCGTCCAGCTGGCCCGGTGCGGCGGCATTGGGGAATAGTCTGGCGAAGTCGGGGTTCACGGTAGGCGCGACGGGTTCTGCTTCGATATGGCGCTGTACCGACCAGGCGTTGCGGGCAGGGCAAATCGTACGGCCCCGGATGACCTTTTCGGGCGGACCAGTTCTGATGGGCCCCAATGGCCCCCGCGGCAACGGGTCGTTCCGCTCGGGGTCGCAATGCCGTAACATCCGTTTGTGAGGCCGGCCCGTAACTGGTTATCACGTGCGACCGGATTCGGGCGCCGCAAATCGTAATTGTCTCGAACATGAGGAGAATCGCCATGAGGACCGAAGCCAACCAATATTTCCTCAAGATGCCCGGGGCCGTTTTTACCTGGATCAAATTTGCCGCGCTGATGGCCGGGGCCTGTGTGGTGGCCGCGCCGGCGTGGGCGCTGTTTCCGAGCTCGAGTACGGTTACTTCCAATTTGAACCCATCCACTGCAGTCGATAATGTCTCCTTCACGGCGACCGCCATTTCGAACGCGTACGACGTGCGCCTGCCGCTTGGGTTCGGCGCATCTGCAGGCCAATCCTTGTATGTACGCTACGACATCGCCAATGGGACCTTCGGTTCAAACGTTACCGCCGGCCAGCTGACCGACGTCACGACGCCGGGCAACCTCTTATCGGCTGTGATCAGCCAGGGCGGCACGACCAACGATTCTTTCGTTGTGATCAATATTACGGCCGGCGGGTCCGGCATCCCGCAGGCCGATTTGATCAACCTGAATGTGCCGGGCATCACCGCCACTTCGGCATCGGTCACGCCGGGCGTGACTTATTCGCTGCACGGCACGGCAAGTTCGGCGGCAGGAACGGTACCCAGCAATTCGGCACGGCTGGTGAGCGTCGGCCCGACCTCGGTCGCCAACTACACCAGCGCCTTGGTGCCGACCGGAACCTTCCTGTTCAACCTCGACGGTGTCGCCATTCCCGGCTGTTCGGCGGTGCCGCTGGCGGCGGGCATCGCGCAGTGCGGGCTCGTCATCGGCACCGGCGGACGCAAGGTGGTTACCGTCGTCTATAGCGGCGACGCCAATTACGCAAGCAGCAACGCGACGCTGGCCGACGATCAAATCGTGAATATTGCCTTCACTTCCGGGGCAGTCGCGCCGGGCCTGTATTTGTCGCCGTTTTCGTTCACCTTTACCGTTACGGGTTCCGCGCCGAACCCGGTGTTCACGGTGTCGGCGGGCCGCCTGCCGAACGGACTGACGTTGTCTGCGGCCGGCGTACTGAGCGGGACGCCGACCGCGACAGGTATCGGTTCCTTCACGATATTGGTCACCGACTCGGGCGGCATCACCGGATCCAGGCAATTCACGCAGACCATCCTGCCGGCCAACCAGACGATTACCTTCAATCTTCCCGCCAGCGGCAAGGCGGCCACACAAATCGCCCTGACCGGTACAAGCGATTCCGGACTGGCGGTTGCCTACACGAGCAACACACCGCTGACCTGCTCCGTGTTCGGCGCGGCTACCTTGCGATTGCTGTCGCCAGGACTGTGTTCGGTAACGGCAATCCAGCTCGGCAGCCCGCAGTACAACGCGGCCACGCCGGTCGCCGCATTGCTCACCGTGACGCCGGCCGCCGGCGCGCACGAAATCCGCGTGCGCTCGAGCGCGCCACAATCGCAGTCGGGCCGCCTGGTTAACGGCGCCATCGTATTCACGGCGGATACCGATCCGGGCCCATTGGATATCGTCGCCGGCAGTTTCGATATCGACGGCAACGGCACCAGCGATCTCCTGTTCATCCGGCCGGTGCCTTCGCAGTCAGGCACCCAATTCGGCGATGTGCACACGTGGCGCGATTTTCTGGCCGCAAACGACCAGACCCTGCGCAGCGTGAATCTGTTTTGGCGGGTGCAGGCAGTGGGCGATCTCGACGGCGACGGACTCGGCGACATCGTCTGGCGCTATACCGCGCCGGGTACGCCCGATACCGGTGTTTCGTACGTGTGGTTTACCAACGGCAACGGCGTCGCGGAAGTCCGCAAGCGCGGCGGTGCGCCGCTCGACTGGACGCTGCTCGGCGCCCGCGACCTGAACAATGACGGCGCCGACGACATGGTCTATATCAACCCGGCCAGCCAGATTCGCGTGTTGATGGCGACTGCGGCGAGGAGTTGCGCGAATTTCGCGGCGGGCTCGATTCCGGCCGGGTTCACGGCGCTGCACTTCGCCGATTACACCGGCAATCGCCACGGCGATATCCTGATCCGCAACGCCACCACCGGCGAAGTGCGATTGGTTTCGCTCGACGCGAGCGGCGTCACCCTGCCGCCGTCGACGGCGAATCCGAACGATCCGAACGCGAGCTGCACCAGTACCGCGACGACCATTGCCAATGCCCCGGTGACATTGCCGACAGTGCCGACCAACTGGACCTATTACGCCTCGGTGGATCTCGACGGCGACGGCATCGCCGACATCGTCTGGCTGCTGCCGGACGGTTCGCTCACGCTATGGAAGATGAACGCGTTCGGCGCAGCGCCGACGGTGACGTCGAATGCCGGTACGGCGCCGGTGGGGTTCAGCGTTTTGATGCCGTGACTTGAGACGGTGACGGATAGTGCGTGACGGGTGACAAGTGACGGGTGACAAGTGACGGGTGACGAGTGAATTGTTGTTCGTAACCCGTCACGCCTTACCAGTCACCGCCCTAAGCTCAACGCGCCAAATAAAACCACTCGTTCCCCGGTAGCGATTTCGCGTCGGGGAACATGATGTAGCCGTCGGTCTCGGCGAAAATTTGCGTGCCGTCGTGACGGGTGCCGATCAGGTCGCCTTTGGTCAGGCGATTGAAGCTCGACCACTCGCGCGCAAATGCATCGGCCTCGTGCCCGCGATCGATCACGTCGTACATGTGCAGTTCCTCGATCTGGCCGACGGCGGGCGGTGCGGCTTCGCCGCTGATGCCGAGAAAGGCCAAGGTATTGCGGATGGCGCGGTAGCCGACTTCCGGTGACTGCGGGTCTTCATGCTGGCCGCATTCGAGCGTGATCGCGTAGCCGCCCACCGAGCGCATGTATTCGGTGGTGCCGATGCCGTAGGTCGGGTCGGCGTTGAGCGGGTTCGGTGCGATGCCGGTTTTTTTGGCGAGGTCCTGGCGGCGCTGCACGCCAAGTGCGTAGGTCTCCAGCCAGCCGTCGACAAAGCGTCCCACGCCGAGCCGCAACGCCAGCGCGCGTTCTTCCTCGTAATGCGCGAACGGTTGCAGGGCGCCGGTATTGTTTTGCGGACCCAGCATGGCGAAGGCAGGATTGTTGGCGCGGGTCGAATGCAGGTCGAGCAATACTTCATGCTGCGCCAGCAGCGGGCACAGCCAGTTGGCGATGTGGTCTTCGAAATCGGCGGGATTTTTCACCGGCCGCAGATTGCGGTTAAGGTTGCGGTCACCCATGCGATCTTTTTTCGAATAGGCGAGCGGGTTGGTGACGGGCACAAAGGTCACGCTGCCCTTGCGGATTGCAACGCGTCCGGCATCGATATCGGCCAGCACACGGCGGATCGCCTCGGTGCCGCAGGTTTCGTTGCCGTGCACGGCGCCGCTGATCATGAGGCGCGGGCCGGGTTGCTGGCCGGTGAAGGTGAGCGAGCGGAAATGAAAATCGGCGGGGGAGTTTGTGGTCATGATCTGGTTTAGTTGATAATTTGCACTCGGTTCCAATAGCGACATTATGAGTCAAACCTTACCTTGCGAAGCAGTGCCCACCCATCCGGATTTTCGCCGGCTGGAAAGTATCGCCGGTGCAAAAGTCGATTTGCGTTATGCCAGCCCCTGCAACTTCGTCGGCCGCGACCTCTATTCGCCGCTCGATTGCGCCTGGTTGCATCGGCACGCGGCGGCGGCGCTGGAGACCTCGATCGCGTGGTTGCGCGAGCGGCGGCCGGAACTGGGTGTGCTGATCCTCGATGCATTGCGGCCGCAGCGGGTACAGGAGGAATTGTGGGCCGCACTCGCCGGCACCGATTTGCAAATGTATTTGGCGGAACCTTCGCGCGGTTCGATCCACTCCTTCGGCATGGCGCTCGACATCACGCTGACCGATGCCGAAGGCACCGAACTCGACATGGGTACGCCGTTCGACGATCTCACCGAGCTATCGCACCCGGCCAAGGAAACGCAATTTCTGGCCAGCGGCGACATCAACGCAGGCCAGGTTGCGAATCGTGCACTGCTGCGCGGCGCGATGGCGGCCGGCGGCTTCCAGGGCATCAATACCGAGTGGTGGCACTTCGATTGCGGCGACCGGCTGGCAGTGCGGCGCGATTTCGCGCGGGTGTTGTAGGTAGCCACCTGTACCAAAAGCTTTCGGCTTTGGACCTTCTCTGTGTCTCTGTGGCTCAAGCCTTTTCATCGCATTGCGATGCAACTTCTTCTATTCGGCGAAGGGCAAAAAACCTGAACCACAGAGGCACAGAGGACACAGAGAAGGTCGAGAACATGTTTCTGCGGCCGCGCCCGGGTTTAGCGCGTATCGGTCTTTCCCACCCAATCGATAAAGGCATCGATGATCGGCCGCCCCACGCGGCTGGTCGATTTTTCGTGATTGATGAACGCGACCACGATGCACAGGTCGCCGTTGGCGTCGGGCACGTAGCCGGCAACCGAGGTGACATCGCGCAGCGTGCCACCCTTGAGGCGCGAAGGCTGCGCGCCGTTTGCCGAGCCGGGACGGCGTGCGAAGGTGCCATCCACACCGCGGATCGGCATGCTCGACAGGAATTCCGGCGCCCAGTTGCTGCGTAGTCCCGCCGCCAGCAGGCCCGCCATCTGCACAGGCTTGATGCGTTCGCTGCGCGACAGACCCGAGCCGTTGTCGAGCATCAGGCCGCTGTCATCGATATTGTGGGCGCGAAACCAGTTGCGCACTTCGCGGATGGCGCGCACCGGTGTCGGCCCTTCGGCTTGCCCGTCGAGCGTGCCTAGCGTCAGGAACAGCAGGCGCGCGAGCGGGTTGTCGGACGGCTTGTTGATATCGCGAAGTCCCTCGGCGAGCGTACGGCCGAGGTGCGTTGCCAGCACCTGTGCACCGGCGGGTGCCGCGGCTTCACGCGTCTGGCCGGCGAACGTGCCCCCCAAGTGGCGCCACAGCGTGCGAAACAGCAAATCGGCGAATTGCGCGCGGTCGATCACGTTGATTTGCGTGCTGGCAGCGCAATTGCGTGGAAAGGTGCCCTGCAGGCGCACCCGCACATCTCGATCTATATAGGTGGTCCGCGGTAATTTCCAGCCGTTTTCCCACTGCTTGCAATCGCCGTCGATCAGCAGCATGTCGAGGTCGATGGCCAGCCCGTCCAGCGGCGGCGTCACCCGTACCGCAAGGGAATTGCCGTCGGATTGCAGGTCGAGCTTGATCAGGTTGGTGTTGAGCAGCAGCGCGTCCGGGATCACGTTGTAGCGGAACTCCGGTGTGTCATCGAAAGGCAGTGCGCCGATGTCGAGCCGCGCCGGAAAAAACTTGGTGCGGTCGATCAGGAAGTCGCCGCGAATCTCGCGTATGCCCTGGTAGCGCAGCGTCTGCAGCATGCGGTAGAAGGCTTCCCAATCGAGGTCGCCGTCGCCGCCGCCGCGCAGGACCAGGTCGCTGGTCAGCACCTCGCCTTGCGGTTTGGCGGCCGAAAGCAGTTCGGTTTTGCCGCGAAAAACCGGGCCCAGGCGCTCGATGCCGACCAGCGTGGTCACCAATTTGAGGGTGGAGGCCGGTGCCATCGGGCGATCCGGCTGGTGCGCCATTACAACCTTGCCGTCGCTGACGCGCTGCACCAAAACCGCCATCGCGTCGGCCGGCATGCCGGCGGCGTCGAGCTGCTGCTCGATGGCGGGCGGCAGGGCGGCAGATGCGGCGCCCGCCATGGAAAAGGCGGACCAGGCAGCAAGATTGCGGCAGCGCAGCAAAATGGTGCGAAGGCGCGGCAAAAATGGTGGTTTCATAGTGTTGTATTTAAGCAACGGCTAATGATCGGAATCGGGATTGGTAGTATAGTGGTATCAAAGAAGCGGGCCAATCCATCTGACTGGTATTCCCGCCCAATGGGGTAATAAGCTTCGCGCCGCGACCGTTGGCGAACCACGATTGCAGTGATCAAGAATAAAACTGTTGCATATTTACAAGGAGAGGCCCGTGAAATTACGCCAGCTAGTCCCGATGATCCTGTTGGCAGGATCGATTGCCCCTGCGCTTGCGCAGACTACGCCGCCGGACGACAAGCAAAAACTGGAACGCGTCGTCATTACGGGTAGCAGCATCAAACGCATCGAAAGCGAAGGCGCGTTGCCCCTGCAGATCATCACCAAGGCGGACATGGAGCGGCAGGGCATCGTCTCGGCCGAACAGCTGATCTCCAGCCTTTCCAGCAACGGCAACGGCATGGACAACCTGGCCTCCAACGGCGACGTGACCGCCGGTCAGGCGCGTGGCAACAACGGCCTGTCCGCTGCCAACCTGCGCGGCCAGGGCAGCTCGGCAACCCTGATCCTGTTGAACGGCCGCCGCGTCGCGGCGCACGGCCTCAACGGCGGCATCGTCGACCTCAATTCGATTCCTCTGGCGGCAGTCGAACGCGTCGAAGTGCTGAAGGACGGCGCCTCGGCGATCTACGGTACCGACGCGGTCGGCGGCGTGATCAATTTCATCCTGCGCAAGGATTACCAGGGTGTGCAAGGACAGTTCTTCGAAGACAAGACCCAGCTGGGCGGCGGCGACATCTGGCGCGCCTCGATCCTGGCCGGCTTCGGTGACCTGGCTCGCGACCGTTACAACGTGATGGCCTCGATCACCCACAGCGACAACCAGGAATTGCGCGGCAACCAGCGCGATTTCGTCAACACCTTCCAGTCCGATCGCGGCCTGTCGGTGGATACGCGCGGCACGCCCTATGCGACGGTATTCCCGTTGGCCTCCAACAACGCCGGCGTAACTCGCACCATCCTGAGCTCGCGCGCCACGCCGACCGGTCCCTTGAACAATACGTTGTCGCCGTTCCTGCCGGGTAGCACCACGGTTCGCGCCAACGGCGGTATCAATCCGCTCGACCTGCCGGGCGGCCCAGGCTGCAACGCGGTGGAAGGCATGCAGCAGTACGACTACAACCTGTGGATCACGCCCGGCGCAAAATACGCCTGCGGCTGGGATACGGGACGCGCCAGCGCCATCCTGCAGCCGGTGCGCAGCACCAATGTGGTGTCGCGCGCGACCTTCGATTTCGGCAATCACACCGTGTACGCGGAAGTGACCGGTTCCAAGGTCGAGTCGCACAAGCGCTTTTCGAACAACCAGCTGTCGACCAGCACCAGCGCCACCAGCCCGTTGTTCAACCTGTCCTATCCGCTCAACGCCAACACGACCGCCACCTATAACCAGGTGTTCAACGCCATCGCCGCGGTATTTCCGAGCATCCAGGAAAACTACGGCCAGCCGATCGCGTACCGCTGGCGTTGCACGATTTGCGGCGAACGCGAGTTGACCACCTTCTCGAAAACGGCGCGCGCCCTGCTGGCCGCCGAGGGCACGCTTGGCAAGTGGGATTACCGCGCCGGCTTCTCCAAGGCGTATAGCGACACCTACTCGGTGGTGGGCGATGGCTACTTCTTCAACGACGCCTTTATCCCGGCCTTGAACGCGGGCATCATCAATCCGTTCCTGGCTCCCGGCCAATCGCAGACTCCGGCAGCGATCGCCGCCTACCAGGCAGCCAGCGCCAAAGGCGTCAAGCTGTACGGCGGCCGTTTCGACCTGACCCAGGCCGACGGGGCGATTTCCGGCTCGGTGTTCAAGCTGCCGGCCGGCGACGTGATGGGCGCGGTGGGCGTCGATGTACGCAAGGAAAAGTGGAAGTTCCAGGGCGACGAGCGCGACCTGGCCAACCAGCGTGCCATCCTCAACGTGCCGTTCGACAACGGTAACCAGCTGGGCGGCGTGACCCGCGACATCCGTGCGTTCTACGGCGAATTGATCATCCCGGTATTCAAGTCCCTGGAAATCAATCTGGCGGCACGTAACGACCACTACACCGGCTTCGGCGGCACCACCAACCCGAAAGCGACTTTCCGTTGGGTGCCGTTCGAGCAGGTGCTGTTCCGTGGTTCCTACAACACCGGCTTCCGTGTGCCGACCTTCAACCAGCTGTTCAACGGCGTGGCCTTGTCGCCGACCTCGGGCACCAATATTGTCGACCCCAAGACCTGTCCTTCGCTGATCCCCAACGCCGCCGTGGCCGGTTGCGCGTCGATCAACCCGAGTACCGCCTTCGGTGGTGTTGCCACGCTGGGCCCGGAAAAAGCCAAGCAGGGTTCGGTGGGCGTGGTATTTGCGCCGGCACCCAATATGAGTGTCAGCGTGGACTGGTGGAGCATTCATCGCACCAACACCATCCAGGCACTGACGGTGGCCGATTTCCTGGCCAACTACAGCCTGTTCGGCGACCGCTTCTTTCGCGATGCTACCGGCAACCTGGCCGTCATCGACATCAGCTGGATCAACGCCGGTGAGACCTCGACCAAGGGCCTGGAACTGGGCGGCAAATACAGCGAGCACGTGTTCAACGGAACCTTCACGGCAGCGATCGACGGCAGCTACCTGCTCGAGAAAAAATCGAAGCTGATCACCTCCTCGCAGTGGGGCGGCAGCGAAATCGCCAACTTCACGCGCTCGGGTGACCTCGGCCTGCGCTGGAAGCACAGTGCGACGTTCTCGTACAAGGAAGGCGACTGGACCGGCACGCTGATCCAGGTGTATCGCTCGGCGTACAAGGATGCGGTGTTGCCCGGTGTTGCCAATGGCACCGTCAGCCCGCCCAACTGGCAGCCCACGGTATCGAGCTACATGTTGTTCCACGCCAGCGTGACCTACACCGGATTCAAGAACCTGACCCTGACCGGCGGCGTCAAGAACCTGTTCAATACCGACCCGCCGTTTAGCGCCGTGTACGACACCAATACCGGCGCCGGCAGCTCGTGGGAACCGCGCGTGGCCGACCCGCGTGGCCGTTCGTTCACGGTTCTGGCTACCTATAACTTCAAGTGACACCGACTCGGCCGCCGTGGCGACACGGCAGCCCGATCTCGAAATGGCCTCGCGACGCGGGGCCATTTTGTTTTACTCTTTTCGAAACGTAATTCAATCGCACCGATGAACAAGATCGATCGCCGCCGTTTCGGCAAAACACTGGGCGCGCTCTGCGCAGGTCTCGCATTGCCGGCCTGGGCCGCGCCAACCTTCGGCAACGCCGGCACGCGTCGCCTGATCAAGCCGCCGCGCCTGCGGGCAGGTGCACTGATCGGCCTGGTGGCGCCATCGGGTGTGGAAAACGATGCCGGTATTGAAGCGGGCGTGCGTAACCTTGAATCGCTGGGCTTCAAGGTAAAGCTCGGCAAAAACATCCGCGCGGTGCGCGGCGGCTACGCCGGCACGGTCGCCGAACGAGTCGAGGACCTGCACGCCATGTTTCACGACCGCGAGGTGCAGGCAATATGGGCCGCGCGCGGCGGCTCGGGTGCAAGCGCATTGCTGCCGCACCTCGATTACGCGTTGATGCGACGCATTCCGAAAATCCTGATTGGTTACTCCGATATCACGGCGTTGCATCTTGCCATCCACCGGCGCGCAGGGCTGGTGACGTTTCACGGACCGGTGGCTTCTTCGACTTTTAACGATTACACCGTTAACCACATGTTGTCGGTGCTGATGGAACCGCAGCGCGAGTACGCCATTCACCAATCGATCGAAAACGAGCGCAAGGCCGTCGAGCAGCCGCAATTCGCCATGCGCACCATTCGCGCCGGCGTCGCGCGAGGACGGCTTGTCGGCGGCAACCTGTCGCTGGTGGCTGCACTCGCCGGCACGCCCTACGCCGCCGATATTCGTGGCGGCTTGTTGTTTCTGGAAGAGGTGGACGAGGAGCCGTACCGGGTCGATCGCATGCTCACGCAATTGCAACAGAACCATCCTTTCGGCAGTGTTGCCGGTGCGATGCTGGGGGTGTTCCAGAAGGGCGCCGCCAAAGGCGGCAATCGGCAGCTGACGATGGGCGAAGTGCTCGACGACAACTTCGCCGCGCTGAAAATCCCGTCGGTGTACGGCTATTCGTTCGGCCACATTCCGCACCAAATGACGTTGCCAGTGGGAGT
>Ga0302321_100002881_pt1 | contig 14775 bp, 16 predicted proteins | sample Fen_T0_1_FD_202505 | JGI IMG/M metagenome (GOLD analysis project Ga0302321, IMG submission 202505) | Peat permafrost microbial communities from Stordalen Mire near Abisko, Sweden - Fen_T0_1 | ecosystem: Environmental > Terrestrial > Soil > Wetlands > Permafrost | place: Sweden: Abisko...
AGCGCGGCGTGGCCTATTGGGCCACTTCGGTGGCGAGCAATCCCAACGGCGCGCCTGGCAGCTTTCATGAGCATACTCTCGAGTATCACTTCCTTTGGCTGGGCGACGATTGCGATACCGCGTTGAGTTGGCAGGGGCGGGGCGCCCCGGGCACGAGCGCAAGCCTGAGTGAATGGGCGAACACGGCCATCCAGTTGCGCGACAACGGGAAGAAGGTGATCTTTCGACCGCGCTACGACACCCCGGGTCATGAGGGCGTCGCGAACCGGTGCGGCAAGGTCGAAGGGGCCTCCTACGCTCAGATGCAAAACCACGTCGCCGCCATCGCCGCTATGCTCGGCGATCCCGAGATCAAGCCCGTCGTGGCGTTCATCGAAATGGGGTATCTGGGGAGTTGGGGAGAGTGGAACACCGCGGGCGTGCAGAACGCGGCAGGCGCGAAATGCACGAACACGATCGCCGAGTGCCGGGCCTACGCACCGGTGCTGTTGGCCGAAACGGCCGTGAACGATCGCATCCACTTCGTTCAAGACGTGGTGACGGCTTACCGCAGCGCGGGGGTAACCCGCTCCGTGGCTCTCCGGCGCCCTGAATTTTACCGGGATGCGGCGGAGAATCTCGGTGTATCGAAGCTCGGCCTGGGGTTTCACAACGATTGCTTCATGAGCAGCGAGCAGAATGACATGGGCACGTTCTCTCGCTTGAGGTGGGACTACCTGGACTATCGAGAACTTTACCCGAACACGGTTTTTTCCGATTTCGCTGCGGCAAAAACCTATCTGCAAGCCAACGCCGACAATGGCAGCGTGGGCGGCGAGACTTGCGTGGGCGAGAACGAGCCGTGGCGGCAACCCGGCGTCGTGGCGCGCCTGGAAGCCGATCGCTTCCAGTATTTGCACGGCGGCTTCGCCCCAGACTTTCGCCAGACGATGGTCGATACCGGGCAGTGGGACGGGATCAAGAGTCGCCTGGGCTACCGCTATCAGGTGCTGAACGTGGCGTATCCGAGCGCGGTCGTTGCAGGATCCTCCGTCACGTTGAGCATCACCCTCCAGAACAGCGGATTCGCCAAGATCCCCGCAGAGCGTTCGGCCTACCTAGTGCTACGCGGGCCGGCAAACTACGTGGTGGGCAACCTCAATCCGGAACCCGACCAATACGTCATGATTGCGCCAGAGATGCAGGCGAACGCAACGCTGCGAAACTGGGCCCCCGGCGCGACGACCACGTTCAGCCAGACGTTCAACGCGCCGTCTGCACCCGGCGCCTATGCCATTCACCTCTATATTCCGGACTCAGACTGCGTGAACAACCCATCCTGCAGCGACGGCGTTCGAGCAAACTACGCGGTCCGCTTGGCGACCAAGCGAAACGACCTGAACGTTTTCGCGCCCTCCACCAGCACGAACGACCTCGGCGTGTCACTGACCGTGACGGACCCAACTTAGGGCCCCAACGGGGTTAGGGACGCCGCATCTAGTGGTCAAGCCTGGTCGCCGGTTTGTCGCAACTGACCCCGCGGCCCGAGCCGACACTGCCATATGCTGCTCAAACGCTGCTCATCATGGCTCGTCCGCGCCCTCCAAATCTTACTCACCTGCAGCCTGTTCTGCGCCTGCTCCGGCGCGTCCTGGGAAAAGGTCGAGATTGAATCGCCCTATCAGGCGCCCAAATCACTGACGATCGCCATTGTCGCGCGGCGGGACATGAAAGCCGCTGCCGAGGCGCTGGGCACAGCGCTCGTGTCTGGGCTCGAAAGTCGTGACATCCGGGCGACGGTCGTGCCCGAAGCGGGCGGCTCACCCGACGTCACGGTGTCGATCGTCAAGTGGGATCCGGGGTCGCGGAGCACGCGCTGGCTGACTTCGGCGATGGCCGGCAAGGGTGAGGTGCAAGTCACGGTGGACAGCCTCAAGGTCGACGGAATGGCCAAGGGTTGGGTCCGCGGCGGATTCCTGGGTGGGCCAGATGAAAGTTCCGCAGAAGCCGTCGGCAAGTTGATCGCCAAGACGATTGCAACTGGGCTGAGCGACCAGAACAAGCAAAGCGTAGAAACCAAGCAGAACAAACCGTCTGACTACTGATGAGTGACCCGGCTTGTCCGGCGCTGCCTCCGCTGCCAGAGGCGCCCGAAGCGCCGGAGTTGCCAGCTCACTGATCGCGAGATGCCCGCGCTACGTTCTTTTGCCATGGTCACTTTCGTGGCTACGTTCTGCCAACACACTTCCCCGGTGTTTCGAGTCCTATTTTGCGGCGCCTGGTTTCTTGGGCGCTTCGTGCAAACTTTGAAAAAAACGCTCAAGAGGAATACTGAGCGGGGTCAGCTGGGAATCCTCATGGTCCAGGAAGAACAGCGCACTCTTCGACCGCAAATCGAACACGAAGTAATTGCCACCAGAGTCCCGCGCGAACGGAAGGTGGTACTCGAAAATCACGCCCCTCGAGATGAGACGCTGGCGAACTCGCCGAATGTTCCCTTTGGCTTCATCATCAAGCGGAAGACACTGGTCGACGTTCACGATCAAGTTCGAATCCTGAAGGCGATCCGGAGTTGGCCGCCCGCCGTTGAAGGAGGTAAACATTTGCCTGAGCGTGGCTGGTAACGCGTAGCCAAGCTCGGCCTCGAGGGCGGCTAGCTCCGCGCCTGTCGCGGGACGAATATATTCCTCAAAATACACGTCGCTCATTTCCGTTTCACATAATCTTGTGGGCCGCTGGCTTGCACTGGTTGGTTCACGCCGCCAGCGTGCCATAGGGCGACCAGAACAACAAAGCGCACCAACCAAGCAGAACAAGCCGTCTGACCACTGATCAGGAGAAGTGCGGGACCACGAGTTGTCCCAACCAATGCCGGGCCAGCCGCCCGAGCGCCCGCTGCGAACCTCGATGTGGCCAACGACCCAAAGCGGCATCCAGCGCGGCAAACCGTCGCCCCCCTCAGTGAGTCACGAGCACCTTGGAATAAGCTTCCGACGCCCCGCGTTCTCAGCTCGAGACTTGAAGGGGAAATGCACCGCAGAGAACGTTTGGGTGTTGTCATAGCGGCAGCGTTTTGCTGCCCGGCGCTGTGTTTGTCGTGCGGCAGGGTCAGGACCGATTCGACCGGCCAAACGGCGCCCCCGGAAACCTACGTGGAGCTCGCGCCCGGTTGCAGCGCGCTCGACTTGGGGCACCAGACGGGCCTGCTCGCTCGAGGCCCGATCGAACGTATGACCAGCGCGAACAATCCAGGCGTTTGCGATGGCGGAACACCGGATGCGACGTATCTTTGGCAGGCACCGTCATCCGGCTGCTATTTGATGTACTATGACAGCGGCGCCGTCGGTCACGAGCTAACCGTCAGCAGCAACAGCTGTTCGGGCAGTTCTCTCTTTTGCACTCAAGGCAAATCATACGGCACCGGCGTGTCCCTGACCGCCCGGGCCGAACAGGCTTTTGTGATTCAGACCTCATTCCTCGCGGGCACCGACACGAGCGAGTTTTGGTTGAGGATAGACCCCTGTAACCCGCAGTAGGCTGCAGCTCATCAGCCCCACCCGCCCTGTGCAGCTCCCGGAAAAGCCGAGATCGAACGAGCTGGGACCCGCGCCCCCGGCGAGCGGCACGACCCATTCACGCTGAAAACGCGAATCTATTGGGCGTCGAGCACGGTTTGCGAGTGCTCGGCGTGAACGAGCAGGAGCTTTGCTAGCCGCCGCTGCAGGGCCACCTTTCGTAGCATCCAGGCCGAAAACTCGGTACGGTCCAACGCGCCGACATCGTGAGACGCGGGTTCTAGGTTGAGCATGCTGCGCATCACTGCGGCGGCCGTGCGCGCCTCCTTTGCCGCGGCTCGGTAGTGTTCCGCTATTTGTAACAGCCCGGCCTGTTCTGCGGCACAGGGTTCGCTCGTGCATCCGACCCAGTGCGCGTGGGCCACCATGTTGAAGGCAACGTGCTCGAACAGGTCCGCAATCGACTCCGGGACCACGGCTCCCTCACTCAATTCGACTCCACAAGCGTTCATATTCCTACCTGAAGCATCCAACGCGCGCGACGTGAAGTTGTGACGCGATCGAGTGTCCGGAACAAATTTCGCCAACCGGCCAGACCTGGCGAACGCGAGCGTGTGGCCGTGGCCGCGCACGTGCAAGCCGCGATTCATCGCCCAAACTCAACCGGTTGACAATGTATCCCAACCAGTATACATACATGCTCGAAAGGGAGGATTCACCATGCCCATATCGATTCAAGTCAGCCGCGGCCTGCTCACGCTGGAGGGCGAACGCACCATCTTTCGACGCGTTGCTCAGGCGCTGCTCTCGGCCCACGGTCTTCAAGACAACCCCTTCATGAAAGAGAACGTCATCGGTCATCTCGTGGTCACCGAGGCTGCGACGTCGTTCGTCGGGGACGCCCCCGCGTCGCTTGCCATCGTCGAAGTCAAGGTCCCGTCCGTCACCTTCCGGGATCGCTCGACCCAGCAGGCGTTCGTCGATAGCGTGACCCAAATCGTCGATGAGCTCAAAGCCGGAGCCCATCCGCCTTCACGCACCTATGTGAATGTGACCTACGCGGTCGATGGCGCGTGGGGTATCGCCGGGAAGGCTTACACCAACGACGACCTCGGCGCCGCCATCGCGGCTTCGGCCAACGTCTGAGCACGACGAGCCAACGCCGTCACGTTCGTGATCGTCGCATCGCTTTATCGGGCGCATTTCGGGCTACTGTCGCAGGATGCGAGGCACCAAGTCCAGAGCGCAGCTCCCCGCGAGCCCGGCGTCCGTGAGGCGCGCCGCGCCCGCTAAAAGTCCTATGGCCAAGTCGCGCGGGGGCACGCCGGGGAGCACGCGGCGGCCCGCTGACGACGCTCGCAACAGTATCCTCAGCGCGGCGCAGCGGCTGTTCTATGAACAGGGCATCCGCGCCGTCAGCGTCGACGCGGTTGCAGAAGCCGCGGGGGTCACCAAGCGTACGCTCTACTACCACTTCAAGAGCAAGGACGACTTGGTGGCGGCCTACCTCGAAGCTCGGGATGTGACCACGTTGAATGCGCTTCGTAGTACGCCGAATCAGCGGGGACCGCATCCTGGGGACCGTATCCTGTCCGTGTTCGATTTCCTGGAAAGCTGGTTTTCCTCACCGGGGTTCCACGGCTGCCCGTTCAATAACGCCGTGGCCGAACAAGGCGTCACCGAAGCTGTTGCCGCAATCGTGCGTCGACACAAAGCTACCGTGCGCGCTTGGTTTACCGAGTTGGCCCAGGCAGGAGGCGCAAAGCATGCAGACGCTGTCGGCGCGCAGTTACTCGTCCTGCTGGACGGCGCGCTCAATGGTGCGGCCGTCTTTGCCAACGCTGACGCTGCCATCGTGGCTCGCGCTACGGCGGAGGCGGTGCTCGACGCGGCCGACGTTGCGCGCTCTCGCCCCGCGCCCCAGAAGCCCGGCCGTCGAGAGGTTGCCCGCAGCAAGACGCCGTAGCACGGGCTGCCCTTGCTAGAGCAGCGCGCGGTGGAACAAGGCGCTACCAAGCACCGCGTGCAGCACGGAATTGGACACGGTGCCGCCGAGTTTGGTCAGCTCGCCCCGCCGGTAGGCAATGATTTCGATTGGTAGCAGGCGACGAAACTTGGCCGAACCGACCAAACTTTCGAGTCGTCGCTCAACTTTCGTCGAAGACCAGCGGAAAGTTCGTCTCGGTCGCGGAGCGATCATTTTGGTAGTACGTGTGGCGTCTGCCATGCGTTCGGTGCTGTTCGCACCAGAGCTCCGCGCCACCGGACTTTCGACGTTCCTCGACGCAGCGTGGGCAAGGCGGCTCGATGCCTGGCACGAGGTCTGCCTGCTTCGGCCTGACGACGAGGACCGGGCACGGCGCGTGCGTAACGACGCCGTGTGCCACCGAGACCAATAGAAGGCGAGCCAATCCCGTGCGCCCGTGTGTGCCGACTACGACCAGATCAGCCTCGAGATCCGAAGCCAACTGCGCGATTTCTTTGCTCGACCCTTGGCTCCGCAGATGCGACACGATGCGCCCGAGGTGTGTTCCCAGATCGGGGCAGGCCGCTCGGAACGCCGTTACTTCTTTGGTCGTAAATCCGTGCAGTTGGAGCAGCGCATCGGAAAACGCGCGGTCGATCGACGTTTGACTCAGGGCCACTTCGGCAACGAGTTCACCGCCGCCTTCGGCGGCTGGCGCCGACGGGGTTTCGGCTTCCACATGCACGACGTGGACCTCCGCGCCAGACCGCGCAGAGGCCTCGCGGAGCGCCGCGTGAAGTGCCAAGCGGCTCACCTCTGAATAGTCGACGCCGACGACGACGGTAAAAGGCACCTTGACGGCCATTCATCACCTCATTCGCGCGCAACGGATTCCGTGCGCTTTGGAGATTGGGGAACACGCGAACACGCAACCCGACGCCCGTTCGATGCGCATGGGGCCACCCGGCTCGGGAATGCAGACGGTGTGCCAAATCTTCGCCGACCGCGTCACGCGCGTGGTCGACCCAGTCGAACCCGCGCCTCACGTGTCGGCGGGGGTGCTTCTATTCCGGAATGGTCAAATATTGGCCATCGGACCCCTCGGCCAGACTGGCGGTCGACTAGCTACGCTTCAGGGACGCGGGCCGTCAGAAGCCAGGTGCTCGAGATCGCCCAAACGCCATCGTCGCGCAGCAACGGCTCCAGCGCGCGGCGGAGGGCCGCCTCGATCTCGGTCTGCAGCGTGCCGGCTTTTTGCCGCGCCAGACGCAGTGCTTCGCCAGCGGGCCCGATATCACGGGCGAAGTCGAGAGCGTCGTCGAGCGTCGCCCCGATACACATCGGCGCATCGAAGCGCGCAAACGTCGGTTCGACGAAGCCGGCGGCGAGCAGCTGATCGCTCACTCGGTCCGCGCTGGCCCACGAGAATGGTCCAGGACCGCAGGTGACCTCGTCCTTGGATTTGTCGGCTTCGGCGATGAACTGCTCGACAACCTGCTCTGCCAAATGAAAGCAAGGATTGTCTTCACGCTTGCGCCAAACAGACGCTGCGAATCTCGCTCCCGGACGCAACGCCCTTCGCACATTGCGCAGCGCGGCCACCGGCGAAGCGAAGAACATCGTACCGAAGCGCGCATAGGCTGCGTCGTAAGGTCCGCCGAGCGCTGCCACCTCGACATCGGCGCAAACGAAGCGCGCTCGCTCGGCGCCCTGCCCTCGCGCCCGCTTCGCGGCCGCTGCGACGAAGTTCTCCGCGCAATCCACGCCAACCGCCGCGCCCGCGCTCCCGACGAGTCGAGCCAGCCGAACCGTGCTATCACCGAATCCGGATCCCACGTCGAGTACGCGCCCACCGACTGGGGGCGGGAAGCGCTCGAACAGTTGCGAGCCGTGCTGCCCGAGCCCTGCAACGAGCAGGTGTTCGTAGCGGCAGAACTTTTCGAACAGGACCGTGTTCCAGGCCTCGATGATGTTGGCGTTTCCGGATGGTGAGCTCACGATGACTCCGTGCTGCGGTTCGAGATTGGAGCAACTGTGGGCTCCGGATTCGCGCGCCAACTCGAGAGCGTCGGCACGATGGATCGGACACGCTCGCAGTACTCTTCGTAAGGGCGCCCCAATTGGCGGAGCAGCGTGCGTTGCTCGAAGAAGACCCCTATCGAGATGTAGAGCGTGCACCCGAGCGCGAACAGCAGACGCCCAACCGTCATGGTTGGAGACACCCACAGACCGATCAACATCCCGGTCATGATCGGGTGGCGATCGAAGCGGTACATCCAGCGCACTCGGAACGGCGCGGGCGTCACTGGGCGTCCACGCAAAACTCGATACACTTGTTGCAAACCGAACAGCTCGAAGTGATTGATCGCAAAACTCGCGGCAAGCAAATAGGACCAACCAGCCGCCGCGATTGCCAACAGCAAAAAGCGTGCGGGCCGCGCTTCTACCGACCAAACGAGCGCCGGCATCGGTTGCCAAAACAGGAGCAAAAGCAGGACGACCAGCCCCGTCGCGAGCATGTACGTCGAGCGCTCGGCGGCGGCCGGGATCACCCGCGTCCAACGGGCCTTGAAGCTCGGGCGAGCCATTGCGCTGTGCTGAACCGCGAACGAGACTAGGAGCAGCAGATCGAGGGCCAGCGCCGGACCCAAGCTCAACTCGCCGACTGGGCCACCCGTAAACTCGAGGACACCGAGCAGGATCAGAATGGCGGCGACGAGCGAGCCCACCCCGACCAAGTACGCCACAACACCGAAGGCGAAGAGCGCGCCGCGATACACTGGCGAGCGTGACGATTCAAACTCGATCATCGACGTTTTCATGATTTCCTTGCCCGCTTTGGGGATTGAACGTGCGCGCGCGTCCGACGCGGCAAAAAACGAAGTTGCTCGGCAAACCGGGCCACCGCTTGATTGATCTTCATCGGATCGCCGTGCGCACGCGACATCACGATCGCCCCCTCCACCACGACCAAGAAGTGTTCGGCGAGTGCCGCGGGGCTGAGCGAAGGATGCAGAATCGATGCGACGAAGGGCTCGGCCAACGGCTCCAGCGCCTTCGCGGTCTGCGAGAACAGCCGGGAAACTTCGGCCTGCAGCGCTGGGCTGGTGAGTGCCATCTCGCTAGCCAGAGAGCCGAGCAGGCAACCGCCTTGCCAGAACTCGTGCCCCTGCTTCGCGACGGCATCGAGGAAGGCGAGCAACCGGTCCTCCGGTGCGACGCCAGAAACTTCGATCGCGAGCAGCTTCTCCAGCCCTGCTTCATAGAAGCTGCTCAATGCGGCGAGCGCGAGTTCCTCTTTGCTCGAAAACTGATGATAAAAGGAGCCCTTGCTCACGTCAGCGGCGCGACAAAGGTCGTCCACGCCCGTGGCGGAGTACCCCTTGGACAACATCAATGCCTGTGCCGAGTGGATCAATCTCTGGCGAGTGTCGGCAGCCATCGCCACACTCTAGACCGACCGGTCTGTTTGTCAACCGACGGCGTGAATTTTTCGCGTCGCGGACGGATTCCGGCAGCCCGGGGTCTCTCTGGTCAGACGACCGTGCCCCGGCTGTCGAACTCACCTCAATTTCTTGCGGCCGTTCCATCGGTTGCCCTCCAGCGCAACTTGACGCGGTCACTCCCTCAGCGCGACGTCTCCCACGATGACAGCCCTCGCTCGGCGATGAAAGATGCTGTGTAAACCCCCATGCCGCTCACTTAAGGCGCAGGGCGCGCTCCGCTTTGCGTTTCGTTGCCGCACAACGCCGCCAAACCTCACCCCGCGGAACTACTATGCGAGCCGGAGTGAGACTAAAATCGTTCGCGAACACGCTGGTGTCGCTGCCCTTGGTCATCCTCGCGCTCGAGTCGTCGACTCGGCGCGCCTTCGGGAGGAAATTTTGGCGCTGATGTGCAGGGAACCCAAACATCTACGCGGGAGGACGGTGCTCGGGTGCGCCATCGTTGACTGCCGGTCGCGAGTGTAGCCGAGCATGCGCTCGGCCCCGACGTTGAAGATTTAATGACGCCCTTCTCGTCGGTAGCAATACTCGAAAAGTTCGCGCTATTGAGGATCGCGTTTTGTAACGCCCCCCGTCTTCAGCAAGGCCTTTTGCCGGCGAACCTCGGCGATACCGGCGGCGGGATCGCGAACGGGAGCGTTGGGGCTTTTCTTGTGCATTCCGCCTTTTGGTGAAGCGCGCGACAGTCCGGGGCTTTGCGTGCCGCGGAGACGCGCGCAGGACGCCTCCTCGTGATCCACATCCTGGGCCAGGTCCAGGCGTTAGCCGAGGCGGGCCTCCCGCAGACCTGTCTGCGCCCGAGAATTGGGTAACGAAATTCGTTCCCTCCTCCCCTCGTCCTCCGCGCGCTGAGCGCAACCGCCCGTGGCTCCGTGCCGACGAACGAGACTCCACGGTCGCCACGAGTTCGCAGTTTGATCGAGGGCTGTCTGCGAAGCGAAGGGGGCGATGCCGCGCCTACGCTCGGACGGGATTGTCTGGATTCGATAGTCGAGGTGGTGACAATTGTGTCGTTCCCAGACCGAAAGAATTTTATCCAGGGGAGTGTGTTTCTCCTCCATCGTCACACTCGAGTTCATCGTGTAGTTTTGTTACGTCGATTGCACCCAGCGAGCTTGGGTGACTGAAACACCTGTTGCGCTGCTACCGGGGTTCGCGTCGCAGTGAGCAACGAAGCGCCAAGCGTCCCTTCAACGATGAGTGACTCCACATGATCAGCAACACCTCGCTTCGCGCCATCTCTATGCTCGCCGGCATTTCTATTTTCGCGTGCAGCAGCACGGATTCAGCGGGCCCGCCTGGTGGCTCGTCGGGAACGTCCGCGGGCGGAGGGAGTAGCGCGGGCGCCGGCAAGAGCGGCGCGAGCGCAGGCAACGGGAACATAGCGGGGGCTAACTCAGCGGGGGCCAGCACTGGCGGCGCGAGCACCGCTGGCTCCGGGAGCAGCCCAGCCGGTGCGGCGGGCGCGAGCGCGGCCGGCGGCTCGAATCCGGGCACCAGTGGCGCCTCCAACGGCGGCGGCGGCGGCGGAGGGACCGGCGCAGCGCCCAGCGGCGGAAGCCCTGGCACAGCCGGAGGCCCCGCCATGACCGGTGGCTACCCCGAGAATACCGGGGCGGCGTGTACCGCAACTGCGGGCGCTAAGAAAACGAACACGAAACTGCCCAACCCGTTCGCGATGCACGACGGCACCGTGATTACGACGAAGGCTCGGTGGGAGTGCCGCAGAAATGAGATCAAGAAGGATCTCGAAAAGTATGAGATCGGCCCGAAGCAGGAGCCGACCACGGTCAAGGCGACACTCTCCGGCAAGATGCTGTCCGTCGTCGTCACGAACAGCACTGGATCCCTAACCCTCTCTTCGACCGTCTCTGGCAGCGGGAGTTGCGTGGCCCTCGGCATGAACGGGGCCTCGGGCATCCTGTCTGGCTGCACCCAAATCCCCTTCATGCACGATCAAATCGTCAAGTACGCCCAGGACAGCACCCAGAGCAAGTCGGACCCGTTTTACAAGCTGTATCCGGATCTGTTCGGCAAAATTGGCAACTACAGCGCTTGGTCTTGGGGCATCAGCCGCTTGATCGACGGCATCGAGCAAGTCAAAGACCAGCTGATGGTGGATCCAACCAAGATCGGCATCCAGGGCTGTTCTTACGCGGGCAAGATGGCCCTGTTCGGCGGGGCGCTGGACGAACGCATCGCGTTGACCGTCGCTGAGGAGTCCGGAGGCGGTGGCATCAACTCCTGGAGAACGTCACAGGACTTCAACAAGCGCACCGGGACGAGTATCGAAAAGATCGACAACACGAACTATGCCTGGTTCATGTCGAGCATGAAGAGTCTCGATCCCTACAGCCTGCCCCACGACCATCATGAACTGGTGGCGATGGTCGCTCCCCGAGCATTCATCGCCTTGGGCAACGCGGACTACGAGTGGCTGGGTGACGAATCCGGGTACAAGTCACTCATGGCCGCGCAGGAGGTGTGGAAGGCCATGGGAGTCGCGGACCACTTTGGTTACGACTTCACCAGCGGGCACGATCACTGCCAGGCTCCGGCCGTTCAAACCGCGAGCGTCAAGACGTTCGCGGACCGGTACCTTCGCGCAACGAGCACGACCTCGAACGTTGCCATCAAGCCCACCAGTACGAAGTTCGATCTGACTTACACCCTCGATTGGCAAACGCCAACGCTCCAGTGAGCTGGCCGCGTTGCTGAGGCCGGGCAAGAAGCGAGCGGAGTGTTCGATGGCCCTTCGCAACGCGAACAAGCCGCCGCTAGAACCGATGCCGATCGGTTTCGAGCGCGCGTTTTTTCGCGCTCCGCCGCGGCTCCTGGGCGGACGGCCTCGGAAGCGGTCAATCAGTGCAGGTAGCTCTTGATCGCGGCGTACCAGACTCCGGCCATCCATTCGTATCCTTGCTGATTGGGATGCACGCCGTCGCTGCCGAGCCCATTGCTGGGAAAGTTCTTGAACATATCGACCAAAATGATGTGCTTGCCCGCATCCACCCGCTTTTGGACGACGGCGGGAATCGAGCTGTCGAACATCTCGCCGATTGGGCCGTATGATCCCTGCTTGATTGGCACAATCGTAGTGACCACGAGCAACGCGTTAGGACCGTCTTCTATGATGTGGTCGATCAATGTCCCCAACCGATCGGCCATACCGGTGGGCATTCGCGACGTGTCGTTCGTCCCGGCGTGCAAGAGTACGATGTTGGGCGCTAGGTCGACGAGCAATTTCTTGCCGTTGTAGTTGGCATCCGTCGACTTTCCCGTGACGATGTCGTCGAGCTGCTGGATGGTCCAACCGCTGTGGCCTTCGTTGCTCTTCGGGAACATGGCTCCGGAAACTGTCGCGGGCCCATTCGAGAGCTTACCGACGTAGGTGATGTTCTTATTGTCCGCGGTTGCGTCGGCGAATACCTTGACTCGATAGCCACCGTCGTAGTTGACACCCCAGGTGATTGAGTCGCCCAACGGCAGGACCTTGCAGGCGCCAGTCGCCGGACAGGGATTGAAGCTCCCCGTCCCGCCGCCTGCGCCGGCACCACCCGCGCCGACGCCGCTGCCGCCGCTTTCGGGCTGACCCGCGGAACCTGGCGCTCCACTGGCGCCCGCCCGGCCGCCCTCGGCAGGTCCAGCGCCAGCCGTGCCCTGCTTGCCCCCACTTCCGCCAGAACCCGGGTCGCTGCGCCCGCCGGTGCCCGAGCTTCCGCCCAAGCCGACCGCGCCTCCCGTGCCTGGTACCCCTCCGGAGCCTCCCAAGGTCGACGGGGCTCCCGAATTCGACGGGCCGCCCGCGGCTGCATGGGGGCCGCCCGCGGCTCCGGCAGAATTGCCCGCATCCGCGCTGCTGCAGCCGCAAACGCCGCTCGCGATCAGGCCAGCGAGCAGCACGACGCTTGCCCGCTTCAATGATGGGTTCCGCATTACGTCTCCTACTTGCATGATCCGCTGACCGCTACTACTCATGGCCAAACAATTCGCGTCGGCACTTGGCGTTTTGTTGAACCTGCTCGTCGGCTCGCGAGGCTGGCGCATTGCAGCGCGCGATGTATTGCTTTGCTCGCCATCGCCGACCCGATGATCGGGTTGAACGGCGGCGGACCTTCGTAGAATACCACCGTGACGACCTGATTCTCCCACCGCCCCGGATTTCTCCTTCGTTTTTGCCTGGAAGCCCGCCCTTTCGCGGCGCGGCTGCAACATTCCAGGTTTGACGCGGTCTCGCGCGGCGCGAAGAATCGTGAGCTGTTGCGTTGTGAGCAAGTCGGACTCGGAAGCGTCGGGCTGATTGCGAGCTCGGAAAGCGGTTCGCAGGCGATCACCGAGGTCAATCTTGTCGAACGCCCTCGCGACTCGCGCAACGGAACCCTTCGGAAGCTACATCACACGGGGTAGCTTTCAACTCGCGCCTCTCGGCAAGAACGCGACCGTCGACCAGTTTGCTCCAGCAACGACCCATGCGCGGTAACCGACTTCGGGAAATTGTGCAGGATCGACAGACGGGCACGGCACGGGAATGAGACAAATCAGGACCAGCAGGGGACGGCACGTTCGTTGCTTAATCCCAGGGCATGCAAGCCCAAGCAAGGACGCGGCAGAGGAAGTGCGTGCTGGTCGTGGACGACGAAGCCGACAGTAGCGACATCTTGGCGCAGTTTCTCAGTCCTCAGTATGACGTTCTGGTCGCTCACAGCGGACTGGAAGGGCTCGAGCAAGCGGCCAAACATCAGCCCGATCTCATCATCAGTGACGTCTCGATGCCTGGCCTCGGCGGTCTGGACATGGTCCGGCTGATTCGCGTGAGGCACGGGTTGCGAGCGCCAGTCATCTTTCTCTCGGGGCATGGGGCGCCGATGGACGTCATCGCCGGTATATCGGCGGGTGCTCGCCATTATCTGACCAAACCGGTGGACCTTCAGGATCTGAAAAGGCGCGTCGCACGGGTGTTCGAGTAGCAGCTGATGCCCGGGGTCCGAAACTGGGCTCTCTTCCGGGCTGAATACGATAAGCTAGGTGTTGCGTGCTGAGGGCGCGTTGCTGCTGCGTGGCGATTCATGTAAGAGTTCCGCTCAGCGTTGCTATGACGATTGCTTATCGAGGGTGGTTGATCGGATTGATGGTCGTCGGGTGCGGTGGAAGCTCACTGTCGACGGGTGAGTGCAAGTCGGGTGAGGAATTTCGCGGCGGCGAGTGCGTGCCGGTCGGAACCTGCGGCCCCGGTACCGTTTTGGTGAACAGCGTTTGCTCACCCCACCCGATCGGCGGGGCCGGCGGGGGCGTTGGCTCGGGCGGCGCAACCCACGTGAGCGGCGGTGGTGGTGCAATTGGCGCCACGGGCGGCAAGCACGGAGGCGAGGTTGCCGGCGCGTTCGCCACGGGCGGCGTGGGAGTGGCGGGAGCGGGCGGCGTGGGAGTGGCGGGAGCGGGCGGCGTGGGAGTGGCGGGAGCGGGCGGCGTGGGAGTGGCGGGCTGCTCCGGCCATGCCGGCAACGAGGTGTCCGGCATGGCCGGTGTCGCGGGCGATGGCGACGCGGGTGCGGCCGCCGCTGGTTTTGCTGGTTCAGCGGCGGGTTTCGGCGGTTCGGGCGCAGGTGCCGCAGGTCTTGCAGGCTCCGGCGCGGGTACCGCGGGCTCCGCCGGAGCAATCGATGGCGGGCGCGCCTCGGGGAATTATTTGATCGACGCGGCTCACGATAATCTCCAACCGAACGACGCGGTCGCCTCGCCTTTGAGCCCGCGCTGGGCCGAGACGCTGAGTGGCGTGGTGACCTACCCGGTGATCGCGCAGGGTCGCTTA
>Ga0302321_100002882_pt1 | contig 14771 bp, 7 predicted proteins | sample Fen_T0_1_FD_202505 | JGI IMG/M metagenome (GOLD analysis project Ga0302321, IMG submission 202505) | Peat permafrost microbial communities from Stordalen Mire near Abisko, Sweden - Fen_T0_1 | ecosystem: Environmental > Terrestrial > Soil > Wetlands > Permafrost | place: Sweden: Abisko...
CGGGCCGCCGTACCCGTTCCGTCGGCAGTACCTGACGAACCAGCCATGCCCGCCAACGTAGTCACCACACGCGCCGAAGTGATTTTGCGGATCGTGTGGTTGCCCGTGTCGGCCACGTAGAGATTGCCGCTTCCGTCGACTGCGATGCCGGTGGGCATATTGAAACGCGCGTTTATACCTGTGCCGTCAGTTGAACCCGTCATACTTGCCGCGCCCGCAAAAGTGGAGGAAACGCCCGCAGGGGTGACCCTGCGAATCGTATTGTTGCGGTTGTCAGCGACATAAACATTCCCACTGGCGTCGACGGCTACGCCTTGAGGAGTATTGAACTGGGCAGTCGTACCTGTGCCGTCAACCGTGCCCGATGTCGTGGAACCAGCCAGCGTAGTAACGGCGCCCGAGAGTGCGATTTTGCGGATCTGGTTGTTGACGGAATCAGCAATGTAGATGACGCCAACGGAGTCGGCCGCGATGCCAAACGGAGCATTAAACCTGGCCGAGGTGGGAACTGTGGAATTGGTCGTGCCGCTGACGCCGAGCGCGCCAGCAAAGGTCGTGATGGTCGTCGCGGGCAATACCAGGAGCGAGAGTGTGGCATTGCCAGTGCCGGCGGTGTTGGTCGCGTTGAGTGTGATGCTGGTGGTGCCAGCGGCGGTGGGCGTGCCCGTGATAGCGCCGGTGCCGGTATTGAGCGATAGTCCACCGGGAAGAGCCGTAGTGGTGAAGCTGGCCGGGAAATTAGTGGCAGCGATGGTGTAGCTGAAGGGCTCGCCCATGGCCGCACCTGCTAGCGTCGCGCTATTAATCACGGGCGGCTGGAGAGAGGAAGCGATAGTAACTGTGGCGGTGGCACTGTCGGCGCTACCAAGAATATTGGTTGCACGCACCCAGTAGGAAGTGGTGGCGGTGAGTGTAGGGCTAGTAAAGCTGGCCGATGTCGCGCCGGAGATTGGCGTGGTGGTGATGCCGCTGGTGCCTTGGTACCATTGATAGGTTGGGCTTGGCGTGCCACTGGCGACAACACCCAATGTCGCGGAGCCACTGATGAGGATCGAAGTACTGGCCGGCTGCGTCGTTATCTTTGGTGCAACATTCACCGCAAGCGTTGCGGTGGAGCTGGTAGCTGTGCCTACAACATTAGTTGCCACAAAATAGTAAGATCCCGCGTTTGCGGTACCTACGGTTGCGATCGTGTAGCTCGCGGTCGTCGCTCCACTCATCGCGGTGCCCTTAAAATACCATTGATACGTCGGCGTGGGCGACCCACTCGCTGCGGCGGTAAAAGTCACACTGGCACCTGCGGTTACCGTTTGCGACGTCGGCTGTGTGGTGATCGCCGGTGCAACATTCGGCGTGACCGTGACAGTTGCAGTCACGCTGGACGCTGTACCAAGGGTGTTAGTGGCGCGCACCCAATACGACGTGGTCGCTGTCAAAGCTGGCGTAGTATAGGATGCCGCAGTCGCACCTGAAATCGGAGTCGTTGTGGTGCCGCTGGTACCTTGGTACCATTGATAGGTTAGGGTTGGTGTACCGCTCGCGACCACGCTCAACGTCGCGGTGGCGCCGCTCGCAATTGTAGGGCTCGGGGGCTGGGTCGTAATAGACGGCGCAATATTCACAGTGAGCGTGGCCGAGGAACTAGTAGCTGTACCTGCAACGTTGGTTCCTACGACATAGTACGCGCCAGCGTTGGCCGTGCTTACAGTTGCGATCACATAACTCGTGCTCGTCGCCCCGCTAATCGCGGTCCCCTTGAAATACCATTGATATGTTGGCGCCGGCGAGCCACTCGCCGCGACGGTAAAAGTCACGCTCCCGCCTGACGTCACGGTTTGCGAAGTCGGTTGCGAGGTGATAGCGGGAGCAACGTTGGTGGTAGTGGCAATTGTACCTGTCAAATTGTACTGCCCGATACTGGCGTAGCTGGTGTAGCCGGATGGTGCCGTCGCCAAGGGATCGCCCGTACCCACCGGGGTAAGTCGAATATAGTAAGTTCCAGCAGCCACTGCGAAGGGCAGCGAGGCTTTGGTGCTGGCTGATGGATCGCTAGAGGCGAGAACCGTACCGGCACTATCCAACAACTCGAGTTTAATATCAGTATTACCACCTTCGGTACTACTGCTAGCACGGTAGCCGACAACGGACAGGTTAAGTGTGCCCGCAGCGACCGATACAGAAAATACATCAACATCCGCTGAACTATTCAAAACTCCAGCTACAGAAAACGAACCTCCCGTAACCGGTAAAGCCGTTGCTGTCGCAATTGTGTTACTAGCGTCATCCGGCCGATAGCCAAGATATGAACCGATGATCGCAAGATCGTCCTGCGTGTTATTGGCCAAATAATATTCACCTTTCGACCACTGCGATACATTGCGGTTGTAACCAGTTCCCATGAGTGGCCCCCACGAAGTTTCACCCGAGCCATGCCCATTGTAATAATCGGTTCCGTCGGTCTTCCCATCGTGACTAAGACCCAGATTATGCCCGAGTTCGTGTGACACTGCCTCGGCGATCAAACTAGCCGTAGTGCCGCCGCCAAGGTGATTGTAATAAATGAGAGCCGGAGAATACCGGGTGACATAGCTCGAACCACCAAAGACGGCGAGATAAGCTACGCCGCCCGCAGTATCCGAAGGCATTAACACACCGTTAGCGTCAGTGCTTTTCGTGATCACCGCGCGGCCCGTGGTATTTGTAAATGTCGCCGGTTCTTCCGTCGTCACATCGACATCAAATGGCGCATAATCTTCTGCAACGCGCTCCCAAACTTGGACGATAACGGCCTGTTCGGTATCACTGAAAGTCGTGACGTCACCATCTGTGTCATATGGCAAAGCCTGATAGGTCGTCACCGTAGAATTCCAAACCGTGCCAGTAATCGTATGCCCACTGAAATCGAGATATAAAATCTTCGTCGCACCAGGCCGGGAATGCCGAATCGGTGGGCTTGCGATCGGAACCACAGCCTGTGCTACAACCACCGTGTCCGCACTTGCTGCCACCGCCTCAGCACCCTGGGCTCCAGGCGAGGGCTGAAGATTGCAGACGTAATATAAATCCCCCTCTGAATTAACCCGTAAAGCAGTGTAATCCTCTTTAGGAATCTGCAATTGGATCATTCGCTCCAACACACGACCACGAACCTCCGCGTTGAGCCGAAATAGATCAGCACGCAATGGACCATCCGCTATCTTGGCCATAACTTCATCCAACGCCTGAACCTTCGCATCGGAAGCGACAGTCGTCGCCGGCAGGTTTGTTTTTTGCGCAGCTGTACGGGTTAATGCGGCAGACGGATTATTTTCAGTCGCAGAGATCGGAGCAGCTGCAGCTCTTTTCGGCGCAGCAACTGGCTTTGCCTCAGCAATGGACGAATTCTGGCGATGAATAAAAATATATAAACCTACCAAAACCGCCAAAATTAGAAAAAGGGAAATCTTTGTTATCGGTTTCATTCAGTCTTTGTGCAAAAGCGTGGCAGTATTTCGCAGCGGGAGTTAAATTGATCAGCAACTGTGCATGCAGAGAGATTTGGGTTAACCTAACAGAGCCCGGCCGATCACGATCGACACGCGGTCTCTCGGAACTTTCGAACCCTGACTACATCAAACCAATCCCCATCGGAAAGTCCGCCGAAACACTTCCCTAAAATTGTAAAACTTAACCGAACCAAGAATATCTCGGGTATCCAGGCCTATGCTATTCTAAGTCAGCCTCTACCACATCGCTCGATCTCAGTCTCACGTGTTTACATGAGGGATATCCCCGAGAATTGTACGGCATTCAGCATCTTTACTCTCAATCCGTGCTAGAGACACGATACAACGCCGCATCTTGGCCGCAGCCTCAAGATGGTGGACGGTACTGGACTCGAACCAGTGACCCCGTGCGTGTGAAGCACGTGCTCTAACCAACTGAGCTAACCGTCCGTAGTGGAGGGCAGAACGTGGCGGGCGAGCGCATGCAAATCAACTCTGTTTTATACAGTCCGCGCAAAGCCTGCTCGAAACCCTCGCCTACTCACTTTTTCACCCCGGACTGCTTTCCGTCGCCCAGGGTACAACGTGCGGCAGATTTCGCAGGTCATCCCATCGCAATCGCGCGCGGTGCAATGCTCACGCCCGTAGAAGATAATGCGCAGGTGCAACTTATTCCAACGTTCGGGCGCGTACAGTTTCTTCAAATCCCGCTCGGTCTGCTCCACGCTTCGGCCATCGCTCAGTCCCCAACGCGCCGCCAGCCGATGAATGTGCGTATCAACTGGAAATGCCGACATGCCAAACGCCTGCGACATCACCACCGACGCGGTTTTGTGCCCTACCCCCGGCAGCTCTTCCAATTCCTCATAGGTTCGCGGCACTTTCCCCCCATGTTTTTCCACGATGATTTGCGAAAGCCGCGAAATCGCCCGCGCTTTCGTTGGCGACAAGCCACACGGACGTACAATCGCATCGATTTTCTCAACAGGTACACGCGCCATCGCTTCAGGCGTATCGGCCAGCGCGAACAGCGCAGGAGTGACTTCGTTAACCCGTTTGTCCGTACACTGCGCCGAAAGTACCACGGCCACGAGCAGCGTATAGGCATCGCGATGGGCCAACGGAATCGGAGTCTCCGGATACAGCTCTTCCAGTCGGCGATCCACGAGGGCGGCGCGGGCGGCTTTGTTCAGACTGGGCATAAGCGCGAACGAATGCGCCCGCTCACCAAAGGCAACGTCGTTTTAATGCGCGAATTTCCCTTTGCTTCCGAAAAAGCGCTTTCTAGCGTGCGCAGATGTCTTCGTTGTCTTCCGCGAACACCGTTCCTGCCAAGTCTTCCGCTTCCGCGTCCGTTTCCGCGCGCGATTTAGTCGCGCCGCTAGATACATTTGCGCGCCGCCACAATAGCCCGGACGCCTCAGAAACCGCAGCGATGCTCGCGACCCTCGGTTACGAATCGCTCGACGCGCTCGTCGACGCCGCCGTCCCTCCGCAGATCCGCCTGGCTAAGCCTCTCAATCTACCCGCTCCGCTCAGTGAAAGCGCTGCCATAGCCGAACTACGCACCATCGCTAACCAGAATCAGATTTTCCGCAGCTTCATCGGCCAAGGATACTACGGCACGCACACGCCCGGCGTCATCCAGCGCAACATTCTCGAAAACCCGGGCTGGTACACGGCTTATACACCTTACCAGGCCGAAATTTCGCAGGGCCGACTCGAAGCGTTGCTCAACTTCCAAACCCTGATCACCGACCTGACTGCGCTCGACATCGCCAATGCCTCGCTGCTCGATGAAGCCACCGCCGCCGCCGAGGCGATGGGGCTTTGCTATCGCATGGTCGCCGATCCCGCGCGCAACAAGTTCTTCGTTTCCAGCCTCTGCCACCCGCAAACCATCGACGTCGTTCGCACTCGTGCCAAACCGCTCGGCCTTGTGGTGATCGTGGGCGATCACCGCACCTTTTCCGCCGACGCGACGACGTGCGGCGTACTCGTACAATATCCCGACACGCTCGGCAGCGTGCATGACTACGCGACGTTCTTCGAAAAAGTTCATACCGCTGGCGCGCTTTGCGTCGTTGCGGCCGACCTACTCGCACTCACTCTGCTACGTGCTCCTGGTGAGTTCGGCACCGATGTTGCAGTGGGTTCCGCCCAACGGTTCGGCGTTCCGATGGGTTTCGGTGGACCGCACGCCGGCTACATGGCCACCAAAGACGGCCACAAACGCCAGATGCCCGGTCGCCTCGTCGGCATGTCGAAAGACGCCCAAGGCGATCCCGCGCTCCGCCTCGCTCTCGGCACTCGCGAGCAACATATCCGGCGCGACAAGGCCACCTCCAACATCTGCACCGCCCAGGTTCTCCTCTCCGTTATGGCGTCGATGTACGCCATCTATCACGGGCCGAAAGGCCTGCGCCGCATCGCTCAACGCGCGCACTATCTCACCACGTTGCTCCAAGCCTCGGCTCGCGCTGCTGGCCTGATCACGAATGCCGAGCCTGTTTTCGATACACTCGCCATCTCCAATATCGATGCTGCAAAAACGCACACTGCAGCCGCTGCAAAAAAAATCAACCTCCGCGCCATCGACGCTCGCACAGTCGGAGTCTCACTCGATGAAACCACGACCGAAGTGGATCTGCGCAACATCGCGGACGCGCTCGGCATCAAGCTCGTCACTGCCAACAGTTCTTCTGAAATATCAGATCTCAAATCCGAGATTCCCGCTCCCCTCGCCCGCACGTCGACCTTCCTCACCCACCCGATCTTTAATGCTCACCACACTGAGCATGAGATACTGCGGTATATTAAACGCCTTGAGGCAAGGGATCTCTCGCTTTGTCACTCGATGATCTCGCTTGGTTCGTGCACCATGAAGCTCAACGCAACAAGTGAGATGTTCCCGGTCACTTGGGCGGAATTCGGCCAACTCCACCCCTTCGCCCCAGCCGAACAGTCCCGCGGATACAAAAAGCTCTTTGCCGACCTCGAGACTTGGCTTGCGGAAATCACTGGCTTTGCCGCCGTCTCACTCCAGCCCAACGCCGGTTCAAACGGCGAATACGCCGGCATGCTCGCCATTCGCAACTGGCACGAATCACGCGGCGAGGGACATCGCAACATCTGTCTCATTCCGACCAGCGCGCATGGTACAAATCCCGCCAGCGCCGCCATGGCTGGCCTGACGATCGTACCTGTCGTATGCGATGCTCAAGGCAACATTGATCTCGCCGATCTCCGCGCGAAAGCGGACCTGCACGCGAAGAATCTCGCCGCGCTCATGGTCACCTACCCGTCCACGCACGGCGTATTTGAGGCGTCAATACGCGACATCTGCACAGTCATTCACGAAAGTGGCGGGCAGGTCTACATGGACGGTGCCAACATGAACGCCCAAGTCGGCCTGACTTCGCCTGGTTTCATCGGCGCCGATGTATGCCATCTCAATTTGCATAAAACGTTCTGTATTCCACACGGTGGTGGAGGTCCAGGCGTTGGCCCGATCGGTGTCGCGAAACATCTCATCCCCTTCCTGCCAGGCCATGTCGTTTCACCAATTGAGGGCCGCTCGAGCCATGCAGTTTCTGCCGCGCCCTACGGCTCTGCCAGCGTGCTTCCGATTTCGTGGATGTATATTCGCATGATGGGCGCCACCGGCCTCACCGAGGCCACTAAAATCGCGATCCTTAATGCTAACTACGTCGCCCGCCGACTCGAAGCGAACTATCCGGTTCTCTATAAAGGCACGAGCGGCCTCGTTGCCCACGAATGTATCATCGACTGCCGCGGCTTCAAAAAACACGGCATCGAGGTCGAGGATATCGCTAAGCGTCTTCAGGATTATAACTATCATGCCCCTACCATGAGCTGGCCCGTTGCCGGCACACTGATGATCGAGCCCACCGAAAGCGAAGCGAAGATAGAGCTCGATCGTTTCTGCGACACCCTTATCGCCATCGCTGGCGAGATCCAGGCGGTCGCGACGGGTGAGGCGGACAAGACTAACAACGTTCTGAAAAATTCGCCGCATACCTCAAAGGTTGTCTGCGCCGACAAATGGGAACGTCCGTATTCACGCGAACTCGCCGCCTTTCCGACTAAATTTGTGCGAGAGCATAAATTCTGGCCGGCCGTCGGCCGCGTGGACAACGTTTACGGAGACCGTAATCTCGTCTGTTCGTGCGTCGGCATGGAAGCTTACGCCGAATCCACAGTTTAGGTCTCTCAACGATTCCCCAACTATCCGCCTCGCCCAAGTTGTCGCGCGTGATTACTACGAGCGCAGCCTGGCGACGGCATACATTGCATTACTCGCGTGCCAACCGGTCAACCGCGAGAGCACTCGGTGAAAACGCAGGTGGCGGAGTGTTTTTTCATCCCGCGTAACGAAAACGTCATCCACTCCAAAATCGACGACCTCGAAGCCTCCTGCGGCAATAAAACGTTTTAACGTGCGCGGTTGAAAATGGGTTAAGTGAACTTCACCGCCGTAAGGTATATCGCCAAGCGGATTACGCTTTGGCGAGCAGCGGAGCAGCTTGCGCAAAGCATGCCTGTAGAGCAGGCAATCCTCGTTCGGCACCGCCACGACGAGCAGTCCGTGCGGAGCCAACAATTTCCGGCAGCTCATGAGTACCTCACGAGGATTCGGCACATGCTCCATGACATGCCAGATTGTGATCACGTCGTATTTGTTTTCTCCAAAATCGATCTCGGTCACCTGGCCCTTGCGCACCTTAAAGCCACGCGTCGCGGCATATTGAATGCCGGTATCAGAAAGTTCGGTAGCATCGGTTGCAAATCCGCGCCGGGAAGCCGTGGCTAAAAAGCGCCCGTCTCCTGTGCCGATGTCGAGCAAACGACGTCCTGGATTGTGGCGCGAAATCAAGCCCATCCGCAGTTCCCACATCGCATCACGAGTACCTTCCTCTGCCTGCCATCGCTCGTAGTTTAATCCGCGATCGTACGATGCCTTAATTGCCATCTGCGTCGGACGCGGGGAACGAAAGAGCGCCTTACAACCCAGACAGCGTCTCACATCACTCGGAAACTCAAGTTTGTGCTGGTCGGAACCGCAAACGGGACAGTTCGACAGAACTTCTAGTTCGGTCCAGGCATCCTTTATTTCCGGTTCAGTACTCATACACGCACGATAAGCAGGGCATATTCCATGTCACTCAAAACAGCTAACTGAAAAAACTGTCGCTCTAACCAACAGAGTTGAATGGAACTCGCTGGTGCTTAAAGTTTGAGCTTAGGCCATAAATGAGCTTTCTGACCGCGTTCCGTAAATGTGCAAAAACTAGATCTCATTCTTAACGGCGCGGAGCTCCATCACGGCGTCAGCGGGGTAAATGTTTACCTTCGCCTCTTGACTGAGGCACTCCTAAGCCCACCCGAAACACTGAACTGGCGCTTAGCGGTGCCGCGCCCTTGTGTGCAACACGCCCAGTTTCTACCAGAGAATCGGCTTTTGATCGTGGAAGGTCGAGACGTCGGAGGTTACGATGCACGCAGCCTTTACTGGAATCACCGTCTTGCGCAGCACGTTCGTAAGTTTCATCCGGAAGCAGTCTTTCATAGCGTTTTTCACTTCTGGACTCCTCTCCCTCCACACAAACTCGTGGTCACTGTCCATGATTGCATTGAACAGATCGAACCATCAGTACGTCCTAAATCATTTAAGACTCGCGCCCATCGCTGGCTTTGCCGCCACACGACGAGGCACGCTCGGGCTGTTGTTGCGATCTCCGAATGGACCAAAAGCCAAGCGATAGATATTCAAAAAATCGCTCCCAAAAAAATATCAGTACTTTATAATTGGGTGCGCTCCGCCTGCCTTCAGCCGGTGTCGTTGGAGAACATTGAGGCGATGCGCCGACGCCACAATCTTCCGGATAACTACATCGCCTACGTTGGCGGTTATCGCGCCTACAAAAATGTGGAGTTTCTCATCAGTGCCTGGAATCTCGCGCGTCAGAGTCAGCCCATGCCACCACTCGTGCTGGCCGGGCAGATTCCCGACAGCAGCACTAACCACGGATTCTTTTGCGACATTCACGGCGCAGCGAAATTAGCCGGTGCGTCTGCGCAAGAGGTCGTTTTGCCTGGCTTGATTCCCGATGAGGACCTGCCCGCATTCTACGCTGGCGCGTCGCTTTTTGTATCTCCCTCGAGACAAGAAGGATTTGGCTACCCCGCAGTCGAAGCGATCGCCTGTAAGACACCTGTGCTGGTCAGTGATGCCTCTGTCTATCCGGAATTAGTTCCCGAGAAACATCTGCGATTTGCTCTAACCGACCCAAACATTTTGGCTGGCCGCATGCGGGAGGCTATCACTAACCCTGATCACTTCTGCCGTCCTCTCGACCCCCGCTTCACCGCCGCGTACGGGAAAATTAGATACGAGCAACTCATTCGGAAAGTTTTGACCGATTCTTAACGAACTCGACGCGACCTACAAGTTACCCTTTGCCGATGAGTTACGTTATTTTACGTTCGATAGCGGAGGATTCGCTAGGGGTTTTCGTCTAAAAACGTGTGCGGGCAATTGGCTCAGTCGTTCTCTATCGCCAACTTATTGCTACTCCGCCTCGGGGATTCCCTTACTAAATAAACAGGGAAAATCAGTCGACGCATCACTTGCGAGAGTCGACCAACACGTAATGCTTTCAATACACAGCTGAACTATCACCAGTCTAAACTAGCGCCTACAAACTAAGCATCACACATACAAGCTATGATAAACTCAGCTAAACATATGTTCGCGGCCATCATTGCCGCCACGCTGGTCACATCCGCCAGCGCCCAGATCACACCACGCCCTGCTTCATGGATCGGCGCAGGCGGCGACGGGTTAAACCACTTCCTCACTCCTCTCACAAGCGCCCAGGCTGCAGGATTTACTGCCGCGGGCGTTAATATCGATAGCGACGGTACGATCGCTTTGCCTGCGGGATTCGCGGTTGGCACGCCGAGTATCGCATTCAATCCTCTCGGAGGGAGCGTGACGGTTTTTTTCCTCGGCGAGTCGGCCGGTTGGAATAACGATCTCGGTTACGTTGTAAATCCGGCTTCTTCCAACTTAAGCAATCCGGCCGTTTACAACCCGCTCGTCGTTAACCTCCACGGAGATCTCTCGGGCACGCCAACCCCAACGAATCTGGTCAATAACACGTCTGCTACGATCGCGTACGGCGCTGGTACGACTCTAGACTTCTTCCTTAACGGCGTGGGGGATCCGTGGAATGCCGGCGGCACATGGTTTGCCTTTGGTACGCCAAATCAGTTCGCCGGTACCGACACAACGATCCACACCAAATACACGAATACCGTGATCGATGGCGTCGCTACCCTGATCATTGCTTTCGAAGACTCACGTCATTCGAGCGCTGACGCTGACTATAGCGATGTCCTGATTGCCTTCCAGGGCGTCACAGACCTTCCGGTTCCCGAGCCGTCGACCTATGGTCTGATTGGGGCGGGCGCCTTGCTTGGCATTGCTGCCTTCCGTCGCTTAAAGCGCAAAGTCGCCTGAGCTGGCCAACAAAATACCTTCGAGCCGTCTCCCGTTTAAGGAGACGGCTTTTTTGTTTCCCGGGAACCGGCGGTCAGTCGTTTAAGCAACGCATAAAGCATCTCCATCCGCGGCGCCTTTGCGCCCGCCGATCGGGCGCGGCGCAAGGGCTCGCCCCAAATCGACTCAACCTCAACCTCTCGACCTTCCAAGTAGTCGATCAAACTCGACGGTCGATACGGCCCCATAGGACGCGTGCTTGAGATCTGTTTTTCAATAAAAGACGCTGGAATGTTACAACCAAACATCGCAGCGGCTTCGATGACTTCGGCCATCAGCGCGCGTACTTGGTTTTCTAGCTCCGAACATTCCAAAATTTTGTCCGTGGTAATTCCGCCCGCCGCAATCGCGAGCCCATTGAACGGCACATTCCAGACCAGCTTTTTCCAACGCAGTTCGGCAAGGTTGTCCCCGGCCGAGCATTTCACTCCTGCGCGTTCGAACATCGCAACCACTGAGCGCAATCGCTCGCCGGCCAGCCGGCCGAACTCACCAAACGCGACCGCACCCGGCTCAATGCAGAGGACTTCACCAGGCGCCGTACGGTTCACGCAAATGAAACAAAGGCCGCCCATCACGCGTTCCGAGCCGAAAAGCGCTGCCAACTGTTCGTCGCTGCCGAGGCCATTCTGCAGCGTCAATAGGATCGTGGACTCCTTCAGCAATGGCCGTATCAATTTCTCAAATACTCCATTAGCCGTCGTTTTCAGCGCTATAATAACCAAGTCACATCGCCCGATCTCCTCGGGTGTGGCATAAACGCTCGGCCCAGAGACTACGATTTCGCTCTTCGGTAGTTCCACACGCAAACGCCCGCTTTTACGCACCGATGCCAGATCGCTTCTGAGTAAAAAATGCACGTCCTCACCCGCACTCGCTAGACGGCTTCCGTAATAGCAGCCGATCGCCCCGGCACCTATAATCGCGATTTTCCGTTTTGTAGGATTCATCAGCTTTTCGGAAATTATCCCGAGTGATACGCGGCCAAAGGTGCATGATATTCACACGCCTTTGTAACCATTACGTCACAGGTCGTTAATTGCCTAATTTTGGCAATATCTTTTTTATACCTCATCAATAGCATCTTACAGATGTAGTGATCAAGCCTGACACCGCGAGAAGGATACTTAAGGAGAAAAAACTCACAACTTGTTCACTACTTCGTTTGTCAACGACCTCCCGAAGTACGTCGGACGACAGAATCGCGCACCGTCCGTAATTTTTCCGGGTAGTCAGCAATGGCGTGAAGACCACGGCTTTCTTTGCGTTGCAAAGCACAGGTCACAACGAGCCCAGCGATCTGAATCAGGTTGCGCAGTTCCAAGAGCCGCGGGTCCACAGAAAAATTCCAATAGTAGTCGTGAATCTCTTTCGTGAGATACGCGATGCGCGTGCGGGCACGTTCGAGGCGTTTCGTCGTGCGCATGATGCTCACGTAATCCCACATCGTGCGACGAAGTTCTTCCCAATTATGAGAGATCACAACACGTTCGTCTACATCGCCACCGCCAAGATCAATCCATGGCGGTATTCGAACTTCGGTTACAACTTTGCGCGCCTTCAGGAAGGAATCCACCGATTCCGCTCCGCGATGCGCCATGACGACTGCTTCGAGTAACGAATTACTCGCAAGGCGATTGGCACCATGCAAACCCGTACAAGCAACCTCGCCGCAGGCATACAAGCCGGGCATATCTGTCTCTGCCGAAAGGTTCGTCGCCACTCCGCCACACGTGTAGTGCGCCGCTGGCACCACGGGGATCATATCCTTGCTGATATCGATATCGAGCTTGCGGCAGGTCTGATAAATCTGAGGGAAGCGTTCACGCAAAAACGCCTCATTGCGGTGCGTGATGTCGAGCCATACGTGTGGCGCACCGGATTTTTTCATCTCCGCATCGATCGCGCGGGCCACTATGTCGCGCGGCGCGAGATCCGCCAGCTCGTGGTACCCACGCATAAAGGCCTCACCGGCAGCATTGCGCAAAACCGCACCTTCACCACGTACGGCCTCGCTGATAAGAAAGCGTTCGCCCTGGAGCGAATACAACGCCGTCGGATGAAACTGAATAAACTCCATATTCCTAACCTCGACGCCCGCGCGATACGCCATCGCGATGCCATCCCCCGTCGCGATTCCGGGATTAGTCGTGTAAAGATAAACCTGACCCGCGCCACCGGTGGACAGCATCACCACGGGCGCGTGGAACGTCACTACGCGGCTGTCGCGCACATCGAGAGCATAAAGCCCAACCACGCGATTGGTGGAACTCGGCCGTTTCCGCTGCGCGAGCTTATCGGTTGTGACCACATCGATTGCGAAAAAATGTTCGAACAATGCGATCCGCGGTTCCTGTGACACGGCATGCAACAGCGCCTCTTCAATCGCCTTTCCCGTCATGTCTTTGACGTGAAGGATGCGCCGTTTGCTGTGTCCGCCTTCGCGGCCCAAATCATACGCTCCTGATCCCGTGCGAGAAAATTTCAGCCCAATATCAATGAGTTCTTTCACCCGCTCTGGGCCGTCGCGCACGATCTCGCGCACCACTTTCTCATCACACAAACCATCGCCCGCCGTCAGCGTATCGCGTACATGAGAGGGAAAATCGTCGGTCTTCGATGTGACAACCGCTATTCCCCCTTGTGCATAGTTCGTGTTAGATTCGGCTCGGTCCTTCTTGGTTAGGATCGCCACCGTGTGGCCTTGCCGCGCAACTTTGAGCGCAAAGCTTAGGCCTGCGATGCCGCTGCCGATGACAAGTACGTCGAAGGTTCGGGTCATGGAAAAATTTGAAACACTCCGCGCCGCAAAGAGCGTCGGCGAATCAGAGTAAAATATTATCGATCAAACGCACCTCGTCGACCCAGACCGCGATCGCAAGCAGAGACTGCCCAGGGACCACGTCGCGCATTGCTTCCATGGTGTTGCGATTGACGACCGCAATATAGATCACACGAATGCGGCGCTTCTGGCCAAGAATGTGTGTCGCCTCAGCGATGAGGCGGTCTGAGCGAAGTTCGCCTTTTTCGACCATGCCTTTCGCATAGCGAAGCGCTTCGCCGATCGCCAACGACTCTTGCCGTTGGGTGTTGGATAAATAACGATTACGCGAGCTCAGCGCCAGCCCCTCAGGTTCGCGCATCGTCGGAGCCACGACGATATCTACCGTGAACTGAAGATCCTGCACCATTTTGCGGAGAACGGCGACTTGTTGTGCGTCCTTCTGGCCAAAGACGGCAAGGTCAGGCCGCACAATATTAAAAAGGATCGCCACCACCGTGGTCACACCGCGGAAGTGCGCCGGACGTGAAACGCCTTCGAGCGGCTTGCTCACAAACTCCTCGGTGACGAAGGAAGAATAGCCCTTCGGATAAATTTCTTCAACAGACGGCGCAAACACGATATCCGCACCGGCGTCTTCGCAAAGCTTCAGGTCACTTTCGAGATCACGCGGATATTTCGCGAAATCTTCGCTAGGGCCGAATTGCGTCGGGTTGACGAAAATCGAGACCACCACGGTATCGGCCTGCTCCGCCGCCTGGCGGATGAGGCTGAGGTGCCCGTCGTGCAACGCGCCCATGGTGGGTACGAGTCCGATAATTTGACCTTTGGAGCGCAACTCTTCAGCGAGAGTCCGCATTTCGGTGACAGAGGTAACTTTTTGCAAGACGTAACAGTTGCGCGTGAAAAACGAGTTAGA
>Ga0302321_100002883_pt1 | contig 14770 bp, 17 predicted proteins | sample Fen_T0_1_FD_202505 | JGI IMG/M metagenome (GOLD analysis project Ga0302321, IMG submission 202505) | Peat permafrost microbial communities from Stordalen Mire near Abisko, Sweden - Fen_T0_1 | ecosystem: Environmental > Terrestrial > Soil > Wetlands > Permafrost | place: Sweden: Abisko...
TCGATCCGGCGCTTGTAGCGCATGCACTGAAAAACCAGCGACGCACGGTGCGCGCCATAGGTGCAAAGGACGAGCAGGACGGTGCAGTACAGCGCAAGGAGGACGATTTGCATGCTTCGTCTTCCGCACTACCAAACACTGAACGCCTGATTGTCATCGAAATGTAATACATTGCACGATGATGTAGCACACCGTAAACCGGTGTAATTTTAGCTACTTAGCTGGAAAACATCACTGAGACGCTTGCGCCGGGCTCATCGCCCCAGATCGGAGGTTCAAATCGCCCCCGCGCAACCAACTCTGGACAACGAAGATTTCCGCTGGATGATTCATCCAGCATCACTTTCAAAGTGAAAAGCCCGGCACGTGCGACGTAGACGCCGTGCTCGGGCGTTAGAGTGATTTGGCCCCCGCGTAGGTATCCCCGAAGGACCTCGCGGGCCCGCTCGGGTTGCTTTGACTCAAGCAGGTCGACCAAGGACAGGACGCGCTGCGAAAGCTCGTCCACCGCCGATAGGGGAACGGGCTCCTCCGCCCGCCCCTTCAGATCCGCGAGCGCGGAGCGTTCGAGCACGGCCGCCGCCTCCAGGTCGCGCCGCATTTCACTCAGAGCCGCCGAACGGTCGCCGTCGAGCTGCATGGCGATCGCGGCGCGAATACGATCCTCGCTTCTCCGGAGGCGTGCCTGGCGTTCTTGGATCTCCTCCTCTAGCTCGCGGGATATGCCGCCGAGGCGCGCGGCGAGCCGCTTGCGCACGTCCGCTTGCACGCGCGGACCGAAGAGCGTTTGGCGCACCGCCTCGACGAGGCGAGTCCGGGTCAGCGACTCGCGGACACTGAGCCGGTTCTCGCATGTGCCGCGTTTTCGGCTTGCGGAGCATCTATAGTACCGGTCCGAGCTTCCCGAGGAGATTTCCAGCAGGGCGCCGCACACGCCGCATCGCAGCAGGCTCGAGAACAGGTAAACAGTTCGACGCTTCGGAGCCGACGCCGACGGCTTCGAATGCTGGGCCAATCGAGCCTGGACACGATCCCAAGTGTCACGCTCAACGATTGCAAGCTCAGGTCTCTCGGCAGTGAGAACGTCCGCGACCTCCCTGACACGCGCGACGCGCCTTCGCGTGCTCGGGTGCCGGCGGTACTCCCGCTGCCCGAAGAACCAGCGGCCGATATACTTGGGGTTGCGCAGCATCTCTCGGATGCAGCTAGACATCCAGCCGCCGCCAGCTCGCCGACTGCGGGCTCGCGGAGCCTCGATCCGATCGCGGTTCAAGGTCGATGCGATGCGATCGTAACTCGCGCCGTCGGCATACAGCTTGAAGATGCGCCGAACGGTCGTCGCCTCCATCGCGACTACCTCGAGCTGCTTGGTCTGCCCGTCGGCGCGGTAGCCGTATGCGCGCCCGCCGGTGCTCTTGCCCTCGCGCGCGTTGCCCATCAACCCGCGTTTCGTTTTGGCCCCGAGGTCCTTCAGGTACTGCTCGCTCAGCATGCTCTTCACGCCGAAAGCGAGGGCTGAGCCGGAGCTGCCGTCCAGTTCGATGCCATCATCTACCGAGACCAACCGAGCGCCGTAGAACGCGAACAGCTTCCGCAGTCGCGCTAGGTCCTCCGGATCGCGCGAGATGCGGGACACATCCTCCACGAACACGTGAGTGATACGGCTCGCCTCAAGCTCGCGCAACAGCGACTGAAGTCCCGGACGCTCCCAGACCGCACCAGAGGTCTCGGCGTCGGCAAAAGCGCGCGCGGTCTCCGGCTGGCCGCCGCATTGCGCAATGTGGCGCCGGAGGTGCTCGAGCTGGTCTTCGATGGAACGCGGGTTTTGATGCTCGCTGGAATACCTTGCGTACAGCGCCACGTTCGTACTCATCGGTCCTCCGTCATTCGCACTCTTTTGCGCGCCACGCTCGTACGGCTTCCCCAACCAGGAATTCAATGAGCTCTTCGTAGCGGTCGCCAGAGGATACCACCGGGGCAGCCCCTGCGCTTCCGTCATTGCCAGACGGCGAGCCAGGAGTCCGAATCGGCGAGTTCGCCGCTGCCCGCAAGGCGGAGGGCGCGGCCCCGGGTTCGGCCGGAGGGTCTTTGCGCGGCGCGGCGTTACGCTTCCGTTGCCCGCTCTCGCTACTCCGCGTCGGCGAGCGACTTTCACCGTGAGCTCTACCGCACCCATGCACCTCGGGCTCACGCCTCAGCAGTTTGGAAGAGGTCTTCGACACGCGCTGACTCTGAATCAACGCATCGAGAAGCCCAAGAAGCGTTCAAGCTAATCCTTGGTCATTACCAGGACTCAAACCGATTCTGGCTGCAACAAACTGCTCCGCCAATTCGGTGAATGACTCCCTCATTGCGGCGTCGACGAGATTTCGCGAGCGCGGTGCCCGCGGGATTGGCTCCACGTCGTAAGCTGAAGCGGCCAATGCGGAGAGTCGCCATGCCGTGACATGCGACAGCAGCGGCCGACAGATTGGGGCACGGGATTTTGCTATCTCCCGTCGGCGGCAGACACAACAAGCGATAGACCGAGCCCGAGCCTGTCACGACGGCAGGGAGGTTTGGCACGGGCGTTGGCAAGCCAGCCTGCGCTGAGGTTCCTGACCCGTTCGACGAACGACGAAGCGCCTCGATCGGACGCCACGACGTGGTGAATCAAGCCCTGTTGCGGCAATGACTAACAGTTTCCAACATCGAAATAATTGCGACGATGGGTTTGGCTATCGGCGGGCGCGGTTGCACTCGGCGACGGAGTTTTTCCCGCGTCACGTGGACACAGTTGGCTGCCCGTCGCCCCGGGTAGCACAATCTGTCGAATCGCATGTACGTGGCCACCTAGATCCGGGGATTTTGGCCAGCGAGATCCGGCAGCTTCTGGCCAACATATCGCGACCGCAGCGGCGCGGCACGGCCCCCCGCCATACTCCTTGTTGCGCAAAAGCGACTGCGCGCCCTCGGGCAGGCCTGCGCGCGCGCTGTCGGAGCGAACGCTCTTCGATCGCGACCGCCGTAGCAGGGCGTGAGCACCGATGCGGAACACGGCCGTGTTGCTATTTCCAGCACCCTGCATCGGCAATGACGTTCGGGCGACCCTCGAAGACGAACCGACCACGCCCAGCGCGGCGCGGCGCTGCTCGATCAAGAAACCGTCGCCCTGCCGTTGTTCGATCAGCTTTCCGACGCGGGACGGCGGGACGGACCAACCACCCGAGCCGTCGATCATTGCAGTGCGCATCTGCGTGTTCAACCGCAGTCGCCCGTGGAGCGACCGCGCGCGCTCGAGCCGACTCGATATAAATTCGCTGTTTCGGCGAAGACCTGCGCGTCGTCGAGCTGCTCGGCGAAGAAGCCGAAAACGCGTCGAGGCTCGCGTCGCTTGCTTGGGCGAGCTCCGTGAAGGCAGCTTCCGCTCGACGGACGGCTTCAGCGGCGATTCGCTGCGCTGCTTCGGAGATTCACGAGCAGCCCTGACAGCTCCGCGACCGGCACGAGCCGTTCGCCGGGAGCTAGCTGCGGTCGCTCGAGAATGCGGTTGCCAACCCAGACCGGCCCCGGGCGGGCGGGTTCAGCCATCGACATGGCGGATCGGTCTTGCATTAGAGACATTCCGGCTTTATATAGGAGCCCGAATGGCAGGCAGCGCGGTATTGGTGAGGGTTGGTCGATGGCTTCGCGTGCTGCGCGGTGCAGCGCGCGCCCAGTATCAGCTCACCCTCGGCAACATCGAAGATTTGCGACCGATCATCGGTATGCCGCTGGGTGCGTTGATTTCCGTCGGAGTGCTTGTGCATTCGGGCCGGTCGGACCTAGCTTCGTATGGTCTCGTTGCTGCCACTCTCATGACCATTGGTCAAATGGGCTTGTTCGTCGCCAGCGAGATTGTCTTCCAAGAGCGAAATGGTCAAACGCTCGAGCTGCTGGTTGCCAGTCCGACTGACCTGGGGCTAGTGCTCGGCGGGCGGGTGACCGTGCTCACGGCATTGGGGCTGGCAGGAATGGTCGAGAGCTGGCTGCTCGTGCGTTTGGTTTTCGGCTTGAGCCTGGCGATCTATCACCCCTGGCTCCTGCTGCTGACGCTCAGCGCAACCAGCCTGGCTGCAGCCGGTACGGCAATGCTCACGGCCGCGCTCTTCTCCTTTGGACGACAAGTTCGCACGCTGCAGAATGCCGTTAACGGTCCCTTTTATCTGCTCGGTGGCGTCCTCGTTCCAACGGTATTTTTGCCGAGTTGGCTGCAGACCCTGTCGCCGGCGGTTTACTTCTACTGGTCGGCGAACCTGCTGCGCGCCGCGTTTCGTCCCGAAGCGCCGTCGACGCCGGTTTATGGTCTGTTCATGATCGCGCTGCTAGCGGTGCTTGCCGCCGCAATCGGAGCGCTGGTGCTTCGGCGCATGATCCATCACCTGCGTCGGGAAGGCACGCTCGGCCTGTCATGAGCTGGTCGCGAGTCTATCGACACGGGCTAGCAGTCGGGGCCGCAGACTTCCGTGATTTCTGGTCACTGAAGTCTTGGCTATTCGGCTGGATGCTCCGGATCCTGACCAACGCTTTCGCGTGGGTCTTACTGGGCCGTGTCCTCGGATCCCACGACCGACAGAGCTTCTTGCTCGTGGGGAACGCGGTCGCGGTCGGTGCCACGAGCGCGCTTTGGGCCAGTAACGCCTGCACTTGGGCGCGGTACGACGGCACGCATCCACTGCTGGTGATTGCTCCGTCCGGTTTGGCGGCAGCAACGCTAGGGCGTACCTCGATCTGGCCAGTGAACGGCATCGCGACCTCTATTGCGACGTTTCTGGTCCTCACGTTGGCGTTCGGGTATCGACTGACCGTGCACGCTGCACTGGCCGCGTTTCCATTGGTGGTGCTCGTTTGCGCGAGCACCTTCGGTTTTGCCTTGTTCATGGGAGCGGTCGTCGGCCGGTGGACACGACTACGGAACCTCGCACTCGACGTCTCGGGGACGCTGTTGATGGCCTTCTGTGGAGTGGCCGTTCCCAGCTCATTTTGGCCCGCCCCGATGAATGCGGCGGTTCAATTCCTGCCGCTGACTCACGGCCTTTTGGCTATTCGCGGCGTGCTCAACGACGCCGGCGTGGGGGTGGTGTTGCGCCAGGCCAGTCTGGAAGCCGTCGTGGGCGCATCGTGGTTGGTGCTGGCTCTCGCGCTCATGCAGCGCATGGCCGAACGCGGCCGGGCTGATGGATCGATAGAGCTTGTCGTGTGAGCGGAGCAAGAAGCATGTTGGCGATTGAAACAAAAGGCTTGTCGAGGAGCTACGCCTCGGGCAACGAAGGCAAGAGCCTTCTCGCGTTGGACGACGTTTCGCTACAAGTCGAGCAGGGGGAGGTACGCGGCCTCTTGGGCCCGAACGGCGCCGGCAAGACGACGCTGGTCAAGATTCTGTCGACCGTGCTCCTACCGAGTGGCGGCCGGGCGTCGATTCTCGGTGAGGACGTGGTTCAGAACACGCGCGCGGTGCGCTCCAAGATCGGCATCGTCTTTGGCGGCGACCGCGGGCTCTACAACAACCTGACTGCTCGGCAGAACCTCGAATACTGGGCGGCGCTGTACGACGTGCCTGCCAAAGAAACGAAGCTCCGAATCGATCGGCTCCTGGCCAGGGTCGGCCTGACCGAGCGAGCTAGCCAACGAGTCTCCGGTTACTCGCGCGGAATGAAGCAACGGTTACACCTGGCACGCGGGCTCGTTGCCGGCGCTCGCGTACTGTTCCTGGACGAGCCCACGATGGGCATGGACCCGATGGCGGCCCGCGATTTCCGGCAAATCGTCCATGACCTTCGCGGCGAAGGTTGTACGGTATTGCTTACTACGCACGACATGCGTGAGGCAGAAGCGTTGTGCGACAAAGTCGCGCTGATCGATCGTGGCAAGCTGCTGGCCGTCGAGAAGCCGGCCGAGCTCGCGCGCTACGTCGCCAAGTACGAGCGCATCGACGTCGAAGGCGCTTCGGAGACGCTACTGGCAACGCTGCGAACGCACGGCGGCGTCGCGACGGTGAACCGCGCGCCGCAAGGCGATGGTCACCGCATCGAGCTGGCTGACGGGGCGGCCCACCGTAGCATTCTCGCTCTACTCGTAGAGACCGGCGTTACCTCGATAACAACCTCACGCCCGAGCCTCGAAGAGGTGTACGTCCATCTGATCGGTGATCGAGGCCTCGAAGTCTAAACGTCAGCGACCACTGGGGCTCGGCTCGTCGACTTCGCTGATGGCTTTCTGCCAGAAGCCGACGTCGTGCCAAGCACGCTCTAGATCACACTCGATCCGCCAGTTCAAGACGCTTTAGGATCGGCTCTTAGTTGTGAAGAACGACGTTCGTCCGCAGTTCGCTCCTGACCTGTTCGGCCTCGATTTGCAACGCCGACACGGCGCGGCGCGCGGCATCAGCAAAATCGTCATCTGCGGAGGCATAGATCACGGCGCGTGAGGAGCTGATGATGAGACCGTGCCCTCGCTCATCCGCACCGTGACTCAGCGCCGTAGCCAGGGAAGCCCCCTGAGAGCCAACGCCCGGAACTAAGAATGGAACGTTGCCGACCAGGCTTCGGAGGCGCCGCATTTCGGTCGGATAAGTGGCACCGACGACTAGCCCCACGTTCCCGTGACCATTCCACTTTTCGGCGGCCTCAAGGGCAACGCGCTGATAGAGCGGTTGACCATCGATCAGAAGGTCCTGAAAGGTTCCGCCGCTTGGGTTTGACGTCCTGCAGAGAATGAATACGCCGCGATCTTTTCGCGTGATGAAGGGTTCTACCGCGTCTGCGCCCATGTATGGATTCACGGTGACCGCATCCGCGTCATATCTTTCGAATGCTTCCCGTGCGTACATCTCTGCGGTGGATCCGATGTCGCCTCGTTTGGCATCTAAAATGACGAGCCTGTTAGCATGCAGTCGACGAATGTAGCGAATTGTCTCGACCAACTGGTCCTCCGCCCCCGCCGCCGAGTAGTAAGCAACCTGTGGTTTGAAAGCACAAACAAGATCCGCAGTCGCGTCGATGATCGCTTTGTTGAATGCGAATATTGCGTCTGGACGATCGCGCACACATCTCGGCAAACGTTCGAGCTCCGGATCGAGCCCTACACAAATTGGCGAGCCTCCTGCTTCGAACCCCTCGACCAAACGTTGCATGAACATCGTGCCGACCTTAGCGCGCTTCGATCGCTTCCGCACCCGTCCTTCGGATGTGTTCACGAAACGGGAGGGAAGTCTTTTTCGCTGGACAGTCGCCCTCGCGAGATATTAGCATCGAAGCGCAGCGTTGCGACGTCGCAACGTAAACTAGGGAGGAACGACTTGACGAGGCAACCACTTGTCAAAAGCGAGATCGCAGGCGTTAGCCTCGCTCCAGCACAGCTCGGCGCGTTGGCGGACGAGCTGAACGAAATCTGCAGGGCCGCGACATTTGATCTCGCTTTTCGAGTAGGTCGCATCATCATTGATTCCCTATACGGAGGTTCGATCGACTCCTGGCAGCGCTACGGCACAAAAAACCTCTCGTATCGCGCCCTGGCGGCGCGCGGGGACCTATTGTTGAGCCCTTCGAGTCTCTGTCGCGCCGTAGCGATCTATACGCTCAGCATGCGAACGGGCGGACGCGAGCGTTGGCCTCACCTCTGCGCGAGTCACTTTCAAGAGGTACTGAGCCTCCCATCCGAACGGCAGGAATCGATCCTTCAACGCGCCAACCAGCCAACCAGGACCATTGGAGTGTCGGCAGGCTGCGCAAAGAGGTTCGCGAGGGTCGAGACGCTTCGACAAACGCTAGCATCGACGCCGAAACGCTCGTGCGCACGATTCGCCGCCTCAAGCGTGATTTGCACGCCTTCGCGCTGAAGCAAGACGCAGACTCGGAGCAGCTGCCTTCCGTGGCGCAGCTCCGCTCCGAGCTGACGGAGCTCTACAACGTCATCGTCGGTGCCGAGGGCGGCAGATACCCACGCGCTGGCGTCGAGCCGCCAGAACCTTGAAGAGTCATTGCGAGCTCGCGGCGGCACCCGGCTCACCGAAAAACGGCCGTAGCAGTTGGTCTAAATTCGCTTGTTTTCGCGCGAGTGCACGGAGAGAGATTCGTGTGCTCGAGCTCAAGTCCTGGCGATCAAAGGCCTCGCCGATGGTCACCCTAATGAAGCCGTCGTTCTTCTCCGGCTCAGCCACGATGGGGTCGCCGGAAATCAGGGCGCAGACGTAGCTATCTATCGTCCAGATTGCGCCATCGCGATCGCTAATGCCCTTCTTCCGGAATAAGCGACCCGCGACGTGGACGATGCACTGCGCGCCGATTTCCTCGCACAACTCCCGACGAAGCGCGCACCGCAAGCCTTCTTTAGGCCTGACTGCTCCACCGATTCCCTCGAGCATCCCAACCGCGTCTGCGGCGCTTTGCCCACGACGATGCAAGAGCAACCGCCGAAGTCGGTCGAAAATCAGGGCTTCGACTGCGCGCGCAGGCATATGACGCAGCCGTCCTTCCGTATCCGTCCGGCGAAGGTCGGGCTTGAACTACGTCGCCGATAATGCCCAGTTCTGCGGCAGAATCGAGTCGACTTGGTCAGCTGGGGTGGAACCGAGGCGTGTCAGCACGTCGGTCAGGTACGCGAGCGGATCGACTTCGTTGGCGACGCACGTGGCAACGACGGTGTAGAGGGCGGCGAGATTCTCGCCAGCGTCCTTGGTGCCAGCAAACAAGAAGTTTTTGCGGCCGAGGGCGACAACTCTCAGAGCACGCTCGCTTCGGTTGTTATCCGGTGGGATGGCCGTGTTGGTGATGAACCGCGTGAGAGCTTGCCAGTTCTTGAGCGTGTAGTTGATGGCATTGCCCATCACACTCTTGGGCGGGTGCTGCGCTTTTTCTTTCGCGAGCCAGACATAGAGCTTGTCCATGATGGGTAAGCATTGTTCCCAGCGCGCTCGAGCATGGTTCACTTCACCTGTCTCTCGCGCGATCTTCACGTCGCGCTCGATCACGTAGATGTCGCGAATCAGGTCGAGGGCGACCTGCGCTTCTGGCGCTGAATTCAAGGCCTTGAAGAACTTGCGGCGTGCGTGGGATAGGCAGCCGGCGCGCTGCCGGCCTTCGACACCGGTGATGGCGTTGTAGCCGGTGTACATGTCGACGACGAGCGTGCCAGTCGTGCCGCCAAGGATGGCTTTCGGTGTCTCACCGCTGCGCGACATGCTGAATCGATACGCGACGAGCGTCCCGGAAACGAACGTCCAGATATAAGGCTTCTTTCGATCGTCTTGCATCGGCATGGGCGTCTCGTCAGCGAGCACGATCTTGCTCGCCGCGATCAGAGCGACGATGCGATGCGCGAGCGGGGCAACCAATTCACCTGCGCGGTGAAACAGATCGGTCATGGTGCTGCGCGACATGGGGATGCCAAGCCGCCCGAACTGCTGCTCCATGCGGTAAAGGGGCAGTGAGTCGCAGCATTTGCTCACGACCAAGTGAGCCAGAAACCCTGGCCCGTACTGGGTCTTGTCGAACACCTTGTCGGGCACGGGCGCTGTGACGACGTGGTGTCCACAGCGACAGGCCAGCGTTTCGCGTCGAAAGATGCGCTTGCGAAAATGGCCCTGCACGTAGTCGGTCACCGAGCTCGGTTTGCCCTCGCCGAGCTTGTCGAAGTGGTTGCCGCCGCACTGTGGACAATGTCGATCAGCGGCTGGCACCGGAACGTCGACTACCTCGGTCTTGATCTTGGCGGCGCGGAGCTCGGCATTGGCGCGGCGTTTGACCTGGGTCGTCGCCGGATCGGGCAGCTCACCGCGGCGCACCTCGCGCTCCATCGGTGGCATCTTTTCTGTGCTCTTGCCGAATATCTTGTGCTTGAGCGCGTCGAGCTGCTCTTGCTGAAGGCGTTGTTGCTCGCCAACGTCATCGAGCTTCTTTTGAAGAGTGAGCGCGTACGCTTTCCACTCGCACTCATGATCGCCAGCCGGAACCACCCTAAGGTTTGATCAAATTCGGAGCGATCTGTCGATCCCCTTTATGCACTTTCTGCAGCTGGCGGCTGCCAGTGTTGCGCGCGGTGCACCCGCCGCACGTCGATGCCATCCAGCAACATTGCGAGCTCTGTTGCGTCCATCTCGATCGCGCGACCGTCGCTAGTGATGCGCGGCGCTCGGAATCGGCCTTTTTCCAACCGCTTGTAATACAGGACCAACCCACCCCGGTCCCAAAACAGGATCTTGCAACGGTCGCCACGTCGCCCCAAGAACACGAACAAGTGACCGGCGAACAGATCCATGCCCCACTGTCCACGCACGATGCCGCTGAGCCCATCGTGCCCGCGACGCAGGTCGACCGGCTCGACGGCGAAGTAGATTCGCACGCTCGGCGGGAGAGTCAGCAATTGCTACCGCAACCTGCCGACGATCGCTGCGACGTACGCGGGATCACAGCCCTCGTCGAAGCGCAGGCGAAGTCCACCGCCGAACTCAAGCTCGACCTGCTTGCCGGCGCTGCCGGCCACCCGCACGGGCAACAAAGCCAGCGCCCTACTCTTCACCGCCGTCGAGCCCGTCGTCTTGTACAAGTGATACTTCAACGCCGCGTCGCTCACGCCGTGCTTCTTGGCAACCGCTACCCGCGGAATTAGGCCCTTCCGGGCCTCGCCAACGACCATCTCCCAAAACTCAGCACCTCGCGAAGACGACTTGCTCATCGCGCGCGAGCTTCATGCCGCGAGCCCCAGCCGCGAAGCCCGTCCATCGCCGGACGGATACGTCCTTCCGTCCTTCCGTCGTTAGCGCTGTCTGGCCAGAAGTTCGCCGCAGCGGCGGCGAACCTGCTCGTGGAGGGCCGCAATGGACAGCTCGGCGTCTAAAACGAGGAAGGTTTCGTCTGCGACGTCCAGAAATCCTAAGCGAAATTTCTCCATGAAGGCGAGACTCCGTTCTTCGTGCTTGGTGACAGATCCATCTCGCGCCGCGACTCTTTCTCTCGCTCGCGCTGCGCTGCAGTTCATCAGCACCGTAAGGTCGGGTTTCGGTACTTGGCGGTTCAGCGTCCGAAGGAAGTCAAGGTCGACGCCTCGGGCAACGAACGAGGCGTACGTCGAATAGACATACCTATCGGTAAGCACCCAACGTCCCGAGCACAGAGCAGGTTCGATGACGTTGCGCACGTGATAGATTCGATCGGCTGCGGCTAGCAGCGCGAGTCCATCCATCCCAATCGTGTCGTGCCCATCGTCGAGATACTGCCTGACGACCGGCAACTGCCGGTAGAAGTCGGTTGGCTGCCGCGTGAGCTCCACATTGACGGCACATGACTGCAACCATTCACCCAGCAGCCGCTGCTGTGTTGTCTTACCGGATCCGTCGATGCCGCAAAATGCGATCAGCTTGCCTTGGCGCTCGCTCATGGCGAATCACCCGATCCTTCGTAAGTGGCCCGCGGCGAAGCTGCGCGTCCCGCCCAACTGGGAGGTCGGATTTCATGATCCTCTATTCGAACGACGCGGAGGCTCGTGCTCACGGCGGCGCCGTTGGTAATCGTGAACGACACCGGCGTGAACGCGTGGTCATAATAGTCTCGCCCTCTGACGCCGAGAATCGCGCTGAAGCCTACGTTAGAGTTTGCCAGCCAAATGTTGCCGACGCGGCCTTCCTCAGACAACCAACAAACGCTCGTCTCCGATGGTGAGACAACGGGCGGGGCGTCCAGCACGCTCAGGTTGCCCTGGGCGTCGGCCAAGCGCACGAGGTTGCGACTTTGCTCCACGATCTCGGCGTTCGCGTCGGCCAGGGCGTTCCAGACTGCTTCCTCGTAGTCGCTCGGCAGATCACCGGTTTCTTCGAGTTGCTCCAAGAAGGCATCGAACATGAAGTACCAAGTGGCTCGTTCGATCTGCTCCAAACCCCTCAGCGCTTGGCTCATGACGTCTCCAATCCATGGGACTGCGTCGTTACGCGCCCCGTAGCGCTTGGTGATGTGAGCCTTCTTCGCGGGTACCAGCTCGTCGAAATACCTGGCGTGTGTCCGCTCGAGAAACCGTCGGAGGGCCTTCTCGAATTGATTGACGCGTGCGTCGGAAATTTCGTAGCGCCAACGATCACCGAACGTGGATGGGTCCTTCAAGCCGTTCGCAAGCATTGCCTTGTAAGCAGGCGTTCCCCAATACACGTTCAACTTATTCTGCAGGTTGTGGACCATCGCATTGCCGGACGCTCTGAGCCAACGGTAGTTCAGCTTTAGCTCTTCGAAGGTCATCTCGCGGTCGAACATGATGTACCCAATCCGAATGTCGTCTGCCTTCAAGCCGGCGACCTCCTTGAGCCGATCGAGTGCCTCCATATTCTGACGACTCGTTATTCCCTTATCCCAGCGCTCCAGCACTGAGTCGACCCCTGATTCGATGCCCAGAAATATGCCATACATCCCAGCCTCGACCAATTTCGTTATGCGTTCAACCGTAACGGTGTCGGCTCTTGTCTCCAGCCAGAAGCGGAATTTTTGGTCCTTCGCAATGAGTACTTCGCAGAATCGGTCGACCCATTCGTACCCGCGCTGGCTTGGCGTGATGAACAGATCGTCCATGAAAGCAAATTGGCGGATCCCAAACTCTGCAGCAATCGACTCCATCTCGGCCACCACGTTTTCGGGCGACCGTCGGGCCACCAAGTGATCGCCATAGATCTGGTGAATCGAGCAGAACGTGCATCTGGCGTAACATCCGCGCGACGCGACAAGCTTGGCCGAGCGCACGGGGCGCCCAGCCGCGAGCTCCTCCGCGATGTCAATCCTCGTCGGAAATCCAATGACGTCCAGATCGCTCAATCGCTCACGCCCCGGAGTCTGCGTCGCGGAGGCATCGGGCGCGCGCAAGGTGACGCCGTGCATTTCGGCGAGCGTTCGCCCGGTCGCCAGCCTCCAGGCCAGCTCGACGAGCGCGAGCTCCCCTTCGCCCTTCACCACGATGTCGATGTCTCGGCAATCCTCGATGACCTCCACATCCGCGGCGGTCGGAAATATGCCGCCGACACAAATCGGCAGCTCGGGTCGCGCCTTCCTGATCCCCGCAGCGATCGCCTTGGTTGCCAAGTATGAGCGTTGCGAACCTGCCGAGATTCCTACGAGCAGTACATCCGGCTCATTCAAGACTCGTCTGACAACCTCGTCTGGCGGCAGCATCAGACGTTCGGCGTTGATCTGCCGGGCAGGGTAGCCAAACTTTCGAAGAGCCGCTCCCAAGTATCCGAGAGCAAGACTCTCGCGATCTTGCAGCTGCGTCTTGAAGGCAGCATCCTGAAGGTGTGGGTAGATGAGGATCACGCGGTTACGCTTGGCGTCCGGGTTGTGAAACTCCATTGCTACCGACTGATTCGCTACTCTCAAGCTTCGCATTGAATCCTCTTTGAATCTAATTTCGCAACGCGCTTTCTAGAATATTCACACAGTCGATGAATCCGGCCTCGCCCAGGGGTTCGCAGCTGACTTGCGCAGTTGCCATCGGCTCAGCCCGATACGAAATGGAGTTGGCGCTGCACGCCGGCGCCGTTACCACCAAGGTAGCGGTAAGAGCGACCACTTCTTTCCTGACACGGTGAGGCTCGGAGAAACGCAGCGAATGACTGTCCATGGCGCCAAGTCGCGCTTGATTCGTATGAATGAGGGTCACATGCCCGGCGTTCGTTGCACGCTTGCCGTGCTCCTGCATGTCTCCGAGTCGCACAGCGTAGTACCTCTCGCCGCCGTGTTCATCAGCACGGGAGATCCGGTAGTTCATCGCTACAAGCGCTCCGCACAGCACGACTGACGAAAAATCCCAGCGGTGACTGTGGATTTGCTCCACATGTCTAGTGTCGCTGCGCCAGACGTGCAGGCGCACGCAGAACCCGAGCTTGCTCCGATACAGGGAGAGCTTGTCGAAACCATTCGGATGGGCATGAGAGTTGCCACGCGGGCAAGAGTTCGAAAAATGATGAACCATGTAGGCACGCAAAAGATCCGCTGCGGCCTGCGGGTGCTCAACGACACGATGGATCGCCAAGCTCACGAGATGTTGACGAGCAAACTCGTCCACGCAGCTGCTCTCGTAGATCCCTGTCAGCGAATCCAGGAGGTCACGGAAGCGATCCATCAGCGATACTGCTCCTTCCTGTTTTCAGACTTGAACTCACCTGCGCAGTCACGACATCCAACGCAAAGCTCGGGATAGTCGAGCCAAATGCGCGGGGCCGCTAGCGAGGCTGATGCCCACGCCGAGACACAGACTGCGGTGTGAAACACTGGCACTTGCGTGTCCCGCTTCAATCGCTCGGCGAACGCGAGACACGAGGGTTCCAGGCCAGGCGATTGCATTCGGCCATGCACTGGGTGCGTGAGAGGCTGGCCCACGTCCGTCGACTTGTACAATACACCAACGCAGATCGCGTCCGGCCTCGCCTTGCCGGCTAGCTCGGCGAAGGCCGTGTAGTCGTGAGCGGTAGCTGGCAGGAAGGGTTTGATGTACAGACAAGAAACGACACTCGCTAACCGACAGCTCTCGAAATTCTTGGCCCTCGCGTCGGGTGCAGCCGCGTGGGGCTCGATGCTCTTCGCTCGGCTGATGGTAGTGATGGTCGTGAACAAGACGACCTGTCGAAGCGCCGCCCGATGCCGTTCGATGGCCATCAGGATTTCCGCGGGGACCTGCTCTTTCGTCGCGATCTGGATACGGTTACCCCACGGCAGCACTCGCTGGAGGATCCAACCTATCCGTTGGGCAGATGTCGTTGTCTTGAATGGCTCGGTGTCTGGGC
>Ga0302321_100002884_pt1 | contig 14766 bp, 15 predicted proteins | sample Fen_T0_1_FD_202505 | JGI IMG/M metagenome (GOLD analysis project Ga0302321, IMG submission 202505) | Peat permafrost microbial communities from Stordalen Mire near Abisko, Sweden - Fen_T0_1 | ecosystem: Environmental > Terrestrial > Soil > Wetlands > Permafrost | place: Sweden: Abisko...
CACGCCCGGCCACACCGTATCGGGCACCGTCTACATCTTCGGCGAGACGGATCTGGCCGCCTTCGTGGACTCCACCCACCCGAGGTTCGTCCCGATGATCGACGTCACGACCCGCTCGCTGGCCGATCGCCGGATCATCAGCCACTACCCGTTCATCCTGATCAACCGGACCCAGATGATCGCGGCGTCGGAGATCGGCCAGCACGGCAACATCGAGACCGAGGAAGCGCACGACCTGTAGCGGACGCCTCGCCCGGGCCATACTGCCGACCATGGGATGGCGGCGACGGTGAGCGGACGCGGATGCTGAGCAGCGGACCCGGCGGGATCATCACCCCGCGCATCCTCATCGTGGACGACGACCCGAACCTGCTCGTCCTGCTGGCCGATCAGCTACGAGCGGACGGCTACGAACCTATCACCGCCCGCGACGGCGTCGAGGCCCTGCGCCGACTCAGGACGTCCTGGCCGGACCTCCTGATCATCGACATGATGATGCCGCGGATGGACGGCCTGTCCCTCGCCCGCGAGATCAAGTCGCGGGCGGACCTGCCGATCATCGTGCTGTCGGCGATCGACGCCGGCGACTCGAAGGCCGACCTCCTCGAGGAGGTCGCCGAGGACTACGTCACCAAGCCGTACCACTACCCGGAGCTGCGCGCCCGGATCAACCGGATCCTGCGCCGGCTCGGCGACAAGGTGCCGCGCCAGAGCCTGGTCCTCGGGCCATCGCTGACGCTCGACCTGCATCGGCGCCAGGCGACCGTCGGCCGGGACGTCGTCCAGCTGACCCCGACCGAGTCCCGGCTGCTCTACGCGCTCGCCGCCAACCTCGGTCAGACCGTGACGACCGAGGCGCTCCTGTCGCGCGGCTGGGCCGACACGGAGGATGCCGACCCGTCGTATGTCTGGGTGACGATGCGCCGGTTACGCCAGAAGGTGGAACTCGACCCCAACCGGCCGATCCACCTCCAGACCGTCCGCGGCGTCGGCTACCGCCTCGTCCCCTCGACGATCGGCGACGAGGGCCCACCGGCGAGCGCATCGGCCGTCGACGATCGGCGCGATGTCCTCGACTGACCCGCTCTCGCCGAGCCGGGCCGCGCGCGATGACGAGCGGGCGACCGGCCGGCTCAGCTTCCGGACCCGCCTCACCGCCGCACTGATCGGCGTCGCTATCCTGCCGCTCATCGGGTTCGGGCTCGTGGTCGTGGTCATCGGCCAGGCCATCGGCGTCTTCGGGAGCGACTCGAACTTCGGGCGCCTGCTGCTGTTCGCGATGGCCGTGTTCGTGATCCTCGCGATCGTGGTGTCGTACCTGCTCGCCGCTGACCTCCTGGCACCGCTGCGGGCCATCGCGGCATCCGTCGACCGCGCCACGGCCGGTGACCTCTCGACCCCGATCCGGGTGACCGGCGAGGACGAGCTGGCCCGCCTCGCCGATAGCCACAACCGGCTGGCCGCCGACCTGGCGCGGCGCAATCGCGAGCTGGCCAACATCCTGGCTGCCATCCAGCGGATCTCGCCACGGGCGGGCACCGACGCCTTGGTCGCCCGGGCGGCGGACGACGCGAAGGCCGCCTTCGACATGATCGACGCCATCGTCATCCTCGGCGACCCGTCGCACGTCCCCGAGGAGGAGGTCGTGCCGGGCGAGACGCGGACCCTGCGCGCCGACCTGCTGGTGGGCGCGGATCTGCTCGGCGTGCTGCTGGGCCGGCTGCCCGCCACGCGGCGCTGGGAGCGCGCCGACCAGGACCTGCTGGAGCTGTTCGCAAGCGAGATCGCCGTCGGCGTGCGCAACGCGCAGCTGTTCGACCAGGTCGAGACCCAGAACACGCAGCTGCTGGAGCTCGATGCCGCCAAGGACGACTTCCTCCGCGGCGTCAGCCACAACCTCCAGACGCCGCTCACGAGCATCCGCGCGTACGCCGATCAGCTCGCCGAAGACCGCCCGGACCGCCGGCTCGGGATCATCTCTGAGCAGTCAGAGCGCCTGTCGCGCATGGTCCGACAACTCCTCACCGTCACGCGGCTCGAATCGGGCGCACTGCGGCCGAGGACCGAGGTCGTCTCGTTGGGCACGCGCGTGCGCAAGGCTTGGGAGGCCCTCGGCGCGGACGACGTCGCCTTCGAGCTGACCGACGACGCGCGGGGCTGGCTCGCCGTCGCGGACACGGACCAGCTCGACCAAGTGCTGTGGGCCCTCCTGGACAACGCCGTGAAGTACGGGGCCAGGCGCCCGGTCGCGGTCTCCGTGGCGGTCGACGAGGGCGCGTCGACGCTCCGCCTGACCATCGCGGACGACGGCCCAGGCGTGGCCGAGGCCGACCGCGATCGCCTGTTCGGGCGGTTCGTGCGCGGCACGGAGAACCCGCCCGACGCCGGCAGCGGACTCGGGCTGTACGTGTCGCGCGAGCTGTGCCGGGCGATGGGCGGCGACCTGTCCCTCGAACCGGCGGACGCCGGGAAACCCGGTGCCGCCTTCACCATCGAGCTGCCCGGCGAAGCGCCCGATCAATAGGTGGCGCGTGCGCGCACCACGAGTCGCGCGCACGGACGACTTCAGGGCTGTCATCCGCGGACTGGATGGCGCACCATTCGTCGATGACCGAGTCCGACCGCCGCCCACGCTTCCCCCTCCCCCTCCGGATCTTCCTCATCGCAGGGATCTGCACCCTGCTCGGCGCGCCCGTCGTGGCGGCCTTCGCGGCCTCGCCCGATCCGTCCACGCCGACGGGTCCGTCCCAGGCGACGCCGTCCGGCGACCCCGGCAAGGGCCACGGTCCGTCGTGGGGCTTCGGCCAGGGCTTCGGTGGCTTCGGTGGCTCCAAGCTCGGCGACGCCGGCGACGCGGGCCGCGGCAACGTCTCCGTCACCGCGATCGACGGCGACAAGGTCAGCCTCGCCACGGATGACGGCTGGACGCGCACGATCACCGTGACCGCCGATACGACGATCACCAAGGCGGGCGCCACGATCAAGGTCACGGACCTCAAGGTCGGCGACGAGATCGGCTTCCGCCAGAAGAAGAACGCCGACGGGACCTACACGATCACGGCCATCACGGTCCGCACACCGAAGGCCGGTGGCGAGGTCTCCGCGGTGAGCGGCTCGACGATCACGGTCACCGGGCGCGACGGGACCAAGACCACGATCACGGTCAACGGCTCGACGACCTACCTGTTCGGCAAGGATGCCGGCACGAAGGCGGACGTCACGGTCGGCAGCCGGATCGCGGCCGAGGGCACGATCAGCGGCACCACGTTCACGGCGAGTCGGATCGTCATCCAGCCGTCCGTCGCCGGCGGCGTGGTGACGGCCAAGACGAGCTCGACGATCACGGTCAAGGGCCGCGACGACAAGTCCACGACCATCCACGTCGACAGCAAGACCACCTACAAGGTCTTCGGCAAGGATGCCGCGACGCTGGCCGACATCGCGGTGGGTGATGTCGTCATCGCCAGCGGGTCGCCGCGATCGGACGGATCGCTCGACGCGACGCAGGTCGGCGGCGGCACGTTCAAGTGGGGCAAGCACGACAAGCCCCAGGCCAGCCCGAGCGCGACTCCCTAGAGCGGCGCCGACTCGCTGACGAGCGCGACTCGCTGACGAGCGCGACTCCCTGACGGGCGCTCGACTCCTGTACCCGTGATGCGGCCCGGCGACGGGCCGATCGATCAGCCCTCGTAAGCGTCCGGCCGGCGGTTCTGCAACGACGGGATCTGGCGTCGGATCGCGTCCACCCGCTCGAGATCCAGTTCGGCGTGGACGATCCCGACGGTGTCCGGCGCCTGCGCGACGACCGTGCCCCACGGATCGATGACCATCGACCGCCCGAACGCCGGGAAGCGCGCCGGTCCCCCGATCTGCGACGGCGCCAGGACCCACGCCCCATTCTCGATCGCCCGGGCGCGCAGGAGCACCTCCCAGTGGTCGCGTCCGGTCCGCTCCATGAAGTTCGCCGGCACGGTCAGGACCTTCGCCCCGGCCAGGGCGAGCGCCCGGTACAGCTCCGGGAACCGCAGGTCGTAGCAGATCGATAGCCCGAACGGGATGCCGTCGACGGCCGCCACGACCGGGGCGCGACCGGCCGACACCCGGTCCGATTCCGTGTCCACCGGGCCGTTCTCCACCGCGACATCGAAGAGGTGGATCTTCCGGTAGGTCGCGGCGATCGAGCCGTCCGGCGCGATCAGTGTCGACGTGTTGTGCGGGCGCGCTGGATCGCCGGACGTCTCCGCGGTACTGCCCACGAGGATCCAGGCGTCGCGCCGGCGGGCTACTGCGGCGAAGGCATCCGTGTGCGGTCCCGGGATCGGGCGCGCCGACGCGCGGAACCCATCGTCCGGGCCGCGGTATTGGAGGTACTCGGGGAGGGCGACGAGGCGCGCCCCGGCGCTCGCGGCCTCGTCGGCGAGCGCGACGGCGCGGGCGATGTTGGCGTCGACGTCGTCGCTGGCGTCGAGCTGGACGAGGGCGACCTTGAGGCTCATCGGCGCATCGTACGCCGGGAGGGACCGGCGGCGGATGGTGTGTGCCGGATGGCCCTTGCGGGCGGGCCTGAGCGGGTGGATGCTGGTGGCCGACGTCCGGTCCGATCCCGCTCGAGGGCATCCCGTGTTCCAGGACCGTCGCGACGCAGGTCGTCAGCTCGCCGCTCGTCTGGTGAGCTACGCCGCGCGAGATCCGATCGTCATGGCCATGCCGCGGGGCGGAGTACCCGTGGCCGTGGAGATCGCGAAGGCCCTGGGGGCCCCGCTCGACGTCATCTGCGTCCGCAAGCTGGGCGTCCCGTGGCAACCCGAACTGGGCCTCGGGGCGATCGCCGAGGGCGGCATCCGGGTCCTCAACGAGGCGCTCATCCACGATGCCGGCGTCCGCCCGGCGGACGTCGAGCAGGTCACGGTCGAGGAGACGGCAGAACTCACCCGGCGCGTCGGGCGCTATCGGGGCGAACGGCCCCCGATCGCGGTCGCGGGTGCGACGGTCATCCTCGTGGACGACGGCCTCGCCACGGGCTACACGGCCCGGGCCGCGATCGAGGCGCTGCGAGTCGTCGGGGCGATACGGGTCATCCTCGCCGTGCCGGTCGCGCCACGTGAGAGCGCCACCGCACTGGAGGGGGTGGCCGATGAGGTGGTCGTGCTCGAGACGCCAGGCTCGTTCATCGGCGTCGGTCAGGCCTACCGCGACTTCGCGCCGACCACGGACCAGGAGGTCATCGACGGACTCGAGCGTGCCCGGACGGACCGGGCGCGCGCATCGGCACCGGCGACGGCACCGGCCCCACAGTCAGGAGGGTGAGATGGACGACGTCATGGCACTCGAACTCGATGAGCGAGCGGAGGACGAAGTCGAGAGCCAGGAGGCGGGTACCACCGTCGTCCTGGGCCTCGAAGGCTGGGAGGCCGGCGACTTCATCGACCCGGACGACGACTGGAGCCTGCTCGAGGACGGCTCCTATCTCTCGCCCGACGGGACGGTGCGCAGCTGGCCGCTGGTCGGACCCGAGCCGCTCTGAGACGCACCGGCCAGCCGGCCGGCCGCGACCGGGACGTCCGTCGCGAATGTGTCGCTCGGTCCCTCGTTGGACGACCATCGGCACGGGCGTGCCGATGGTCGACGTGCGATCGTCAGGGCATGACCACCGACAGGCGGATCTTCGACCATGGCCCGGATCCTGCGACAGCCGGACACCTCCTCGCCGAGTGGGGCTTCCTCGCGAATCCTGACCTGCCGGATCAGCCTGGGCCGGGCTACCTCTTGGTCGCCCTTCGCGCGTCTCCCACGCTTCGGCACTACGATCCGGAACTGGTCGAGTACTGGGCGAATCGCGGCGGGCGCGGCATCAGGGCCACGCTGGCCCGATCGACGACGATGCCGCTTGATACGACGTTCTCGTGGGGCCAGATCCGCGTCGTCGACCGCCTCGGTATCTCGAACGAGTGGCTGACCTTCGGTGGTGAGCTGGCGGCCGCGGCCGTCGACGAGACCATGGTCGCGGCAGCCTTCGTGTCACCCGCCCCGATGCTGCGCCGCGGCGGTCACTCGCAGGGCTGGGACCGCGGCGCCGACAACCTCGGTGCATTCTTCGGCCGGCTCATGGTCGCGGTCGACTACGCGCCCGGCTTCGAAGCGCTGGCGGCGGCCGCGAGCCCGCTCGCGCGGTATGCCGCATTCGTGGCGGACCTGGATACCCGGTTCGCCGCCTCGCCCGGCCTCCGCACGACCGAGCCGGGCCTGTGGCATCTCATCGATCACGAAGCGGCGCGGCTCCGACGGGACCACGCCACCGATCTGGCGGCGGGCCAGGCGTTGCTCCAGGCATCGGGGCTCGCCGGGTCGTCACCACGCACAGGAGGCACGCCATGAAGGCCGTCGTCGTCTACGAATCGTTGTGGGGCAACACCGCTGCGATCGCCCGGGCCATCGCCGAGGGGATCGGGCCGGATGCTCGGCCGCTGACGACCGACGAGGCAACGCCGGATGCCGTGGCTCAGGCGGAGCTCATCGTCGTCGGGGCGCCGGTCATCGCCTTCGGTCTCGCGAGCGAGGGTACCCGCGAGCACATCGCCGAGTCGGAGCACGACGCCCCGACACCGCCCGACCTGTCGCATCCCGCCATGAAGGACTGGCTGCAGGCGCTGCCGGCCGGGCAGGCTCCAGCCGCCTCGTTCGAGACGCGCGTCCGTTGGTCGCCGCGCGGCGCGACGGGCGCGATCGATGCCGGCCTGAAGCGCGCCGGCTACCGGACGATCGCGAAGGGCGGCAAGTTCGTCGTCACCGGCAAGTACGGCCCGCTGCGCGACGGCGAACTGGAGCGCGCCCGAGCGTGGGGCGCCGAACTGGCACGGTCCGCCGCGGTCTGACCCTCGGTCAGCCGCCACTCGGTGACGGGAACGCGGCCGGCGGGACCGGTCCGCCGGTCGCCGACTGCAGGTTCACGGTGCCGTCCGGCAGGACGGCGAAGGTCCACGTGTGGCGATCGATGCAGCCAGCCTCGCAATCCCCGGAGCCGACCTGGATCTCGACGATGAATGCCCCGACACCCGATGCCGGCATGACCTTGTACCAGGCCGACTGACCGATCAGGTCCGCGCGGTACGGGCCGACGCCCGCGAAGCGCGGGTCATGGGCGACGACCGCGGCGATCGCCTCTTCGGGCGTGTCCACGAGGCCGTCGCCGGTCGGGGCCGCCGAGGGCGATGACGACGCGGGTGACGACGCGGCCGGCGAGCCGGCGCAGGCGGTCACGATGGCGCCGACGGCGAGGACGGCGAACAACAGGACTCGAAGGTTGGTCATGGCCCAAGGACGACCCGCGGGCCGTCGATGTTCCCGCGGCCGCGCGCCGGCCCGGCGTCAGTCCTCGTCGTCGTCCGAACGCCGGCGGCCACGCCAGACGATCAGCCCACCGATGAGGATCCCGGCGACCGCCACGATCGCAAGGATCGGGAGCGTGCTGCCGCTGTCCGAGGTGGAGCCACCCGGCCCAGGCGACGCGGTCGGCCCGGCCGACGCTCCCGCCGAACCCGAAGCGCCCGGCGCCGCCGAATCGGCCGGACTCGCCGAGGGCGTGGCGGTCGCGTCCGTCAGCAGGGTGTACCCGATCGACCCATAGCCGAACAGCGGAGTCCCGTTGGCCGGCTGGTTCTGCCAGCCGCTGAACTTGTCCGTCCGGTAGGCGACGAGCGTGTCCTCGTAGTAGAGGATGTGGTACGGCGCGTCGTTGTAGAAGATGTTCTGCATCTGCGCCATCAGCGAGTGGCGCTCATCGTCCGTCTTGGCGACGTTCTGCTGGTCGAACAAGGCGTCGTAGGTCGGGTTGGAATACAGGCTGTCGCTGGTCGAGCCGATGAGGCCGGTCGTGAAGATCTGGAGCAGCGGGTTCGGATCCGCATACCCGGTCCAGCCCCAGATGATCATGTCCCAGTCGGCGTTCTGCTTGGGCGCCTCCTTGGTCGGCGGGAGTTCGATCTCGAGCAGGGTCGCGGAGTCGTACACGCTCGTGGACACCTTGATCCCGAGCTCAGCGAACCAGCCCTTGATGAACTCGCCGTCCTTTGGGTATGCGGGCGAATCGGTCGGGATGTAGAGCCGCAGGCTGATCGGTTTGCCTTCCTTGTCGAGCCGCTGCCCGGACGCATCGAGCGGATAGCCGGCGTCCGTGAGCTTCTGTTTCGCGAGCTCGATGTCGAACGTGCGCAGCTTGTCCGGCTCGACATGCCACTTCGCCTGGAACGGCGGCACCTGGGTCGTGCCCGGCTCGCCGTAGCCGCCGAGGACGCGGTCGATGAGCAGGTTCTTGTCGATCGCGTAGCCCAGCGCGTCGCGGAACTTCGGGTCGCGCAGCGCCTTGGTCGACGCGCCGCCACCCGGGATGTCCTTGTCGTAGCTGTTGAAGTTGAGCATCGTCCAGCCGTTGGTCACGCCGTTCACGACGGAGATGTTCGGCTGCGTCTTGAGGTCGTTGAACTGGTCCGCGTTGACGCCGATGGCGTAGTCGAGCTCGCCGCTCTTGAGCGCCTGGGTCATCGTGTCGGTCGACTTGAAGAACTGGACGACGACCTGATCCTCGGCGCCCTGCTTGCCCCAGTAATTCGGGTTGCGCTCGAACCGGACGAACTGGCCGGTCTGCCACTCGACGGCCTGGTACGGACCGCTGCCCACCACCGGCACGTCGTTGCCGTAGGTGTCGATGCTGGTGATCGTCTGGTCCTTCCAGATGTGCTTCGGCAGGATCGGGATGTACATCTGGAGCACGCGGTCGGACGGATCCGTGTTGTGGATGAGGAGCGTCGTGTCATCGACCGCCTCGACCGAGGTCACCCCGGCGTTGGTCAGGTCCGGATCGATGTAGCCGAGCCCGACATAGCCCTGCGTGTTGATCCCGTCGAGCGCGAACTGGAGCGTCCAGGCGGCATCCTCGGCGGTGGCGGGCTGGCCGTCCGACCATTTCATCCCCGGATGGATCTTGAAGGTCCATGTGAACGACCCGTCGGCCTCGGTCGCGCGCGACCAGGACTCGGCGAACCCCGGTACGGGCTCGAGGTCCTTGCCGAACCCGACGAGGAAGTCGTAGTTGAGGTTGAAGACCTCGAACCCTGTCTCGAGGGCGGTCTCCCACGGGTTCATGGAGTCGAGATCCTGGGTGGTCCCGACCCGCAACACGTGGTCGTTCGCCGCCAAGGCGGGGGCCGCCGCGGGCAGGATCGAGGCGGACACCAGAGCGGCCGCAGCGAGGAGTCGGACGAGGCGGCGGGTCATGGTCGTCATGGGCGGGCACTGTGCCACAGGACCGCCGAATCCGCAGGAAACGACTCGCGATACGAGACTCATTCGCACGGGCGAGCACGGTCCGTCGCTAGACTCGGCCCATGGCCCATCCGACCGACCCCGTGTCCCTGCGCGTCATGGTCTTCAACATCGAGGAAGGTGGGACCGGCATCGCGCTCGGCCAGGTCGACGAAGCCATCCGGCGCGCCGACCCCGACGTCGTCGCGTTGCAGGAGGCGGAGGGCAACGCGAACCAGATCGCGACGGCTCTCGGGTGGGGGTTCGCCTCCGCGCGGACCCAGGTCATCGCGCGGTGGCCGATCCTCGATCCGGTCGACCGCGAGCCCGGCCTCGTGTACGTGGAGGTCCGGCCCGGGCGGGCCGTGGCGATCATGAGCGTCCATCCGCCGGCCGAACCGTACGGGCCGGAACTGGCGGCCCGGGGCGGCTCGGCCTCCGGGATCGAGGCGTTGGAGCGGCGCATCCGGCTGCCCCGACTCGAGCGTCCCCTAGCGATGCTGCCTGAGCTGGCGGCCGCCGGGATGCCGGTCGTGCTGCTCGGCGACTTCAACGCCCCGTCGCACCTGGACTGGACGGCCGCGGCCGTCGGGATCCGGCCGCACGTACGGCTCCCGATGGCGTGGCCCGTGAGTCGCGCCATCGAGGCGGCCGGGTTCCGCGACACGTGGCGGGAGATCCATCCCGATCCCGTGGCGGATCCCGGCCTGACCTGGTGGGCGGAGCGTCCGCCGACCGGCGGCTACGAACCCGGACCGGACACGCCGGACGACCGCATCGACCTGATCTACGTCGCAGGGCCGGCCGAGACGACCGATTGCGTCATCGTCGGCGAGGCCGCGCGGGCGGGCGTGGGGATCGGTCTCGATCCGTGGCCGTCGGACCATCGCGCGGTCGTGGCGACGGTGCGGGTCGTCCCGGGCCCGATGCCGGCGGTGGCCGGGCCTGCCTGGCCGGGGTCGCCGGACGGGTTCGGATCGCACCCGGACGTCGTCTTGCGGGCCGCGCGCCCGGTCTTCGCCGTGGGCGAACCGATCGAGCTGAGCTGGTCGGGCGGGCCGGGCTATCGCTGGGACTGGATCGCCATCTTCCGGGCGCCCGCGAGCACCCTGCGGGACGCCCATCTCCTGTGGCGGCACACGGGCACGCAGGCCGACGGCACGCTGAGCCTGGACGGCGCCGCGGCTGTCGTCGACCAGTCGTCCGCGGGCGGGATCTGGCCGCTGGCGCCCGGCGAGTACGTGGCCGCGTACCTCCTGGACGACGCCCCGGTCGCCGTCGCGCGCACCACCTTCAGGATCGAGTGAACCGACCCGGTCGAGGCGGCGTCAGCGCCGCCCGAGCAGTAGGGATGCCTCCACCGGTCCTTTGCCCTTGAGTTCGATCGGGCCGCGCGGCTCGAACTCGAATGCGTCGGCGATGGCGTCGGCAACGACCTGCGACACCTGGATCGAGCCGGGCGGGGCGGAGGCCTCGAGGCGACTGGCGACGTTGACCGCGTCGCCCCACAGGTCGTAGACGAACTTGCTCGTCCCGATGACGCCGGCGACGACCGGGCCGGTGTGCAGGCCGATCCGGACCTCCCACGGCGGTCCGGCGTCGCGCACGGCAGCGCGCATCGCGAGGCTCAGGTCGGCCGCGGCGCGGATCGGCTCGCCGCTCGATCCGGGGAGCCCGGCCGCGGCCATATAGGCGTCCCCGATCGTCTTGATCTTCTCGACCCCGAGGGCCCCGCAAGCCGCGTCGAAGGCCGAGAAGAGCGTGTTCAACGAAGCGACGAGGGTCGCGACGGGGAGGCGCCCGGAGATCTCGGTGAACCCGACGAAGTCGCTGAATACGATGGCTACGTCGTCGTAGCGATCGGCGATGAGCCGCTCACCCGCATTCAGCCGGTCGATGATCGGCTGCGGCAGGACGTTCCGAAGCAGCCGCTGGGAGGTCGCGCGCTCGGTCTCGAGCTCGCCCATGAGCCGGTCGAGCAAGCGGGCGTTGGTGTCCCGGATCTGCTCGACGGACTCGAGCGTCTCCTCGAGGCGGGCGATGCGACGGGCCATCCGCGCCCGGTCCTTGCGGAGCGCGGCCGTGGACGCGTCTTCCTCGGTCCCAGGCTCGTCGTTCATGTGCCCAGGAGCAGCGCCACGAAGGACTCCTGGAAGTAGCGGCTTGCCCGGGCGCCCGAGACCGGACCGATCTCGCCGTAGCAGTACAGGCCGGCCAACGGGATCGACGCCCCGAACTCGGATCGGGCGAGACGCGCCTCCTCCTGCGTCCGCGATCCAAGGAGGTATCGCCGTACGGCACACGAGAAGATCAGGGCGCCTTCCGCCGTGGCCTCGGCCGGGAAGTCGGCCATCGCCCGGCCCAGCGCGGCCGATGTGCCGGCCAGGATGTCGTCCGTGTCGGCGGTGGTGAGCTGGACCGCGGCCCCGACCGGGACGGAGCCGAATACGTGGACCGCGCCCGACGCCGGATCCGACCCGACGATGGCGCGCAGGTAAGACTCGGCATCGCCCGTCTCGACCACGGCGAGGGGATTGCCGTAGGAGGCGGGGCCGGTCACGTCCAGATAGCGAGCCAGGAATTCGGTGGCCGGGCGACCGTCGATCTCGTCGATACCGCCCACCCCGGACCGCGTGACGACGCCCTGGACACCGATCGTCCGCCAGCCGGTCCCGGTGGCGGTGGCGTAGGCGATCGGCCCCGAGAACAGCAGGAGGGCGATCCCGTCCTGGACGACGCGGTCGTCACAGCACTGGAAGCCCGGCACGGCCGACGAGAAGTCGTGCCGTGCCGACGCGCCGCCGACGATCTCGACACCGGCTGGCAGCGCGTGAGCGAGCACCTCGAGCGCGAGCTGCGGATCGCCCATCAGACCTTCGGTCAGGACGATACAGAGCGCCGGGTCGCGCCCGGTCGCCGCCATGGCCTGGCTCACCGCCGCCCGGCACGCGGCATCGACGTCGTGGGACAGGCCGGCGCCGAGACCGACGGTGACGTCCACGACATCGGAGGCGAACACGGCCAGCAGGATCGAATCCTCCTGGTAGCCGCTCACCGAGGACAGCTCGGCCGCCGAGGTCGATCCCACGATCGAGATCCCGGGGAAGGCCCTGCGCACGCTGTCGACGATCGACGGCTCGAAGCTATCGAACGCCGCGAAGAGGAGCCCGGCCCGGGGCGTGAGCCCGTCCAGCGCGGTCCGGCACTGCCCGATGGCGATCTCGATCGCGTCCCCAGGATCGACATCGTCGCTGTGACCGACCGCCATCTTGAACATGGGCGGGTCCTCCTGGACGCACTGTACGCCCGGCACACGCCAGAATGGATGCCGTGGAAGACGCACACGTTCCCCACGCCGGACCGGGCAGCCCGACCGAGCGGTGCCGATCCTTGCTGGAGGCGGCCGAGGCGCGGTTCCGAGCCGGCGAGATCCGGGCGAGCGCAGATCTTGCGCTCGAGGCGTCGGGTCTGGCGATCGCGATGGATCGTGGCGACCTCGCCGCCGCGGCGGCCCTGGTGATGCCAGGGGTCCCCGACCCGTCGACCGCAGCCGCCGTCGAGCGGATGTGCCGAGCGGCGTTAGCTTCGGCCGATCAGGCCGATCGCGGGCAGCGGGCGCGGATCCACGCCCAATTGTCGGTCGCCCTCCACCTCCGCGGCCGGCTCGATGAGGCCGTGGACCAGGCGGACCGAGCGCAGGTCCTGGCCGACAGCATCGACGACCCGGGTGCGTTCGCCGCCGCCCTCAACGCCCGGCTGCTGGCGATCGCCGGGCTCGGGCAGGCCGTCGAGCAGCTCGAGCTGAGCGAGCGGATGCTGGATGCCGCGGTCGCCGCCGCCTCCGACGACGCCGAGCTTCAGGCTCGCATCTGGCGCATCGACGCCGTGCTCAGACTCGGCCGAACGACCGAGGCCGGCCACGAGGTCGATTCGCTCGACGTCCTCGCCGCCCGAACGGGCCGGCCACTCGTGCGCTGGAACGCGCGACTGGCGCGGGCGGGTGTCGATCATGCGCTCGGTCGGCTCCACGAGGCCGAGGCCTCGGCCCGAGCCGCGCGAGCCACACTGCCGGCAAGCCAGCGTCATCAGACCGAGCCGTTGTTCATCGCCCAGCTGATGCTCATCGCGACCGATCTCGCCGTCGAGCCGCTCGAGATCGAGGGGGCGCGGGCAGCCGCGATCGGCGCCCCGGCACTCGCGGCCGCGATGACCGGCCGGTACGACCTGGAGATGGGCGATCTCGCGAGCGCGCGGGCCTCATTCGAGGCTGTCCGGCCCCGCCTCGACGAGGTCCGGCTGGATCGACGCGGCCTGCCCACGCTGACGGCCGCCGCCGAGCTGGCCGTGGCGTTCGGCGACGTCGCGGTGGCGGAGTCCCTCGACGCCCGGCTTGCCCCGTTCGACGGCCTGATGATCGCGAGCACGCTCGGCGCCGTGGGCCCGATGGCCTACTTCCGCTCGCGCCTGGAGACGTTGCTAGGCTGGCATGACGATGCGATCGCTCACGCGGAGGCGGCCATGGATCTGGCCGCGCGCGGCGACTTCGGCCCGTGGCTGGCGCGTGCCCGCCTCGCGTCCGCCGAGGCGCTGATCGCCCGGGGTACGGCCGGCGACCTGGAACGAGCGCGAAGGATGGCGACCGTCGCGGTGGTCGGCGCCCGTCGCCTGGGGATGGGTGCCCTCGCCGATCGCGCAGACGCCCTGTCCGCGGCGCTGGATTCGGCGCCGAACCTCTCGCCGCGTGAACGCGAGATCGCCGGGCTGGTGGCCACTGGTGCGTCCAACCGCGCCATCGCGGACGACCTCGGGATCTCCGAGCGGACGGTCGAGGCCCACGTCCAGCACATCCTGATCAAGCTCGATGTCCACTCGCGGACGCAGATCGCCACGTGGGCGGTCGGGCAGGGCATCGGCGCCGAACGGCCCGGTACCTAGACGCGGTTGCCGTACCGGCATCCGTGGTGACCGCGATGCGGACGCCGGTCGACCCGCCATAGGGTCCTTGCGAGCCGGGCCCACCACGGGCCGGAAGCAGGAGGTCCGGATGAACGTCGCTGTCGTCTGCAGCGCGATCCTAGGCGCGCTGATCTTCGTCCTCGGGGCCAACGTCTCGCGGCTCCGGCTCGCGCAGGAACGCGCGGGCGCACCGCAGTACAGCCCGGATCCCGGCGGCGGCCTGTTCAAGGCCGTCCGCGCCCATGGAAACGCCACCGAATACATCCCGATGCTGGCGGTCCTGATGCTCCTCGTCGGGGCGCAGGCGCCTGCGCCGTGGGCGATCGCGGCGATGATGGGGGCGACCGCCTCGCGCCTGCTCCACGTCTACGGGATCCTCGCTTCGCCGACGCTCGAGCGGCAGACCCCGGCCCGGTTCATCGGTGCAGTCGGCACCTATGTGTTCGGCTTGGCGCTCGTCGTCGCCGCCCTGGCGACCGTTCGATGACCGGGGGCGATCCAGAGCTCGGCTCG